>ULWO01002684.1_pt1 | contig 58601 bp, 56 predicted proteins | sample 1960421 | NCBI WGS metagenome assembly ULWO01 (sample SAMEA4835814, study PRJEB28245) | human gut metagenome | biome: gut microbiome; material: fecal sample | place: Denmark | collected 2008 | reverse complement strand
TACTGTTTGCTCTTTAGAGCTATACAGCTACTTTTATTATTTCTGGCGTTTTTAGTCCGGTTACGGACAGTTCCTTTTTCTCTCCGGATACGGAGAGATATTTTCTCAGGATGTTATATGCACCTACAGCATCTGCGTTATACTTCCGGTTTCTGTCCCTGTACAGTCCCCTTTGTTTTCGGTTGCATGGCTGTGCATATCTTTTTTCCACCTCTGGTGACAGCGGACTGCACTGGCTGGTATAGCTTTCTTCCTGTCTTACAAAACGGATCCCGTACATCTTAAGCTTATATTCCATCATGCTATAGAGCCTGTTATACGGCAGATTGTGGAACTTCTGGTTTGTTCTGTGTCCCAGGTCTTTTCCTTTCCGGATATTCCGGATATCCCCTGCCACAACACAGGTAATTCCCTGTTCACGGCAGTATTTTGCAAAGTATCTTGTGATCTTGTGTAGATAATCCGTTACCGAGTTCTGCTTTTTCTGATATAATCTGCGAATATGTTTTGATGTGACTGGATGTTTTATTCCCTTCACAGACTGCTGTCCATACCATTGTGCCTGCACCCTTGCAATCTCTTTATGAAAATATCTTTCCAATGCAAGATATCTTCTGCCCAGGATAAATGTATTCCCATTCCCGGAATCATAGCATGTCATAAGATTATGAAGTCCCAGATCAACTGACAGATAGTGTCCATTCTGCGAAAGTTCTTCCCTCTCTGAAATCTCATAAACAACTATAACTTTACATTCACCTTTTTCCGGTGGGTAGATCCGCAACTGTTTGATCTGATCCATGCCCCTGAAAATCTTATTTTCAAGATAAAGAAAGTTCTCATGGATCTGATACGTTTCTTCCATATATCTTTTTAATGCTTTTGGAAGGGACAGACGGACTTTTTCTGTGTCCCATTCATGTACAATTCCCATCTGCATATAGGTAATGGGGATACTTTCCTGTTTAAACCGCGGTGGTCTGGGATTCTCAATCCCTCCGGATCTTTTCAAGGCGTAAAAAGATTTCCATGCTTTATCCAGCAGCTTGCAGACTTCCTGGGCTGTCTGAGATGGAAGCTGTTTATACCACAGATCCTCTCTATGGGATTTTTTCTGATAATACCAGTCCGGGTATTTCTCCATTCCCATTTCTTTGTAATGCTGACGTTCGTAATTACAGACATTCCAGAGCTTGGATGCCGCATAACACATATGTCCGATGACGTTTGCATATTCCTGACTGACCTTTATGGATGTTTTCTTTGACAGCAGCATTTCCCACCTCTATGATCTCAATAAGCTTTACTCTGATGCTCAATATATCTGCGGATATTTTCTTCCGACACAGACCCGACCGTTTCCACATAATAGGAATGGTTCCACAGCTCTCCTTTCCAAAGCTGTTCTCTTATTTCCGGAAAACATTCGAATAATTTCCTGCCGGTGATCCCTTTCAGATATTTCACGATCGCAGTTATGGATAATTTGGGAGGAGCAGACACAAAACAGTGCACATGGTCTCCTTCCCCACATTCAAACAAATGGACGGTAAAACCTTTATCCGCTGCGATCTCCTGCACCAGCTCCTGAAGATATGCTTCAATCTCCGCATTCAATATCTTCCGCCGGTATTTCACTGACCATACCATATGGTAATTAATATTGCACACACAAGTGCGGTAATGTATAAGATTCTCCTTCATACATATAGTATAGCATAGTATTAAGAATATCACAATAAAATGCCGAACATATTTTCTTTTTTAATAAAGCTGGATACAGCATTTTTTAGTAAAAAAATAAATATATTTTACTTATAATGTGCAGATATGCACAGTTTACGCTTTCATCTCGGCAATTGAATTACCGAGGATTCCCGCTTATCTTCCTAAAACCTGTTTCATAGACAGTTCCTCTCATATATACATTTTTTCTTCTAATTATTTTTTGAATTTGTACTTTCCTTTTCCGTGACCGGATACTGGTTCGATAATATCTGCCTGTACCAGATTTGAAAGAAGTTTGGATGCTCCTGAGCTTTTTAATTCAAGAAGTTCCATAACTGCACTTCTGCCGAATACTTCTTCAAAACCAAATTTCTCGAAAAGTCTGTGGATATGAATAGTTGTTCTTACCGAAAAGTCGTTACATTTTTCAGAAAGCACTCTTTCAATGTCCACTTTTACGTCTTGAATGTCCACTTTTTCTTCTCCAATATCCACTTTTTTTCCATTCCAAAGTCCACTTATATGAAGATTGCGATTATGGAGTTCATTTTTTTCATTTAAAAGTAGATTTCTGAGAAATACTTCAAGATATTCTGTGGTTTCATGAATACCTTTTTGTAAGTTCGTATAGTTTGCACGGACAAGTGCATTTCTGAAATACCACGCATTTTCTGCAAAAATGTCATTGGTCGCTGAGAATCCAAGCATCCGCAAATATTTAATAAAGAACACTGCCGTTGTTCTTGTATTACCTTCTCCGAAGATATGGATTTGCCATAATCTTGAAATAAATATCGCAAGATGATGGATAATTTCATCCATTGACAAACCTTTATAGCTAAAAGCTTTCTCCTGCGAAAAATCATATTCCAGCGTTGCTCTCAGTTCTGAAGCACTACCATACATAACAGTTGCGCCATCAAGCACCCATTCTTTCTTTGTAATGTTATAATCCCTGAACTTTCCGGCATGTTCGTAGATTCCCTGGAAAAGTTTGCGATGGATAGAGATATATTCATTTGGAGAAAATGAAAACCCTGTTTCGGACAGAAGTTCTGCAATACGCGAAGAAACCTTATCTGCTTCCTCGGTACGTTCATCATCAGACAAATGTACTGGTCTTTCTTCATAGTAGCTATCAATAAGGCTTTGTGCTTCTTTCATCGTGATTTTGCCTTCAATATTCTGAATGGCAGTATCAACCAAATATTTAGATGGTTTAAGTCCGTCCACTGCCTGAAGCCCAATTGCTGTACTCCAAGCATAACCTTTATACGCTTTATCTGGTTCAGACTCTCGCAAATACTCTTTAAACGGGTCTTTTTCCATAGACACTACCTCTTTTATGATTCAATAAAAGCACTTCCCAGATCAACCTCCAAGAAGTGCTTTCATTTTTCTTATTTATAATTTCATATTAATACAGTTTCGCACCAGCCGGGATATGGTTATCAACCATGATCAGATGAAGTTCTTCATCCTCAGAATCCTTCAGGTTATTTACTGCGGAAAGCAGCATACCGCAGGACTCGATTCCCATCATCTTACGTGGTGGCAGGTTTGTGATCGCGATCAGGGTCTTGCCTACCAGTTCTTCTGGCTCATAGTAAGCGTGGATTCCGGAAAGGATGGTACGGTCTGTGCCTGTTCCGTCGTCCAGTGTGAACTGAAGGAGTTTTTTGCTCTTCGGAACTGCAACACACTCTTTAACCTTAACTGCACGGAAGTCAGATTTGCTGAATGTATCGAAGTCAACATCTTCTTCAAATAAAGGCTCAACCTTTACATTGGAGAAGTTGATCTTCTCATTCGGTGTGAAGAATCCGTTGTTGTCGTTTGCTGCTACCTCTGCAGTATCGCCTGCTTTGGCTGCGCTCTTATCAGAGTCAAGGCTCTTCATTGTCGGGAACAGAAGTACGTCTCTGATTGCCTGGCTGTCTGTCAGGAGCATAACGAGACGGTCGATTCCGTATCCGATACCACCTGTTGGCGGCATACCGATCTCCAGTGCGTTCAGGAAGTCTTCGTCTGTGTGGTTGGCTTCCTCATCACCTGCGTCTGCAAGAGCATCCTGTGCTTTGAAACGCTCTCTCTGGTCGATCGGGTCGTTCAGCTCGGAATATGCATTACACATTTCCCATGTATTGATAAAGAGCTCGAAACGCTCTACCTTGTTCGGATCAGAAGGTTTCTTCTTGGTCAGAGGAGAAATCTCGATCGGATGATCCATGATGAATGTCGGCTGGATCAGCTCTTTCTCACAGTACTCCTCGAAGAAGAGGTTGATGATATCACCTTTCTTATGACGGTCCTCATACTCGATATGATGCTCGTCAGCAAGTTTCTTTGCTGCCTCATCATCTGCTACTTCGTCAAAATCGATTCCTGTATATTTCTTGATGGCATCGTTCATGGTCAGACGTGCGAACGGCTTACCAAGATCGATCTCAATACCATTGTAGGAAATCTTTGTGGAACCGCAGACTTTCTCTGCAAGGTAACGGAACATGGACTCTGTCAGTTCCATCATTCCTTCATAATCAGTATATGCCTGATAAAGCTCCATCAGAGTGAACTCCGGATTGTGACGGGTGTCAACACCCTCGTTACGGAATACACGGCCGATCTCGTAAACTCTCTCAAGTCCGCCGACGATCAGTCTCTTAAGATAAAGCTCCAGGGAAATACGAAGCTTAACGTCTTCGTTCAGTGCATTGTAATGTGTCTCAAACGGTCTTGCAGCTGCACCACCGGCGTTGGAAACCAGCATTGGTGTCTCAACTTCCATGAAGTCACGTCCTGCAAGGAAGTTACGGATCTCTTTGATGATCTGGGAACGTTTGATGAATACATTCTTGCTGTCCTGGTTCATGATAAGATCCACATATCTCTGACGATAACGGGTATCTGTATCTGTCAGCCCGTGGAATTTCTCAGGAAGGATCTGTAAACTCTTGGAAAGAAGAGTCATCTTCTCTGCATGAATGGAAATCTCACCTGTTCTTGTTCTGAAAGCAAATCCTTCCAGACCAAAAATATCACCGATATCAGATTTCTTGAAATCTGCATAGGAATCGGTTCCAATGGCGTCTCTCGCCACATAAACCTGAATATTACCCTGTAAGTCCTGGATATTGCAGAAAGAAGCTTTTCCCATTACACGTTTGAACATCATACGTCCTGCGATCGCTACGTGGATCGGGCTTGCGTCCATGATGCTTCTTCTTTCTTCATAATCCTTCTTCTGAGCCTCTTTTGCCTGCTCTTCATCAAGACCTGTTACGTCAAGCTCCTTGCGGTCTTTGAGAAGCTCTGCCTCATGTGCTTCATAAAGCTTCTTTACCTCAAGGGAATGATGTGTCTGATCAAATTTTGTGATCTGAAACGGGTCCCTGCCGTTTGCCTGAAGGTCTGCCAGTTTGTCACGACGTACCTTAAGCAGCTGGTTTACATCCTGCTTCTTCTGCTCTGCCACTTGTTGGCCTCCTTAATCTATCTATCGTTCAGCGGATATGTGCGATCCGCTCCGTTACCTGTTTTATACGTTTCTCTGGATCTCAAGAACTTTGTATTTCATGATTCCGGACGGCATTTCAACCTCAACGATATCGTTGGTGTGAGCGCCGATCAGCGCCTTACCTACCGGAGACTCGTTGGAGATCTTACCCTCAAGGCTGTTAGCCTCTGTGGAACCTACGATCTTCAGCTCCATGTCTTCATCAAACTCATAATCATGAACCTTAACCTTGCAGCCTACGCTGATTCTGTCAAGATCAACTTCGTCCTCTACTACAACCTCGGCATTCTTGAGGATCTTCTCGATCTCCTCGATACGTGCCTCGATATCTCTCTGCTCGTCTTTTGCTGCATCGTACTCAGCGTTCTCAGAAAGGTCTCCCTGCTCTCTGGCCTCTTTAATCTTTCCTGCAACTTCTTTTCTCTTAACAACTTTCAGATCGTGCAGCTCGTCTTCCAGTTTTCTAAGTCCTGCGTATGTGAGTAAGTTCTTCTTTGCTTCTTCCATTTTGCCTTACTTCCTTTCAAAACCGCGCTGTTTTTTTCTGAAAAAATACAGCTTCGGATATTTCTGTTGCTACCATTCCCAAGAGCTCTTTTTCCTAAAAAAGGGCGTAAAAACCTCAGGATATTCACAATTCCTGTATTATACCGAAAAGCCCCTGTATTGTCAAGCATTCCACGTCGAAAAAAGGGCCCTGAAAATGTAGAAAAAACCGCAGGAAAATTTAAATTTCCACACGGTTTTTTCGCAGCATTTTTTCTTATTTCTGTTTCTTATTTTTCTTCCGGGAAAAGGTCTTTATACCGGTTGGTTACCATCTGTGTCTGGAACTCAAAATCCTGCTTGTGCTGATTGACCAGTGTAGACAGGATAATTCCGGAAAACCAGCAGATAATCGCTGTCATGATCACAAATCCACTTACGATCAGTGTAGGCAGTTTGTTCACAGTTCCCACTTCCAGAAAGTGGATCAGTACCGGAATAAAAAATGCCATCCCGACTACAAACAGCACCGCTGCTATAATAGAAAAGAATTCCAACGGCTTATAATTTTTAAACATTCTCATGATCGTCTTCAGCACTTTAAATCCATCTGCGTAGGTATTCAGTTTGGATTCGCTTCCCTCCGGACGGTCGCGGTATTCAATGATCACATTCTCTACCTGCATGTTCTTGTCAATGGCATGAATCGTCATTTCTGTCTCAATCTCAAAATTTCTGGAAAGGACCGGAAATGTTTTTACAAAGCGGTAACTCATTGCCCGGTATCCGGTCATAATGTCCTTGATATCACTTTTGAAAAGGCGGTTGATAGAACCACGGACAATGCTGTTTCCGAAATTATGGAAAGGACGTTTGTTCTCTGTAAAATATGTAGAGGACAGGCGATCTCCGACAACCATGTCTGTTCCGTTTTTCAGAACTTTCTCACACATCTGTGCCGCAAATTCCGCCGGATAGGTGTCGTCCCCGTCAACCATCAGATAGCACTGTGCATCAATATCACGAAACATACTGCGGATTACGTTGCCCTTTCCCTGCTGATATTCATAACGGACAACAGCCCCTTCTTTCCTCGCAATCTCGTCTGTACCATCTGTGGAATTGTTATCATATACGTAAATCACAGACTCCGGAAGTGCTTTTCGCATATCACGGATAACCTTGGCTACAGTCTTACTTTCGTTATAGCAAGGTATCAAAACTGCTATTTTATCTGGCATCTGTACTTTTTTTCTCCTGTAAAGCTCTTATGTTTTCTGACCGACCCACTGACTGTAGCACGCGTTCTGTTCCTTGTCAATAGCCCTGGCGGTTTCTTCCTCTTTATCGTTCAAGAAGCATATCTGTAAGTTTTTTCAGTTCTTCATAACTTGCAATATTGTTGGATTCTCTCCGGATTCCGGCACTGTGCCGCATGCCTGCCGTATACCAGGCTACATGTTTCCGCATTTCACGGATTCCGATATATTCACCTTTGATTTCGATCTGGTTTCTGGCATGACGCAGGATCATTTCACAAACTTCCTCCACGGTTGGTTTCGGAAGTTTTTCTCCGGTAAGAAAATAGTGGTTCAGCTCCCGGAAGATCCACGGGTTTCCACGTACTGCACGGCCGATCATCACCGCATCACAGCCGGTTTCTTTAAACATGGCTGCTGCGGTTTCCGGTGAAATGATATCTCCGTTTCCGATCACGGGAATCGTCACCGCTTCCTTCACCCTGCGGATGGCATCCCAGTCTGCCTGTCCGGAATAATACTGCTGGCGGGTTCTTCCATGTACAGCAATGGCTGCTGCCCCGGCATCTTCCACACGTCTGGCGATTTCCACCACATCCACCGGTGTTTTATCATCAAAACCGATACGCACTTTCACAGTCACCGGCTTGGAAATGGCGCCGGAAACACTGCGTACGATCTCTTCGATCAGTTTAGGATTTTTCAGAAGTGCGGAGCCTTCCCCGTTGTTTACCACCTTGGGGACAGGGCATCCCATATTGATATCGAGAATGTCAAAAGGACGCTCCTCGATACTTTTTGCCACCTCTGCCATCAGATCCGGCTCACTGCCAAAAAGCTGCATGGATACCGGATGCTCCCCTGGATCGATCTCCATCAGTGCCTCTGTATTCTTATTGTGAAAAGAAATTGCCTTGGCGCTGACCATCTCCATACAGATCAGTCCTGCTCCCTGCTCCTTGCAAAGTCTTCGAAATGCCAGATCTGTAACCCCGGCCATCGGCGCAAGCACAAAGGGATTCGGGATCTCCACATTTCCGATCTTCCACTGCATCTTCATGGATCAGTCCTCAACTGTATCTGCTTTTTTCTTAAGTTCCTCGTCCGGGATATCTCCCAGGAAAAATACTTTGTAGTACATTTCCAGAGATTCCAGAAGCTCTCTTTTGTCACGCTGGAGTTCCTTGATCTTCAGCGCACTTCCGATCTCATCAAAACGGGCATCTGCCTCCAGTGCTTCTGTCTTAAACTGCAGGCTTCCGTCCTCGTCAAATTCCAGTGTCAGGATCCCGCCTACATCCTCTGTGAAAAGCACGCACATGATCTGCAGTTCCTGCTTTACTGCTTCCGGAAGGGACGCAAAATCCTGGTTAAAATAATATTTCTGCTCATATGAGCTTGCTCCGCAGAGCACAATGTTATCCTGATACATAAATACTCCTTTATTTATAACATAAATTCATCATAAAACATTGCCGAAAAACTACTGCCGGAAATTTTATCCGATCTGTATTTCTCTATTTTTACACATAGCTGTACAGTCCTCGCACAGAAACTTCTCCAGAATTTACTTCTTCAATGGTGCCGTCTGCACGTTCCACCAGAAGTTCCCCGCCGGCGTTGATTCCTCTTGCGATTCCCTCGTACGGATCGTTCTGATCCAGCACACGTACCGGCTGGTTCAGATTGGCCAGAAGTTTCTCATAATCCGGTTTCAGGCCGCTTAAGTCTTCTGTCTCCACAAACTTCTCATAATTTTCCTCAAAATGCTTCATCACAAGTCCGGTTACCTCTGCCCGGTCAAAAAGATGTCCGCTTTCCAGATACAGGGAGGTAGCTTTGTCCGCCATTTCTTCCGGAAAACTGTCCATATTTACATTGATCCCGACGCCAATGACCGCACAGCCGATCTTATCCTGTTTCATGGTCATCTCGGTAAGGATCCCACAGATTTTTTTGCGGGAAACTACCACGTCATTAGGCCATTTGATTCCTACATCAAGACCAAGATCCGCAACTGCCTGTGCAACAGAAAGTCCCATAACAAGTGTCATCATCGGCGCTTTCTGAGGAGAAAATTCCGGGCAGAGAAGAATGCTCATGGTGATGGCACTGTCTGGCGGTGCACTCCACCGTCTTGTAAAACGTCCACGGCCTGCGGACTGATACTCTGCCACAAAAAGCTCACCATGTCCCACTCCTTCTTCCTTCCAGGCACGTTTGCCCCAGAGGTTGGTGGAATCAATTTCTCTTGCAAAATGGACGGTTTTGCCCGCCCATTTTGTATGTGTTGCCTGTGAAATTATTTCTTCATTAAATAACTCTGCCATTATTTCTCCGGCTCTCCTAATGTAGCAACGATCACAGCCTTGATGGTATGCATACGGTTCTCTGCTTCGTCAAATACCTTGGACTGCGGAGACTCGAATACCTCGTCTGTAACCTCCATGTCTGTAAGGTTGAAACGCTCGCCCATCTCTTTTCCAATCTTTGTCTTAAGATCATGGAATGCAGGCAGGCAGTGAAGGAAGATTGCCTTCTCACCGGCGTTCTCCATTACATGTTTCGTAACTTTGTATGGTGTCAGGTCATGGATACGCTCTGTCCATACTTCGTCAGGCTCGCCCATGGATACCCATACATCTGTGTAGATAATGTCTGCATCTTTGGTTCCTGCCTCTACATCCTCTGTGAGAGTGATGGTGGAACCTGCCTCTTTTGCCCACTGCTGGCACTGTGCTACCAGTTCATCATTCGGGAAATATTTTTTATTGGTGCAGGCTACGAAATCGAGACCAAGTTTGGAGCATACAACCATGAGGGAGTTACCCATGTTGTAACGGGCATCACCCATGTATACAAGTTTCAGGCCTTTCAGTTTGCCGAAATGCTCACGTACTGTCAGCATATCTGCAAGCATCTGTGTCGGATGATACTCGTTTGTCAGACCATTCCATACCGGAACACCTGCATGTTTTGCAAGCTCCTCAACAATATCCTGGCCAAATCCGCGGTACTCAATTCCTTCATACATTCTTCCAAGAACTCTTGCTGTATCTGCGATGCTCTCTTTCTTTCCGATCTGGGAACCTGTCGGATCAAGATAAGTGGAACCCATTCCCAGATCATGAGCAGCTACTTCGAAGGAACAGCGTGTTCTTGTACTTGTTTTTTCAAAGATCAGGGCAATGTTCTTGCCTCTGTAATACTCATGAAGCTCTCCGGCTTTTTTCTTTGCTTTCAGGTCCGCTGCAAGATCGATCATGTAAGTGATCTCTTCCGGTGTAAAGTCTTTCAGTGTCAGGAAATTTCTTCCTTTAAGATTCATAATATATCCTCCTCACGGCTGCAGATTTATTTCTGCTCTGCCGGTTTATCTGTCATGATTTCCTTCAGGGATGTTGCCAGCCCTGCAATGCCCTGTATCTCGGACGGAATAATGATCTTCGTTGCTTTGCCGTCGGCAACTTTTGTGAGTGCTTCCAGGCTCTTCAGGGTAAGAACGGACTCGTCTGCTCCTGCATCTTTGATCATGCGAAGTCCCTCCGCAGTTGCCTGCTGTACTTTAAGAACTGCCTGTGCCTGTCCTTCTGCTTCTTTGATCATACGCTCTTTCTGTGCTTCCGCATGAAGGATCGCTGCCTGTTTCTCAGCCTCCGCGTCAAGGATCGCGGACTGTTTTTTACCTTCTGCGACAAGGATGGTAGAACGTTTCTCTCCTTCTGCTTTCAGGATGGCTTCTCGTCTCTCACGCTCGGCTTTCATCTGTTTCTCCATGGCATCCTGGATGGCTGCCGGAGGAATGATGTTCTTAAGCTCTACACGGTTCACCTTGATTCCCCATGGATCTGTAGCTTCATCAAGGGAAGCTCTCATCCTGGTGTTGATGACTTCACGGGATGTCAGTGTCTCATCCAGTTCCATATCACCGATGATATTACGAAGTGTTGTAGCAGAAAGATTCTCGATAGCCATGATCGGATTCTCAACGCCATATGCATAAAGCTTCGGATCTGTGATCTGGAAAAATACAACGGTATCGATCTGCATGGTTACGTTATCTTTCGTGATCACCGGCTGCGGTGGAAAATCCACAACCTGCTCTTTTAAGTTTACTCTTCTTGCAACACGCTCAATGAACGGAACCTTGAAATGAATACCTGTGCTCCAGGTAGCTTTGTAAGCGCCAAGACGTTCCAGTACCACAGCATAAGCCTGCGGCACAATGCGGATGCAGGATGCAAGTACCCACAATACAAGAACGATGACTACAAGCAAAACAATAACTCCACCCATAATTTTAGCCCTCCTTATTATCTTCTTTTACGATCAGCTTCACTCCGCGGATCTCTTTGATCTCAACTACTGCACCGGCCGGTATTTCAACCGATTCGTCGGCTGAACGTGCCGTCCATTCGATATCATTGATCCGCACCTGCCCGGTCTGAGCCAGGTTGTTGATTGGCTGTATCACTACGGCCCTTTTTCCCAGAAGGCTCTCTGCATTGGTCTTCTCCACGCCCTTGTTCATGTAGCGAACCGCCAGAGGTCTGGTAAAGATCAGAAGCACCACGGAAACTCCGAAAAATAAAAGGAGCTGTACAACAATTCCCCCGCCGAGCCACGAGACAATGCACGCCACAAGAGCACCGCCTGCAAACCAGACAGTGGTAAGTCCTACCGTGATCGCTTCAATTACCAGTAAAATTGCCAGTATTCCAAGCCAGGCCAAAGGTGTCATAAAACCCCTCCTCTCTTATTCTCTTCTCTGTCTTGCAGCTTCATACATCAAAATCCCCGATGCCATAGCAGCATTCAGCGATTCTACTTTTCCGCACATCGGGATGCGTATCAGGCAGTCTGCTGCGTCCGCAGCCTGGTCTGTAAGACCTTTTCCCTCGTTTCCGATAAAAAATGCGGTACCACCTTTATAGGATTCATGATCGTAGGAATTCTCACCTTTCAGATGAGCTGCAAAACTGCGGATTCCTTTTTCTTTCAGCTTCTTTTCTAATGATACCACATCTTCCACATATAGAAAAGGCATTCTGTAAATGGAGCCCATGGTAGAACGGATCACCTTGGGATTTGTGATATCCACACAGGTTTTTGTAAGAAAAACGCCGCTCACGCCGGCACCCTCACCGGTCCTAAGAATGGTTCCCGCATTTCCCGGATCCTGAAGATCTTCAAGGACCATGACCAGAGGATTTTCTCCTGCCAGTACTTCTTCCTCGCTCCAGGAAGGCAGTTTCAGAACGGTAAGGATTCCCTGGGGAGTCTTGGTATCACACATCTGACGGAATACGGAATCTTTCACGATCTCATAAGGATATTTCTCTACCTGAGCCATCAGTTCCCCATCCTGGGAAAAAGTCTCAGAGACAAACACCTGAAAAACCCAGTTTTCCGGTGCTTCCAGGAACATCTTCCGGCCTTCTGCCACAAAAAGTCCCTGTTCTCTTCTGGCTTTTGCCTTCTGGTTCAGTTGCATGACATTTTTTATTTTTGCATTTGATACGCTGGTTATCATACTTTTTATCTTACTCCTTGCACTTATCCTGTTTACGGAATCTTCGAAAAATCACTTCATAAACGCCGGTTCCGCATTAAGATCCTTATTTTTTCCAATGGCGATTATGGAACAGCGGTCCGGAAGCGGCTCGGACGGTTTCAGATCTACTGTGACATTTTCGCCCTGTTTAATACCAATGATATTGATGTGAAAACGCTCACGTACATTCAGATCCATCAGGCTTTTTCCAACCCATGACTCCGGAATGGAAAACTCCGCCATACTGAATTCCGCCGAAAGTTCAAATACATCCAGATATCCGCCGGACAGGAGATTTCTGGCAACACGGAGTCCCATGGCCTGTTCCGGATAAATGATTTTATCTGCACCGATTTTGTCAAGAATACGTCCATGAAGAGAATTCATGCTTTTTGCAACTACAAAGGGAACTCCCAGATCCTTGGCCTGCATGGTTGCGGAAATGCTGGCTTCCAGATTTTCGGCAACTGCGATAATGGCCACATCCACATTCTGAACTCCCAGTGCTTTCAGGATTCCAGGTTCACGGACATCTGCTTTCACCGCGTAGGTTACTTTTTCGGAAATCTCTTCGATATTTTCTTCTTTGTCGTCAATGGCAAGGACATCACAGTCGGACTCTGCCAGCGTCACCGCCAGAGTCATTCCAAACTGTCCAAGCCCGATCACAGCAAAAGATTTATTTTTCATTTTATTCTCCTGTTTAACCGATCATGATATCTTCTTCCCCGAGATGAGTCGTGCTTCCCGGCCTGTTACGCACACGCACCACAACTGCAGTTCCCAGTGTCAGTGGTCCGATACGTCCCAGATACATGGTAAGGATCACAATCCATTTGCCTGCCACATTCAACTGAGGTGTCAACCCTCTGGAAAGTCCTACTGTAGCCCCCGCAGAAGTGATCTCATATAAAACATCTGCCAGATCCACTCCCGGCATTACTGCGGACAAAAGCACCGTCATGGTAAAAAGGATCAACACACTGGTTCCTGCAACAACCATGGCAGAACGGAGATAGCTCTCACGGATCCTGCGGCCGTATACCTCTACATCCTTTTTTCCCTGAAGATATGCTGCAATAGAAAGGATCAGAACCGCAATGGTAGTAGTCTTCACACCACCGGCAGTGCCCATGGGTGATCCTCCGATAAACATCCACAGTAGGGAAATGATCACGGTAGGTGTGGACAAAAGCGACTGATCCATGGTATAAAATCCCGCCGTACGTGTTGTCACTGACTGGAAAAAGGATGCCATGAGCTTTGTTCCCAGTGGTGCCCCCTTTAGCGTGGAAGGGTTTCCGGATTCAAAGATAAATACCAGAAATGCTCCTGAAAATACCAGGATTCCGGTCATCGTAAGGACCAGCTTGCTCTGAAGCCGCAGTACACGAAAAACTCTGGATGGGGAGAGCTCTTTTCTCAGAACCTTGCGGAATTTATCCCACAGATCCCACCAGACGATAAATCCAAGACCTGACACAATGATCAGGCCAATCGTAGTGATATTGACCAGCGGATTGCTCACATATACCGAAAGGCTTGTTTCCCCGAAAAGATCGATCCCTGCGTTGCAGAATGCAGATACCGCCAGAAATATGGCATGCACCAGACCTTTTTTTATTCCAAATTCCGGTACAAAGCAAAACGCATACAGGACCGCACCGATTCCTTCTGCAAGAAACACGCATTTCACCACACTGCGGACTACAGCCACGACTCCACCCATTTCATCCAGGTTATAGGATTCCTTGATGATCCGCCGGTTTTTCAGGGAAATTTTCCGCCGGAGGCTGATGAATATCATATTCGCCAGTGCGATCAGTCCGATCCCGCCGATCTGTATCAGGCACAGGATAACCGCTTTTCCAATGGGGCTCCACTGGACTGCCATAACGACTGTGGAAAGTCCCGTCACACATACGCTGGTTGCCGCTGTAAAAACAGCATCCGGGAAGGTAACAGCCTGCCCGGGTGCACTGCAGAACGGCAGCCACAAAATAAATCCGCCTACAAAAATCACCCCCGCAAAGCCGAGGGCAATTATTTGTGACGTATTCAGTTTATGCAATCCGTCTGAAACTTTTTTCAAGTTCATATTTTTTATTTACTGTAGTTGTGAGAAAGAGAATTGCAAACCTCCCACATGTAGGAATCTACATTCTTCTGCATTGCAAGAGCCTCATTGATGTCAAAATCAACGAACTCACCGTGGCGATATCCAACAACACGGCTGCGTTTACCGGCAACAAGAAGGTCTACTGCAAGAGCACCCATCATGGACGCATATACACGGTCCTTACATGTAGGGCTTCCACCACGCTGCATGTGACCAAGGATAGTTGCACGTGTCTCGATGCCTGTTGCAGCCTCGATACGTTTTGCCATAGCCTCTGAATGGCCGATACCCTCAGCATTTACGATGATATGGTGTTTCTTGCCTTTCTTACGGCTCTCTACGATATTGTCAATAAGCTTCTGCTCGTCGTAATCATATTTCTCCGGGATCAGGATATCCTCAGCACCGTTTGCGATACCGCACCATACTGCAAGGTATCCGGCGTTACGTCCCATAACCTCGATGATACTGCATCTCTCATGGGATGTGGATGTATCACGTACCTTATCGATGGCTTCCATCGCTGTGTTTACAGCTGTATCGAAACCGATGGTGTACTCGGTACATGCGATATCAAGGTCAATGGTTCCCGGCAGGCCAATGGTATTGATTCCAAGGTTCGCAAGTTTCTGAGCACCTGCGAAGGAACCGTCTCCACCGATAACAACAAGGCCGTCGATTCCATGCTTTCTGCAGATCTCTGCAGCCTGCTGCTGTCCTTCCTCTGTTCTCATCTCTGCACATCTGGCAGTATAAAGAATTGTTCCGCCTCGCTCAATCGTATCGGAAACATCTCTTGCTGTCATGTCTCTGATCTCTTCATTTAAGAGACCGCTGTATCCTTTATAGATTCCCTTTACGTTCAGTCCGCTGCTTAATCCTCTTCTGACAACAGCACGGATTGCAGCATTCATTCCAGGTGCGTCACCGCCACTGGTCAAAACGCCGATCGTTTTGATTTTGTTCTCTGCCATATTGTTATCCTCCATCTTATGAAACAACCTATTGTAATACACATATTCGGATATAGTTTATAGCATTTTTATAAGTTTTTCAATACTCTGTCCACAATTTTAACATTGGAACTTCCATATTTTTCACACATGTGTTCCAGCCAGGAATCCTCGATATGAACCTGATAGGCAGGCGGAAGTTTCTTCATTGCCTTGACATCTTTGAGATAAATAACCACACTGCTGTTTCCTCTGGATGACATCAGATCATCTACCAGACCGGTCTCGGCTTTTGCGTAGTCTTCCCGGCTTTCGAACTGGATCCACAGTTCTTTTGGCATATCATCGAAGGTACGGACTTTTTCCAGGATCAGTTTGCTGGCTTTGTCGTCTTCCGCAGATACTCTTCCCTGGATGAAAAGTCTGGCATCTTCGTTCAGGAACATCTGGCATTTTTCGTAATCACGCGGAAATACCACAACTTCCACGGTGCCTACCAGATCTTCTACGGTAAGGAACGCCATTACCTTATTATTCTTTGTATATTTTATGGTTTTATCCGTAATCATTCCGCCTACGATCACTTTCTGGTTATCGTAGACTTCCGGAATTCCGGTTTCATCATCCGGTTGGAAATCCGACGTTTTTGCAGAGATCATTTTTTCCATCATATTCCGGTAGCGCTCCAGTGGATGGCCGCTGAGATAAATGCCAAGAACTTCTTTTTCGAAGGTCAGGATGATCTCTTTCGGATATTCCTCAACCTGCGGCATACGGATCTCAAATTCCTTTTTATCTTCCTCAGAAGCAATATCAAAAAGGCTCAACTGTCCGGCCATGGTGTGCTTTTTGTCCTGGTTGATACTGTCGATGATCTGCGTATATATGGTCATCTTCTGTTTCCGGTTTCCTTCCAGACAGTCCAGTGCTCCGGCCTTGATCAGATTTTCCACAACACGTTTGTTGATCTGATCAATATTTCGCTCCACAAAAGTTTTCAGGGAAGTATATTCCCCGTGCTCCTCTCGTTCCCGCACAATCCCCTCAATAACCGGGCGGCCGATACTCTTGATAGCAGAAAGTGCATAGCGGATGGCACCGTTGTCAACAGAAAAACCATACATGCCATGATTGATATCCGGCGGAAGGATCTGGATTCCCATCTGACGGCATACGGAAATATACTCCGCTACCTTGTTTGGCATTTCCACAACGGACGTCATCAGCGCAGCCATGAATTCTACCGGATAGTAGTATTTCAGATATGCGGTCTGATAGGAAACCACCGCATAAGCGGCAGCGTGAGACTTATTGAAAGCATACTTCGCAAAGTCTGTCATCTCATCGTAGATCTTGTTTGCGATCTCCTCGGAAATGCCGTTGGCGATACAGCCCGGAACCCCCTCTTCCACATTTCCGTAAACGAAATTCTGGCGCTCTTTTGCCATAACAGAAGCTTTCTTCTTGGACATGGCACGGCGCACCAGGTCGCTTCGTCCAAGAGTATAGCCTGCAAGATCACGGACGATCTGCATAACCTGCTCCTGGTATACGATACAGCCATAGGTCGGCTTCAGGATGGGCTCCATCTGCGGGCAGTCATAACGGATGGTATCCGGACGGTTTTTTCCGCGGATGTACTGCGGAATGAAATCCATGGGACCCGGACGGTAAAGGGAAATTCCCGCGATGACATCCTCAAGGCTCTGAGGCTTCAGTTCCTTCATGAAGTTTTTCATTCCGGCACTCTCGAGCTGGAACACGCCGTCAGTACGTCCTGTTCCGAGAGAATCCAGTACTTTTTTGTCGTTGTAATCAATTTTCTGCATATCCAGGAAAACGCCGGTACTCTGTTCTATCATTTTTACCGCGTTCTGGATAACGGTCAGGGTACGTAACCCCAGGAAATCCATTTTCAGAAGTCCCAGCTCTTCCAGTGTTGTCATGGTAAACTGTGTGACAATGGAACCGTCCTGGGCTCTGGAAAGAGGTACGTATTCCGATACGTCTTTCTGGCTGATTACCACACCTGCGGCATGCATGGAAGTATGTCTTGGAAGTCCCTCCAGACGCTTGGCAAGGTCAATCAGGCGGTGGATATCTTCCTGTTCCTCATAGGCTTTCCGGAATTCCGGATTCATTCCCAGGGCCTTATCAATGGTGATATTTGGCTCCTGCGGAACCATCTTGGCGATGATGTCTACCTGGGCATAAGGCATATCCAGAACACGGCCTACATCACGGATTACACCGCGGGCAGCCAGCGTACCAAAGGTAACAATCTGAACCACGCAGTCATCGCCATATTTCCGTCGTACATAATCGATAACTTCCTGTCTTCGTTCGAAGCAGAAGTCCACATCTATATCCGGCATGGACACTCGTTCCGGATTCAGGAAACGCTCAAAGAGAAGATCATACCGGATCGGGTCCAGCTGGGTGATTCCAAGGGTATAAGCAACCAGACTTCCTGCGGCAGAACCTCGTCCAGGGCCGACCATGATATCATTGTCTCTGGCATATTTGATGAAGTCCCACACAATGAGGAAGTAATCTACATATCCCATGTTTTTGATGGTGGACAGCTCATAATCCAGGCGTTTTTTCAGCGCATCGGTTACCGGATGATAACGCTGTTCCAGCCCTTCATGGCAAAGCTTGTTCAGATACTCCCAGGAGGTCAGTCCGTCGGGCACATCATATTTCGGCAGCTTGGTCACGCCGAATTCGATCTCCACGTGGCAGCGCAGCGCGATCTTGTGGGTATTTTCCAGAGCTTCCAGAGCATATGGAAAAAGTCTCGCCATCTCTTCTGGAGATTTCACATAATACTGGCCGCCCTCATAGCGCATTCTGTTCTCATCGCTGAGTTTTTTCTGGGTCTGCAGACAGAGGAGCACGTCATGGGGCTCCGCATCCTCAGCCATGGTATAATGCACGTCATTGGTAGCAACCAGGTCGATTCCTGTCTCTCTGTGCATGCGGAGAAGCTGCTGGTTTACCGTCTGCTGCTCCGGAATTCCATGATCCTGAAGCTCCAGGAAGAAATTTCCTTTTCCAAAAATATCCTGATAACGCAGGGCTGCGATCTTTGCATCCTCATACATTCCACGGGCAAGATACCTTGCGACCTCTCCTGCCAGGCAGGCACTTAAGGCAATAATCCCCTCGTGATATTTTTCCAGAAGTTCCAGATCCACACGTGGCTTGTAATAAAAGCCTTCCACAAATGCCTTGGATACAATCTTCATCAGGTTGCTGTATCCCTGATTATTCTCGGCCAGCAGAACCAGGTGGTAATAACGGTCATCGCCACTTCCCACTTCACGGTCAAAGCGGGAACCCGGAGCCACATAAACCTCGCATCCCAGGATGGGATTGATCCCGGCTTCTCTGGCAGCCCTGTAAAAATCGATCACACCATACATAACGCCATGATCGGTGATCGCCGCGCTGTCCATTCCCAGTTCTTTTACTCTGGCTACATACTCTTTGATCTTATTGGAGCCATCCAGAAGACTGTATTCTGTATGGACATGTAAATGTGTAAACTCCAAATCCTTCTCTCCTTACTGTAAAAACAGGGCTCCGGATCCTCCCCGCTCTGCACTTTTCTCGGAACGTGCCGGAGCGTGTCTGATCCGGAGCCGGTCAACACCTTGTTATTTTTTAATGTAGATCCTCTTATCACGGATCTCTACTTTTCCTTCTTTCATCAGATGGCCGACCGCACGCTTGAATGCGTTCTTGCTGAGACCAAACTCTCTCTTGATGACTTCCGGTGAAGCATGATCATCAAATGGCAGCACGCCTGCAAATTCCTCGATCACGCTGAGTACGCTCTCTGCATCTTCATTGATCTGGATGTAAGCTTTCTGACGGTCGCTGACATTCATCTTGCCATCCTCTTTTACCTCAGTGACACGAAGATCAAGAATAGCTCCCGGTCTGTATTTGCCGGTTGCCTCTCTTGCAGGGATCAGTGCGGAATATTTATCATCTACCGCAACAAAAACACCGAAGTTTCCGCTGATCTCATAGACACGGCCCTTTACCATATCTCCCGGTACATAAGGAGTTCTGGTTGAAAGATAATGATATACTTTCATGGTTGCACAGAGTCTGCTGCTCTTATCTACATAAAGAGCTACCAGACATTCTTCCCCCTCACGGACTCTGTTGGTCTGCTCATGATACGGAAGAAGAAGATCTTTCTCCAGTCCCCAATCAAGAAAAGCACCGATCCTGGTGACCTGTTTAACCTTAAGGACTGCTGTCTGTCCCACCTGAAGCATCGGCTCACGGGTGGTAGCGATCAGTCTGTCCTGGGAATCTTTGTAAATGAATACTTCTATCTCATCACCTGCTTTGGTTCCTTCCGGTACCTGTTTGGATGGAAGAAGCACACGCTCGTTCTGCGGTGCATTTCGGTCCTCTCCAAGATATATTCCGAAATCTACGGTTTTTACAACCAGTAATTTCTGTTTTTTACCTAATTCTATCATTCTTACTCCTGTTCCTAAAAAATATATATGTTCATTTACTGTTTGCTGTCTGTCCTGCATTATAACATAAGAGAATTATTATAGAAAGCACAAAAAAGGCAGCTTCGGAAATTTCTTTCCGTCACTGCCTTTTATTTGACATTCATGGGGGAATCTGCCCCACATTGGGTCAGTCTGTTATTCTGTTGGTTTCTCAACCGGCATCGGGTTCATCATTTTAATGACAAAAAGTACGATCAGCATCAGCACGATTCCCACCGGAAGAGCGATCCATGCTGTTTTTACAAAGCCTGCAACAATATAAGTTACAAAGGATACTGCCGCAGCCAGGATCGCATACGGAAGCTGTGTGGAAACGTGAGTCACATGATCACACTGTGCTCCTGCGGAAGCCATGATCGTTGTATCGGAGATCGGTGAGCAGTGGTCTCCGCAAACTGCACCTGCCATGCAGGCGGACATGGAAATGATCATCATCTCAGGACTGGATTTCTCAAATACTGCAACAACGATCGGGATCAGGATACCAAAGGTTCCCCAGGAAGTACCTGTAGCAAATGCAAGTCCACATCCAACCAGGAAAATAATGGCCGGAAGGATAACTTCAATACCACCGGCAACAGAACGCATGGCTTCTTCTACGAATACCGCTGCACCAAGTGAGTCTGTCATAGCCTTCAGTGTCCATGCAAAGGTCAGGATCATGATCGCCGGTACCATAGCCTTGAATCCTTCCGGGATGCATCCCATACAGTCTCTGAAATTGATCACACGTCGGATCATATAGAAAATAATGGCAAACACCAGACCAAAAGCACTTCCCATTGCAAGGCCTGTAGAGGCATCACTCTGTGAAAATGCGGTAACAAAATCTGTTCCGCTGAAAAATCCTCCTGTGTAGATCATACTGATGACACAGCAGATAACAAGCACAACGATGGGGATCACAAGATCGATCACCTTTCCTCTCGGATTCGGTGTCTCATCATCCGTTGCATTCTCATAGGGTCTTGCAGATGTTGTATAAAGATCTCCGTTCAGTGCGTTGATCTCATGTGTTTTCATGGCACCAAATTCGGTTTTCATCAGCACCATGCCAACCATCATTACGATCGTGAGAATTGCGTAAAAGTTATACGGAATGGTTCTTACAAAGATTGCAAGTCCATCCTGTCCTTCTACGAATCCGCTGACTGCTGCAGCCCAGGATGAGATCGGTGCGATGATACATACCGGAGCAGCTGTCGCATCGATCAGGTATGCAAATTTCGCTCTGGATACGTGATGTCTGTCAGTTACCGGACGCATAACGCTTCCTACTGTCAGGCAGTTAAAATAATCGTCAATGAAGATCAGGATTCCAAGGATGATCGCTGCAAGTTCCGCGCCCACACGAGTGTGGATCTTTTTGCTGGCCCATCGTCCGAATGCGGCGGAGCCGCCGGCCTTGTTCATCATACATACCACAGATCCCAGGATTACCAGGAAGATCAGGATACCTACGTTATAGCTGTCAGAAAGAACCTTGATGATTCCTCCCTCAAAAATCTGTGTTACTGTTCCTTCGAATTTGAATCCGGAATAAAGCAGTGCTCCTACTACAATTCCCACAAACAGAGAACTGTATACTTCTTTTGTGATCAGCGCAAGGATGATCGCTACAAGAGGTGGAAGCAGTGCCCAGATTGTTGCATACAGAGCAGGCTGATAAGTCTCCTCCGCATCCGCAGCCAGCACAGTCAGGGGACTTGCCAGTGCGCTCATGAATACCATTGCCATAACAGACAATGCTGTTCCTGCTTTTTTACTCATTTTTCTCCTCCCTTTTCGGGGACAAAAAAACGGAGGCTGTCCCTTCTTAGAACACCTCCGGTTAAATAATCTTCTTTATTCAACTTACGATAGCGCTCCACATCCGTGACAGTACAACGCATATTCTGCGTTATCCCAGTACCCTGTCATCTGGCCTTTCAGAGCACTTCGGCAGATTTTCCTTTCTTTATGGACAGCCTGCCAGGGCCTCTCGTCCATAAATACTGATAAAATCCGCGCCTCTATCTCTTTATCCGTGACCGTTTACCCCCGCAAGGTTTCCCGGTCGCCTTTTTTCTTTATACTGTAGCAGTTTCCGACATAAATATCAAGTAGTTTGCTGTATAAATATCAGTCATACCAATTATCATGCTGCTGATCTCAGGAGCACTCTTCGTTCAGTAGCCACTTCACATCCACACCCAGCACTTTTGCAAACACTCTCAGTTCATAATCTGCCACAAAACGTTCTCCGCCTTCGATCCTGCTGATACTGTCACGTTCCAGCATCACACCTTCCACCTGCATTTTTGCCGCCAGATCTGACTGTGACATCCGTTTTATATTTCTCATCTGACGTATTTTTTCTCCGGAAACGTTCTTTCTTCCCTGATAAGTGTAAATTTTCATCCTGCCACCTGTTTTCCAAAATGTGTTAATGTTCTGCATTTTTCTTGACATTAGCACATATTTTGGTGGCACCTGTGTTAAAGGTCAGCAAATCTGGTTTTTTTCGACAAAAAATGAACATTTCTTCATTGTTTTACCCTGGATAGTATCTTTTACAGGACACTATTGTATCAGTAAAACAGTTATTCCATTCTGAATTACTGCCCGCCCGTAAACGGCACCTCTCCACAATTTATATTCCACAAAAAAAGAATGCCACACTTTTCCATGTGACATTCTTCTGCTTCTTTTTTTCTTATTTATTTCCCTGTCCATAGTAGGCATTTGCGCCATGTTTTCTGTAGTAATGCTTATCCTGAAGCTCCTGCGGTGCCGGTTTTACGTCCGGGTTGATCAGCTCACAGCGGGATGCCATCTTGGCAACCTCTTCCAGGACAACTGCATTGTGGACAGCCTCATGTGCATCTTTTCCCCAGGTAAACGGTCCGTGGTTTTTGCAAAGGACTGCCGGAACTGCTTCGTAATCTTTATCTTTAAAATAGTCGGCAATGAGAATACCTGTGTTTTTCTCATAGGCCTCTTCAATCTCATCTTTTGTCAGGTTACGCACGCATGGAACTTCTCCGTAAATATAGTCCGCATGTGTGGTTCCGTAACATGGAATGGATCTTCCTGCCTGTGCCCAGCTTGTAGCCCAGGATGAATGGGTATGCACAATACCTCCAATCTTCGGAAACGCATTGTAAAGTACCACATGTGTGGCAGTATCGGAAGATGGATTGTATTTACCCTCAACTTTATTTCCTTCAAGATCAACAACAACCATATCTTCCGGTGTCAGTTTATCATAATCCACACCGCTTGGTTTGATGACAAAAAGTCCCTTCTCTCTGTCGATGCCGCTGACATTTCCCCAGGTAAATGTAACCAGGCCATATTTCGGCAGATCCATGTTTGCTTTGTAAACTTCTTCTTTTAATTTTTCCAGCATTGCGTTTCCTCCCTTTTATAAAGTGTCTTTACAATCCACTTCGTAATATGTCCATGCTGTTTAAAACAGCTCTGATTACTTTGTAAATTCCACCACAGCGTAGGGTTCCTGATCTTCCGCATTGAGAACTACCGTTGCCTTATTTGCTTCCATATATACTTCCGGAATCATTACATTTCCAAGGACAGCCTGTCTCTTGTACTCCACACGAAGCTGATGGACCGCAAAATCCTCCGGCAGAAAATCAGCTGCCATTCGGATATACTGGCAGTTGTTTACGTGGTGGTTCGTATCCAGATGATGTTTCTGTACGGCAAAAGATTCCTGCGGCTTCCGTTCTTTCGGAAGTGCGATCTTTCTCGGTGCATAATCCATTTCCATCTTCTCCCCCAGGTCATAAGGGTCGGTATCTGCTGCTGTCAGCTTTTCCGGAAGTCCTGTCTCTGTGTTGATAAAAGACCAGTAAGAATTCGCCCAAGCCAGTCTCTCGCCATCCACAGTTTCAAGAATAAAATTACGCATTCCGATAAAGCCCCGGAATCCATAAGGAATTGTTGTTACATTTATATTTTCACCAAGCTTTGGATATCTCTTCACAATTACCTGCCATGCGGAAAGTACCCAGGCTCTTTTCTGTGCCTTTAATCCTTCCATTCCGAGACCTGTCTGTTCAGATTCAAAGGTACAGCAGTCCTGAAAATAATCCAGAACTCCCGGCAGCGTCAGGCAGCCCTTCTCTCCGATCTCGCTGAATCTTACGCGACTTTCAAAACTGTAGCTCATAATGTGCCTCCTGTTATACTATCTGCAAATTTATTGTATCACTTGTTCTAAAGAAACACACTTGTTTTTTCTCTTATTTCATAGAACAAAAAAGCACCTCTCATCGAGGTGCTCAAGAAGCAGGGCTACAAGGATTCGAACCTTGAACTGACGGAGTCAGAGTCCGTTGCCTTACCGTTTGGCGATAGCCCTATGTGTTTTTGTTTCGCTCGCCTTATCGCTTGCGACGAATGATATTATATAACAGCTTTTTTAAAATTGCAACCCCTTTTTTCAATTTTTTTTATTTTTTTCTAAAAAACTTTTCCAAAGTGCCGGGAAGCCTTATTTTATGCGGCTTCCCGGCATTTTTCAGTTATACAGTAAAACAAACATTTATATTCCAAGTTCACTCTGATATTCTTTTTTATGTTCCCTCTTCTGATTATACATCACTTCGTCAGCCTCATGAAGCAATGTATCCAGATCTACCTTATCATGATTCCGGGGAACTCCTACAATTCCGCAACTGAAACTGCGGGCATAATTTGTTTTTTCTCTCAGGACAAACTGTTTCTGAATATCTGACAGGCGCTTCCTTGCATCATCGCCTGCACAATCCCGCATCAGAATGCAAAATTCATCTCCACCAATCCGGGCAAAAATATCTTCTTCACGGATATTTTCATTTACGATCCTGACAAAAAACCGGATATATGCATCCCCTTCCTGATGGCCAAACGTATCATTGATATATTTCAGGTGATCCAGGTCACAGTAGCAGACCGAAATCTGCTCCCCTGTTTGCAGAATCTCTTCTGCCTTTTCTTTCAGATAAAAACGGTTTCCGATCCTGGTAAGCATATCCTGGTATGCTTCTGCTTTCAGCTGTTCTTCCTTAACTCTCGTCTCTGTAACTTCCTGAACAATATTCACATAAGCCCATTCACCCTGCCATTTCATCTTACCGGTAGTAATGGCATAGAATCTGTGGGTGGAATCTTCTGCCTCCCACTTCCATTCGTAACGTTCTTTCCGTCTGTCCTCCTGCTGCTTCTTCTGCCCGATCTGGCTGATCCACTGTTTATAAACATCCCAGTTCTGTACTTCTTCTTCCGTTCTCCGGTTGCTGTACAGAAGGCTCTTTCCGTCCAGACTAATCACCAGGATCTCCTTTTCACTTCTCGCGATCAGTTCCATCAGAAGCTGACTGTAACTCTCTGCCATCTCCGCATGTTTCTTTTCCTGCTCGACGATAAGTTTCAGAGATCTTTCCCTCTCCCGAAGCTGCTCCGTCATGGTATTAAAAGCCTCCGAGAATTCTCCCAGATAAGAAACGGTCTGAGAATAATCTCCCTTGGCTACCTGCTTGGCCTGCCAGGTCAGATGATTCAGGTTCGCATGGATATTTTTGAGATTTTCACACAGAAAATTCTCTCTGGCGGGCTTAAAGCTGGAAAGGTCTCCTTTGGATAATGCGGCAGAACATTGTTTCATTTCCTTTACTGCCGTTTCCAGATACTGCAAACCCATTCCAAGTTTTCGAAAAGGCTCATCCAGGCTGTCTATCTCCAGAGTTTTCACTTCAGAATCGTATAAAATTGATCTCAGATATTCAAATAACAGTTCGCAGTTTCTGTCTTCCATTTATCAAACCTCTATTCCGATCATTCCTGTACATCTGCATGAAAACGGCAAACTCTGTCTCCCGTTGCCCAGCAGTCAACTTCTACCGCCGTGTACGGCTTTCCGGAGTACAGAGAAAGGATTCCTGCTATAAAACCTTCATCATAATTACATACGGTTTCCCCGAGAACAGGAAGCCCTGAACAGTCTGCATCTTCCGCAACGGTCAGGATAATTTTTCCGGTTTCTTCATTTACATCCTCAATACGGAGAACCCCGATTTTCAGCTCCTGCATTTTTTTCTGAAGTTCATTGACAAACTGATCCAGCGGCACATCCAGATTCAGCATATTTTTTGCAAAATATTCTCCGGCTTTACGTCCTGCACTCCGGAATACCTCAATCTGAACCTCTTTTCCAAACCGGTTTTTCAGTTCGTCTTTCAGGGAATACTCCAGCATCCGATATACCATTACCGGAAGCTCATCTCCCAGATTGCCTCTGCATTTGGCATCATATTTAAAATAATCCTCAAACTGGAGCTCTTTCATTTCTTTCAGAAAAATATTCTCACCCATACCCGTCTCCTGTTTAAATTTTCTATACATTTATAATAATCCATTCATTTTCCAGTGTCAATTTTATGTAACCTTTTTCTAATAAAAAAAGTATGAAAATTATCCATTTTTATGCACATCAAAAAATCTGACCCTTCTGTAAAAAAAATTTTACAATCCCCTCCTTTGTGTTATAATAAGCCTTATAAAAAAAGAACGGAAACTACCGTGTATTTTCCTCCGGTCACAATATCCGGAGGCACTTAAAGGAGAACTTTATGCGAGCAAATAACCTTACTCTGCTCACGGACCTCTATGAGCTTACCATGATGCAGGGCTATTTCAAAAACCCGACCAACCAGACTGTTATCTTTGATATGTTCTACCGCAACAATCCATGTGGCGGTGGTTTTGCTATCTGTGCCGGACTGGAGCAGATGATCGAATACATCGAGAATCTCCGTTTCGCAGAAGAAGACATCACCTATCTGAGAAGCCTTGGCATCTTTGAGGAAGATTTCCTTGAGTACCTGAGCAACTTCAAATTCACCGGTGATATCTACGCGATCCCGGAAGGAACCGTAATCTTCCCGAGAGAACCAATGGTCAAAGTTATAGCACCGATCATGGAGGCTCAGCTTGTAGAAACCGCAATCCTGAACATCATGAACCATCAGAGCCTGATCGCCACCAAGGCAGCACGTGTATGCCACGCAGCCAAGGGTGATCCGATCATGGAATTCGGTCTTCGCCGTGCCCAGGGTCCGGATGCCGGAATCTTCGGTGCCAGAGCTGCAGTGATCGGCGGATGTGCCGGTACTTCCAACGTACTGACCGGCCAGATGTTTAACGTTCCTGTTCTTGGAACCCATGCTCATTCCTGGATCATGAGCTTCCCGGATGAGTACACCGCATTCAAGACCTATGCGAAACTTTACCCGAATTCCTGTACTCTTCTGGTTGACACCTACGATGTCCTGAAATCCGGTGTTCCCAACGCAATCCGTGTATTCGAAGAGATGCGTGAGGAAGGCATCCAGCTGAAGAATTACGGAATCCGTATCGACAGCGGTGACCTTGCATACCTTTCCAAAAAAGCCTACAAGATGCTGGCTGCTGCCGGTTTTGATGATGCCACCATTTCCGCATCCAGCGATCTTGATGAATACCTTATCGAGAGCCTGAAAGCCCAGGATGCCAAGATCAATTCCTGGGGTGTTGGAACCAAACTGATCACAGCCGATGACAATCCGGCATTCGGCGGCGTATACAAACTTGCCGCTGTAAAAGACGCTGACAGTGACACCTTCCAGCCGAAGATCAAACTTTCCGAAAACACAGAAAAAGTTACCAACCCGGGCAACAAGACCGTATACCGTATCTACAGCAAGAAAACCGGCAAGATCAAAGCTGATCTGATCTGCCTTGCAGATGAGAAATTTGATCCGGAAGAAACCATGGTTATCTTCGACCCGGTTGACACCTGGAAAAAGACCAAAGTTCTGGGCGGAACCTACGAACTCCGTGAGCTTCTTGTTCCGGTAATTAAAGGTGGTAAGAGCGTTTACAAATCTCCATCTGTCATGGAACTCCGCGACTATTGCAAACAGGAGCAGAACACACTGTGGGATGAGTCCAGACGTTTTGTAAATCCGCAGAAAGTATATGTAGATCTTTCCCAGCCGCTTTATGACATGAAAAAAGCTCTGTTGGAAGAAATGAGCGAAAAAACTCTGTAAAAGAAAAAAATCTCCAATCATAAACCCCCTTTCCTTTTCATAAGCTTATGGATAAGGAAAGGGGGTTTTTTATGCACAGAGATTTTTACATCCGTCTGATCAACCGGGAGCATCCTCTGCCGGAAACCTTTGTACCGGAGCATCTCATTGATATCGGTCTGCCATTTGAAGCTGCCCCCGGCGATCCGAAACGACTGCTGGAATGTCAGGCCGCCAGAGCCGCCTCCCAGCTTTTTCACGCCTGCCACCGATGTGGCCTGAATCTGTGGGCAGTTTCCGGATACCGCTCTTTCAGGCGGCAACAGGAACTTTTTACAGGAAGCCCTTTTGTGGCAAAGCCAGGAACAAGTGAGCATCAGAGCGGACTTGCTCTGGACGTTTCCTGTCCTTCCATCCATATGGAACTCTCCGAAAAGTTTTCCGAAACCGGTGAAGGCAGGTGGCTGAAAAAGAACGCTCCGCTCTACGGTTTTATTCTCCGGTATCCGAAAAACCGGGAGGAGATCACTGGCGTCCCCTATGAGCCCTGGCATATCCGCTATGTGACAAAACCGCTGGCCTCCTGGCTTACCATCACCAACCTGACTCTGGAAGAATACCACAACTTTCCCGCGAGATGTTCGCCGCCACCCTGAACAGCAACATTACATCTGCACAGCAGACTTGCTTTACTGCTCCATCTGCCGTCCCAGAAAACTGGCCGCTGTGCGGACAAGAACCCGTTCCTTATCCCCCAGGATCGTTTTCTCATTTTTTCCAAGAAGGATCACGGAACCGATGGCATCACTGGCACACAGGATCGGCTGTATCATTTTTCCGCAGTAAGAATCCATATCTCCGGAAATGACCGATATATTATCCCGACTTTTTCCATCGATCATCTTTCCTTCCCGCCCGGATATAACCATGTCCAGTTCCCGGCTGATCTCTTTTCCTTCCAATTCCCGGCTTCCGCTTCCTGCTGCCGCCACCACCAGATCACGATCTGTGATACATGCCGCCAGCCCGGTAGTCTGCACCAGTGCCTCCACATATTCCCGGGCAAAAGTATTCAACTCTCCGATGGGCGAATATTTTTTCAGAATGATCTGTCCTTCCCGGTCTGTATAGATCTCCATCGGTGTCCCCTCTTTGATCCGCAGCGTTTTACGTATCTCTTTCGGGATCACCACCCTGCCCAGGTCATCGATCCGACGAACAATTCCCGTTGCTTTCATCTTCTAATATTCCTCCTGTATCTTTTATCTGTTTATCTTTTATCCGTATGGTTATTATGTGAAAAACTGGGAGAAATATGTATAAAAAAAGCCGGGAAAACCTGCTCTTCCCGACTTTCTTTTTTATCTTTTCCTGTTTTCTTCAATGATCTTCAAAGCATCCGGATTAATCGCTCCAGGCGTTGCTGCCGACCGTGAAAGATAATATCCCTGAAGCAGATCTACCTCCAGCTCAAGAACTTTTTTAAGCTCTTCCGCTGTCTCCACGCCTTCCGCAACAATATACATTCCACGCTGATGTGCATACTTCACAATGTTTGCTACGATCTGCTGTTTATCTATATCCGTATCAATATCACGGATGATCACCATATCCACCTTAATATACTTCGGTGAAAGTGCCAGAAGACTTTTTTCACTGTTGTATCCGCTTCCATAATCATCCAGAGCGACCGCACCCAGAAATCCTTTTGACGTTTTTCTTTCAAGAGCTTCTTTGCTGAGAAGTTCCTGTTCTGTGATCTCAAGAACCAGCTGAGACCGAATATCCAAATATCTCTGCCTGAATTCTCTGCATTCCTCATCTGTCATGTACTCACTTGCAATGGAATTTACAAACAGAAGCTCATCACCTCTTACTTTTCCATTTGCCCGAAGTCTGCAATATCCTTCTGCCGCGCAGAAAAAAGTGATTCTTTCCAGATCATGAAGGCATTTTTCTTCTTTTGCAAGACGCAATACATCTTCCGGGGATTTCAGCATTGACATTTCTACATGCATCAATGCTTCCAGAGCTCTGATCTTACCTGTAACCGCCGATACAATAGGCTGATAATAATAGGCAATATCTTCCCTCTTCATCAACTGCAAAAACTGCTTTCGCAGTTGTGTTTCTCCGGATGCTCACGGAACAGTTTTTCACTTTCTCTCTGGAATGCCCGCCTGTTGTAAAGTCCTGTAAGCGTATCATAATCCCTTTCATGTTCAATATTCATACGCTCCCTGGTAACTTTTGTAACATCCTCCACAAGGCCGATCTGCCGATCCGGTTCTGTCTTGATCTCCATGCGGACATATCGTATTTCTCCGCTATTATGGATCACACTGTAAACTCTGGAACCATCTCCTCTAACCGTGTGATGGCAGCTTTTATTATAGGAATCCAAAAATTCCATAAAATCTTTTCCTGTCATTGATTTTTCCGACAGTTCCTTTTTGCCCAGCATAGAAAAAAAGTTATCTGTTACATAAACGCTTTCATTCTCCGATCGAACTTCAAAACCTCCAAGTTCTACACTTGCCATTTCCATGATCCTTAAGAATTTCGTAGATATGGTAAGCATGTCCTGGTTCATCTGCGTAATTGCTCCGGCAAACTGGTCAAGTTCCCGGATTCCCGTGTCGGAAAAGCGGAGCGAAGTGCTGTTATTCTTCTGTGCCTCTTCTACCTCATCAGAAAGTTTCTTTACCGGACGGGCAAGACTGAGGCTGACGATCAGACTGCTTAAAATACCCACCAGTAAAGTCAGCAGAATCGTCATTGACAGTACTTTGATCACATGTCCGGAGAAGGAAAACAGCTGTCCCATCTCCACTGTTCCATAGATGAACTTTTGCTGCTGACACCGCAGATATTTTCAAGAACGATTTCCTCATCTTTCAATGAAGACTTCGTATATGCCAGCATGTAGGTACCGGCGCTTTGATTCTGCAATTCTTCATAGGGCATCTGAATATTCAGATACTCGGTGAGCATTTCCACGCCAAGAACACCATAAACAGTTCCATCATCCAGGATCAGTGGAATTGAATAAGCGATCGCGGACCGATCATCTCCATCCAGAGTGTAGTTCTCCGTAGTCCAGTGTCCATAATCTGCCGCACGCAGACTGCCCTGATCTTTAAACGCTTTCTGAAAAACCGGATATATAAATTTTTCAGTGCTTTCCGCCGAAACGGACATCAGAGACTTCCAGCCTTTATCTGTGGAAATCCCTGTGAATTTTACCAGTTCCACAGGAGATCTCTCCATCAAAAGATCTGTATTTTTTTCCGGTGGCAGGGAATCCGGATCCAGATCACGGATATACAGAGTCGGAATAAAATCATTCTGGCTTCTTTTATCCAGGTCTTCTGTGTTAAACGCTACATAAATTCCTGTAACGGACCTTCGGCGCAGAGCATTGATCATTTTGCTGCAGATATTTTCCATCAGCGGCAGATAAGATTCTTTATTATTTCCGATATCTTCAATTCGGATCTGTCCGGAATCAATAAGGTTCTGTGCCTCCTCATTGACATATTCCTGCAAAGCTGACAGCTCCTGATTGGACGTCAGAACATTTTACTTCCGTCGTCCGAGAAATCTCCCTCTTTCAGATATTCTTCTACATATTCACTTTTTTCTTTATCTGTAAGATAACCGGAAAGGTCTACGAGCATGTCCTTCTGATCCATGGTATAGGCTGTATCTGAGTAAGCCGAAAAAATATTCGGTACTTCGGACGCCCCTACCTCACCATCCGCTGCAGCAAGGACATTTTGTTCCAGATCTTCTGCGGTTCCAAGACTCTTGGTTTCTACGGTGATGCCGTCTTTCTTTCCAACTGTGTCATTAAATTTCTCTGTCAAGTCTTTAAAAGTATCCAGCTGATCGCCATTATAATATGTCCATACTGTAACTGTAACAGGGTCCGACTTTTTTCCGGAACATCCACTGAACAGGGATGCTGCCAGAGTCGCGCCTAACAGACAAAGCACTACTTTCCTGTGTGCCATAAATTCTCCCTTCCGCCTGCACTCATTTGCAGGAACACTGTTTTTATCTTATCACAGTACAGACATATTATCAAAGAAAAACCCCGCTTTTTATATTCTGTTTTCTTATTTCTCCATAACAACAGGAGCTGCGTTGTCATATGCCTGCTCCAGAAATACTTCCTGGGAGTTCAATGGAGCATTATCGGATGGTTCGATCTTATAATTTCCCTTATTGTTCATGGTCCTCGCTTTGCGGTTATCACTGAGCATTGTCACGAACATTTCCTGGATCTGCATCCGGATATCCGGGTCTTCGATAGGAGCTGCCACTTCCACACGGCGAAGGGTATTTCTTGTCATAAAGTCCGCAGATGAAATATAGATCTTTGCCCTCTCCTGTGTTCCGAAAATGTAAATACGGGAATGCTCCAGAAAACGTCCTACAATACTGATAATGTGGATGCTTTCTGTCTGACCTTTTACTCCCGGGATCAGACAGCAGATACCGCGGACAACCATATCAATGTGTACTCCCGCGCAGGATGCTTCCACCAGTTTGTTCATAATACGCTTGTCTGTCAGAGAATTCATTTTCAGCCCGATATATGCCTGTTCTCCAACTTTGGCATGTTCGATCTCTTCATCGATCATGGCAAGTACTTTGTTCTGGAGACATTTTGGTGCCACAAGAAGATGGTCCATATCTTCAACCGTTTCTCCCATTGCCAGTGCCTGAAATACTCTTGCTGCTTCTGTTCCGATCTTCGGATCAGCAGTCATCAGAGAAAGGTCTGTATACAGACGGGCTGTTTTTTCGTTGTAGTTTCCAGTTCCGATCTGTGTATAATATTCCACATTTCCGTCTTTTTTCTTCATGATCTGGCAAAGTTTGGAATGTACTTTGTAACCATCCAGACCATAGATCACATGACAGCCCGCATCTTCCAGAAGTCTGGACCATCCAATATTGTTTTCCTCATCAAAACGTGCCTTCAGCTCCACCAGAACGAACACTTCTTTTCCATTTTCTGCCGCTTCGATCAGAGCTTCCACAACCTTACTCTGTTTCGCTACACGGTAAAGAGTCATCTTGATGGAAACGACATCCTCATCATTGGCTGCTTCATGAAGCATTGTAAGAAACGGTTTGATACTCTCATATGGATAGGAAAGAAAACGGTCTTTTTTCGCGATCTGGTCAAGGATCGGTTCATGGCTGTTAAACATTGGTGATTTCTGAGGAATCCTTTTTTCATAAAAAAGCTCTGTTCTTTTTCTCAGGCCGTCCTGGATCTGGAATACAAAAGAAAGATCCAGCGGGATATCTCCACGGAATACAAAATTCTTGTCCACTTCCAGATACTCGCAAAGTGTTTCAACAACATCTCCGTCCATTTCTCTTGACAGTTCCAGACGGATCGGTGCCAGTTTCTTCCTTGCCTTGATCAGCTCTACCATAAATTCACGGTAATCCAGATCTTCATCGTAAAGAGCGTCTGCGTCAATATCTGCATTTCTGGTAATACGGAGCAGAGATTTTGCCTTGATGTGATAGCCTTTGAAGATTTTTGAAACAAAGTGAAGGATCAGTTCTTCAGACAGCATGTAAGTGCCTGTTTTTCCGGGAACCGGGATGAGGCGCTGGATGCCTGCACTGCTGCACGGAATGATACCCAGTTTTTCCTTTCCTTTTTTTGTTTCCAGAACTACTACTGCATAGATTTCTTTATTTCGGAGAAATGGAAACGGCTGCCTTTTTCCGATGATAGACGGAGAAATAACCGGAGCCACTTCTGCCTCAAAATAACGTTCCAGATAATTGCGGTCTTCTTTTTCGATCTTATGGAAATTCAGCATATGTACGCCATATTCTTCCAGGCTTTCCATGATCTCTTCATAGACCACATCTCTTTTCCGGTTCAGCTTTTTGGTTCTTGCAAGGATTGCATCCAACTGTTCCTTTGGTGTCATATTGGTTTTGTTTTCACGGATATCTTTTGCCAGAAGCATCTGATCCACAAGAGATCCCACACGTACCATATAAAATTCATCCAGGTTGCTCTGATAGATCGAAGCAAATGTGAGACGTTCACACAGCGGATTTTCCGGATTCTCAGCTTCCTCAAGTACTCTCTCATTAAATTTCAGCCAGGATAATTCCCTGTTCATGTATATTGTATCTGCCATTTTCTCCTCCTGTGCCACCGTATATTTTTCTTTTTCGGCAGGCTCTGTTATTGTAACGCCGGCATTTGTTCCGCGATATCTGCTTTTCCCCTGATCTGCCCGGAATTTGCCTGCAATGCTACCAGTATAGCTATCCAATGTTTATTTCAGTACAAGACTTTGTAAAATCCCGATTAAATTTTCAGCGAAAAAAAGGCTTGCATTTTCGAATAATAGTGGTATAGTATTTGTATACTTATTATGTAGTTTTTAATACTACATGTTATTTTATCAATTTCTACATTGTTATTTGACTGCTATTCCGCATCCGTACAACAGATTCCTGCGGAATATCATACAGGAGGTGTTTTTTATATGAAACTTAAATTAAAAGACCCTGGAAGTGCCATTACTCATGGAATCGCCATGCTCCTCGCAGTGGCCGGAGCTACTCCGCTGATCGTGAAAGCTGCCAGAAGCGCAGATATCCTTCACGTTTTTGCAGTGAGTGTTTTTATCCTCACCATGATCCTGCTTTATCTGGCAAGCACTCTTTACCATTCTGTAAATTCCACCGCCAAGGTGAACCGCCGCCTGAAAAAAATGGATCACATGATGATCTTCGTGATGATCGCAGGCAGCTATACACCGGTATGCCTGATCGTCCTCCACGGCCGCACCGGTTACATCCTCTGTGCACTGGTATGGACCGTTGCCATCATCGGCATGATCCTCAAAGGCTGCTGGATCAACTGCCCGAAATGGCTTTCCTCCGTAATCTATATTGGAATGGGCTGGCTGTGTGTCCTGGCTTTTGTACCGATCTTCCACAATCTGCCGCGGGCAGGTTTCGGATGGCTTCTGGCAGGCGGTATTATTTACACTATCGGCGGTGTGATCTACGCACTGAAGCTTCCGATCTTCAATGCGAAACATAAAAACTTTGGTTCCCATGAAGTATTCCATATCTTTGTTATGCTGGGAAGTGTATGCCACTTTGTTGTGATGTATTTCTTTGTTGCGGGGATGGGGATCCACTGATCGCACATATTTCCATACGGCACAAAAAATCCGATCCACTTGCGTTGTGGATCGGATTTTTCAATTTGTACTTATTTCGTCTTCATTCCACCAGACGATCACATACAGAACAAAAGATACAAACCAGAATATAATGTCACCGGTAAACATCATGATCTCCGGTTTTCCAGTGACGATCATCCTTACAAGATATCTGGAAAAGAATCCGGCAATAAGAACCATTGACAGGTGGTTCCTGATTCCCAGGATCTCATATTCCAGATACAGTACAGCCCAGGCAACCATATATTTCCAGATATACAGAAATGCAGCAAGGTATTGTCCTTTTATATACACTCCATTATATACTGCATATTCCACCAGCAGATATCCTGCCATATAGAAAACCTGAAAAAGCATAATTTTCAAATATTCCCGTTTTCTTGTCCACTGTATCAGGATAAATACAGAAACGGCTGATGCAATTCCTGTAAGTATATATCCCATATTATTCTTTAACATATATCCACAATAGGGAATCGCAATAAGGGATACTACACTGGCGATCAGGCTTACATTATCATTATCCAGAAATGTGTTTATATAAGAGATCAGTGTATATATCTGCTTCGTTTCCGCCTCCGGATTTCTCCAGGTATCTGACTGCATCTGAACCACGATCCCACAAACTGCCAGCAACACGCTTCCTGCCAGAAGCAGGATTTTTTCTGTTTCAGATGCTTCTGTCATAAGTGTCAGAATAATATACCCCGGATTCGAATCTACACTTATACTGGAAACTCCAATCATTGCAATAAAGCCACCCAAAACAGCTGTCACAATCATAAAACCATAAGAATACTGCAGATATCCCAGGACTGCCAGTCCCATTGCTAAGATCAGCGTAATTATCAGCATTATTCCTGACTGTACTCTTCCCTGCAAAAACATACAAAAGAGCAAAAACAAAATAACGAACGAACCCATAAAAATATTCAATGCTGTACTTATTCTCAGTCGCAGTACAGATAGTCCGCACACAAGTACTGCTGTAATAATGGTAAGGATAATCTGAAGCTGATCAGATTTATTTCCATTTCTCTTTTTCTCCGTTCCTCTCTCTCAGACTCAGCCCTGTATATATGAAATGTTTTTTTCTGCCATGCTGACAGGTTCAGACGTGGAAACTTTATTATTGTTCTGTCGGTTATTTAATGTAACAGCTATGGCACATCCGATAAATATAACCAGCGCTGCTATGGCTATTGCCGTAACCATTGCGTTTTTTTCGGAAGCCTTCTTTGCTTTTTTGTCAGAAGTATTCTCCGTTTCCGGTTTCTGTGGCTGTCTCCAGTAAGTCCGGCCTGTATTGTGTGGAAAATCCATCTCTATTTTCTGTCCACACTCCGGACAAAAACTGGCACCTTCCGGAATGGTACTATTACAACCTGGACATTTCATACGCTGCCTCCCCTTAAGTTCGTATATTACCTGATTTTTTCTCAGAAAACTATATTTCTTCTATCAAAAATATAATTTCGCAAAACAATTCTCTTTTCTCCATGTTATCACAATGCCCGAAGCAAAACCATATAAAATATAGTAAATAAAAGGTATTAAACGCATATCAGCCCAGACCGGTTGCCTCGGACGAGGTCAACATGAAGTCTAAGCTGATATGCGTTAATCGTTATTATGCATTAATCGTTGCCATTCATCATACTGCTTTCGGAACAAAGACAATATCTACAAAGAGCTTTGTCTCCCCTTCTGTACTCCATTTATATTTTTCTATGATCTGATAATCTGTTTCATCAATCAGCCGTTCTCCTTCATTTCCATTTTCTGTTGGATTTGTTGCTGAATTATACAGATCTGTCTGCATATTAGTATATTCATCTACCATACTCTGAACTACTTTTGCAGTATCATCCTGGGAGCTGTTTTTCTTTGTTTCAATTGTCAAAATTAATAATTTCGCTGTTTCTACAAGCTTCTCCTGAATCCCCTCAGAATTTGCCAGCCCATTTTCATCAAGAACAAATCCCGTCTGAATCGTTGTAACATTTTTTTCAGAATCAAGGAAAAGATTTATATCCATCAGTGAATCATTCGTAGCAGTTTGAATACTTCCACCCTCATTCCAGTATTCACTTTCAGTTTTCTCCGAGGACTCTTTCCACTCCACTGAAGTACCACTTTCTATATAATAATTTGAAAGTATATTTAATATCAGCTGAAACCCTGTACCAGTGAAATTAAATTTCGCCTGATTTTCGGCGGCATTTGCAACACCCGCAAAATTCAACACAAGAATAACTGTAAGTGCCAGTGTTAATATTCTTTTTTTCATATCCTTTTCCTCCTACCTCTGTTTACCTATTATTTTTTTATCGTAATTTTTTTCACTTTGCTCCATGAAGAGTAAACTTTGTTTCTGACATTCTTATAAGTTGCGATCCGAACATAGTATGTCTTTCCTTTTTTCAGTTTTGATAATGTCACTTTTGTTGTCTGGTTCTTACTGATATTAACTGTTGTAACATTCTTTTTAAACTTACTGTCAGTAGAATACTGTATTCTGTACCCTGTTGCTGATTTATTTCTCAGCCATGTAACTTTAACTTTTCCACTTCCTGTATTTGTCACGCCTGAAAGACTTGTACCTGTTGGACGGATTGTAACTTTTTTTGCTTTGCTCCATGAAGAATAAATTTTACTTCCTGTATTTTTGTAAGTTGCAATGCGGACATAATATGTGCTTCCTTCTTTCAGCTTTGACAATATTGTTTTTGTTGTCTGGTTCTTACTGATATTAACCGTTATGACATTCTTTTTGAATTGGCTATCCGTAGAATACTGTATTCTATATCCTGTTACTGATTTGTTTCTCGTCCATGCAACATTGGCTTTTCCACTTCCCGTGTTAGTCACTCCTGAAAGGCTTGTACCTGTTGGTCTGACTGTAACTGTAATCTGACAGGATGTTTTTTTGTATCTGGCTGTCTCTGCTGCCGTTATTGTAATAACCGCTGTACCTGTAAAATTCTTCGCAATTGTAATTTCTCCACTGCTGTTTACTTTTACAGATTTGTTATTTGATGAATATGTCAGCTTCGCTTTGTCATTTACAGTTGCCTGGATCTTTACTTTCTGTTCTTTCGCAGAAACAGTCTTCGTAATATTGGATGATTTAATCACATTATTTTTCTTTACCTGCAAAATTGTAAATGAAACGCTGACTGTTCCAGTATATCTGCCCATTCCGGTTATCATTACTGTCGCTGTTCCAACCTTGATATTATCCGAGTATGTAATCGTATAATCTTCGTTTTCCTGAAGCAGATAATCATCATCCATAACTGTAACTACTGGTGTTTTTGCTTTTCCATCATATGCATAGCTTGTTTTTGGTGACATCCTCCCCCCACCTATAGAGGTGGGGGCTTCCCAACCTCGGCAAGTTTGGTTCTCGTTCGATAGCACTTCTGTGCTAAGCATAAGCGAGCTATCCCCGTGTGTCCCACGGTTGTGTTATGTTAATGTCATGCAATTACCAAACGCATTCCCTCATTTCTGATATTTATCGCCGCATTTACATCTCTATCATGATGGGTTCTGCACTGCGGGCAATCCCACTCTCTCAGAGCAAGATTTTTCGTTTTTGCATTTTTGTAACCACAAACACAACAGGTCTGACTGCTTGCAAAAAATCTATCCACCTTCACAAGCTTCTTACCCTGTTCCTCCAGTTTGTATTTCAAAAATGTTGTGAACATTCCCCAGCCGTTATCTGAAACAGATTTTCCAAAATTCAGCGACCGTGACATTGCTTTCATATCCAAGTCTTCTATACATACACAATCATAAGCATTGGCTATCTGCCTTGACTGCTTATGCAGGAAGTCTTTTCGTTGATTGGAAACCTTTTCATGGAGTTTTGCCGCCTTAATCCTCTGCTTATTACGATTACTTGAACCTTTCTGCATTTTGGAAAGCCTGCGTTGTTCTCTCGCTAATTTTTTCTCCGCATTCCTGTAATACCTTGGATAGGCAGGCTCCTTACCGTTACTGTCACGATACAATTCGTGCATGGAAAAATCCAAACCTAAAAAATTTTGCATCTCCTTTTCCTGTACTTGATTTTCATACTCAAAAAGAATACTTGCATAGTATTTTCCGCTTGGTGTCTGACTTACTGTTACAGATTTCAGGCTGTATTCCTCTGGAATAATCCTGTGCTGTTTTAAGTGGACTTGTCCAATCTTAGGCAATTTCAAATATCCGTTAGATATCGTTATGTTCCCATTGATGCAGACCGTGGAATAGCTGTTTTTACTCCGTTTTTTTGATTTGAACCTTGGAAAACCTGTTTTCGGCTGTTTGAAAAAGTTCTGAAATGCCGTATCAAGGTGCCGGAGCGATTGTTGTAATGCGATACTATCTACTTCCTTTAAAAATCCGTATTCTTCCGTTTTCTTCATTGTAGCCATTTCTTTTGCACAAATGGTATATGCTACATTGGTCTTGTTCTCCTCATACTGCCGAATCTTTCTATCAAGCCAATGATTGTATACCATTCTGACACAACCGAAACTCTTAGCAAACAAAATCTTCTGCTCATCATTGGGATATATTCTGAATTTATATGCTCTGTTTGCCACCATGCCACTTCCTTTTCCTCGAAACCCCCTCTGCGATACTTGACCACAATCACAAGATGATAGTATAGTAAGAACACTAAATGTGCGTTATTATCTAAATTTATTGTATTTTAATTTTTATTATTCGACTAAAGATATTATACTATGATTAAGGTACTCTATCAAGCTGGTAACGGACGCAATTCATCTCCCACCTTAGAGGTCGGAGTCTTCTTGCTGTAAGAGGATAAATAACTTCTGTGTACACTGCTTTTTGAAACAAAAAAGCACATACTTCTTCACAAAATAAATTGTAAAATAAGCATGTGCTTCTTTCACCATTATTAACTGATGAATTTTACAACATTTTTATTTCATTTTTTCTTCAGTTCATCCAACTGCTTCTGATCAAGTCCTGTTATCTCCCTGATCTGAATGTCTGTTAAAAGCCCCGACTTCAGTAAATTAATTACCGTCTGCGTAATTCCCTGTTCAATTCCCTGACTAAACCCATTGGCATATCCTTCTTCCATACCTTCCTCACGAGTCTGTCTCATATGCCGTTCTTCATCGTACTCATATATGCTCACTTTCTTCGCCTCCGCTCGGTTTTTTCTCAGAAAATCTGCCAGTATCCCTTCGCTGATGCATTCTGTGATTGCCTGCTCTACTGCAAGATCCAGTGGCATTTCCGCTGCGTATTCTCTTACACGGAAGGTATATTCCGCATAGTCCTGGAGGGTCCGGCAGGTTTCCATCAGTTTCCGGTTATGACCTTTATTGATATTTAACATGACTGCCTTCAGTTCCAGAGACGGGTCTGCATCCGGAATTGAAAAGAGCTCCGACAATTTCAATTCTTTCCGGTCCGGCTGTTCTGCCTGGCCGTTGTAGAAGATCACAAACCTCGGTGTCGGCAATTTCACAGCTTTCGTTCCATAAAGATTCATATCTTTCGTATAATCCGAATACACATCCGCCACATACAGCAGATACCGGACTGGCAGATTCGGACTGTAAGTTGACTGATGTTCATACAGGTTCAGCCGCATATCAATGATAAATGAAACGTCATTCTGCATGGACATGTACACAGCGTTCTCCAGCGTATTCACCTGGAGAAGATCCGGGTCATCATAACTGGTTCCGTTAATTGCGTTATAAAGTTTCAGCAATTCATTCCTGTCGCTGAACAACATTGCAAAGATCCGGGATTTATACATCCGGTTTGCAGTTAATACATCGATGTTACTTTCTTCCATGTAGTATCCTCCTTCTTGGGCAGTCGGGAGAATCCTACAGTAAAAACAGCTTCCGGAAATCTCCCTGCGTGATCATGTGATTTAAGCATTGAGATTTCTTTGTAAAAGCCGAATGGCCGGTGAATTACAGATACGGAAGTGTTCCGCACAGATCAATAGAAATGAAATGCTTTTTCTTTACATTAGCACAATATGGGCGAAAACGCAATTAAAACATTTCGACAAAATCCGCAATTAAAACAGCAAAATATTTAGTGCCATTCAAAACTTCATCAACTCCAGTTTCTTCTCCTTGGTCAGCTGCTTGATCCGGTATTCCCGGCTCATTGCCTCTTCTTTTGTGGCAAACCCTTCGTAATACACCAGCTTCACCGGTCTCTTGGCCCTGGTGTATTTAGCGCCTGCCTTGCCCTCATTATGAGCTTTCATCCGCCTGGCAAGGCAGTTTGTCCACCCAGTGTAAAGCGTGCCGTCTGCACACTGAACGATATATGTATAATTCATTCTGGTCTCCTCTTTTGTGAAATATTCTATGTAAAGACAGCCACCAACATTTCTTCAGCAGCCGTCCTTCTATACTCAAGCAGCCGGCACAGTTCATGTATTTCACTTACATCAAAAAATAAAGCAGGCTGGGATTCCGGCTGCGGATTTTCCCACCTGCTTTATTATACGTTTATTTCTTATTTCTGTGAATATGGAATTCGCTTAATCAGCTACGGTTCCAGTTCCATGACAATAATAACAGGTTTCTCCTGAAAGAAACGTACCCGTTCCCTGACATCTTGGACAAATTCTAAATCTAATTTTTCCTCCGTATACAATTCTTTTGAATGTTCTTTTTTTCATAGTTTTATATCCTCCTTATTGTTTTTTATTTACTTTTTACCCCATCGTTGTCCACAATGAGGACATTCATACTGCTTTTTCTCGTAAATGATAACAATTTCTTTGCCACAATTTGGGCATTTTACAGTTTCCATTTTGTTTTCCTCCATTTTAATTTCATGAATATAAAATTACTAATGTTTTTTCCAGTCTGTTAACTCCCCTGATTCATTAAAATACAAATCATAGCTAACATGTCCTTTAGCATTGTCCGTTTCAATATTAATCTCTATATATGAACCGTGATCTTTTGTCACATAATTATCTCCTATGTAAACACCATCATATCTTGCCACTTCTCTCAATGCATTTTCTATCGTATACTGTGAAGGTCTAAAATATCCCATGATTATTCTCCCCTTTCATTTATTTCTGTTAGACAAATAAATCTCTCAACAAAAAACTTTTTCTATAATATATTGCATCATTATAATTTTCTAATGCTTGTTTTATGTCTATTTTTTCGGAACCAGGAACGTTATCATCGAGCATTTCTATCTCATGCGATGCCCAATCATAAACTTCTTCCCAATTTTTTTTATAAAATCAACTGATTCCTCAGATCCAGCTACCACCTGCAAATCTGAATACGCAAGAATTTTTTTCGATAATACTGTTATATGGATTGCATAAATTACATTCTTTCTAGCAGCTAATTCATACCATTTAGAAGCTTCTCTTATACCTTCTCCCGTATTTTGCTTAATATAAAAATCCCCTAAGCTACACATTGCTCTTATGTCGCCTTGAGTTGCCATTTGTTTTGCTTCTTCTATTGTCATTTTCTATCTCTCCTAAATATTACTGTATAAGAGACTCAAAAATCTCATAAATTTGTCTGTGCCAGAACATCTCCTGCTGATATGCCATCTCATTTGACCCTGCAATAGAATTCATAATCATACCGGTTAATGTATTTTTTCTTGCATTTGCTTTATTTGTTGCTGTATTAGCTTTTGATTCACCAAAAAAATAAAAATTTACTGTATTTCCATTAATAATATACACATCTGTAAAATATTGCTGCGGAGGGTTGGGATGATTAATAACAACACAAGGGTATGTACTTCCAAACAATCCACCCTCTTTAACTGTACTTGTTGTGATTCTTGCAGGAACTCCCAGTTCTTCTGCCTTTTGTGACATTAAAGAAACAATATTTTCTACATTTAATCCATTAGTATCTCTAAATGAAATTGGATTTTCGATCATTCCTGTGTTATATTTCAAATTATAAGCCATTCCATATTCCTCTCTTTCTTATCCTCCCTTTTAATCAATAAGTCAGACGAATATTGGCAATCCTCTTTGCTATTGGTTAAAAAGTGTACTTTTTTAAATCAATGATTTTGTAAAAAGCGTGTGGAATTTTGTCAGATTTTTATTCTTTTTTATTTTTATATATTGAATTCTTTGATGTTATGCTATATAATATTTGTAATATGATATTATAAAAAAAAGAGAAGAAATTACAAAAAAGTACACCTTTTTGTAATTTCTCCTCTTTTTTATTTTTCAACCTTTTCATATGCCCTTGCCTTATACAGAAATGTGGAAACTGGCATACCACAAGCATCCGCAGCTACTACACCGGTTATTTTTCCCTCTTTCCATTTCTGATATATCTTATAAAAATTAGAAGGTAACGGTTTCGGTGGACGTCCAAAGCGTACTCCCCTAGCTTTCGCAATCGCAATTCCTTCTGCCTGACGTTGTTTAATATTACTTCTTTCATTCTCAGCTACAAAAGACAATACCTGCAAAACAATATCACTCAAAAAAGTTCCTATGAGATCTTTCCCTCTTCTTGTATCCAATAATGGCATATCTAGCACAACAATATCTACTTTCTTTTCTTTTGTAAGAATGCGCCATTGCTCTAAAATTTCCTCATAGTTTCGTCCCAATCTATCAATGCTTTTTATATAAAGCAAATCATCTGGTCTTAATTTTTTCACAAGTTTCTGATATATTGGTCGATCAAAATCTTTCCCCGATATTTTTTCTACATAAATATTTTTTTTTAATATTTCTAATTGTTTCATTGCTTCCAATTGCCTATTTTCATTTTGATCCTTTGTACTTACTCGAACATATCCATATTTGACTATCATTTTGTATCTCTCCTTTTTGATTTACTCAACAATCTATCTTATTTATAACATCTCTTCCACTTATATATATTCTGTAACATAAATAAAAACCTTACTGACATTCAGCTCTCTACTTCTGAAAATCAGTAAGGTTTCTGTACCTAGTTTATAAATTTTTTTATCTTAGAATAGCCACAAAATGTTACCACTTACCAACAGACAAAAAACTCCTCTACTCCATCACATAATTCTTCAGCCCATAAATCTTTCCATCAACATCCGCTGCTTCCACTTTCACAGCCTGCGCCTGCGTTTCCGGATAATATCTGGTGGAAAAAACCACTTCTCCGCCATTTACATAGATCTCCACAGCTGTAGTATCCGCAAGGATCCTGAGACTTTCAACTTTACCGGATGGAACATGTGCTTTACGTACTTTACGTCCGGCACCGGCTGTTTCGGAGAGAGTTAAGATCACATCTCCGCCCTGATACTCCAGGAAAAGATTTTCCCCAAGACTTACCTTGCCCTGGTCACCTTTTACCTGAATATCCAGATCAAATGGTCCGTTCACCGGAAGCTCCACGCTGGAACCGCTGATGGAAGTCCCATTCTCTCTCAGCCCGTTCAGTTCTTTCACCGGATACTGATAAAGCATTCCGTTCTTATACGTAACTTCCCTTGGAACCGTCAGACAATGCTGCCAGCCTTCGCTCTCTGCAGTAGGATTCACATACTCTTCATCTGCATCCGGCATTCCCATCCAGCCGATGATGATCCGTCTGTCTTTTCCATCCTGGAATGTCTGGGGTGCATAGAAATCAAAACCGTGATCCCATTCCCGGAAATCTTTTTCCTCCGGCTTTCCGTCCTTCAGGATAAAGTATCCGGACTGATAAATATTCTGGAAACGGAATTCCTCACGGGTCAGTCCCTGAGGAGACACTGAAAGCACCTCCTGACCTTCCAGAGAAAAGAAATCCGGGCACTCCCACATGTAACCGAAAGTATTTTCTGTGGTAAGCTCGTGGTCAAATTTCCAGTTCTTAAGATCCTCTGATCTATAAAAAAGCACTGCGCCTTTATCACCTTTCTGACGTCCACCCAGGATCATATGATACCCTTCGCCATCTTTCCACACCTTTGGATCGCGGATATGGCAGGTATAATTCTCCGGATAATCTTCCCAGGAGATCGCAACTTTTTTCTCTCCGAAACGAATGCCGTCCTCACTCTCCACATGGAGAGTGCTGGACTGCCTTCCGTTATTGATATAATCATAATCTCCATCCATCTTGATGTTTCCTGTGTAGAAAAGATGGAGCTTGTCTTTTTCCGCAATGGCGGAGCCTGAGTAAACACCATGACAGTCATAAATGCTGTCCGGCAGAAGCGGAACACCTTCATATCTCCAGCTGATCATATCTTCGCTGGAATAATGTCCCCAGAATTTCAGTCCACCGTTGGACTCAAATGGAGAATACTGGAAAAACACGTGATATCTTCCTTTATACCAGCATAATCCGTTTGGATCGTTGAGCCATCCGGTGGGCGGCATCAGGTGATGGGTCAGACGGTTTGTCTGCATTGCCCTTCCCACTGCTGCCGTTTCCTCGATTTTTCGAACTTCCTCCGCAAGCACCTTTGTCAGAGAACTCATTTATTTTACCTCCAGTACTTCAGAACTGTTATTTACGGTTCCTTCTGCAAGCATTTTTACTTCTTCATAATCATCAGTATTGGTTACGATCAGCGGTGTGGTCACATCGTAACCTGCTGCCTTGATGGCATCCATATCAAATGTGATCAGCGTCTGGCCTTTTTTCACTTCGTCGCCGTCTTTTACATGTGCGGTGTAGAATTTTCCGCCAAGCTCAACGGTGTCAACGCCGATGTGGATCAGCAGTTCCAGGCCGCTTTCTGTTGCAAGACCGATTGCGTGTTTTGTGTCAAAAATTGTAGAAACGGTAGCGTCGCAAGGTGCTTTTACCTCACCTTTGGACGGAATCACTGCCATGCCTTTTCCAAGGACTTCTGATGCAAAAGTCGCATCTTTTACTTCTGAAAGCGGGATCGCGGTTCCCTCAAGCGGGCTGTAGAGGGTCTGTGCGCCGGTCTCAGATGTTTTCCCCTCTGCTGGCTTCTCCTGAGCAATTTCTGCCGGAGCATCTGCTTTTTTCTCTGTTTCGATATTTTTTTCAGCTGTTTCCTGTACCTCGTCCTTATATCCGATCATCTAGGTGAGCACAAAAGCCACACCGAACGCGATGGCAAACATTATGATATAAGCAACCGGGTTATTCAGGCACAGCAGGATTCCGAAGATACCGGTAACACCTGTTCCTGTAGCACCAAGATTTGTAATGGAGGCAAAAAGCGCTCCGCATGCACCGCCGAGGCAGCCCATGATAAACGGCTTTCCGAAACGGAGGTTTACGCCGAAGATCGCCGGCTCTGTGATTCCCATGCATGCGCTTAACGCAGACGGAACAGCCATGGATTTGATCTTCTGGTTTTTGGATTTCAGACCTACGGCAAGAGCCGCACCACCCTGTGCCACGTTGGCTGCAGATGCAAGAGGCAGCCAGTAGGTAACGCCAAATTTAGCAATCTGACCAAGGTCAATAATGGTATACATATGATGAACACCGGCAACAACTGTCGGCGCATAAAAAGCACCCATGATAAAGCTTCCGATTCCAAACGGCAGGGCAATCAGCCACTGGATTCCATCCAGAAGTCCGTTCTCAACGGCAACAAAGATCGGTCCGATAATGGAAAGTGTAAGATAACCGGTTACAAAAACACTAACAAGAGGTGTTACAAAAAGATCAAACATTGCAGGCACGATCTTATGAAGTCTTTTCTCGATCTGAGCAAGTACCCATACCGCAATGATCACCGGAATTACATGCCCCTGATATCCAACCATGTCAATCGAATAAAGTCCGAACCATACTTTCTGTGTTGCCTGCACACCTTCTGTAGCCACAGTCCAGGCATTCTGCAGATTGGGATGGATCATGATCATACCGATGACCGCTCCCAGATAAGGATTGGCTCCGAATACCTTCGCGCCGCTGTAAGCGATCAGGATCGGCAGAAATGTATACGCCGTATTACTGAAAAGCTGGGCAAACACATAAATAGAACCACTGGTATTGATATTCAGGAAGCCATTGTTTACCATGAAGTTCAGAGCTTCCATGATTCCCATCAGGAATCCGCTGGCTACGATAGCCGGAATGATGGGGACAAAAATATCTCCCAGTGTCTTGATCAGCCGCTGTGCCGGGTTTGCCTTGGAAGCTGCCACCTTCTTCAGCTCATCCTTGCTGCTCTCGGAAACTCCGGCGATCTGGATGAACTCGTCATAAACCTTGTTTACAACTCCTGTTCCCAGGATGATCTGCATCTGTCCCTGTGCGAAGAATACACCCTTCACACCGTCGATGTTCTCTACATATTCCTTGTCTGCCTTGTCATTATCCGCAATGACCAGACGAAGTCTTGTTGCACAGTGTGCTGCGGAAATTATGTTTGCTTTCTTTCCTACATGATCATAGATTTCCTGTGCGGTCTTTCTGTAATCCATGTCCGTCCTCCTTTTCTTTTACTGTCCTTCCTGCGGGCAGTAGACTCTTTTTGCTTTCCCTTTTTTTGCAAAACTGATTTCTTCGGATCAGCTGTGTCTGTTCTTTCTGTTTTTCCGGAAGTTAATGATTTCTGATCCTTTTGTTTCTTTTATGAGATTGATTCCATATTTATTTCTATCTTTAAAATGTCTGTTTTTCCTAATGCCTTGGTATTTATAAGTTTTTCAGTCATTTCTTTGCTTGTTTTTCATGTTTTTTATGTGTTCTAATATGGAATCGTTCTCACATCTTGATTGTATTATAACCACTGCCTTCTCATTTGTAAATCCGCAACATCTCACAAATTTCTCCGGTCAAAATTGTACATATTCCATAAGAACATACGCAAGACAAACAAGCCGGTCAGGACATCTCAAAAAAATCTGGTCTTTTTCTGTGCTTGCCCAGCCATAACACATAAACCCGCCAAAAAAGAGCAGGTCTTTTTCTCCCAAAAGATCTGCCCCTGTTCCGCAATAACTTATAATTTTTATCCTCTGTCTGCGGGAATATTCTCTGCTACCTGTGAGATTCCCGTTCCACAAGTTCACATCCCATTTTGATTTCCTTGCTGATTCCGGTATCGTTCTCAATAAGATCCGCCAGCATGGCTGCCGCCTCCATTCCACTGGTCTTATAATAAAAATGTACCGTGGTAAGCTTCGGTTCCACGATCTTACCCGGAACACCGTCACCGATCCCTGCGATCTGCACATCATCGGGAATTCGAAGTCCGATCTCCTTCAGATAAGTCATGGCACCAACTGCCATGGTATCTGTGGCACATACCAGAGAATCAATGGATGGATCCTCCTCAAAAAGTTCCTTCGCCATCTCATAGCCGGAATCCATGGTGAAGCTTCCTGTTTTCATCTTCTCCGGAAGGATCTCAAGCTTTCCCTTATGAAGCGCATCCATAAAACCTTTTTTACGGCGTGCACCAACTGCCTCGTCTTTATCTGTGACACCAATGTAAGCGAACTTTTTTCCTTTCTTTGCAAGCTCCTCTGTCACCATAAAAGCTGCCTTATAATCATCCTGATAAATGCAGGGATATCCATCCAGATGCTGTCCCAGAAGCACGATCGGCACCTTATAATCCTTCAGCATCTGTTTATGCTTTCTGGTAAACATGGTGGCAATAAAAACCACTCCGTCCACCTGGCGTTCTTTAAACAGAGAAAGATATTTCAGCTCTTCTTCCACATCGTTGTTGGTATTGGCGAGGATCAGCTGGTAACCTCTCCGTGTGAGAATGTCACTGATCCCCGCCACCTCACGGCTTATGGTATCGGAATTGATCTTTGGAAGAATAACACCGATGAGACTCGTTTTTTTTGTCCGCAATGTCTGTGCCTGGGAGGATGGCTGATATCCGGTCTCCTGGATCACCTTGCGGATGACTTCTTTTTTTTCACTGCTTACATATCCGTTGTTCAGATATCTGGATACCGTAGCTCTGGAAACTCCGGCAAGTCTGGCTATTTCATTAATATTCATGACCTATGTACCTCTTCTTCTGTCCTGTTAAGTCTGTCATTTTCCGTCGTTTTACAGATATTTATAGATAGATTATACACGTTTTCTTTCCGGTAAAAAAGATGCTTTTCTATTGTTTCGCAGTTATTCTGTTGTATACGGGATGCCAGTGACTCGCATCCCGCATGTTTTACTTTCATCTGCAACGTTTTCCGCTATAACCAATTTCTCTAAAAAGGATATTCTACTGTATCCGTTTCAGCGATCATTCCCGATCGATCATATCTGCTGTTTCAGTTTTTCTGCCGTCTCAGCTTCCTGCCGTTTCAGTTTACCTGTTGCTCAGGCGTGCCACATCACTCCAGATACTCAAACGGATCCACCGGCGTGCCGTCTTTTCTCATTGCGAAATAAAGGTTCGGGCCTTCCACAGAATAATATTTGGTCGGTGCACTGATATTTCCGATCACTTCGCCTTCTTTTACCGTGTCACCTTCTGCCACTGTAAGATCCTTCAGCTGTCCGTACACCGCCTGATAGCCATTTCCAAGCTCCATGGTCACAGTCGTTCCTGTGCAGGCATCCTGTGTAATGGAAAGCACCTGACCATCTGCCGCCGCATACACTGGTGCATCTTCCACTGCCTGCAGAGAAATAGCCGGGCTGACCCGATACTGATCCAACGTCGGATAATATACGGTTTCATTCATGTTGTAATCCACAAGAACCGTTCCTCTCACCGGCCACTCCATAATGGAATCCTCTGTAAAATTCAAGGTCTGCGCCGCAATTCCGGCCGCGGAAGTTTCGGCTGTATCTGCGGAGGAAGTCTCTGCTCCGTTATTTGCTGCATTTCCGGCGTTGGCGTTATCTGCTGCATTTCCGATTCCAGCAGTACTATTGCCAGCACTTTCTGCCCCTGCTGCCGCAGATACACTCTTATTCTCTGCACCACTCCCATTATTTACATCTGCCATTGTATTACCGTCTGTTCCTGCTGTTCCCTCATTTTCAGCTGCACCGCTTCCTGCAGTCTCACGGATACTTCCGGTTACACCGTCTGCATCTGCCCCATTTTCCGAAGCACCTGACAGACCTGTTTCATCTCCGGCTGCTCCATCGGTCATCTCATCCTGCGCCACATCTTCCCAGCCATTTCCGGTAACTGCCGCGTCCTCTGCGTTTTCCCCATCCGAAAGTTCTTCTTCCATCTGTACAGAATTTTCCTCCTGGGAATTTTCTACAATAGGTTTTGTCCCCAGCTGATAAACGGTAATTCCAAGTGCAGCCACTGCTGCCAAAACTCCGCCGTTGATAATGCCTCTCACGATTTTACTTTTCATATTCTTTCCACCTCTGTCTGATATGTTCATTTTCAGCAACGGAAAAAGCAGTAAAGCGGATATCTTCATTTCACTCTGCTACCGTTTCCAGTCACTATTTCTGTATCTATAGAGTGTCCAGAATATGGCTGTCTATTCACTTTCTGAATATTTTTCTTTCATAATAATACATTTCTTTTGCTGCTTAATCGAATCAGGAATATCCTCTCGACTTCCTTTAATTCTCCGGATTCTCAACTCTTAATTCCATATCCGGAAAATATTTTTTCAGGATCTCCTCCGCATTGCTTCCGTTTTTCGCCATCTCATTTCCGCCGAACTGAGAAAAACCAACACCGTGGCCGATGCCACGCACCCGCAGATAATAAGTATCGTTCTTTTTCTGCAAGCTGAAATTCGCCGATTCCAGCCCCATTCCCGCCGCAAAACTTTCTCCTTCCACCAGAGTTTTCCCAACCATAAGCTCCGTCACATAACCGGCACTATCCCGCTTTTTGATCTTCAGCTCTCCGGAAAACTGACCCGCCGGAATTTCCACAACTTTCATATAATCCGGAGATTTTTTGTCCCCGCTGCTATCTGCTGATTTCAGATATGTATACGCCTCATCATGAAAAGCCTCCGCTCCGCTACGTGTTTTCCCCGCGCTGATCTTATGCCAGGGTGTCAGCTTCACTTTCCCCTCATATGTCAGTACCTGCCCTCCCGTCTCTTTCGCTGCCTGCTCATAGATCTGATTTTTTTCTGCAAAAAAATATCTCCAGACTTCTCCTGCATTTTCGTTTTCCCAGAGGATCTCCGCAAGATTTTTTCCCTCCTCGAGCCACCTCTGAATATTCGACCGTGCGATCACAGTCTGCGCTTTTATGGTTTCTTTTTTCATATCCGGGGAAATCTGTGAAAAAACAAGGATGGGAAGATATTCTTCCATATCAGGCTTCCTCTCTGCCAGGACCATCTCCGTCCCGTGAAAAGCCGCTGCCGTAAAATAAGGAAGAACAATTGCCAGAAACACCAGACAATATCGAAGAAGCGCATATTTTTTCATAAAAACACCATAAGCGTTCTTTTTCCTAATATATGTTCTTTTGCAAAAAATTATTATTTGCTGTATACTATATCAATTCGAAGGGGATCTGCAGTGATCAGACCTTACTCACCATCCATTCAAGCGAATATTCGCAATCCGCTTCGCTACGTAGCTCTACACCAAATAACTGCTCCGCAGTTTATCAGGAGGAGCTTACGCTCTTCCTGATACAAGCAAGTCCCCACCCACTGCTTATTGCTTTTCGCAACCCCGCAGGGGACTTACTTGATTTGGTTAAATTCTCTGATCAGGCGGATAAAATATTTAACTGAAATTTTTTATGGAGGTATCTCATATCATGCTTGTCATCTTTCTCGCACCACTATATATCCTCATCAATATTTATATCGTCCGCTGGATGATCCTGTGGATGGGTGCATGCACTCATTTTTTCCAGACCTTTGCGTTCCGGGTATGTTTTGTGGGTGTTTATATTTTTCTGTCCACTTCTCTTCTGACCTGTTTTCTTATCCGGAAGCCGCCTGAAATCCATCGTTTCCTGAAAAATACAGCCAATTATTTTCAGGGAACGTTTCTTTACATCCTGATCGTGATCGTAACTACTGATCTCTGCAGACTGATCCTGAAGCACACGCTTCACCCGGCCTGGCTGTACTCCCGGAAAGCCTTCGTGATCACGGGCGTAGTCTGTACACTTCTGATCATTGGTATCAGTCTCTATGGAATTTTAAACCAGTGGAATATTAAGACAAAAACTTATGATGTGAAAGTAGACAAGCAGGTGAAGGGAATGGATTCTCTGAAAATCGTCCTGCTTGCAGATATTCATTTCGGATACAGCATCGGGGAAAAACATGCCGAACTTCTTGTAAAAAAGATCAACGCCGAAGATCCGGATCTGATCTGCATTGCCGGTGATATTTTTGACAACGAATATGAGGGGATCAAAGATCCCCAAAAAACGGCGGCCATTCTTCGTTCGCTGAAATCCAGATACGGAGTTTATGCCTGCTGGGGCAACCATGATCTCAGCGAACCGATTCTGGCCGGTTTTACTTTCCGTAATGCGAAAGAAGATTATGACGATCCCAGAATGTGGGATTTTCTGAAATCCGCCAATATCCGGCTACTCAATGATGAAACGCTTCTCATTGATGACCGGTTCTATCTGACAGGCCGCAAAGATCCGTCCCGCTGCCGCAAAATGTCCGACACACGGAAGGAACCTGACCAGCTTACAGCCTCCCTTGACAAAACACTCCCCATTATTTTTATAGATCATCAGCCTGGTCAGTTGAATGAAGTGGCAGCCGCAGGCGCAGACCTTGATCTCTGTGGTCATACTCATGACGGCCAGCTGTTCCCTCTGAACATCATCACCGGCCTGGTCTGGGAAAATTCCTGCGGTTACCTGAAAAAAGGAACCATGCACAACATCGTTACCTCCGGCGCAGGCATATGGGGCCCGAATATGCGTACTGCCACAAATAGCGAGATCTGCTCGATCACGGTGCATTTTTTATAAAATCTCCATCTACTGTTTATTGCTTTTCGCAACCCCGATACGCATAACAGCCATTTCTTTTTTGAACCTCCGGGACTGTTGATATTTCCGGGAAGTCTATAAGCAGCCGCCTGTCCCGGTATTTATTTCCTGCAGTTCGTTTTCCGGGAGATTTAGCCTGTCTGGGGTAAAATCCTGATTCTCCGGCCCTTCTTCCCATCCCATTATTTCCGCCTGCAACTGCCGCCACTGCATGTCCGCTTCCGTTCTTATTCACGATATAACGCACTTTGTTTCTGCATATCCAGCTTCCTTTGCCAGCTGCTGCATACGCTGCAAAGATCCCTGCCCGTTTTCCTCCCATAGCCTGTACACGGGAGATTTTTTCCATAAAGATTCCCAGGATCATTACCGTCATATGAAAAATCTGCAATATTTCCGTATATCTGCCTGATTTTCCTTCTTTTTTCTCCGGATTTTTCTCAGAACGGTATTCTTTCTTTCCATCCCATACTTTTTTAATTCCCAGCCTTTCATATACCATAAAATCCCGCCTTTCCAAAAAAGACTTTGTTCTCAGGTTTCTGATCACTGATTTCATTCCATCCACCGCAGATTCCTGCAATGTACAGAACCGGGAATGCGCGTTTCCCACAGCTATACAGCTACCAAAAGCCTATGTAAGCCTTTCGCAGAAATAGAACCGGAAATTTTTTCTGCATATGACAGAACTGCTGGCCGGTTGGGACTTTCTCCTCATAAAGACTTTTATTCCAGGAAAAAGCAGCTGGTATAAGTGATTGTTCCAGGTCCGTAATAATATTCAATCCCGCTGTCCTGACAGACCTGTGTTACCAGCATTCCATATGCTTCCATCGACGAAAAACGTTTCTCCGGAAATCGGCAGGGTGCATCCGGGTAGCTGCATTTCGCACATCTGGTACAGCATCCGGCCCCAAGGGAAAGAAGTTTTGGAAATTCTTTTTTCAGACGGTCATGCATCTTTATAAAGTGTTCTTTATGAAGCGCTTCCGTCTCCATCATTCCTTCTCCGTCAAATTCATCTTCCAGTTCCCCTTTTGTCTGCACAATGATTCCTTTTTTATAACCGGAAATATCTGCCGCACATTCTTCCAGTGTTCCACAGGCAGGCGGGCAACTCCAGTTGCGTCCGTACATATGGCATTTATCCGTGCTGCACATCTGTCGTACCTCCGGAAGTAATTTAATCTTATCTATATTCAGTTCTTCTACCTTAAAAAATCCTATGCTGTTTCCGATTTTTTTTAATTCTTCCAGCTCCATAATGTTTTCCTCTCCATGCTTTTCGATTCCGTTCCAGTTCTGGTGGATTTTATATCTCAGGAAATTCCAGTTCATCTACAAACTGATCCTGGAATTCAGGTAATGCCGCAAGCTCCAGAAATTCCGTATGACGTGCAAGCCGTTCTGCCCGTTTCAGTTCTTCTTTATTCAAAAGTGCAAGCTTCGCACCTTCACCGGCCGCATTTCCAACCGGAATGATCCGATCCTTCAGAACCCCGGGAAGCATTCCGATCCTGCATGCTCCTGCCGGGTCCATATAATTTCCAAAAGCTCCTGCTATATAAACCTGCTCCACCTCTTCCAGAGTAATCCCCATCTGTTCTGCCAGAAGAGCAATTCCTGCAGCAATAGCCCCCTTCGCCAGCTGTACTTCCCGAATATCTTTCTGGCTTAAATATACCGGTTTTCCATCCCCGGATTCCAACGGATCAGCCAGAAGATATGCTTTCTTTGTATTTTCATCGATCTGAACCACCCGCGGATTTTCCAGCAGCTTTCCGCTTTCATCGATCACCCCCGCATCCAGAAGACATGCTATGATATCGATCAGACCGGAACCGCAGATTCCCGTTGGTCTGCCTCCGCCGATTACCTTACATTCCAGTTTTCCATCCACCAGATGTGCATGTTCAATCGCACCATCTGCGCCCCGCATTCCACAGGCAATCTTAGCTCCCTCAAAAGCCGGCCCTGCCGCAGTAGAACATGCAATACGGCGTTTCTCATTTCCAAGAACAATTTCTCCGTTTGTTCCAATGTCGATCATCAGCGTCATCTTTTTCTCTTCTTCAAGATTCACAGCCAGAAGACATGCTACAGTATCTGCCCCCACAAAACCTGCAATAACAGGTAAAGCTACCAACTGTCCTCCCGGGTGAATACCAAGATGGAATTTTTCTGCCGGAAACATCAGCCCCTGACTGATGGCCGGATTATACGGTGCATGAACCAGAGAATCCGGTACAATTCCCAGGAAAAGATGATGCATGCAGGTATTTCCCACAACACTGACCTGATAAATATCCTCCGGAGATTTTTTCGCCGCTTCACAAAGTGTACCGATCAATTTTCTTAAAAGCTCCCGGATACATGTGGAAAGTTCTTCTGTACCGTGCTCCAGCGAATAATTTGCTCTCATGATCACATCTGCGCCATATTCTGTCTGTGTATTTAATGCACTTGCTGTTGCCAGCTGCTCTCCTGTTTTTCCATCCAGAAGATATCCTGCCACCGTTGTTGTCCCAATATCAAAAGCTGCCATCAGTACCGGTCTGCCGTCCTGTTCTTTCAGATCCAGGATCTGGTTCCCGCTGACAATCGCTCTTGCTTTTCCATTTTTTTCTTTTATCAGTCGGCTGATTGCAGGCAGTATTTCCAGTTTTGGCTGAAAAATGATGTCTTTCTTCCGGCGGCTGTTTATCGCCTCGCAAAGCCTTGTCCAGTCTGAACTGTTTTCCCCCACTGTACATGGCGGGATTTCAATATCCAGAATTTCCAGTTCCGGAGAAAACGTCACGGCTCTCTCTGTTCCTTTTACAAGGATTCTGTGTTCAGACTCTTTTTCAAGGGTTTCTACTTCAGTATCTGCAGTTATCTTTGTCTGACAGGCTTTTTCCACAGCTCCGTTTATTTTTACCATGCATTTTCCACATTTTCCGGCTCCTCCACATGGTGCATCCGGGGATAAACCTGCGATTCGCTCAGCCTCCAGTACCGTAGTTCCTTCCTTCACCGTGACTTCTGTTTTTTCTTTTATAAAAAGCACCCTGTATGTATTCAAATCTGCCACCCCCTGTCATCTTACAAATACAGTCTTAGAAAAAAATCCGCAGAAACTATCGTATCTTTATAGTTTCTGCGGATCTTGATCTGCTATTATACCGGAGATTCCTGCACAAACCAGTTTCTCCTTAATCAAGCGGATTGCGAATACCCGCTTTTTGCCTGTTTACTTTATGCGGCAAGTGATTTTGCAACCTGCGCTGCGGAAGCTGCATCTGCTGTATAAGCATCTGCACCGATCTCTTCTGCAAATTCCGGAGTGATCGGAGCTCCACCAACCATGATCTTGATATCTTTACGGAAATCTTCTTTATTAAGAGCTTCAACCGTTTCTTTCATAGCTGGCATGGTTGTTGTCAGAAGTGCGGAAACACCTACTACTTTAACATCCGGATTCTCACGAACTGCTTCAATAAATTTCTCTACCGGAACATCAACACCAAGATCAATTACCTCAAAGCCGGCACTTTCAATCATCATTGCAACCAGGTTTTTGCCGATATCATGAAGATCTCCTGCTACAGTTCCAATGATCATCTTTCCTGCTACACCAGCGCTTCCACCTGCAAGATGTGGTTTCAGAACATCTACACCTTTTTTCATAGCTCTCGCTGCTACCAGCATCTCCGGAACAAAGATCTCATTATTTTTGAATTTCTCACCAACAACGCCCATTGCCTTGATCATATTATCAAGAACATCTGGTGCTGCATTTCCCTCATCCAGGGCTTCCTGTACTGCTGCTGCGATCAGTTTGGATTTTCCTCTCACTACCAGATCAAAAACTTCATCCATTTTACTCATAAGATTTTACCTCCTGAAATTAATTTGCACTCATTTGTCTTTTTTCCAAATACAGTCTGTTTCCGTACCTGACTGTATTTTCGGTATGTCCCTCAGGCATTTTCTGACAGACTCCGCAATCTGACAAAACTGCCTTAAGTTCATTTTTTATTTTTTTACTGGTCCGATAAGACCTTCTCTGTATGCCCCGATATATTCCATACAGTAGTCATCTTCTCCAAGAAGAGCTTCTGTCGCATAGATCAGTCCAAGCATATCTCTGTTTGTAGGATCAAGGATTCCACTGTCCAGTCCGGCGTTCATAGCCAGTACCACAAATCCAAGATTGATCAGCTTACGAACCGGAAGGTTAAATGAAATATTGCTGATCGCTGCTGTAATATGAATAGAAGGATATTTTTCACGAACAGTAGAAATAACTTCAATATTTGTCTCAATTCCATTCTCAGATGTACAAAGCATCTCTACCAGCGGATCAATGTGGATCCTGGATGGAGAAATTCCGTACTCTTTGGCTTTTGCCATGATCTTATCGAATACACGAAGTCTGTCCGCTGCGTTCTTCGGAATTCCACTGTCATCACTTAACAGTGCAATAACCTGCCAGTCCTTATTTTCCTCCTGCGCCATAATTGGAAAGATCTTATCAATCTTATCTCCCTCACCAGATACAGAATTAAAAAGTCCCGGTCTTTTACAGAATTTATACGCCTGCGCCAGAACATCTGCACTGGGGCTGTCTACAGAAATCGGAAGATCTGTTACTTCCTGGATACAGTCAATCATCCATTTCAGAGTTTCAACTTCCTGTTCTTCCGGAACAGATGCACAACAGTCAATAAACGTTGCATTCGCTTCTGCCTGTTTTCTTGCACGATCCTTGATAAATTCAGCGTCTCTGTTGGCGATTGCTTCTGCCACGGAAGGAATCGAACCATTGATCTTTTCGCCAATAATAATCATTTGCTACACCTCCTGAAGTTTTCTTTCCGACAAAACGTACAGTCCATGAATCCCCCGAAACATGCTGTAGTTTTCTAACTGTCTTTATTGTAGCAGATACTTTTTACAATCTACATACTCTATAGCGTGGAGTTTTCACGCTTCTTTTCATACAATGTGTAGGATAGCCGTGATGTATTTTTGATACGAAAAAAGCACTGTCATTTTGACAGTGCTCTTAAAAAGTAGTGAGGCATCGGGGATTCGAACCCCGGACAACTTGATTAAAAGTCAAGTGCTCTACCGACTGAGCTAATACCCCATATTAAATTATATGCTTGGTTTAGCATTAAAACATGCCCAGGCTTTTTCGAACCAACCGTTCGAAGAACCTAGCATTAAAACATGCCCAGAGCCGGAATCGAACCAGCGACACGAGGATTTTCAG
>ULWO01050481.1_pt1 | contig 59671 bp, 42 predicted proteins | sample 1960421 | NCBI WGS metagenome assembly ULWO01 (sample SAMEA4835814, study PRJEB28245) | human gut metagenome | biome: gut microbiome; material: fecal sample | place: Denmark | collected 2008 | reverse complement strand
GGCTTGCCGACGCATGCGCCGCCCGTCAGAAGGAAGCCGACGGCCAAGCGCCCGAATATGTAGGCGACATGAGCGGCGTAACGCCGGAACAGGCGGCAAAACTGCCGTTCGACCTCTACCGCGACGGCTACACATACTACATCCAGACGCACGCACACCCAGGCTCGACGTTCCGCTATACCAAGAGCAGTCTTGTCGACCTGATGGCGTTTGATGCCAGCGAAGGCATGTACCTGATAAACCAGCCGCTGCTGATGATGGCCGGAAGCAAGGCCGACACGTTCTACATGACCGAGCAATGCTACAGCCGCGCAACGGGCACGCAGCAGAAGGAGCTGTTCCTCATACCCGGCGCAACGCACATTGAGACTTACTGGGTGCCCGAATACGTTGACACGGCCGTAAAGAAGCTGACCGGATTTTTCGGAAAGAACTTGTAAATTCAATAGGTGACACTATAAAGCGAGGCCGGACTGACGCCAAATGGCATCCGGCCCCGCAACACATTAAGCCGCACGACGGCACTTACAGAAACACAAACCGGCAATAACAGCATTTACGACAAAAGCCAATGAAAACAAGAAACATCTTACTGCTCGCATCAACCGCGCTCATAATAGCTGCGTTCTCATCATGCGGCAAAGGCGGAAACAGCACCGACGACGCACAGGAGAAATACGGCATACGCTTCTCCGAGAGTTCTACCATAAACAAGGCGCACAAGAACGTGCTGATAATATCGGCCAGTCCGCGCCGCGGAGGCAACACCGACATGCTCTGCGACGAGTTCGCACGTGGTGCGAAAGAGGCCGGAGGCAACGTTGAAAAGATATTCCTCGGCGACTATGACATCAAGTTTTTCAGTGAAGAAGACGAGCGGCACGTGGGCGACAGCGCCGACGTTGCCACCGACGACGCGCCGAAAATAGTGCGCAAAATGCTCGACGCGGACATCATCGTGCTATCAAGCCCTGTGTACTTCATGAACATCGACGGCCAGCTTAAGACACTCATCGACCGCACCTACTCGCACTTCATGGACCTGAAGGACAAGGAATTCTACTATATCACGGCGTGCGCCGACCGCGAAGAGAGCACCGCCGATTTTGCAATAACCGGTTTCCGCGGCTTTGTGATGTGCCTGCCCAACCCGACGGAGCGCGGCATGGTGAAGGCCACCGGCGTAGGGGCGAAGGGTGGAGTGAAGCACACCGGCTACATGGAGGAGGCTTACAAGTTAGGCAAAAGCATCTGACAATGAAACGAAAAACTAAAAAACAGAAACAAAATGTACCCAAGAATAATCTGTCACATAATGAGTTCGGTGGACGGCAGGCTGCTCCCCGAACGCTGGACGCCGCCCTTTGACGGCACGCCTGCAGGCGAACTGATGGGCGCCTACGCCGCCATTGGACGCAAACTACATACCGACGCATGGATGTTCGGCAAGCAAACGCTTGTTGAAGGCTTCTTCCCCAAGAAATTCCATACAACTGACACTACACCGGCGGAATGTCCCGAGGCTTTCGCAGCACAACGCTCGTCAGTCCGACTGTTTGTTGTCGCCGACCCGAAGGCCGACATACTTTATGAATCGGCTGCCGTCCGCGGCGACGACATAGCCGTAATCTTGCCCGAAACAGCCCCTGCCGTTTACTTGGAGTGGCTGCGGCGGCACGGCATATCATATCTCTTTGCCGGGCGCGACGGCCTTAACCTGCATGCGGCAATGCAGACTCTCGGCAACGTGTTCGGCGTTAAAGCCGTCTCGTTGCAGGGCGGAGGAATAATAAACGGTGCTTTCCTGCAATCCGGACTGCTTGACGAACTTAGCCTTGTGGTTTATCCGGGCATCGACGGAGCGGCACAGGCGCCTTCCGTCTTTGAATATATAGGGGATGACAACCTGCCCGCACGCGGACAAAGCCTTGAACTCATGTCTGCCGAAACCATGCGTGACGGGATTGTATGGCTAAGATACAGATTTCACAAATAGCATTGGGAATTAAAACTTCCTGCCGTTCCAAAGGCTTTGCAATGAATAAACAACACTCTGGCGTGAACATTCACACAGCTGAGGCGTGGAAATATATCCGTGCTTGCACAGGATGCAGGTGCATTCCAAGAATGAAAGATTGTACACCCTGCCCTTTTCAGCAACCTCGCCTCTCACTCCCGGCAGCCCGTTCGCCTTCTGAAAGAAAGCATCCATGTCGCCGCCGGCCTCATCATACAACTGTCTGTAAACGGCGAGAGTGCCGCCGTTTACACAGTGCTTGCCGCATTCCGAGAAGAAAGCCGACCGTTGTTCTTGCGAAAGTCGGGCCATTCCTTTTTCAAAGCCCTTGAACCAATCAGACAAGTCCATAACTCACGGTCTTTGTTTCATTTGCCGCATCACTTCCACATATCCCAATTTGTTGAACCGATAAAAGTTTTCTATCCGCTCGGGAGTATCGTTTTCCAAAAGCAGCAGCATTTCCTTTGCAAATTCCAGACTGCCCGTGCCGTTTGCAGTCACGATGCGCCGGTCTGCCACAGCCTGTCCGTCAACATATCCGGCGGAATTGGTATAGTTGTCACCGCCCCACAGCTGCAGTTGCTCCAAGCCGTTGCCAGTATGCCTTACGGCATTAAGGAAACCGTGACGGGCAAGGAACGACGCGGCATTGCAGATGGCTCCAACAATCAGTCCCTTGTCTATTGCACGGCGGACGATTGGCACCACCTTGCCGGCCACCGCTTCGTCAAGCCAGCCGAAGCCGCCGATAAGAACCAATGCCGCATAATCTTCGGGCATGGTATCGAATGAATAGTCGGGCAACATGCGAAAACCGCTGCATGAGCGGACGGCATCCAGCGTCGGGGCAACTATCTTGTTAACGTATTTCGGGTTGGCCTTGATGCTACGCTCGTCACATGCAACGGCCGAAGAAAGGAACACCGCCTCATGGTCTGCATAGTTGTCAAGCAATAGGTACAATATTTCGTTCTTCATGTTTATCGTCTCTTTATAGTTTGGCATTTACGTTTTGCCATCTCTTCGGCAAAAGCCCTGTCACCATGTTCTTTAATATAACGGATGCAAGCAGGGCGGTCGGAATTTGACAGAAAGGCGAACACCCGTCCAATCCAATTTGAAAACAGCCTGCAATCACTTACGTCGTGGCCGCATTCCGCACAGGTATCAAAGCCGTTGGCCATGCAACATGTGCGGATTTTACACCACTTCGCCCTCTCGTTCAGCCTGCATCCGTTGCATTTCCCTGCAAGATGCTTGCGGCAAGCTCCGCAATAAAGGCCGCAGGCTGCTATTTTCCGCACGTCGGCATCAATCTGTTTCATAAGCATCATACTTCAGCATGTGAAAATTCGCCGTTTATCCAGAACGTTGCTTCCTTGCCGACAAAGTGCAGGAGGACATAATCAGGGTCGTCAGGGCCGCTGGGAAAATGGTGCACAAACCAGTCCTGCCACATCGCCTTGCGCACGGCGTCGTCAATAACGACATCCACCGTACCACGCAGGGCCACTCCGTCACCGTAATGCTCATAACAAAGCCCGGCCTTGTTGTTCTGCCTGAAGTCGCTTACTTTTACCGAACCGGCGCTCGTCGCCATCCAAACCTCGCTGAAGCCCTTTGCTCCTATCTTCGACATCTGCACCGGGCGTGGATAGCCGTCAGCGTCAACCGAGGCCACGGTCACGTTCTCGCACTGTGCAAGCAGCGCCGCAGCCTTTTCCGCCAACGTCCGTGTGTCTTTCTCCTTCCACCGTTTCAGCTGCGGAAAGCGTTTCCACATCTGTTCCTTTGCCTGCACGGGAGTGAGGTTCCAACCAGCCTGCGCATTCATCTGGTCTAAAAATTGCAGGCAGAACTCTATCATCTGGCTCATCGTGAAGTCCTGCGTGAACTTGCCGTCCTTGTAACAATAAGCGCAGTAATCCTCACTGCGGCTGCCGTCGGCCTCAGTCCCCATGCACTCATCGGTCAGGGGCATGCCGCAACTTTGACAAAACCGTTGTTCCATATAAAATTAAATCACTATGCCTACCAGTTCCCTAAATAGGCTGTTATTAAATGGGAAGCGTGGAACTGCGATGCTACCATGCCTAAGTTGGAGGTCGTAGGAAAAACCTTTAGTACAGATATGGTTATAGCAGCCCACGCCATAGCGCGAGAACCACTATGCCCTCTCTCGTACTAAGTTCGAAATTTCCTACGTTTCCAACTTACAAGACGAGCATAACGCTTCTTCTTTTTGTCACATGTATCACGGAAAGGCATTGAGCCAATCCTGATTACAAAGGTAGTCAAATTCCTCAATAAAACACCTATCAACCGACAAATTTTAACCGGAAAAAGAAAAAAACGCCTGACATAGAAACAACTGACGGCTACAAAAGGAGGTTTACCGTAGACTAAAAGTGCAAAATTTAATTTCCCGATATGGCTTTCCGTTATAGCCATGCAACACCAGATGCCGGCCATTGAACAATCACCTCAAAAGCCATTTTCTATCAAATAAATACAAGTAATCAAGCCCCCTCCATTCGGGAGGGCTGGGGTGGGTCTCATGCCGGGCTGGAGTGGGTTTTCAATCGACGGTCTTTTGCCTTCCAAAAGGCCATGTTTTACACGCTAAAAGGCCGCCTTTCGCAATGCGAAAGGCGGCCTTTTGAAAACCCGTTGATTATCAGGCGGTTACAGGCAGCATACGTATGGAATTGTAAAATGTGTCATTTTGTCTTGCCAATAAGACAGAATGGCAGCACGGATGCACGGGCACGCATTTTGAAACAATGGTTGACGGATAACACAAAGCACAGTAAAAGAAGAAAGAAAGGAGAACAAAATATGACATTCGACAAGTTTACAATCAAGGCGCAGGAGGCCGTCCAGGAGGCGGTCAACACCGCGCAGCGCGGCGGCCAGCAGGCCATCGAGCCTGTACACCTGCTGAAGGGCGTGATGACGAAGGCCAAGGACGTGGCCAACTTCATCTTCTCGAAGCTTGGCGTGAACGCCATGCAGGTGGAGAACGTGCTCGACCGCGAAATCAGTCGCTTGCCGCGCGTTCAGGGAGGACAGCCGTATCTGGGCAACGACACCAACGAAGTGCTGCAAAAGGCGGTTGACATCTCTACGAAGATGGGCGACGAGTTCGTGTCAGTAGAGCCGCTGCTGCTGGCCCTGCTCACGGTCAACTCTACCGCGTCGCGCATACTGAAGGACGCCGGTTGCACCGAGAAGGAGATGCGCGCGGCCATCAACGAGCTGCGCCAAGGACAGAAAGTTCAGTCGCAATCGGCCGACGACAACTACCAGAGTCTTGAGAAATACGCCAAGAATTTGGTTGAAGAGGCGCGCCAGGGCAAGCTCGACCCCGTCATAGGACGTGACGAGGAGATACGCCGCGTGCTGCAAATCCTCTCGCGACGGACTAAGAACAACCCTATATTGATAGGTGAGCCGGGCACCGGCAAGACGGCCATCGTCGAGGGACTGGCCGAACGTATCGTACGCGGAGACGTGCCCGAGAACCTCAAGGACAAACAGCTCTACTCGCTCGACATGGGCGCCCTCGTGGCAGGAGCAAAGTACAAGGGCGAGTTTGAGGAGCGCCTGAAGAGCGTTATAAAGGAAGTGACCAACTCGGAAGGCCGCATCATCCTCTTCATCGACGAAATCCACACCCTCGTGGGCGCAGGAGGCGGCGAGGGAGCGATGGACGCAGCCAACATTCTGAAGCCTGCGCTGGCGCGCGGCGAGCTGCGCTCTATCGGTGCGACGACGCTCAACGAGTATCAGAAATACTTTGAAAAGGACAAGGCTTTGGAGCGAAGGTTCCAGACGGTGATGGTTGACGAGCCTGACGAACTTAGCGCGATAAGCATCCTCCGCGGCCTTAAGGAGCGTTACGAGAACCACCACAAGGTGCGTATTCAGGACGATGCGTGCATAGCTGCCGTCAAGCTGTCGGAGCGTTACATATCAGACCGCTTCCTGCCGGACAAGGCCATCGACCTGATGGACGAGGCCGCAGCCAAGCTAAGGATGGAACGTGACTCCGTGCCGGAGGAACTTGACGAAATCACTCGCCGCCTTAAGCAGCTCGAAATAGAGCGCGAAGCCATCAAGCGCGAGAACGACCAGCCCAAGATTGCACTGCTCGACAAGGACATCGCGGAGCTGAAAGACAAGGAAAAGGCGTTCCGCGCCAAGTGGGAAGGCGAGAAGGCGCTTGTCAACAAGATACAACAGGACAAGCAGCAGATGGAGCAACTGCGCTTCGAGGCCGAGCGCGCCGAGCGCGAAGGCAACTACGAGCGCGTGGCGGAGATACGTTACAGCCGCCTGCGTCAGCTCGAAGACGACATCAAGAGCATACAGGCGCAGCTGCGTTCGACGCAGGACGGCAACGCAATGATACGCGAAGAGGTGACCGCAGACGACATCGCCGAGGTGGTAAGTCGTTGGACCGGAATACCCGTTACGCGGATGATGCAGAGCGAAAAGGACAAGCTACTGCACCTTGAAGAGGAGCTTCACAAGCGCGTAATAGGACAAGACGAGGCCATAACTGCCGTGAGCGACGCCGTAAGGCGCAGCCGCGCGGGCCTTCAAGACCCGAAAAGGCCGATTGCATCGTTCATCTTCCTCGGCACGACGGGTGTCGGAAAGACCGAGCTGGCGAAGGCTCTTGCGGAGTATCTGTTCAACGACGAGACGATGATGACACGTATCGACATGAGCGAATACCAAGAGAAGTTCAGCGTGTCGCGACTCATCGGCGCGCCTCCGGGATACGTTGGCTACGACGAGGGCGGACAACTTACCGAGGCGGTAAGGCGCAAACCCTACTCCGTTGTACTGTTCGACGAGATTGAGAAGGCACATCCCGACGTGTTCAACATCCTCTTGCAGGTATTGGACGACGGCCGTCTGACCGACAACAAGGGGCGCACGGTGAATTTCAAGAACACCATCATCATAATGACTTCAAACCTCGGAAGCCAGTATATACAGTCGGAGTTCGAGCAGATTAACGACTTCAACCGCGACTCTGTAATCGAGAAGACTAAGAAAACGGTGATGGAGATGCTGAAGAAGACCATCCGTCCGGAGTTCTTGAACCGTATCGACGAGACCATCATGTTCCTTCCGCTGACGAAAGAGCAGATTGCAGACGTTGTAACTCTTCAGGTAAACGGCGTAAAGAAGATGCTGGAACAGCAGGATGTGACGCTCGACGTAACCCCGGCGGCCATCAGCTTCCTCGCATCGGCAGGCTTCGACCCCGAGTTCGGAGCACGTCCCGTAAAGCGCGCCATACAGCGTTACATGCTCAACGACCTGAGCAAGCAGCTGCTCGGCGGCACTGTTGACCGCAGCAAACCCATAGTTGTGGATGCCGGCGGCGACGGACTGACGTTCAGGAACTGATAAAACACCCACCCCAACCCTCCCTAAGGGAGGGAGTTTGAAATGCTTTGAATATTAAAAAGGCAAATTAAGCTCCCTCCCTTCGGAAGGGCTGGGGTGGGTATTATTATTTTATCGCCGTCCAAGCCACGCTCAACGCCATCCATACGACCAACAAAAGGAACATCAAAAGCCACCATCCGACGAGCACCTTAAAGGTGTACCACGCCGTGCGCAACATGCCGAAGCCGTACAGCTGCTTGTAGTCATACAGAAGTACAAGCATCAGCAGCCACGTGGGCATACTGTACATATTGTCAATCCACTTACTTCCTTGAGTAGCCACAAGGCACACCATAGACACAATCATAAGCTGACTGGCTATGAATATTTGCGAGAAAAAGCACTCAGTAAGATTCATCTTCGGGCGCTGCGGCGACCTGCGGAACACACGCATGGTAATCAAGGCGAAGAGGCTGTGGCTCAAGATTAGTTCTATTGCCTGGTTTTGCTGGAAGAAGTCGGTAACTCTGTCGAATGCATCGATAAAGTTGTCCATCCCCTCAAGAAAGATTTTCTTGCCCGGATAAGCCTCCTCTCCATCAGGAATATCTGTCTTATACTCTGCCAGACGTGTCGTGGCGTCAGCATAATTCGAGTCTATCACGCCCGGAGCGACGACGTGCTGCACGACGATGAACGCCGCCGTGACGAGGAAGAGCATCTTGACGGGCGGAAAATACGGCGCCTGCCGGCCTTCGAGATAATCGCCAATCATGTAGCCCGGGCGGCAGATGAGATGCCACAGCGTGCGCGGCAGGCTGCGGTTGCCAAGCCCCCAGACCTCCAACGTCTTGCTCAACGCATGCCGGAACGTGAAGCGGCAGACGGCGGCCGACTGTCCGCAACGCGGGCAGAAGTTGCCGGTGTACGCAGTATGGCAGTTCAGGCACTCGTGGGCGTCCTGCGAAAGGGGAGCCGCCTCGACGCCCCTGCGCTGCCATGCGGCGAAGCGCGACGCCGCCAAACGCACCCTGCCCCATGCCGAAACGGCCTTGCGGGCTATTGTCTTGAAAGGATTTTGCATGTCAGATAAGGATTTACGGGACACAAAAACAGCCACAAAGATACGAAAATAAAAAATGCCCTGTCATCTCGACAGAGCAATTTTTCCACTTTTTGAATGTCTTAGTCTTTAGTATCAATGTAGCATGTAATTCTGAAAATCTCTTCGTTACGAGGGCAAAATTAGACAAAATAAATTGACCTATATCAAAAAAACCTTTATTATTTCTCAAAAAACTACGTAAACGTTTACGGTAACTTACGCTGTTTTACGCCCTTTTACAGCCTGTCAAACCGCCCTCAACACACGCTGTCAGAGCCACAAACGGAAGGCGTAAAACCGTCGGTTGGAAGGTCTTTTACCGACACCACGTAACCCATTGATACTCAACGCCCTTGCAAAAGGCCGTCTTTCAGGCTGCAAAAGACGGCCTTTCAGACGGCAAGAGATGACCTTTTGGAAAGCAAAAGGCCTCCTTTTAGAAAAACAATGGTAAAAAGGTGATAAAACGTCGATGTAAAACGACATTTTTCTTTGCCGTTTTACACTATTTGTGTAATTTTGCATAGAACAAGCTGCGCTCGGGAAATTGAGAGCAAGCTCTCTTTCCGCTCGCTTGCATTGTCCTTGCATAGAACAACGATACATCCGTAAACACACGAATGAAAGAATTTGTAATATCCGAAGTTAAAGCCGAAACGGCCATCCTCGTGGGCCTTATAACGCAACAGCAGGACGAGGCCAAGACAAAAGAATACCTCGACGAGCTGGAGTTTCTGGCCGACACCGCCGGGGCTGTGACCGTCAAACGCTTCACGCAGAAGGTGAACGGGCCTAACCAGACCACATACGTGGGCAAGGGAAAGCTCGAGGAAATAAAGCAATATATCAAGGCCGAAGAGGACGCCGAGAGGGAAATCGGAATGGTGATTTTCGACGACGAACTGTCGGCGAAGCAGATACGCAACATCGAAAACGAGCTGAAGGTCAAGATACTTGACCGCACATCGCTCATTCTCGACATATTCGCCATGCGCGCTCAGACGGCCAACGCCAAGACGCAGGTTGAGCTGGCGCAATACCGCTACATGCTGCCGCGCCTGCAAAGGCTGTGGACTCACCTTGAAAGGCAGGGCGGAGGAAGCGGCTCGGGAGGCGGAAAAGGCTCGGTGGGACTGCGCGGCCCGGGCGAGACACAGCTCGAAATGGACCGCCGTATAATCCTGCAACGCATGTCGCTGCTGAAACAACGACTCGCCGAAATAGACAAGCAGAAGACCACGCAGCGCAAGAACCGTGGCCGGCTGATACGCGTCGCCCTCGTAGGTTACACCAATGTGGGCAAGTCAACGCTGATGAACCTGCTGTCGAAGAGCGACGTTTTCGCCGAAAACAAGCTGTTCGCCACACTCGACACGACGGTGAGGAAGGTGACGATTGAGAACCTGCCGTTCCTCCTTGCCGACACTGTGGGCTTCATCCGCAAGCTTCCCACCGACCTGGTGGACTCGTTCAAGAGCACGCTCGACGAGGTACGCGAGGCCGACCTGCTGCTGCACGTCGTGGACATATCTCACCCCGACTTTGAAGAACAGGTAAATGTGGTGAACAACACGCTGAAAGACCTCGGCTGCGCAGACAAGCCCTCGATGCTGGTTTTCAACAAAATAGACGCCTACACATGGGTTGACAAAGAGCCTGACGACCTCACTCCGCCCACGAAGGAAAACATTACGCTCGACGAACTCAAGCGTACATGGATGGCGAAACAGGGCGACAACTGCATCTTCATATCAGCAAAGAACAGGTCGAACATCGACGAACTGCGCGACGTCCTTTACAAACAGGTGCGCCAGCTGCACGTGCAGAAATACCCGTACAATGACTTCCTGTACGAAATCGACAACTGACACCCACCCCAACCCTTCCCAAGGGAGGGAGCTTAATATGCTTTTTGCCGGACTGTCTACAGCTTGCACAAGCCATTTCACATGCAAAGCTGCTGAAGTTTAGACAGCAAGGGTAATAAAACTCCCTCCCTTGGGGAGGGCTGGGGTGGGTGTTTACTCTACCATAAAATAACATAATACGCCTATGACAACCTACAGACCGCTTACAGACGACGAAATAATAACCCTCGAAGAGCACGGGTGTACAGCCGAAGACTGGACATACGTGAACGTGGCCGACGACTTCACACCGTCGCACGTAAAGGATGTGAGGTTCTGCGGCACGGTAAACCTCGGCGTGTTCGAGAAGAATGTGGAAGTCGGCCAGGACTTTTACATGCACTCGGGGGTGCGCAACGCCACGCTGCGCAACGTCACGATAGGCGACAACAGCCTTGTCGAGAACATCGGCAACTACATCAGCAATTATGTGATAGGTGAGGAATGCTGCATCCGCAACGTATGCACCATCGAAACAACGGCCGAAGCCACCTTCGGCGAAGGCAACACAATATCGGTGCTCAACGAAGCCGGCAGCGGCAATGTGGTGCTCTTCCGCGGTCTTACAAGCAACCTCGCGGCGCTGATGGTGAGCCGGCCGGAGGACAAGGAGCTGTCAGCCACGCTAAAGGCAATGGCCAAAGACTACGTAAACAGCCGCCACACCGACGCCGGGACGATAGGCGACTACGTGCGCATAATCAACACTACCGAGATAACCAACACCAACATTGCAGACAACTGCGAAGTGAACGGGGCGTGCCGCCTGAGCGACTGCACCCTGGCAGCCGAGGCTGACGACAGCGTTTACATTGGTTCGGGCGTGATATGCGAGAACTCCATCATCGCCGACGGCTCTTCGGTGCTGAACAGCGCAAAGCTGTTCAACTGCTATGTGGGCGAAGCCTGCCAGATAACCAACGGCTTCACGGCGGAGAGCAGCCTGTTCTTCGCCAACACATACATGGCCAACGGCGAGGCGTGCGCCGCCTTCTGCGGCCCCTTCTCGGCGTCACACCACAAGAGCACGCTGCTCATCGGCTGCATGACATCGTTCTACAACGCCGGTTCGGGCACCAATTTCAGCAACCATGCGTACAAGATGGGTCCTATACATTACGGCACGCTAAGCCGCGGAGTGAAGACAGCCAGCGGCTCGCACATAGTCCATCCGGCAAAGATTGGGCCGTTCTCGGTGTGCATGGGCAAGATACAGAACCATCCCGACACCACCGCCCTGCCCTTCTCTTACGTCATAGGCGAAGGCCGCGAGACGCATATCGTGCCCGGACGCAACATCGCCACCGTAGGGCTTTACCGCGACATAAACAAGTGGCCGCGGCGCGACGTCCGCATAAAGGGCAGCCGCAAGAGTATAATCAATTATGAATGGCTCAGCCCGTTGACGGTCAATGAGGTTGTAAAAGGCCATCAATTGCTCGCCAATATGCGGCAAAACGCAGGCCAAAAGACGGCCTTTTGCACGGCCGATGGTAACACACTGACTGCCAATGCGTTAGAAAAGGGCATAAAACTGTACGCGATGGCCGTTGAAATGTATGTCGGAGAGATGCTCGCACGGCATGAAGACAGCACACCGGCAGCCGCTTCCGGCACTGGCGAATGGTGCGACCTTGGCGGCCTGCTGATACCTGCCGAAGAGGAAGAACGCCTTGTAGAGAAAATAAGATACGGCATGATTGACGGCATAGGGTCGGTAATCAGGATGTTCGAAGCCTACAACGACCGCTACGGCGACTACCAATGGGCTTTCACCTTGAACCTGATGAAGGGATGGCTCGGCAAGGACGAGCTTACGGAAGATGACTTCGAATACTTCCGCGGACGAGGAATGGCCGCGCACGAGGAATGGCTCGGCATGATACGTGAGGACGCCGAGAAGGAATACTCGTTAGGCGACGTTGACCGCGCGACGCTCGACAAGTTCCTCGCCCAGCTCGGATAAGGTACAAGTTGACGAGCAGACGAGGAACAAGTCGACAAGAAACAAGATACAAGTGGCAAAGCATTTGTCTTTAACTCCTTAGCAAACGCAGTGAGCGAGAGTTTCCTTGAGCGAAGCGAAAAACTCCTTTAACTTCTTTAACTCCCAATAAAAACTCCTTTAACTACCAAATACACATAATATATGAACAAACTAAGAAAAGCGCTTTTTGCATTCCTGCTTGCACTTGTGCTGCCCTTACAGGCAAAGGAATACAAGTATCAGACCGTTCCCGGCGACCTGATGAAGACACGCATCTACACCCTTGACAACGGCCTTACGGTGTACTTGTCGGTCAACAACGAGAAACCGCGCATACAGACGTACATCGCCGTACGCACGGGAAGCCGCAACGACCCGCCCGAAACAACAGGTCTGGCACACTATCTTGAGCACCTTATGTTCAAGGGAACACGGCAATTCGGAACATCAGACGCAGCCGCCGAAGCCCCGCTTCTTGACTCCATACAGAACCGTTTTGAGGTTTACCGCACGCTGAAGGACTCGCTCCAGCGCCGCGCCTACTACCACCAGATAGACAGCATATCGCAGCTGGCGGCAAAATACTTCATCCCCAACGAGTACGACAAGCTGATGTCGTCAATCGGAGCGCAGGGAACCAACGCTTATACAAGCAACGACGTGACCTGCTACGTTGAAGACATACCGGCCAACGAGATTGAAAACTGGGCGCGGATACAGTCCGACCGCTTCCAGAACATGGTAATCCGAGGCTTCCACACAGAGCTGGAGGCAGTGTACGAGGAGTATAACATGGGTCTTTCAAGCGATGCAAACAAACTGTTCGACGCCATGAACGCCCTGCTATTCCCCGGTCACCCTTACGGCACGCAGACCACAATAGGAACGCAGGAGCACCTGAAGAACCCGTCAATAGTAAACATAAAGAACTACTTTAAGCGCTATTACGTGCCCAACAACGTGGCAATATGCATGGCCGGCGACTTCGACCCGGACAAGGTTATAGCTCTGATTGACAAGTATTTCGGCACATGGAAGCCCAACCCCGACCTCTCTCAGCCGCAGTATGCACCAATACCGGAGCGCACGGCGCCGGCCGACACAACCGTTGTAGGACAGGAGGCGGAAAACATTTACATGGCATGGAGGTTTGACAAGGCTGCTTCTTTCCAGACGGATACTCTCGACGTGATTGCCGACATGCTTTCCAACGGCAAGGCAGGGCTTATGGACCTCGACTTAGACCAGCAGATGAAGTGGCTCTACGGCGGTGCTTTCTCAATGCCGTTGGCTGAATACTCAGGCTTCGTTATGGCCGGATTTCCAAAGGAAGGGCAGACCCTTGACGACGTGAAGGCCCTGATGCTCGGCGAGATTGACAAGCTGAAGCGCGGCGAATTCAGCGAAGACCTTGTAAAGGCCGTGATAAACAACAAGAAACTTAGCTTCTACACTACCATTGAAAGCAACGCCGGGCGTGCTAACATGTTTGTAGACGCATTTATCAACCGCCAGAAGTGGAGCGACGTGGTAGGCCGCCTGAACCGTATATCGGGCATAACGAAGCAGCAGATTACCGACTTCGCCCGCCGGCACTTCCTCGACAACTACGTGGCAGTGTACAAACGCATCGGCGAAGACACCACGCTGAAGAAGATAGACAAGCCCCAGATAACGGCCATACCCACCAACCGCGACCTGCAGAGCGCCTTCGTAACCGAGATAGTCAACTCGAAGGTTGAGCCTATACAGCCTAAATTCGTCGACTTCAACAATGACCTGACCAAGGCCACGACAAAGAACGGACTGCCCGTAGTATATGTAAAGAACACGGAGAACGGCCGCTTCAACCTGATATACTTCTATAAACTTAACGGAGTAAGCGACAAATGGCTGCCGATAGCTGCCGAATATTTCACTTATCTCGGCACTGATAAGATGACGGCAGAGCAGGTAAAGCAGAAGTCCTACGGCCTTGCATGCAACTATGGAGTGAATGTAAGTTCACGGTACATTCAGGTCTATCTCAACGGCCTGGCAGAGAACATGCCCGAGGCGATGGCCCTGCTCGACGACATCATTGCCAACGCGAAGGTCGACACGGCAGCATATAATAAATATGTAGGCCTTGTAGAGAAGTCGCGCGCCGACAACAAGCTCAACCAGCAGGTAAACTTCAGCCGCCTGCAGCAGTACGGAATGTACGGCGCTTACAACTACGCGCGCAACACTCCGTCGTCTGCCGAGCTTAAAGAGACCGATCCGCAGAAGCTCGTCGACATGATTAAGGCCCTCAACGGCTACCGGCACGAGGTGCTTTACTACGGTCCTATGGAGCTGAACGAGCTTACCGCCGCCGTGGACAACAACCACAAGACTGCCAAGACGCTTGCCGACATGCCTGCCGAGAAGCCCTATGAGATGCAGCAGACTACGCAGAACGAGGTGTACATCGCACCGTATGACGCCAAAAACATATACATGATACAGTTCCACAACGAGAACCGCCAGTGGAACCCGGCACAGGAACCTGTCATTTCGCTGTTCAACGAATATTACGGAGGCGGCATGAACACTGTCGTATTCCAAGAGTTGCGCGAGGCTCGCGGCCTTGCTTACAGTGCGTTCGCCATGTACGGCACGCCCGGCTTCAAAGGAGAACCAGAATACGCATACACTTACATCATCTCGCAGAACGACAAGATGATGGACTGCATCCGCACTTTCAACAACATTCTGGACACGATACCGCAGTCTGACAAGGCCCTCGACTTAGCAAAGCAGGCCCTGATGAAGCGCATCGCGACGCGCCGCGTCACCAAGGAAGGCATAATCAACGCCTACCTGAGCGCCCGTTTCCTCGGCATAGACTATGACATTAACAAGAAAGTGTACGATGCAGTGCCGTCGCTGACTATGGACGACGTGGCGAAGTTCGAACAGGAGACGATGGCAAAGAAGCCTTACCGCTACATAATCCTCGGCGACGAGAAGCAGCTTGACATGGAAGCGTTGGAGAAAATCGGCCCCATCAAGAGGCTTACGACCGAAGAAATCTTCTGCTATTGACGCCGTTTCAGCATCCAAAGACAGATTTTTAATTTTTCATCGTTAATCTTTCATTTTCAAAGAGGTGGCCTTTTGCATTGCGAAAGGCCACCTTTTAGCGTGTAAAAGGCCGTCTTTTGCAGGCTAAAAGGCGGCATATTGAAAAGCCGCTGATTATCAACGGGTTGCAAAGCCGCCAAGACTTGCGCTGGAAACAGCGGCAAAACCATGTTTTATTAAGGTTAAATAAACATATAGAAGTCCCCGTTTCTCGGAAAAAATAAGTAACTTTGCAATGCTTAACGGCACTTGACATAAACCCATAAAACAACGGCAGAATGTCTGAACAGGAATTGAACAAATACAGATTCAGCCCCGACCATGAACCTACCGACGAAATGCTGGCGCAGATAATGAGGGAAGTGGCCGAGGAAGCGAGGGAAAGCAATAAGGCCGCAACCGAAGCTTACTTCGCACAAATGCGCCGCAATATCGTGGAAAAACAGGCTAAATGGGCGGACAGGATTAACAGCATAGCCAATGGAAAGAAGTGAGCGGCGACCGGAAATGATTGTGATTGCCGGGCCTAACGGCTCCGGTAAAACGTCTGTTACCCGGAAGTTCCTACACCACGAATGGGCGGAAGGCACGCTATACATTAACCCCGACGAAGTGGCAAACGACGTTTTCGGTGACTGGAACTCGTCTGAAGCCGTAATGAAAGCGGCTATATACTGCACGGAACTACGCGAGAAATGCCTCCACGAACGCACAAGTTTCGTGTTCGAGACGGTTATGTCGTCTGACGAAAAGGTTGATTTCATTTTCAAGGCCAAGCAGGCAGGCTTCTTCATACGTCTGTTTTTCATATCAACCGCCCATCCGTCAATCAACGCCTCAAGGATTGCCGGCAGGGTGATGAAGGGCGGACACGACGTGCCTATAACAAAAATAGTATCACGTTATTACAAATCCATCGAGAACTGCAAGCTTGTATCTTCCGTTGTTGACCGCCTGTACGTGTACGACAACTCTGTAGACGACCGGGACGCAGAACTGCAATTCAGACTTACTGACGGCAAACTGAAGAAAATGTACGTGCAAAACGTACCTGAATGGGCGCAAGTTTTGCTGCCATGAGACTTGTTTTCTCAATAAAAATGAATACCTTTGTAACAGTAAAAAAATATAAACAAAAACATCATTAAGTACCTACGGCAATCCATGCCAAGGTGGGGCACGGCAATAAAACATACCAAGCTCCCTCCCTTGGGGAGGGTTGGGGTGGGTCAAAAACCTTCAACAAAACATTATGGCAACACCTGATTTCAAGTACGCCCCCATGTTTCAGCTGGGCAAAGACGACACGGAGTACTATCTCTTGACCAAAGACGGCGTGTCGGTTAGCGAGTTCGAGGGCACACCTATCCTCAAAGTAAGTCCTGAAGCGTTGACGATGCTTGCCAACGCGGCCTTCAGGGATGTCAACTTTTTGCTGCGCCGCGCTCACAACGAGCAGGTGGCTAAAATACTGACTGACCCCGAAGCGAGCGACAACGACAAGTATGTGGCACTGACATTCCTGCGCAACGCCGAGGTGGCTTGCAAGGGAAAGCTGCCTTTCTGCCAGGATACCGGCACGGCAATTATCCACGGCGAGAAGGGACAACAGGTGTGGACGGGCTTCTGCGACGAAGAGGCTCTGTCGAAAGGAGTGTACAAGACGTACACCGAAGAGAACCTGCGCTACTCTCAGAACGCTCCCCTCTCGATGTACGAGGAGGTGAACACACGCTGCAACCTGCCTGCACAGATTGACATCGAGGCAACGGAGGGCATGGAGTACAAGTTCCTCTGCGTGGTTAAGGGCGGCGGCTCAGCCAACAAGACGTACTTCTATCAGGAGACAAAGGCCAGGATACAGAACCCCGGCACGCTGGTTCCGTTCCTCGTAGAGAAGATGAAGACGCTCGGAACGGCGGCTTGTCCTCCTTATCATATTGCCTTCGTGATAGGCGGAACATCGGCCGAGAAGAACCTCTTGACCGTGAAGCTCGCATCAACTCATTACTATGACAACCTCCCCACGACAGGAGACGAGACGGGAAGGGCCTTCCGCGACGTAGAGCTTGAGAAGCAACTGTTGGAAGAAGCGCACAAAATCGGACTCGGAGCGCAGTTCGGCGGCAAGTATTTCGCCCACGACATCCGCGTAATCCGCCTGCCGCGTCACGGCGCATCATGCCCAATCGGACTCGGAGTGAGCTGCTCTGCCGACCGAAACATCAAGGCCAAGATAACAAAAGACGGCGTTTGGATTGAGAAGCTGGACGATAATCCCGGCGAACTCATACCCGAAGAGCTGCGCAACGCTGGCGAGGGCGACGCCGTGCGCATTGACCTGAACCAGCCGATGAGCGAAATCTGCAAGATACTTTCACAGTACCCGGTGTCTACCCGAGTAAGCCTCAACGGCACGATTATCGTAGCACGCGACATAGCTCATGCCAAACTGAAGGCTCGTTTGGACGCAGGCGAAGACCTGCCGCAGTATTTCAAAGACCATCCCGTGCTCTACGCTGGTCCCGCAAAGACCCCCGAAGGAATGCCTTGCGGCTCGATGGGCCCGACAACGGCCAACCGCATGGACCCGTATGTAGACGAGTTCCAAGACCACGGAGGCTCTATGGTGATGATTGCGAAAGGCAACCGCACACAGGTTGTTACCGACGCATGCAAGAAACACGGCGGTTTCTACCTCGGAAGCATCGGCGGTCCGGCTGCCGTTCTTTCGATGAACAGCATCAAGAGCATTGAATGCGTCGAGTATCCGGAACTTGGCATGGAGGCAATCTGGAAGATTAACGTGGTTGACTTCCCTGCTTTCATCCTCGTGGACGACAAGGGCAACGACTTCTTCAAGCAGCTGAAACCGTGGACTCCGTCATGCAAGTAAGTTCTTTAGCAGACAAGGGACGAGTTGACAAGTAACGAGTCAATATGCAACAAGCAGACAACGGGACTTCCGTTATCTGCTTGTTGTTTTCTATATAATGACAAACTACATTGCAATGAAACATTTTATCATCACTGTTTTGGCCGTAATTGCGGCCTCGGTGAGCGCTTACTCGCAGCCGAAAGGCGGCTTGAGACCGTACAGCGAATGGGAAGCCACGCAGTTTGTGGCGCTCACCGGCCACCAGCCTTCCGACTATGTGACGACCGACAACAACTGGGAGATAGTCTATGCGCTGCGCAATCCGATGACGGCAAGCGAACTGCGTGACAGCGGAATAACGTGTTCCGACAGCCAGTTGATGCTGCTTGAGGTCGGCGGAATTATCGAACGGCACGGCGGAAAGTGGCAAACGGTAATACCAATCCTTGACCAACAGCAGACCAAAGAGCTAAGAAACTTCGCCCGTGAGGTGGCCGCCGACATATACAAAGACTGCAAAACGGACTTCAAAAGGTTTGCCGAGGCGGCCGACAGCATGGGCTATGGGCGCAACGTTTTGTCCCTTACGTTCTCTTATTTGCTTGACGGCAGGATGTGGACGAAGCTCTTTCTCTTTGACGATTTCGGCAAAAAGACTACCTGGAGCGGCTGTTACTGGGTGTTGTACGAGCCGAGACAGAGTGCAGCTTACGGCACAAACGGCTACGGCGAGCAAGACTTGTGCCTGACATATCTTGACAGCAGAATTGCGCCCGGCGGCAAAACGATGGAGCGTTTGGCTGACGAGATAAGGCAGAACGGCAAAGTATGTGATGCGGAACTTGCCAAAAAGCTCGCTGCTTACGGGCTTGTCGATGCCCAAGGCAACGCCCTTTTCCCGATAATAAGGCAGAAAGAAGACTCCTTCCATCAAACAACTGAACGCTTGGTGAACGCCATCAGAACCGGACTTAAAGACCATTGCGGAGACATGTCGTCGCGTTTCGGCTTCCGTGAGGCCGACGTTGCCGTGGTAGCTCTTTACCATGAGGTGATGTGGGAGCTGATGGACGCACTGCAAGAGGACGGCATCGTTACCGTGCCCGGCGTGTTCAAAGACGCCAAGACCAATTCAGACAAGCTCAACGAAACAGTGTTTTTCGTAGAAGGCGGCCTGATGCAATAACAAGAAAGCCCAGTTGTGGGCTTTCTTGTTTTATTCACTTACGCTTCAACAGGCAGTAACCTATCACGCCGCCGAGTATCGACGCGGCGAAAATTCCTATCTTTGCCTGCATCAACATCATGCCGTCGGTGAAGGCAAGGGTGGATATGAACATCGACATTGTGAACCCGATGGAGGCCAGGAAGCCAAGACCTACAATGCGTCTCGCCGTCAACGCCTCGGTCTTCTTCGCTATTCCGAGCCGCACAAGCAGGTAAACGGAGAGCGCGATGCCCAACGGCTTGCCGACGAGAAGCCCCAAGGCAACGCCCGGTGCGACGTTGGTCGAGAACACACTCTGCACGTCAAGCCCGGCGAACGACACCCCGGCATTGGCCAAGGCGAACACAGGCATGACGACGAACGACACGAACGGGTGCATGGCATGTTCCAAACGCTGCGACGGAGGGATGGTGTCGCGCGTGTCGTTCATCATGTCCGCGATGACTTCCACTTGCTCGTGTTCAAGCGTCGAGACGTTGTTCGGCTTTATTCCGGCGAACCGCCGCAGGTTGTTTGCCGCCCTTTTAAGATATAAAGGCTCGGGCAGACGGGCGTCTGAAGGTATGACGAAGGCTGCCAAAACGGCGGCTATCGTGGCGTGAATGCCCGACATCAGGAAGGCCGTCCACACGCCGCCGATGCCCAAGAGGCCGTAAAACACGACGTTCTTCACGCCCATCTTGTTGGCGGCGAACATCACTCCGAGGAACGCCAGGCCGACGGCGATGTTGGCAAGCGATATTTCCGAGGTATAGAACAGCGCGATGACAACCACCGCCCCGAGGTCGTCGACGATGGCGAGCGTAGTCAGAAACACCTTGGCAGCCAGCGGAACGCGGTCGCCAAGGGCGTAGATTATGGCGAGAGAGAACGCTATGTCGGTTGCCATCGGTATTCCCCAGCCACCGGCCGACGGCGTTCCGGCGTTCAGCACGGTGTAAATCAGCGCCGGAACAAGCATCCCGGCCACGGCGGCACCTATCGGAAGGATGGTGTTGCGGGGGTCGGCCAGTTCGCCGCCGATGAACTCGCGCTTCAGCTCAAGCCCCACAACGAAGAAGAACATTGACATAAGTCCGTCGTTAATCCAGTGGTGAAGCGAGTAGTAAAGGTAGTTCTCGCCGTTGAAAACGAAACCGAGCTTATGCTCGAACAGGTGGAAATACTCCTCGCTCCACGGCGAATTGGCCAGCAGCAAGGCCACAACCACACTTACGCCGAGCACTATGCCGGCCGACTTTTCCCTTTGTATGAACTGCTGCAAGGGCATGACGAGGCCCCGGCTTATTTTCTTCTGATACTTCATTGGCTATATTTTCATTGAAAATTACATGCTTTCAAGACGGCACAAAAAGAAGAGGATGCGCCATATCCCTCGCAATGGCGCGTCCTCTTTTCCTTTAGTCCAGTAACAGGATGCCTGTTCAACCATTAATTAAAAACATCCATATCAACAACTTGTTTTCTTTATTTCCCTCTCATCTTAGTGAAAAAACATCTCCATGACATCAAACATTTACCATCTTTCCAAACATCCCGTTACTCGAAAGTACATCACACGTTCATCAGTTGTCTAATATATCAGAGTTATTCTGACATTTCTTTTTCTCTGCATCGAGACCGTTGACAACTTATACTGTGCGTCTTTGTTTTCTGCTCTAAAGATAGTCATTCCCCGTCAACAATCCAAATTTTAAGGAAAGAAAATGCTTTGATTTTACATTTTTTATCAAATGGTTCATGAAAAGCTGCACAATGCTCACACATTGTGCAGCTTTTCATGAACGGTTATACGGTTTTAAGGTTATCAGGTTATACGGTTTGGGAACTATGCGGCAGTTCAAACAGCCATTAACATAATCCAAAAGCCATACCATCTCACGACCGTATAACCCTAAAACCACATGACCTTATAACCCTAAACAATAAAACCCTGCCTCTTCAATGCCTCCATCATTCCGGCGGACATTGACTCGTTGTCTTTCTTTGTATAGCGTATGTCGGTGAAAATCTGCGCCAGCGTCTCCTTGTTATTGATGCGTACAAACTCGCGGTTCTCCTCCAACGCCTCCTTCGGGCCGTAGTAACGGTCGATGTCCTCGGGCGAATAGTCGTGGTAAGTCTCGTCGTGCACGAACGATTCGAGCGGCAGGCGGTCGGTCAGCGGAGGTTCCTCGGCGGGCCATCCCACTGTGAGCGTAGCCACGGGCATCACCAGTTCAGGCAGCTGCAGCACGTCGATGAGCGCCTGCGGCTGGTAAACGGTAGTGCCGAGGAAGCACAGTCCCAGCCCCTCTTCTTCCGCAAGGTTGCAGAAAGTCTGCGTGTAGAGCAGCGCGTCGGTGGCCGCGTTGATAAACGAAAGGAAGTTGTCATAGCCCGGTTCGGCCTTCCGGCAGCGGCACCAGCGGCTTGCGCGGTTGAAATCGGCGCACACCGTCAGCACCACAGGCGCTTCGGTAACCATCGGCTGGTTGAAATGCGCCGGGGCGAGCCGTTCCTTCATCTCCTGCGAGCGCGTCACAACGACGCTGTACAGCTGCATGTTGCCCATCGTCTGCGTGCGGGCGGCCTCGGCGAGGAGGCGGTTCAGCAGCCCGTCCGTCACCTCCTTGTCAGAATATTTGCGGATGCTCCGCCTTGTGTTTATCGTCTTCATAATCTTCACCTTATTATTAATACAAGCGCAAAGTTAGTCAATTTCCGCCACACTGCAATGCCTGCGGCGGTGAAAAAGAAACGAGGCACGAAACAGTCGTCCGCCGGCGGCTTTGCAAAAGGCCGTCTTTCACGCTGCAAAAGGCCGTCTTTTACCGTCCAAAAGGCCACCTTTCGGACGGTAAAAGGCGACCTTTTAGACAGCAACATGTAACCCGTTGATTTTCAACGGAATATAAACGGCTGTCCCATCGGTATTCATTCGTATGAAAACAAGTATTTTGACAACCTCATGCCAACGTAAAATGGCCTCCCATGTCCGTGCGGATTTGCAATCCGCACACGGTTTTATATGGGATTTGCAATCCCGTAACAATATGTCTCTATACAGTAACCGGTTCACAACTTAATGTATAAATCAAGGCGAATTGCAAATCCGCAGAAGAAAAGTTCTATGTGCGGATTACAAATCCGCACGGGCAAGAGAAACTCGCTTATAAATATTTGCCGGACAGGCACAAATCATAACACTTTAATCCACATTTGAGGCTGACTGTGACAAAAAGCCCGACGAAAGGCTTGGAACTTTCAACTAAATTCCATATCTTTGCCGATAGTTAAGTTTATTTATCTTTAACCAAAACTTGTATCATTATGAAAAAGTTATTGATGGTAGCGCTCTTCGCAATAGTTGCGGTAGGCGCAAGTGCACAGAAGAACTGGACTATATGGTGGGGCGGCAACGTTGCCAACATCACTGACGCTGATTCAGAGTTCAAGGCATTGAACATCGGTGTATCTTATACGGCTCCCATCGCCGACGCTTTCGACTGGTCGGCAGGCGTTTCTTACACCACCAAGGGTGCAAAAGGCTGGGACCCGGGCTTCATCCAGTTGGAAGGAAACGGTGCTTGGAACTTCGTTGACAGCGACGAGGCCAAGGTCGGACTCTTCACCGGTCCTTACTTAGGCTTCATGGTAACAGATGATGACATGCCTAATGCCAACACCGTAGACTTCGGTTGGCAGGGCGGAGTTGTTGCCGGATGGAAGTTCCTCTCGCTGAAAGTCGGCTACGAGTACGGCTTCTGCAACCTTGTAGAGAAGATTGACAGCAAACCCGGCGACTTCTTCTTCCGTATCGGTTTCAGATTCTAAAAGTATCTTAGACACCTAAATACGACAAAAAACAAAGCGTCACGGACGGTTGTCCGTGACGCTTTTTGTATGTCATTACCTTCCATTCAGTTCACAACGAGCTGTAACGGCTGATGAGTTTGCGGCGGAAAAAGCGGCCTACCTTAACATAGTCGATGCCCTCAAAGGGCGGATAAAAGCGGCAGATGTTGTCACGGACCTCAAGCAGGTAATTGATGTTGACGATGAACTTCTGGCTCACCTGCACAAAGCTGTTGTCTATTCCCAGCAGGACGTCCTTGCTTACGCCGCGCTTCAGGCGCAGCGGACGGTCACACCCGGCGGCCACAACAGTCCATACGCGCGCCTCATGGTCGTAAAGGAACACGCAGATGTCGCGTATCCTGACAAGCCTGAAGTCAACCGAGTTTGTATAAAACAGCAGCTTTCCGCCGTCACGCTTTACCGAACCGGCCTGCTGCGAACGCACCGCGCCGTCCTGCCTGTCGGCAAAAAAGCGCGTCATGATGGTGTCAAGCTCGGCCTCGTCGACAGGTTTCAGCAGGAAGTCGAACGCCCTGTTGCGGAACGCCGGCAGCATATAGTCGCTGTAAGCGGTGTATATCACCACATAACACCAGAAGTCTGCCTCCTCCTTCAGCCGTTCGAGAAACTGCAACCCGGTCATGTCAGGCAACTCCATGTCAAGGAACAGCAGCTCCGGCTTGTACTTTATGACCTGCTCTATGCCGTCCTCGCCGCAGTCGGCGGTAGCAGCCAGCGTCACGTCCCCATACTTTCCGAGCTTCGCGGCCAGGTCGTCAATGGCCGCCCTCGTGTCGTCTACAATTATCGCGTTCATGGTTTTTCAGTTCGTTTCAATGCCTTTCAGTCCCGGAAGCCTCATACCCCGGGGCATGGTTATAGCCACCTCGCAACCCTCTACACTGCCGTCGGCAGCGCGCAAGTTCCTTATTCCAAGGCTCATCTTGTTCTTGTTATATCTGTTTATCAAGCCGATTGTGCTGCGGATTACCTTCAGTCCCGTGCCGGTTGACGACGGGTCGCCGCGCCGGATGTCAAAACCCGTGCCGTTGTCGGTCACCGTTATACGGCATTCGGCCTCATCCACGGCCACTGCCACACGCAGACGCTTGCGCCCCTCGCGGCGTTTCAGGCCGTGCTTTATGGCGTTCTCAACAAGGATTTGTATGAACATTGACGGCACCATGACACCTTCAAGCACGCCGTCGGCCGGCGCGCTTACGCTGAAGTCAAGCCCTCCGTCGACGCAGTTGCCCTCAACGCTGGCGTAATACTTCACGAAGTCAAGCTCTTCTTTCAGCGAAACGTAGTACCGTCCCGACATGTTCAGGTTGGCGCGGATAAGCCTTACGAGGCCCATCAGCTCGTCGGCGTCGCCCTTACGGGCATTGGATATGCGGTTGTTGAGCACGTTGAAGATGAAGTGGGGCGATATTCGGGAGCGCACGTTGACAAGCCTCAGCTGCATAAGCTGCATGTGCATGGCAAGCCTTCGCTTCCGTGTGTAGGTAAATACGTAAAGAAGCAGCAGGGCGAGAGCCGCCGCCGTGAGCACGCCTATGTACAGGCCGAGGCGCGCCTCGTGTATGTCGGCGTCCTTGGCTTGCAGCTCAATCTGGTGACTCAGCTGAAGAGTGTCCTGCGCATAGCGCATCATTATTTCCGAGGCGCGCATGTTCGCTATGTTGTGTTTCAGCGAGTCGTTGCGCCGTATGTCGTCGCAAAGGTTGAGGTATGCGGCCTTGTAGTCGCCCTTCCGCATGTAGTATTCGCGCAGGTAGCGGCTGCGTATGTTCACCATGTTGTAGTCTATCGTGGCCGTAGTGTCCTCGCTGTCGAGCAGGCGGCGCACGGCTGACGTGTCGCCGGCCTTCAGTGCGATACCCATCTGTATCGTGTGGCAGTAGTATATGGCCGTTGCGTCGCCCAGCTTAGCGAAGTATGCGTACGCCTCGTCAACCAGCCGCCGCGCCTCGGCTGTCTGCCCGAGGTTCAGCTTCACGTCAGCCATGTTCACCTTGCACAGGTACATCTCATAGCTTGACAGCATGCCGTTGCGCTCAAGCAGGCTGCGCATGCGCATGAAAACGGCTTCCGCGCCGCGGTAGTCGCCTTTGTAATAATAGTAATTGCCGTAATTGTTGAGGAAATAGAGCTGCATGTTGAGCGGCAGCAGCTCCATCTTTTCGTCTGCCGTGCGGTAACAAGAGTCTGCAAGGTCGAAGTCTCCGAGGTTCAAATATATTCGGCCGAGGCCCATGTACAGGCTGGCATAGTCTTTTTCAGGCAGTTTGAGCGAGTCGGCAAGGAACAGCGCGCGGCGGTACCACCATGCGGCGTGGGGCATGTCGTTGGCCGCCACGTAGGCGTCGCCCAAGTTTGCGCACACGTCGGGCAGGCGGTATTCGGCGTCACTGCCGAAGAGCAGCGAGTAAGCCTTTGAGTATGCGGCCACCGCCTTGCCCGGCCTGAAGTGCAGCTTGTGGTAGTAACTGCCCTTGGCGTTCAGCAGAAAAGCCTCCATGCCCTTAATCCTCGGCGTGCGTCCGTGCGCCGCAAGGAAGCTGCCTACCTGCCGCCAGCGCAGCTCGGCGGTGTCAGGCACGCCGCGCTGCACGTTGTAACGCATCAGGCGCAGGTACCAGTCATAATAGTCAAGGCTGTCTGCCGCCTTGGCCATGGCATCCTTTATGATGGCCAAGGCATGCGGAGAGTTGACCGCGACGGAATCGTCGACGGCTGCGAGCATGGCCGTAAGGCTGTCGCTCCGCCTGTCTGCATGCGCATGCTTGCCGCCGCACGACATTGCGGCAACACACACCGCAGCGGCAAACACAGACAAAGCCAACCGCGTGAATGCCGTCATAGTAAAATCACCTCCACAGAATTAACATTCATCTTTCATGCAATAAGCGCAGCTCAAGCGTGCAAAAGGCTGTATGACAAGCATCTTGCACGGTGCGGCTTACTCCGTGCAAAGATATGAAAAAATACTTTAAAAACGGCATTTGGGCGTTGTCAAATAGGCCTTTTATCATAAAAAATGAAACAAAACGGCAAACAAACGCAAAACCGGCGGCATGAAGTTGCAATGTTTTGAATTAAGAGTTAGCGGCAGGTAACTCTTTACGCCTTATTCAAAACACGGCAAATCAGAAGGCAAAAGGCCATCTTTTGCACGACAAAAGGCCGCCTTTCAGAAGCTGAAAGACGGCCTTTTGGAAACCCGTTGGAAGTCAACGGGTTACAGGATGGTTTTATTTCACGTTGCCGACCTTGACAAGATACTCGGCTATCTGCACCGCGTTGAGCGCCGCACCCTTGCGTATCTGGTCGCCGCTGAGCCAGAAGGTGAGTCCGTTCTCGTCGGCCAGGTCATTGCGTATGCGGCCTACGAACACGTCGTCCTTGCCAGCCGTGTCCAACGGCATGGGGTAAACGAGGTTCGAGGGGTCGTCCTCAAGCGTTACGCCGGGCGCAGCCGCCAGAGCCTCGCGCGCCTCCTCGACGCTTATCGGACGCTCCGTCTCAATCCAAACCGACTCGGAGTGCGCCCTGAGCGACGACACGCGGACGCACATTGCCGAGCATTTCACGTCGCTGTGCATGATTTTGCGCGTCTCGTTAAACATCTTCATTTCCTCCTTGGTGTAGCCGTTGGGCTGGAAAACGTCGATTTGCGGAATGACGTTGTATGCCAGCTGGTGAGGGAACTTACTTACGGTAACAGGCTCGCCGTTGACAAGCTGGCGGTACTGTTCCTGCAATTCGGCCATCGCCGCGGCGCCCGCGCCGCTCGCACTCTGGTAGCTTGCAATGTGTATGCGGCGTATGTGGCTGAGCCGTTCGAGCGGCTGCAGCACAACAACCATCATTATTGTGGTGCAGTTAGGATTGGCGATGATGCCGCGCGGACGGTTGAGGGCGTCCTCGGCGTTGCACTCGGGCACAACCAACGGCACGTCGTCGTCCATGCGGAATGCGCTCGAATTGTCAATCATTACGGCTCCATACTTCGTAATGTCTGCCGCAAACTCCTTGGATGTGCCGGCTCCGGCCGAAGCGAATGCTATGTCTATGTCCTTGAAATCGTCGTTGTGCTGAAGCAGCCTCACCTCATACTCCTTGCCCTTGAAAGTGTACTTGGTTCCAGCCGACCGCTTCGAACCGAACAACACGAGGTTGTCAATCGGGAAATCTCTCTCTGCGAGCACCCTGAGAAACTCTTGTCCCACGGCTCCGCTCGCGCCTACAATTGCTACGTTCATATTATCCTTTCTCTTTTTTATATTCGGAAGTTAAAGAAGTTAATGGAGTTAAAGAAGTTAAAGACAAATGCCTCGCCTGCAAACAGACGCTTATTGCCGTCTGACATAACACGTATGCTTATATCAACAATGGTGAGACATTTGTCTTTAACTTCTTTAACTCCATTAACTCCTTTAACTTCCTGTGGTTCTTTTTCGCCTGCAAAAGTACAACTTTTAAGCCGAACGTTATAAAATGATGATTTTTTTTTGCAATTTTGCACGTAAAAACGCTGCTTACTGTACATTTCATGCCTGATTTGTCACAATATTTTCCCATAACGTCGCCCACGATGATATTCTTCGTCGTGCTGTGCATCATCCTCTTCGCGCCCATCATCATGGGCAAGCTGCGCATTCCGCACATTGTGGGGATGGTGCTGGCAGGAGTCGCCATCGGGCCTCACGGGCTGAACATCCTGGCTAAAGACAGTTCGTTCGAGCTGTTCGGACACGTCGGCCTGTACTACATCATGTTCCTCGCCGGGCTTGAAATGAACATGAGCAACTTCCGCAAGAACCGCGTGCGGACGTTCACCCACGGCATAATGGCCTTTGTCATACCTATGGCGATGGGCTTCGTCATCAACCGTTCAATACTCGAATACAGCGTGATGACGTCAATCCTTCTGGCCAGCATGTACGCCTCGCACACCATCATCACCTACCCCATCGTAATGCGGTACGGACTTACGCGCCAGCGCAGCGTCACCATAGCCGTTGGAGCGACGGCCATCACCGACACGCTGACGCTGCTCGTGCTCGCAATAGTAGGCGGAATGTTCAAGGGCGAGATAACGGGCGGCTTCTGGCTGATGCTGTTCCTTAAGTTCGCAGTCGTGTTCCTCGTCATCATGTACGTTTTCCCGCGCATCGCAAAGCACTTCTTCCACAGGCATGAGGACAACGTGGTGCAGTTCATCTTCGTGCTCGCCATGACATTCCTCGGCGCGTGCATGATGGAACTTATCGGCATGGAAGGACTGCTCGGAGCGTTCCTCACCGGACTGGTGCTCAACCGCTACGTGCCGAACGTGTCGCCGCTGATGACCAATCTCGAATTCGTCGGCAACGCCATCTTCATACCTTACTTCCTCATAGGCGTGGGAATGCTCGTCAACGTCAAGCTGCTCTTCGGCGGAATGGCGACAATCCAGGTGGCAGGAGTGATGATATTCGTTGCCCTTACGAGCAAGTGGCTCGCCTCACTGTTCACCCAAAAGCTTTTCGGCATGCGCGGAGTGGAGCGCGAACTGGTGTTCGGCTTGAGCAACGCACAGGCCGGAGCGACGCTGGCTGCCGTCATGGTGGGTTACAACCTCATAATGCCTGACGGGCAACGCCTGCTCAACGACGACGTGCTCAACGGCACGGTGATACTCATTCTCGTAACATGTATCTTCAGTTCGTTCATGACCGAGCGCGCGTCGAAGCGCATAGCACTCGAGTCGCAGACCGCCGTTCCCGAGGACGACAAGGGTGACGACGAGAAAATAATGGTGCCGATGAAACATACGGAGACGGCCGACACGCTCGTAAGCCTTGCCACGATGATGCGCAACAGGGTGCTCAACCGCGGCATAGTGGCCCTCAACATCGTCTACGACGACACCAACAGGCTGAAGTTCCAGGAACGTGGCAGGCGGCTGCTGGAGCACGTCGTGAAGACAGCCAACAGCACGGGGGTGATGGTTCAGACGCAAGTGCGCATCGCAACGAACATAATCAACGGAATAAAGCACGCCTTCAAGGAGTTCAACGCGTCGGAGATTGTCATGGGAATGCACAACGGCGACGAGGAGGACGGCAAGTTCTGGGGCGAGTTCATACCGGGACTCTTCTCCGGACTGAACCGCCAAATCACAATAGTGCGCTGCCTGCGGCCGCTCAACACGATACGCCGCATACAGGTGGCGGTGCCGTCGCGCGCCGAGTTCGAGCCTGGTTTTTACCGCTGGCTGGAACGTCTTACACGCATTGCGGAGAACCTTGAATGCCGCATACAGTTCCATGCGAAGCACGAAACGCTGTCGCTCATCAGCCAATACGTGCAGAACCGCCACCCGGAAGTGCGTGCGGAATATACCTACATGGCGCATTGGATAGACGTTCCGGCGCTCGCCGACAGTGTCGCCGACGACCACCTGTTCGTTGTAATCACCGCACGCAAGGGCACAATATCTTACAAATCGGCTCTCGAACGCCTGCCGGAAGAGCTTACCCGGTACTTCTCGGGAAAGAGCATCATGATTATCTTCCCCGACCAATACGGCGAACCGGTGGGCGCAATGACGTTCGCCGAGCCTCAACACCATGAACAGCGCAGCGCATACGACGTGCTGATAACATGGTTCAGGAAACATTTTAGATAAGGTCATACGGTTTTACGGTTATGAGGTTGTGCGGTTTCATACCACATATACAAACATATCACAACCCGAAAAACCGTATAACCGCACAACCACATAACCGTAAAACCGAATAGAATGATTGACATCAAAGGCATAACAAAGAGTTTCGGCTCACTGCAAGTGCTCAAAGGCATCGACCTGCACATAGAAAAAGGCGAGGTGGTGAGCATCGTAGGGCCGAGCGGAGCGGGCAAGACAACGCTGCTCCAGATTATAGGCACGCTGGACAAGCCCGACAGCGGCGGAATAATAATCGACGGAACCGACGTGATGAAACTTAGTTCGAGAAAGCTGTCGGAGTTCCGCAACAAGCGCATAGGCTTCGTGTTCCAGTTCCACCAACTGCTGCCGGAGTTCACGGCGGTGGAGAACGTTATGCTACCCGCGCTGATTTCGGGAGCGTCGAAAGGCGAAGCGAAGAAGCGTGCGATGGAGCTTCTTGACTTCATGGGGCTTTCAGAGCGCGCCGGACACAAGCCGGCCGAGCTGTCGGGAGGCGAGAACCAGCGCGTAGCCGTTGCCCGGGCTTTGGTAAACAAGCCTGCCGTCATACTGGCCGACGAGCCGTCGGGCAGCCTGGACTCGAAGAACAAGGCTGAGCTTCACCAGCTTTTCTTCGACCTTCGGGACAAGACCGGGCAGACGTTTGTCATCGTTACGCATGACGAGAACCTTGCAAGCATAACCGACCGGACTATCAAGATGAAGGACGGAATGCTGGAAACGGAAGGCGAGAGTGTACCAACACCCACACCTACCCTACCGAAGGGAGGGAGTCCGGACACCGAAGAGGGCTGCAACGACACCGCAACCACCCCACAAGAATAGACCTTTTTTTATTTATAAAACCACTACATCCACCTCCGAAAGCATCCGACAAAAGTATTCAAACTCCCTCTCCTCGTGAGGGTTGGGGTGGGTAAAAAGCTTTAATTATGGACTTTATAAGATTAGGCGACTACAACCGCATGACCGTTGTCAAGACAGTTGACTTCGGCGTTTACCTTGACGGCGGCGAAGAAGGCGAAGTGCTGCTGCCTGCGAGATACGTGCCCGACGGCTGCAAGGAGGGCGACGAGCTTGAAGTCTTTGTCTACCTTGACAACGAGGAGCGTCTTGTGGCTACGACACAGACACCGCTGGCCAAGGTGGGAGACTTCGCTTACCTTGAAACAGCGTGGGTGAACGAGTACGGAGCGTTCCTCAACTGGGGACTGATGAAAGACCTTTTCTGCCCCTTCCGCGAACAGAAAATGAAGATGGAGAAGGGCAAGAGCTACATTGTTTACGTACACATAGACGACGAAAGCCACCGCATCGTGGCCTCGGCAAAGGTAGAACACTTCTTCGACCCGTCGTTTCCGCCCTATCGGAATGGCGACGAGGTTGACCTGCTTGTATGGCAGAAGACAGAACTCGGCTTCAAAGTCATAGTTGACAACCGCTACGCCGGGCTTGTGTACAAGAACCAGATATTCAAGGACATACATACGGGCGACCGCATGAAGGGCTACATCGACATAGTGCGTGAGGACGGAAAGATTGACGTGAAGCTGCAACCTACGGGCTGGCGGATGACGAAAGAGACGGCCGACGTGCTGCGCGAATACCTCGAAACGCACGGAGGCGTATGCCGCCTTACCGACAAAAGCCCGGCGGAAGACATCTACCGTGAGTTCCAAGTGAGCAAGAAAAGCTACAAAAAGGCCATAGGCGACCTGTACAAACGGCGGCTCATAACAATAGAAGAAGACTGCATCAGGCTATGCAATGGCGGCAAGCGCCGCTGACACGGCGACAAAACACACAACAGGGGCAAGGCACTTCCACTTCGGAACGTGCCTTGCCCCGTTTTTTATCAGCATACAAAACCCCAAAAAACACATACACACATGACAACAATAAGCATCGAGATTTCACCTGAACTAATGCAAGCCTGCGGCGGAAACATACACATAGAGCTGCGCGGCGGCCCGGCGGCAGCGGCCGGCCACGCAGCACGCAGCACCGAGACCGTAGGCGCATACATCGAAAGGCTCGTTCGCCGCATGGAGGACGAGGGACGGCACAGCACGGCGGCCAACTACCGCTGCGCCTTGAGGAGCATCGACAGGCTATGCGGCGGCGGAAAGCTCACCCTCGAGCGCATCGACGAGGCCGCCATGCGCCACTACGAGGCACGGCTGAAGCACGACGGACTGAAAATGAACACCGTATCGTTCTACATGCGCACGCTGCGCGCGGCATACAACATGGCCGTAAGCGAGGGCCTTACGCCCGACCGGCACCCCTTCCGCAGCGTGTACACGGGCATAGGGGCTACGGGCAAGCGCGCCGTAGGCCTGGACACGATAAGGATGATAAGCCGCATGCAGCCCGGAACGAGGCGCATGGCCATGGCGAGAGACATGTTCATGTTCAGCTTCTACACGCGCGGCATGGCCTTCATCGACATGGCCTACCTCAAGAAAGCCGACTTGCACGACGGCATACTGACCTACCGCAGGCACAAGACGGGGCAGACGCTAACCATGAAATGGGAGAAGTGCATGCAGGACATCATCGACGCCCACCCGACAGGGGGCAGCGCATACCTGCTGCCGATAATACGCGACGCCGGACGCGACAGCCGCAAGCAGTACAAGAACATGCAGAACGACATAAACCTGATGCTACGCCGGATGGCACGAGGGCTGCACCTCGAGGCAAACCTTACCATGTACGTGGCCCGCCACTCGTGGGCGAGCATCGCCAAGGACATGGACATACCCATAAGCGTGATAAGCGAAGCGCTGGGGCACAGCTCACTCAAGACGACGCAGATATACCTCAAGTCAATAGACAGGACGGCAATAGACCGGGCGAACTCGAAAATCATCGGCAGGATGTAATGCTGACGGAATTCAAAATGCCACCTTTTGCAAGGTAAAAGGCCATCAATTGCACGCTAAAAGGCCGCCTTTTGCAAGGCGAAAGGCGGCCTTTCGGCAACACACTGACAGCCAGCGGATTACAAACGGCGGCAAGACACGCCGCGACATACAGAAAAACGCGGAAGGCACGACGCCCTCCGCGCAGTAATGAAGAAATTAAATATAATGCGGACGTGCCTCACGGCAAATCCGCACGCTTACTTTCCATCCGGCAAGCCCGGCGCCACAGCGCCGCATGCTGCCGTCTGCAAAATCGTAGTAAAGGAGAATACTGCAGACTTTCACAAGTCCGTAATGAGGCGTATTCTCCTACCTGCAATCGACTAATTAGATATAATGCATATCGATACGCGGTTCAAGTCGTTCTCAGTGAACGGCTGAACGCGGTCTCCCTTGTGACTGACGCGGATGCGAGAAGCGTCTACGTGGTGAACGTCCACAAGCAGGCGCTTCACAGCATCGGCGCGGCGGGCGGACAGGCGCTCGTTGATTTGGCGAGTGCCGGTGCCTGCGTCGGCGTATCCCGTCACCTCAATGATTGCCGTCTTATGATTGTCTAAATATTCTGCAAGCTCTTTCACCTTGGCCGCCTCTGACGGGCGCACCTCGCTCGAGTTGATTTTGAAGAACACGTCGCGGCGGACAGGCTCTTCCACAACAGCCTCCACGGGTTCGGGCTGAGGCTCGGGAGCGGGCTTCTGCGCCGGTTCCTCCGTCACGGGCGGCTCGACAGGCGTCACGGGCACAGTCACCGCAGCAGCCGGACGCGCAGCCTTGCGCGTCTTGCCGAGGCGTATGGTGATACCGGCCACGGCGTTGAAGTACCAGTCGGCATTGCCAGCCTTCTTCGAGTTGTAATGGTCGGACAAGACGTTGGCTGAGCCTTCAAGCCCGAGGCTTACGCGGTCGCTCAGGCGGAAGTCCAGACCGAGGCCGCCGCGGCCAACGGCGCGCACCTTCGTTCCTGTCCAGTTATAGCGAAGGCTGTAATCGGCGGAAGCAAGCTCGTTCGCTTCGTCGTTGCCGAAGCCGATATTTGCGCCGCCGCCGACAAACGCCGTCAGGCTGAAAACACGGTCGGGGTTGTAGCCGAAGACAGCGTTCGACAGGTTGAACATCACGTCAACGACAGGCGCTACGTAGTTGTACTTGTAGGTTATTGCGCCCGGATTGCCGCCGTTCCCGTATCCGCAGAGGCCACCCTTGCTCTCCCAGGCGCCGACGGAAAGCCGGGCGCCAAGCCAAGGGGTGAACTGGTAGCCGCCGGACAGCTGGACCGTAGGCGACAGAAGGTCGCCGAAGTCAGCCTCGCCAAGAGTGTACTGGGCGCCGCCATGAGCACTGATGAACCAGTGGGGAGTGAACTCCGGGCCGGCCTTCAGGCTGTCGGCACCCTGCGCGGAAGCTCCTGCCGAACATGCCAGAAGCACCGAAACAAACAATAATTTTATATGGCGCATAGACTAAATGTTTTAAGTTGATGAAAAAGTCAGTTGTTGCTGCTGTTGCCTTCACGCGTCTGCTCGGCTATGGTAAGATACCACTGGCCTGACACACGCACGGGGTTGACGCTGCACTTAAGCGTGTTAGGCTGCGTGCTTCCTTCCGGCTTCTCGAAAAACTCGATGGTGTATCTCACCTCGGTGTCGGTATCGCTGTACATCAGCAGCTTGTCAATCTTGTACGACAAGACGGGAAAATCCTCCATGTTACGCCGAATCTCGGCCGCACGCTTGTCAGACAACGGATACATGCTGCCGTCCTTCAGCTCGTACAACTGCGTCAAGGCGCCGTCTATGTCGTTGTCTTTCAGCGTGTCAAGGAAGCGCCTCGTAAGGTTGAGCACATCCGCCGTGTCGGCTGCCGAGCGTTTCATTTCCTGGCTCATGCGCGGGTTCACAGGCGCGTCCGTGTTCGGTTTGTCCTTCTTTCCGCCGCATGCTGACAGGCAGACAGCCACGGCCGCCGCCATGACGAGTGTAAAAACATGTTTCATTCTAAAAACCTCCTTCTTTTTAAAAGAGAGCACCCCTTGCTATGAAGGAGTGCTCCCGGTAATGTGTTCTACATCCTGCACCCCGTCAGTACGGGCAGCATTCAGTATCAGTGGATTAGCGCCTCTTAGCGTTTGAAGGCACCTGGCCGCGCGGATAGAGACGAACCTTCACAGCTTCAGTGATTACACCGTATGCATAACGTGTAGTTGCCGGGATGAATACGTTGCACTCAGTCTCCACGTTAGAGCCGCCGTTGTTAAGGAACGTCAGTTTGTCGCCATTCTTCGTGATAGAGAGCTTGATGTTGCCGTTGGTTACACGCTCGATTTCAGCGGCAGTCATGCAGTCTTCATACTCGAGGTTGTCGTCCACTACGATGTTGCCACCTTCAGCCTTCATGCCATAACGTACAGCAGAGAGGTCGAATGTCGGGTCTTTAACATCGTACCACTGGTACAGTTGAGTAGCATACTTCTCGAATTCAGTGTTGTCCTTGACAGTCTTAGCGACAGTGTAGCCGCGGAAGTCAGTCATCGTGAACGCGTCAGCACAGCTGATAGAAGAACCTGAAACGAGACCTTCCTCAAAGTATCCGGCGAGGTTTGCGTTCACACGCAGCGGAGCAACGAGGCATACAGTGTAGTCCTTAACAGGAACAACGTTCCACTGGTTGAGCTTAGCCCAGATGCCGATGTTAACCTTAATGTCATGAGTTCTCTTCGGAGTGCGGCCGTCAGCCTCATTCTCCTGTGACAGTTTGTTCATCAAAGGCCAGTTAGCCTCGTTGTTAGGAGCAGCATACAGACTTGCAGTTCTGTAGTTCAGGTCGTTGTCCCAAGACTCATGTCCGGTGTTCCAAGCCAAGCGCAGAGCCTGATCTGTGCCGCGTACGAGCTGGTAAGCGCCGAACTGTCCATAAGGAACTCCCTCTGTTGCAAGAGGCTCTGTGCCGCTGTAGTTAGCGCGATAGCCGTTTACTGACTGGTCGAGAGAGAACTGGATGTCCCATGTACCGCACTCAGGTATGTCGTTTACGATGAACGACTGGTCGTTCTTATATGTAAACGCGTTCATCAGGTTGTTACGGAACTCAACGATGCTCTTGCCTTGCGCAGCCTTTGAACCATACTGGATAGCCATTACATCGTGGCTCTCGTACGGGTCATACCAGTAGTTCTGATAGTAACCGTTGATTGACGGGAGTTTCGGCAGGTTGATTGTGAAGCTCCAGTTCATAACGAGGTCAGGATATTCCTCTGGCAGGCTCGACTTGAACGTTACCTTTGCAGTGAACGTCTTGCTGTCGTTCGGATAAATGTCAGTGATGTCCTCGGGAGCGAGTGTCCATGTTGCAACGATTGCGTCGCCCTGTTCGTTGGTCGAAGACTTGAATATCGGCATGTTGGCGACTGACGTTGTGTACTTGTTGCTGCCAATAAGCTCACTTGTGATGTCACGTGCCGGATATACAGTCTCGAACGTTTCCTGTGACATACCCTCAGAAGTTACCTTCTCATAAATCTGACTTACAACCCATTCCCAGTCAAGTGACGCTGTCATTGTGTTGCAGTTGAGGATAGCTTCATCGTCTCTTTCTGCAAGAACGACGTCCTCAAGTTTCTTAGCAGTCCACTTAACCTTCATGTAACGCTCGTCAACAAGCTGGTTGCGTACTGTATCGCAAAGCATGATACGCACGATAGGCTCCTTGCCGATAGCGGCGCGGTTGTCTGTAGTTCCACTCGGAAGCTTAGACGAGAGGATACCTTCGGGAGTTACGCTCGCGAACTCCTGCTGGTTGGTATTGTGGTCGGCACCTGTATTGTAAACCTTTGTCGGGATGGCAAAGCGGAACGCAAGGCCATACTTCTTCAGTTCATCCTTGACTATCTCAGTGTGAGCAACTGAGCTTGTGCTGAAGCAACCGGTGACGATTGTTGTCAGGTCGAACTTCTCGTTGTAGTTGATTTGCTTTACGACATACTTCGTATCGTTGTCAACTTGTGAAGCCCAAACTGATGCACTGTCAGCGTAGTGGTGCAGTTCGTCAAGCGCATTCCAAGTAAGGCGTGCTATTCTCGGCCTGAAGTCGGTCTGAACGAGGCGTGAGTTCTCCGAGTAAACATCGGTGGTTGAGCCGTCCTTGTTGAAACGGGGAACCTTCAATGCTACGATGTATGTCTCGTCTGAGCCAAGGTCGAGGCTCTCGGTGTTGGTCTTCTTCAGGTAAACCGTCATGAGACCGTTCTCGAAACTCTTGATGCCATTGTACGTAACAGGTGAATTTTCAACGACGCTTCTAACCTGTGCACGTGCAGCAACGTAGTCGATGTTCTCCTGGTCGATGCCTGAAAGCTGCACTGCGCTCGGGTTGAGACGGTATGTAGCAGTGGTCATGCCGTTGTCAACGAGTATTGCAGAAGCTCCGGTAAGTTCCTTCTCACCGCTCGTTCCGGGAGCTACGGGAACATAGTTGAGCACCTTGAACTCGATAGCCTCGATACCGCCTACGTACAAATCGGGAACAAGGGCGATGCTGCTGAGCAGCTTCTCAACGAACACCGTAAGGCCGTTTACATTCTCGTTGATGTTCTTGTTGATGTCATCGCTAAGTTTATTCAGCTTGCCTTCAAGATATGTCTGGAGGTCGCTGAGGTCAGCGTCTGTAGCGTAGTTGGCCAGCTCATCCTGCAAGTCTGCGATTTGAGCAAGCGCATCTTCGATATTACCGTTGAGAGTTTCGAGGTCATACTTGTCAAGCATTTCCTTCATTTCCTTCAAATCTTCAGAAGAAGGCAGGTTATTGAGCTGTTCCTTCAGCTTGTCAATCTGTCCCTGATAGTCAGCGTTGGCGATTTCATCCTTGAAATCCTGCAAAGCCTCAGCCTGCGCCTCAAGGTCTTTCTTTACAGCTTCCTTGGCTATGGCTTCGATGTCAAGACCTTCAAGCGTAGAAACCTTGCTCTCCAGCTGGGCGATGCGCTCCTTCAGCTTGGCGATGTCGCCGTCAGCCGCGGTCAGCGTTGCGAGGGTATTCTTTATGCCTTCAATGTCTTCACTGTAGCTTGCCATTGCCTCGTCTATCTGCGCAATCTTTGCCTCATAGGTAGACTTCAGCGCCGCAAGGTCACCCTCAAGCGTAGCCACGCGTGCCTCGAGAGCCGTTACGGTAGCCTGGTCAGCCTTGCCGTCGATAGCCGCCTGCAGTTGCGTTTTTGCATCGGAGATTTGTGTCTCAAGCTCGGTTTTCGCTGCATTCAGTTCCTCCGTAAGGGAGGTTCGCATAGTTTCAAGCTCGCTCCGCAAGTTGGTGACGTCGTCACGCACGCTGTTGATGTCGTCGTCATAGTCCTTGCAAGAAACAAGCATGCCAACTGATGCCACTGAAAGCGTCATCAGAAGCAATGCACTAAAAAACTTTCTTTTCATTTGACTAATTGATTTAAATTAAACGTATATGTATAAAAGTTCTTGCCTTAGCCACTAAATACACATCTCTTAACAAGAGGTAGGTAGGCTTTAACGGCTGAAAACCGTTTCAAACAACGGTTTTCAGGGCAGCAAAAAGACAAATGTTTGTTTTTCGCAGTTTTTCAAAAAAAAATGTACTTTTACTTGCTCAATTGGTTTTTTATCTATATTTTTGCAGCGAGAAAGTACCTACCTCTTGTTAAGAGATAGGTACTTTTTGTTTATCCGTATGTTAAAAACAGCAAAATCAGGCGCTTTTCACCTATTTATATTATATAGGCAACGGCCACGGAGGCGGATGTATGAGGCTTTATGCTTATCTTCGCACACGTTAATTCACATAAAAGCACTAACGACATGGACAAATTCAGAAAACTCATAGCCATTGAACCGGTCAGCATGACGGCCGAAGCGCAGGCGCGGCTGAAGGCTTACGCCGACGTGACAGAGATGTACCCGGACGTTCCGCAGGGACAAGACGAGATTGCAAGGCGCATAGGCGACGCCGACGCCGTGCTTCTAAGCACCACCTCAAGGCTGCCGGCGGAGACGCTGGCGCGGTGTAAAAGCCTGCGGTACGTAGGCATGTGCTGCTCGCTCTACTCGCCGGAGAGCGCCAACGTTGACATCCGCTACGCCGAGGCTCACGGCATCTGCGTGAAGGGAATACGCGATTACGGCGACGAGGGCGTGGTGGAATACGTCATAAGCGAGCTTGTGCGCTGCCTCCACGGGTACGGCATGGAGCCGTGGTTCGGCAGTCCGAGCGAGATAACAGGACTGAAAGCGGGCATCATAGGCTTGGGAAAATCGGGCGGAATGATAGCCGACGCACTGAGCCGTTTCGGAGCGGAAATCGAGTATTTCGCACGCGGCGAAAAGGCGTGGGCCGAGGAAAAGGGCTACCGCTTCACACCGCTCGGCGACCTGCTGGAGCGCAACGACGCCGTGTTCTGCTGCCTCAACCGCAACACCGTGCTGCTGCATGAGGCCGAGTTTGCACGCCTCGGCAACCACAAACTGCTGTTCAACACGGGGCTTTCGCCTGCATGGGACGAAGAGCCGTTCGCCCGTTGGCTTGACGGCGACAACCTCTGCCTGTGCGACACCGCAGCGGCGGCAGGCGGCGACCGCTTTACCGGCCATCCGCATATACGTTGCATGAACGCATCTTCAGGCATGACGCTACAGGCTTACCGCCGACTTGGCAACAAGGTTATTGCCAATATCGAGGAGTTTTTGCAGGGGTGAGAAGAAAAACACCCATCACCAGATACCCTACGACCCACCACCTATCAACCTACAACCCACCCCAACCCTCCCGAAGGGAGGGAGCTTGATGTGCTTTTGCTAATAGGTGTATCAGCCTTATTTGTCCTATTAGTCTTATTAGCCAAGTAATATGAATTGGCGGAAAAGGTGAATGACGTATGGTTGTTTGTCTCTTGCTAACTGCTTGATAATCAACGATATAATAAAAGGCCGTCTTTCGCATTGCGAAAGACGGCCTTTTATGTTGCAATTGATGGCCTTTTGCATTGCAAAACATGGCCTTTTGCATTGCAATCAACGCCCTTTCATTTTCCCACAAACAAACTTCGGGTAATCAAGCTCCCTCCCTTCGGGAGGGCTGGGGTGGGTCGTCCTTCTGTTTTGGGTGGGTCGTAGGGTATCTGGTAACGGGTATTAGGTTGCTTGTTTATGGGCCGTTAATACTCCGTCTTGTCCTCCTTGCTTATCCACTCCTCAAAAGCCTTTATGGCTTCGTCCCTCATCATGGGCACGGAGGGCAGCTTGCGGCTATCGCGCGGAAGGGCAAGCTCCTCGTAAATGAACGAGTCGTCAAAGCCTGCGGCCTTCGCATCGGCCTTCGTGTTGGCGTAATACACCTTGTCGAGCCTCGCCCAATAGATTGCGCCGAGGCACATGGGGCACGGCTCGCACGACGTATATATCTCGCAGCCGGACAGGTTGAACGTGCCAAGAGCTTCGGCCGCACGGCGTATCGCGCTGACTTCGGCGTGAGCCGTAGGGTCGTTTGAAGCCGTGACGCGGTTCACCCCGGTGGCGATTATCTCGCCATCGCGCGCTATCACCGCGCCAAACGGGCCTCCGCCGTTGGCGATGTTCTCAATCGAAAGCCTGATGGCTTCGCGCATAAGCTGGTCGTGAGTCATGTTTACGGTTTTGAGGTTATGGGGTTTTACGGTTATACGGAAGTTTTTACGGTTATAAGGTTATGCGGTCGTGAGGTTTTACGGTATGGTTTGTAATCATACAGTTTTCTTAATGCTGTAATGTTTCACGGTTATGGAACATGCGGATTGCAATTCTGTTAACGGCAACACAACTTCCGTATAACCTTACAACCGCATAACCTTATAACCGTAAAAACTTCCGTATGACCGTAAAAACCGTATAACCTTATAACCCAAAAATCAGAATTCCGCGTTCTTCGGCGTGCGTGGGAACGGGATGACGTCGCGTATGTTCTGCATTCCCGTCACGAAAAGTATCAGCCTCTCGAAGCCAAGGCCGAAGCCTCCGTGAGGACAAGTGCCGTACTTGCGCGTGTCGAGATACCACCACATGTCCTTCATCGGGATGTTGCGCTCGTTGATTTCGCCCATCAGCTTGTCGTAGTTCTCTTCACGCACGCTGCCTCCGATGATTTCGCCTATCTGCGGGAACAGCACGTCCGTGCCCTGCACAGTCTTGCCGTCGTCGTTGATTTTCATGTAGAACGCCTTGATTTCCTTCGGATAGCCGGTCATGATGACAGGCTTCTTGAAGTGGTGTTCAACCAAGTAACGCTCGTGCTCGCTGGCCAAATCCATGCCCCACGATACGGGGAACTCGAACTTATGGCCGGCTTTCACGGCCTCTTCGAGTATGCGTATGCCCTCGGTATATTCCAAACGGACGAAGTCTTCGCCAACAACCGAGTTGAGACGGTCGAGCAACGACTTGTCAATCATCTTGTTTAGGAACTCCAGGTCGTCCTTGCAGTTGTCCAAAGCCCACTGCACGCAGTACTTGATGAAGTCCTCCTCGAGGTCCATCAGGTCGTCAAGGTCGATGAAAGCGACTTCCGGTTCAATCATCCAGAATTCCGCAAGGTGGCGCGGAGTGTTTGAGTTCTCTGCGCGGAATGTCGGGCCGAACGTGTAGATTGCGCCCAAGGCCGTGGCCCCAAGCTCGCCCTCAAGCTGTCCGCTGACGGTCAGCGAGGTCTGCTTTCCAAAGAAGTCGTCGTCATAAAGTATCTTTCCGTCCTCGCCTTTCTTCAGGTCATAGAGGTTCTTCGTTGTAACCTGGAACATCTGTCCGGCGCCTTCGCAGTCGCTGGCGGTGATGAGCGGCGTGTGGAAATAGAAGAAACCGTGGTCGTGGAAATACTTATGTATGGCGATGGCCATGTTGTGACGTATGCGCATAACAGCCCCGAAAGTGTTTGTGCGCAGGCGCAGGTGGGCGTACTGGCGCATGTACTCGAAGCTCTGCCCTTTCTTCTGCATTGGGTAGTCGCCGCCGCAAAGGCCGTAAATCTCCAACTCGCGGCACTGTAGCTCAACGCTCTGGCCGGCTCCCTGGCTCTCAACCAGCTCGCCGTTCACGCTGATGCACGCACCTGTCGTTACCTGCTTGAGCGTCTCAACGTCAAACTTCGACGGGTCAACAACCACCTGTACGTTCTTGATTGTAGAGCCGTCGTTCAAGGCTATGAAGTCAACCGACTTGCTGCTGCGGTGGGTACGCACCCATCCGCGCACGTTGACAATGGCTCCGAAGTCCTTGCTGCAGAGCACATCAACAACTTTTGTCCTCTTTATTTTATCCATAATGATTTATGTTCAGGAGTTAAAGAAGTTATAGGAATTATCGCTCTCTACGTTCGCTAAGAAGTTAAAGCCAAATGCTTTGCCGCTTTACGCAGCCGCCTTCATCCCCACTTGCTTCCCCTTTAACTTTTACCTTTTTACTTTTTTACCTTTTCACCTTTACTCAAACGCTCCCATGCGCAGCATGTCCACTTCCTTTTCGGTAAGGAAACGCCAGTCGCCGCGGCGCACGTTCTTCTTTGTCAGCCCGGCAAACTGCACGCGGTCGAGCTTGACAACGCGGTAGCCGAGGTGCTCGAAGATGCGGCGCACGATGCGGTTCTTGCCGCTGTGGATTTCAATTCCTACCTGACTCTTGTCCGTAGGGCTTGCATACTCTATGGCGTCGGCATGCACCTCGCCGTCATCAAGCGTTATGCCGGTGGCTATCTGCTGCATGTCGTGGGCGGTGACGTTCTTGTCCAAGAACACATGATATATCTTCTTTTTCAGGAACTTGGGGTGAGTCAGCTTGCTGGCAAGGTCGCCGTCGTTGGTGAGAAGCAGCACTCCGGTGGTGTTTCGGTCAAGACGGCCAACGGGATAGATGCGCTCCGGGCATGCACCCTTTACCAAGTCCATCACCGTCTTGCGCTGTTGCGGGTCGTCGCTGGTCGTCACCGTGTCCTTCGGTTTGTTGAGAAGGACGTACACTTTTTTCTCCATCTTCACCGGCTGGTCGTGGAACTTCACCTCGTCGGTACGCAAAACCTTTGTTCCGAGTTCAGTGACAACCTGCCCGTTGACCGACACTACGCCTGCCTGTATGAACTCGTCAGCCTCGCGGCGGCTGCAAACACCGGCGTTGGCGAGGAACTTATTAAGACGTACAGGCTGTGTCGGGTCTACGTTCTGTTCCTTATATTCGATGCGTTTCTTCAAGCTGTACTTTGCGTTCGGGTCGTAGTCGGCCGTGCGCTGACGGTAACCGCCCTGACGGTTGTAGCCGCCCTGGCGCTGCTGCCCGTAAGAGTTGCGCTGGTAACCGCCACGGCTGTAGCCGCCCTGACGCTGCTGATAGCCGCCTTCTCCTTGGTTGGCGTTGTAGTGCGGACGGTAACCTGACTGCTGACGCTGGCCGTACTGGCTCTGGCGGGGCTGGTAACCGCCTTCCGAGTCGGCATTGTAGCGCGGACGGTAACCCGTCTGCTGACGCTGGCCGTACTGGCTCTGACGGGGCTGGTAGCCGCCTTCCGAGTCGGCATTGTAACGCGGACGGTAGCCCTGCTGACGCTGGCCGTACTGCGACTGACGAGCCTGATAGCCGCCTTGACGCTGCTGATAGCCCTCCTGTTGCCCTGCGTTGTAGCGCGGACGGTAAGGACGCTGCGCGGCGTTGCCCTGCTGCAGTCCGGCGCCGAAGCCTTCGGGACGGAATCCGCCTTCATCTTTGTTGTAAGTCCTGTTGGGCGTGTAGGCGCGCTGCACCTTTATACGAGGGCGCATCGGCCTGTTTCCACTCTGATTGTTAAAGCCTTCTGTCTGCTTGTAGCCATCGCGGCTGCCTTCGGTTTGTCCGGCAGACAAGTTTTCATTCTTGTTTTCCAATTCTTCTGACATAATTGATTTTGTTAATGCCTCACGGCGGTTAAATTTTTAGGTTATAGGGTTTTGAGGTTATGGGGTTTTACGGTTGAGACGGAGAGCCGGACTGACTATGCCCTGTTTCCCGTCCAAAACCTTAAAACCGTATGACCGCATAACCTCAAAACCGCAAATCACATTCCTGTATAATTGTGCGGAGTGACAGCCATCAGCTCGGCCTTCACGCTGTCGCTCACATTCAGTCCGTTGATAAATTCGTGTATTGTCTCTTCCGTCATCTTTGTGTTCGTGCGCGTAAGTGCCTTCAGTGCCTCGTAGGGATGCGGATAGGCTTCGCGGCGCAGGATTGTCTGTATGGCCTCGGCCACCACCGCCCACATGTCGTCGAGGTCGGCGTTGAGCTTCTCCTCGTTCAGAATGAGCTTGCGTAGACCCTTCAGCGTGCTCTGCATGGCTATCATGCCGTGACCCAACGGCACGCCTACGTTGCGCAGAACGGTCGAGTCTGTAAGGTCGCGCTGCAGGCGGCTTACGGGCAGTTTTGCCGCAAGGAACTGCAGTATTGCGTTAGCGATGCCGAGGTTGCCCTCGCTGTTCTCGAAGTCAATCGGGTTGACCTTGTGGGGCATTGCGCTCGAACCAACCTCGCCGGCCTTGATTTTCTGCTTGAAATATTCCATCGAGATATACATCCAGAAGTCGCGGTCGAGGTCGATTATTATCGTGTTCAGACGGCGCAGGGCGTCGAATATGGCGCCGAGGTTGTCGTAGTTGCTTATCTGTGTTGTCCACTGCTCACGCTGCAGACCGAGCTTTTCGCTGACGAACTTGTCGCCGAACGCACGCCAGTCATACTGCGGATAGGCCACGTGGTGCGCGTTGTAGTTGCCCGTAGCGCCGCCGAACTTGGCCGTTACGGGGCACTCTTCGAGCTGGCGCAGCTGCTCTTCAAGACGGTAAACGAACACCATCACCTCCTTGCCCAAGCGTGTAGGGGATGCCGGCTGGCCGTGGGTCTTGGCGAGCATGGGCACGTCTTTCCACTCGTCGGCATACTCACGGAGCTGCTGTATAAGCTCTTTGAGCAGTGGGATGTACACCTCGTTAAGGGCCTCTTTCACCGAAAGGGGCACCGAAGTGTTGTTGATGTCCTGCGAGGTGAGGCCGAAATGGATGAACTCCTTGTAAGCGTCAAGTCCGCCGATGGCGTCAAACTGCTCCTTTATATAATATTCCACGGCCTTCACGTCGTGGTTTGTCACGCTCTCGATTTCTTTCACGCGAGCCGCGCCCTGCTCGTCGAACTTCAGATAGATGTCGCGCAGGCGCGGAGCCAGCGACATGTCGAAATCCTGCAACTGGGGCAAAGGCAACTCGCAAAGGGCTATGAAATATTCAATCTCCACACGTATGCGGTAACGTATGAGCGCGTATTCCGAAAAATAGGCCGCAAGCGGCGCAGTCTTAGACCGATACCGTCCGTCGATGGGCGATATGGCTGTAAGCAAATCCAAATCCATAAACATAATACGTATTAACGGCTGCAAAATTAATAATTAAAATTGATTCGGGCGCACGCAGGCACTATAAATATTCGCCGCTTAAGGCTTTTTAAGCCCGTATAACAGCCTCGCGGCGGCACACATTGCAGCAAAATTCAGGCCGAAACGTAATCCGCTGGCAGCCAGCACGTTACATACGGCGTTGCAAAAGGCCACCTTTTAGCGTGTAAAAGGTGGCCTTTTGGAGGGTAAAACATGGCCTTTTGGAAGGCAAAAGGCCACATATTACTTCAAAGATGATGAGACGATGATTATTATAACCATACAAGTCCCATCACAAGGGAGGCACTCGGTAATTGTCATTCCGCGCACCGACGCGGAATCCAGTGTATGCAACCAACGCCAATTGACATCCTTTTATGTGTTCTGGATTCCGCGTCGGTGCGCGGAATGACAATTACCGAGTACCTCACTTGTATAGAATATTACTATTATAAAGCCTTTCCACATCGACTTTTCAAGCTGCATCAGCAAACATCACTGCACCTGCTTCTGCTGCTCCGCATTGTACCTGTCGCCCACAACGGGGATTGCGGCTACCTGGCTTTCAAGCTCATGCCACTCTTCCGGCGTGAGGGTGAAGTCCAATGTGTGCAGGTTTTCTTCGAGATGCGACAGCTTCGTTGTTCCGGGTATCGGCACAATCCACGGCGCTTTCTGCAAAAGCCAGCCGAGGGCGAGCTGCGCCGACGTCATGCCGCGCTCGCGTCCGAAGCGTTGCAGCACGTTCACTATGCGGTAGTTGGCGCGCATGGCCTCCGGCGTAAACCGCGGCAGAGTGTTGCGGTTGTCGTTCGTAGGGTCGAACCGGGTGTACTCGTTCAGGTCGCCTCCAAGGAAACCGCGGTTCATCGGGCTGTAAGGCACGAAGCCGATGCCCAGCTCGCGGCACGTGTCAAGCACGCCGTTGGTCTCGACATCGCGGTGCATCAGGTGGTATTCGCTCTGTATCGCCGTAAGCGGACATACGGCGTGCGCCCGGCGTATGGTGTCGGCGTTGACCTCGCACATGCCCCAGTGCAGCACCTTTCCTTCCTTGATAAGGTCTTGTATCGTTCCGGCCACGTCTTCAACGGGCGTGTTGCGGTCGAAGCGATGCTGGTAGAACATCGGTATCACATCTGTTCTAAGGCGCTTGAGCGACTCCTCGCAGTAGCGGCGGATGGTGGCCGGACGGCTGTCCTGACGGCCTGTGGCCTTGCCGTCGATTACTTCGTGTCCGAACTTCGTTGTGACGTTGACCCGTCCGCGGAACTCGCCCAACGCCTCCCCGGCCAGCAGTTCGTTGCTTAACGGACCGTAGATGATGGCCGTGTCGAATAGGGTAACGCCCCTGTCCATGGCCTCGTGCAGCAGGCGGATGCACTGTTTCTTGTCCGGGTGCTGGCTGCGGTTGTAGGTCATGCCCATCACTCCGAAGCCGAGTGCCGACACTTCGAATGCCGCATTGCCTGTGCCTAACGTGCGGTGAGGCATTCCGCCGGTGTTTTCAGCCTCGTTTTGCGGCGCGCCTGACACCATCCGCCGTGCCGCCTGCGCCTTTTCCAACGCCGGGGCGACGGCCAACGCCGCGCCTGCCGCAGCCGCAGCCTTAAGAAATCCGCGGCGGCTGATGTGCTTGTTGTTCTGTTTTTCCATCGTCATTGTTTTTTAGTTTCGGGATGAAGCCTCGCACTTTGCCTGGACAAACCCGGGCATCTGGCAAAATGCCGGCATCCGTTTATATCTTAACAGGCGCAAAGGTAAATGATAAAAGCCTTGGAGGCTTTGCCCCAAGGCTCATTATGTTTTGCCGTGAAGCTCAATTGTTGCTGTTCACGGGAGAAAAGCCGTACATGTCTTTATACGCCTTTGAGAAATGCGAAAGGTTGCGGAAGCCCACCGCGTAGCAGATGTCTGTAACCTTCTTACGCCCCGACATGATGAGCTGGTGGGCGGCTTCCAGGCGGCGCCGGATGAGCCATTTGCGCGGCGTAAGGTCGCTTATCTTGGCGAAGTCGCGCTTGAACGTAGCAAGGCTGCGCCCCGTATAGCTTGCAATCTCGTCCATCGAGAGGTCGTACATGTAGTTTTCGTTCAGGTAATCGAGTATGTCAATCTTCCAAGGCTCTACGAAGTCGAACAACGAGGCAAAGAGGTTCTTGTCGGTATTGAGCAGGACGTACAGCCCTTCGGTCATCTTCAGCTTCAGCACTTCTTCCGAAGGCTTCGCCCCGGAGTCGAAATACGGCATTACAGACTCGAACAGGCTGCGTATGTCGGGCCGTCCTTCAGGCATCAGGTACAGGCTGGCCTTGCCATGCTTCGCCTTGTCGGGTATGTCCTTAGGGTCAAGCTTGCTGTAAAACTCGCGCAGGAACGGCCGCGAGAACTTCAACACCACCGAACGGTAGGGCTTGCCGTCCTCGACATACTTTTGCAACCACATGCGGTTGTCACGGCGCATGAAAGCGCAGCCGCCCTCCTTCAGCACGGTCTTACTGCCCTTGTCGTCTATCTCCAACCTGCCCGAACAAAGATAAATGAGCGTATGTTCGCGGTTCTCGTGCGCGCAACCGCGGTCGTCAGAGAAATAACTTGCAATGAGCACGTTGGAACAATCAAACACATCCAATTTCTCCATAGCCTAAAACTTTTCCTTGCAAAAATAACGTTTTTGCGCCTTAAACGTTTTGTTGTACGGCTCATTTTGCAACGTCCGGCGGCATTATTGCATGAGTGCCGGCACTGGCGGTTTTCCGAAAGGCCGTCTTTCGTCTTGTAAAAGGCCACCTTTTAGCGGCTGAAAGGCCATCAGTTGCAACGCAAAAGACGGCCTCTTGCAAAGTGCATGCTGGCAGGAAGTTACGCAAGCGGTAATTTTACAGCATCCAGCAGGACATTAAACGCACGGCATTACAAACCATAATGCCGTGTGCAAACACACAAAAAGCACGGCATTTCGCCTTAAAACACGGCCTTAACAGCCCCGAAACAGACTATTTTCAAATAAAAATCAAAAAAAACATTGATAAAATTTTGCAGAAAAGAAAAATTGCCGTATCTTTGCACTCGCTTACAACAAGCAAGGGCGCTTAGCTCAGCTGGTTTAGAGCATCTGCCTTACAAGCAGAGGGTCGGGGGTTCGAATCCCTCAGCGCCCACTCAAAGAAGCCCCACAACATTTCAATGTTGTGGGGCTTCTTGTTTATAGACAAAACCACAAGGAACGGGCAGACAATACGATACGGCTTGACGGTAACAATGAAATCATTTACCGCCAGCAATCCACATCGCCTTGTCTGCCCGTATATTTTCAGATTGTTTATTATGCAAATTTCCTTGACCGCGCGTCTACTTGCCCGCTGTTTACAAACAAAAAAGCCATTGCACGATGTGCAATGGCTTTTCCGAGTGGGCGCTGAGGGATTCGAACCCCCGACCCTCTGCTTGTAAGGCAGATGCTCTAAACCAGCTGAGCTAAGCGCCCTTACTTGTTGTAAGCGAGCGCAAAGGTATGTGTTTTTTATCAAACCGCCAAATTTTCAGCAGCTTTTTTGATGAAAAGTATAAAAAATAAGCACAGGAAGAGCTGTAATGATACTCCGTAAAGGCAAAAAGGGCCGTGCCTGCATACAAAAAAAGAAGCCCCACCTATGGCGGAGCTTCCTTGTTTTTCATTCAGCAGACAGCCGTTACTTGGCAATTTCAACAGTAGCACGGCGGTTGTAAGAAGGCGGAACGAGAGTGTCAACTCCACCCTTTGCAACAATCTGGATATTCTCCCTCTTTACGCCCATGTTCACGAGTTCATTGGCAACTGTCTCGGCACGCTTCTGTGAAAGCTCGCGGTTGTAGTCGGCAGGACCGGTTGCGCTGTCGGCATATCCTGTAACAACAAGCTTCGCGTTGTTGTCCTTAGAATAGTCGGCGAGGTTCTTCACGTTCACAAGGTCTTTCTTCGAAGCGATGGCAGACTTGTCGATGTTGAAGAATACAGATACCGGAGTGGTTACATATTCTTTCTCAACCTTTACCACCGGCTCGCTCTTCTTGTTTGCAAGCTCGCTCTTCAGGCGGTCGTTCTCAGCCCTTTCGTCAGCCAGCTGTGCGTTGAGCGCGTCGATTTGCGACTGCGACAAAGCCTTGATAGCGTCTACATCAGGCACCTTGTTCCATCTTCTCTTGCCGAGGTTGAACGTTACGCCCACTTCAGCATACACGTGGTTGGGATGGTTCATTATGCCAAAACCCATCTCTGCGGGCATTCCGCAGATGTCGCTCTCATAGCGGTTCCATCCGATTTCAAAGTTGATGGCGAGGCGCTTGTTTACCCAAAACTCGTTCAAGATACCTACGCTCAACCCCATTGCATAGCGGTTGTAAGTGCAAGAACGGGCCAATCCGGCACCGAAGAACGGTATGAAGTTCCATACCCTGTTTTCGTTATAGCCGCAGAAGAGGTTGCTCAAGTTGAAGAGAACCTGCTCGTTAACCATCCAATACCTGTTCTGCGTTTCGATGTTCTCGTCGTTCCATACAGACTTACCCCATACACCCTGGAACTTTGTGCGGAGTCCGAGGCCTGGAGTGAACCACTTACCGATGCCGATAGAGAATCCCGGATTTGAGCGGAAGGCCTTAAACGGGTTCTTGGAGAAGCCCTTGCCGTCCTCATAATTGCCGTACCATGCTTCCCATGTCACGCCACCCTGGATGAACCAATTGCTCCAAAACGAATTAGTAGCTACGCTGTACTTCTCCGTAATGTCTGCGTTCTGCGCCATACCCGTCACAGAGACGCAAGCAAAAATCAATGCGATAAATAATTTCTTCATAACTCTAAATATTAAACAATCAATAAAACATTTAACCGAGCCTCGCTTTCATGAAGGCTCTACATTGCAAAGATAGTAATAAATCTCAAACATGTATCGCTTTTTTGAATTTATTTTACACTTTCCCACGCTTTTTCCGAACAAAATGCCACTTCTTAGGACATTTCAACCAAACAGGCGTTCGATGTCCTGTTGCTTTAACACGGCCACCGCCGCCTTGCCGTCCGGGGAATAGTTGACGTTCGAGCATGTAAACAGTTCGTTTACAATATTTTCCATCTCGGCATTGTTCAAAACCTGACCGTAGGGTATCGCCGCTCCGCGTGCAAGTTGCAGGGCCAGCATACGGCGCACTCCGTCGGCAGCGGAGATGCCTGTCTCGGCATATTCGGCAAGCATGTTCTTCAGCATCTTGGCAAAGTCTACGCCGTCAAGGCCGGCCGGCACGCCGTTGATTGAATAGCTGCCGCCGCCGAGCGGGGCGAGGTCGAAGCCGAGGCTGTCAAGGTCTTGGCGCATCTTCTGCAGCATAACGTCCTCCGACGGGGTGAAAGTCACCATCTCGGGGAAAAGCGTCTGCTGCGAGGCTCCGCCCCTACCTTCCATCTGCGCCATGTATTTCTCGTACAGGATGCGCATGTGGGCGCGGTGCTGGTCAATCATCATAAGCCCCGACTTCACGGCCGTCATGATGTACTTGCCCTTATATTGATAATGTGCGGGCGACTTTTCCTCGGCCACGCCTGCGCCGTTGTCTGCGTCTGACGCCGCCCCGAAGAGTCCGCCTGTGCTTCCGGAGCCGTCCTGCATGTCGTCAAAGCCGCCGCTGATGGCATCGCCGTAAAGGCTTTCCCAGCCTTCTGCGGAGCCAGCCCCCTGCCCCTTCGGCACGTATGACTGCGAGCTTTTGAAAGGGTTGTATGACGGGTTGTAGTCGACTTTGGGCATCTGTGCAAAGCCGTTTCCAGGCTCGAAAACAGGAATGTCGGGCTTACCCTCGGTGTCGAAGTCGATTGATGGCACGTCATTGAACCGCCCGATGGCATCCTTAACGGCTGCCAGCAGCACCTGCCACACGGTCTGCTCGTTCTCGAACTTTATCTCGGTTTTCGTCGGGTGTATGTTCACGTCGATGTCTTCAGGGTTTATGTCGAAGTAGATAAAATAAGGAGGCTGCTCTCCGGCAGGCACTATGCGCTCGTAGGCGGACATCACGGCCTTGTGGAAATACGGATGCTTCATGTAACGCCCGTTGACGAAGAAATACTGGTGGGCGCCCCTCTTGCGGGCAGCCTCGGGCTTCCCTACGAAGCCTTTTATGCTGCAAATGGTTGTTTCGACGCCTATCGGCAGCAAGTCGGCATTGATTTTCTTCCCGAAAATGTCAACGACACGCTGGCGCAGGTTGCCGCTTTTCAGGTTGAACAGTTCCGAACCGTTGCTGTGCAGGGTGAAGCTTACGCCGGGATATACCAGCGCGATGCGCTCGAAGGCGGTGATAATGTTGTTCAGCTCGGTGGCGTTCGACTTGAGGAACTTCCTCCGCGCCGGCACGTTGTAGAACAGGTTTTCCACCGAGAAGTTGGTTCCCACTGGGCATGACACCGGCTCTTGCCCCGTCACCTTCGACGCTGCTACAGACAGGTGGGTGCCTATGTCGTCGGCCTGAGTGCGCGTGCGGAGTTCCACCTGCGCAACCGCCGCGATGGAGGCGAGGGCCTCTCCGCGGAAACCCATTGTGTGCAGGGCGAACAGGTCGTCGGCCTTACGGATTTTTGACGTGGCGTGGCGTTCGAAAGACATGCGCGCGTCGGTCTCCGACATGCCGCAACCGTCGTCGATAACCTGTATCGACGTGCGCCCGGCATCGGTCACGAGCACGTTTATTGTCTTGGCACCGGCGTCGATGGAGTTCTCAACAAGCTCCTTTATCACCGACGCCGGACGCTGGATTACCTCGCCTGCGGCTATCTGGTTGGCCACCGAATCCGGCAGCAATTGTATAATGTCGCTCATCGTATTATAATGTATTTCAGCTGTGAATGTGGATTGCAAAAACCGTGCCGAAGGCTGACTGAACTGCGAAAGACGGCAAAACGCGCCGCAAAAGGCCGCCTTTTACACGGCAAAAGGCCATCTTTGACAAGGCAAAAGACGGCCTTTCGCAAAGCGTTTTGCAACACACTGGTTTTCAATAAATTACAGATTGTACGCAAGACAACGGCTGACAGACAGATTGTCAACCACGTAATGACACGCCGCAGGGCGGCAGCCATCATAGGGAAAGCAGCATTTTCCATACTGCAACAAGGATTACGAGCAGCACGATGATGGCTCCGTAAGTAAGCACGAAGCCCCCGGCAAGGCGGCGTTCGCGACGGCTTGAAGCATGGCGCGTGGCGTTGAGGAACACGCCGCGCAGCCTCTCACGCCCCGGCCTGTCAGAAACGTCCATGCCAAGCTCGGCCCTTGCACGCCTCTCTACGTCCTTCAGCTTGTCCTTGCGCTCGTCAACAAACATATACCTGTGGTCGAAACGGCGCGGCTTGCGCTGGTTGAACAGTCCCATGCGGCAGCCCTCCGTCACTTTTCAGCCGCCACGGGCGGCTGCGCCTCGCCGGTTTTCTCCGCCCCGGCGGCCTGCGCGCCAGTCGCTGCGGCTGGCACCGCTTCCGCAGCCGGCGGCCCAACAGGGGCTTCGCCCTTGCTTATTCCGCCCTCGTTGATGAACTGCAGCGGAGCCGGACGCCGCGAGATGTTCTTCAACTCGGTGCCGCTCGCCTTGCCACGCCAGTTGAAAATGTCGTATTTGTCGCGCGGACGGATATAGTCGAACCATACGAACGACGGCAGTGTCTTCTTGTCAGGCGGGATTTGCGTTATCGGATACATCCTGCCCGTCTGCTTGCACGTCCATATACGCTGCAGCTTCCGCTCCTTCATGAACATGCGCATTGTGTCAGTCTCGATATACCCCATGTTGGTGAACGAGCTGTCCCGGTCGTCCTGCATATAATAGATGGCCTGCACGTTGCCCACGGCCTCGGTCTTGTGGATTTCCCCGTTCTCGAAGAAACCGAACATCTCGCGCGACGACACTTGGTTGAACTTCAAACTGTCGCGCAGCATCTCTACCGAAAGCGCCTGGTTGATAACGTGTGCGCAGTCAACGGTGGAGTCCTTCATGTACACCTTGATAACCTCGCCAAGCAGCTGGCGGTTTACATTCCATGTGATGGGGTTCTTGTACATGGTCAGGCATGAGTCCTGCGTGTTGTACACAAGCGAGTCGCACACGGCCTGCACGTCTGTGCGGAACGCCCTTACCTTATAATAACAGTGCGCCGTGCGGTACACCGAGTCGGTGTTGATGTTGAAAGTGTACACCTTCATCGTGTCCGAATGCACAAACAGGGTGTCGCCCTGCGAATAGTCTTTCAGCACGGCACTGTCGGTAGCCATGGCGTAGCCGGTACTGTCGTTATACCAGAAATAGTTGCTTGTCATGGCATTCTTGTTCACCGTATCGTTATACACCACGTTGCCGAAGCCCTGGCTAACCTTGGTCTTGTCGTCGTTGAACAGGCTGTCGGCAGTCAGCGTCTTGCCATTGTTCTCAAGCGTGGAGCGGCCATACAGCCTCGAATAGTCCTTGTTGGTGTCGTAATATCCCTGCGAAGTGTGGATGACACTTCCGTCCGACGTGATTTTTGAAGGGCCTACGATATGCGCCATCGACGTCTGAGTGTCGTAGTGAAGGGTGTCCGTCTCAAGCACGAACTTCGGGTTCTTAAGGTTCACGCTGTAATTGAACACGGCCTGGCGAGTCTCCGTATCGTATTCTCCCCAGTCCGAAACGAGCACGTTGTCCTTGTCAATCATCTTGCCGCCCTCGAAGAAATAGCCTATGCCATACAGGCGGTCATAATTAAGGCTGTCGGTGTAGAGCTTCGTCTTGCGGTGTGTAAGCACAACGTTATAACGCGCCTCCGCCATCTGGTCGTTGCCGTTGTAATACGCATAGTCGCTGAACAGCGACAGAGTGTCGCCCTGATACATCCTGACATGGCCGAAAGCGCGGAACGAATTGCTTTCCTGATAAAAATAAGCGCTGTCACAATACAGCTTCGCCCCTTTGTGGCTGAACGCCACATTGCCGTTAAGCACCTGGGCGCCGGGCACCGGCCCAAACTGGTCGAACCACAGACGGTCGGCGTGCAGCAGGTACACGCGCTCGTTGTCCTTGGCACGCGCCTTCTTCTTAGGAGCCTGGCGCGACTGCACCAAGCTAAGCCCAAAAAGGCATAGGACTGCCGCTATCAGCACCCTATGCCCACGGAAAATAGCCTTGATATTATAGTTCTTCGTCATCTAACCCAACCTTCGTAACGGAAATCACAACCTTTGTAGCGGTCGTTGATGCGCACATACGTAGTCTTTATCTTGTCCTGAATCCACTTCTCGATGAATTCCTCCCTGCGCTTGGCCAGGACAATGTTCTTCATCGTCTGGAAGTCTTCGGTGATTGTGGCGCGGTGCGTTTCCACGCGGTTCTTCAGTTTCACCACAGCACATACCGTCTTACCGTTCTTCTCGCTTATCATCTGGAACGGAGCGGAAACTTCGCCCACCTTGAGCGTGTCCACCACTTTCGCTATTTCCGACGGAAGGTTGCGCATCTGGAAACGGCTCGTCATGCGGCCGTCATCACCCATGTTCGCCATCAGGCCGTTGTTGTTGCGCGTGTCCTTGTCGTCAGACAAGAAAGAAGCGGCCTCCTCAAACGAGAACTTGCCCGCACGGACGTTGTCCGCTATGGAGTCAAGCTGCGACTTGGCCATGTCTATCTCTTCCTGCGTCACCCTCGGCTTCAGCAAAATGTGCCTAACCTTGATTTTGTCGCCGCGTTTGTCGATAAGCTGGATGATGTGGAAGCCGAACTCCGTTTCCACAATCTTGGATATTTTCTTCGGGTCGGTCAGGTTGAAGGCCACGTTCGCGAACGTAGGGTCAAGCATGCCACGCCCTACATAGTCCTGAAACGCACCGCCCTGGCGCGCCGTTCCCGGGTCTTCCGAATACAATGTGGCAAGCGTAGCAAACGAAGTCTCACCCTTAGTGACACGCTCCGTATAGTCGCGAAGCTCGTTTTTCACGCGGTCTATCTCCGTCTGTGCCACCTTCGGCTGACGGGTTATAATCTGGATTTCAACCTCCGTGGGGATAATGGGCAGGCTGTCTTCCGGCAAACTGCTGAAATAACGGCGCACATCGGCCGGCGACACAGCAATGTCCTGCACAAGCTGTTCCCTCTCACGGTCAATCATAAGCCTGTCGCGGAAATCGTCATGCAGCGTCTGCCGCAACTCCGAAAGGCTCATGTTCTTGTATTCCTCAAGCTTTTCCTTGCCTCCTGCCGTCTGAATCCAGAAGTTTATCTGCTCCTCAACGCTGCGCGCCACGTCAGATTCGGTAACTTCCACCGAGTCGATTGCCGCCTGGTGCAGGAACAGCTTTTGCACGGCCAGCTGTTCAGGAATCAGGCAATCAGGATTGCCGTCCCACTTCATGCCGTCCATTTCGCTCTGCATCTTGACGTTCTCGACATCGGACAAGAGGATGGCTTCGTCTCCTACAACCCATACAACCTCGTCAACCACACTGGCGGGATTGGGTTCTTCGGCGACCGAATCTACCTTGGCTTCCGCCGAGTCGTCGTCCAACGCTCCGCCGCCTGCCGCATTCGCATTGACGCCGGCAATGAAAAACACCGACGCGGCAAGCCACAAAGCCGTTTTACCTGTTATCTTCATATATTTATCTGCTATGCTTGTTTACTGTTTCCAACACGTCGCGGTAAACCTCAACGGGGTACTTCTTCCTCAGCTCGGCCACCCACTGCTTTTCAAGCATCTCCTGATAATCGGCCGTAACAAGCCCCCTCACGTCCTCATAGCTTTCAGGTTTCTTCTTGAGAAGCTTGCCATAAACAGCGTCGATGGGGAAATCCTTGAGTTGGGTGACGGTAGTGTCCTTGCCGAAAACCATCTTGTCGATGTACGCATTGTCGCCTTCCTTGAATATACCTTTCTCCACACGTATCCTGAGAACGGAATCGTTGTTGAACGTGGAACGGAGAACATCGGCCCACTTGCTGAACGGTACGCCCTCGACACATTCGCGAACGGCTTTCACATCGTCGTTCGACTTCACATGGTACACCATGCCCTTGTATCTCGGTTCTGTCCAGTAATACCGTTTCTTGTTCTTCTTGAAATACGCGGCAAGGCCTTCCTCGTCCTTCGCGGCCTTCTCCCACACGGTGCGGTTGCTGATTTCATAGAGCAGAAGGCCGTCATGATACTCCTGCAAAAGGTACTTCACGTCAGGATTGCCTGCCGAAAGCTCGTCCGCCTTACGGCTTACCACATCCTCTCTTGACAGCGTTCCCCCTGACTCTTTCACCAAATCATTGATTTTCCTGTCAATGATGCGTTCGCGCATTCCGCGCTTTTCAATGAAAGTCAGTATGTCGTTTTTAAGCGTGTCGAAGGGTTCAAGCTGCTTGCGCGCCTTCATCAGGATTATATGGTAGCCCACAGGAGACTCTACCACACCGCTCATCTGGCCCGGCTGCAAGGCATACGCCGCGTCCTCAAACTCCTTGAAAGTCTGTCCCGGCTGAACCCACGGCAGCTCACCGCCGTTCTTCGCCGAACCGGGGTCTTGCGAATACTTGCGTGCGAGTTCGGCAAAATCAGCTCCGGCCTTCAACACATTATACAATGAATCAGCCCTGCGGTGCGCCTCCTCGTGCTTGTCTTCAGAAGCCTTCTGCTCCACATACATTAATATATGTGCCGGCTTGATAAGCCCGCGCGGCCCGATGTGTTCCTTTGTACGCTCGTACACGGCCTTGGCTTCGGCCAACATGTCAGTGCTGTCGACAAAGGCGGGACGCACTTCCTGGTCGCGGTACAAGGCGAACTCACGCCTGAAGGACGACAAGGTGTCCAGCTGCGCGTCGAGCGCGGCGGCCACCTTCAGCTTGTAATTGACGAAAAGGTCTACATATTCGTCAACAGTCTTCCTGTCGATAACGTCGGCAGAGTTGTTTTTATTGTATGAATACTCGAATTCCGAGCGCGTTACGGGCACGCCGTTGATTTTCATCAGCACTGGGTCCGCCTGCTGCGCGTAAGCCATGCTTCCGCAAAGTAGCATGGCGGCGATGGTTGCAAAGAATTTCATCTCATGTAAGTTATAAGTCGACAAGTGACAAGCAGACGAGCGACAAGCTGATGAGTGACGGACAGGCCCGATGATTTACCTTGTCGCCTGTTTTCCCGTTACCCGTCAGCCTGCACTTGTATGCTCGATTATCATTCGGGTCTTGAATAGTTGGGCGCCTCGCTTGTGATTGAAATGTCGTGCGGATGGCTTTCAAGGACGCCTGCGTTGGTTATGCGGACAAACTTCGCACCGTGCAGCGTCTCTATGTCCTTAGCGCCGCAGTAGCCCATGCCTGAACGCAGTCCGCCGCAGAGCTGGTAGACAACTTCCTGCAAAGTGCCTTTGTACGGCACGCGGCCGGCGATGCCTTCGGGCACGAGTTTCTTAACGTCCTTGGTGTCAGCCTGGAAGTAACGGTCCTTAGAGCCGTTCTCCATGGCCTCGAGGCTACCCATTCCACGGTAGCTCTTGAACTTTCGTCCGTTGAATATTATGGTGTCGCCGGGGCTTTCCTCCGTTCCGGCAACAAGCGAACCTATCATCACGCTATAACCTCCTGCAGCCAAAGCCTTTACCACATCGCCTGAATAACGCAGTCCGCCGTCGGCGATAAGGGGCACATCGGTGTCCTTCAAGGCGCAGGCAACATCATAAACGGCACTGAGCTGCGGCACGCCTACGCCTGCGACAACGCGCGTAGTGCAGATGCTGCCAGGGCCTATGCCCACCTTTACGGCGTCGGCTCCGTTGTCAACAAGCATCTTGGCAGCCTCTCCGGTAGCCACGTTGCCCACTACGATGTCAACGCCGGGGAACGAAGCCTTAGCCTCGCGCAGCTTTTCAACAACACCCTTCGAGTGTCCGTGGGCAGTGTCTATCACTATCGCGTCGGCGTTAGCCTCAACCAATGCCTGGATGCGGTCGAGCGTATCAACCGTGACTCCCACTCCGGCGGCCACGCGCAGACGGCCTTTATCGTCCTTGCAGGCCATGGGCTTGTCCTTGGCCTTGGTTATGTCCTTATACGTTATAAGGCCTACGAGCTTGTTGTCAGAGTCAACCACGGGGAGTTTCTCAATCTTGTTCTCCTGCAATATCTGCGCTGCGTCGGAAAGGTCGGTGCGCATGTGCGTGGTCACAAGGTTCTCGCAGGTCATCACCTCGTCGATTTTCCTGTCCAGACGGCGCTCGAAACGCAGGTCGCGGTTGGTCACGATGCCTACTAGGTGGCCCTCGTCGTCAACAACAGGGATGCCGCCTATGTGGTATTCGGCCATCATGTTGAGCGCATCCTGCACGGTAGAGCCGCGGCGGATTGTCACGGGGTCGTATATCATTCCGTTCTCGGCACGCTTCACTATGGCAACCTGGCGCGCCTGCTCGGCTATCGGCATGTTCTTGTGGATTACGCCGATGCCGCCTTCGCGTGCGATGGCTATGGCCATGGCCGACTCCGTAACGGTGTCCATCGCCGCAGTGACAAACGGGATGTTCAGCGCGATGTTGCGCGTGAACCGTGTTTTCAACTCTACCGTCTTGGGCAGCACTTCAGAATAAGCTGGGATTAAAAGGACGTCATCGAAAGTCAAACCGTCCATTACAATTTTATCTGCAACAAATGATGACATATATTACTTGAAAATTTATTGCGTGCAAATTTAGCAAAAAAATCAATACGCACAGCCTCTTTCACGTTTTTTCTTAACTAAATAATGCAAAATACAGCCATCACGCAACGCTGCGTAAGCCTGCACGCCGGCAACCGGCAACAATGTCACGGCATGCCGCAAAGCATGTCATGGCGCAGCCTACGCGCTGCCATCAAGCCTCTTACCTACCGCCAGCCGACGCAGTTATCACCGCATTTTGCCACAATCCTGCAACCCGTTGATAATCAACGCCTTTGCAAAAGGCCGTGTTTCAGCTTGCAAAACACGGCCTTTTACCGTGTAAAAGGTGGCCTTTTACCTCCTAATTTGTCGTCTTTTGAGGTTCATCCGCAGTTTTGTTGGATGAGAAAAGGATTATAAAA
>ULWO01035541.1_pt1 | contig 75277 bp, 65 predicted proteins | sample 1960421 | NCBI WGS metagenome assembly ULWO01 (sample SAMEA4835814, study PRJEB28245) | human gut metagenome | biome: gut microbiome; material: fecal sample | place: Denmark | collected 2008 | reverse complement strand
ACAACATCTCCCAAAAATGGGCTTTTTAAGGGACGACTATATAAATCCTGATGATTTTCTTGTGGCTAATTCATAGCGTAATGCAAAACAATCAAGATTATCTCGTAACAGTCTTATTTACGCAATTCGCCTAAATTGGATTTGTTTTTCTGTCAAACAATCCTTTCACAACATATTTCTCCTTGTCGGTTAATTCTCTCATTATACAGAATTAGAATACTAACGATAATTGTTTCACCATTAAGCCTAACAATGTGGCAATGCCAAAACTCAACAAGGTTCCGGCTAACACATATTCTGTCTTGGCTGTATCTGTGTCCTTAAATCGAAGTAAAGATTTTGCAGCTATGATAAATCCAACAGCTTCATATTGGCCGATTAGAACAAATACCAATGTCAAGATTCTTTCTAAATTTCCAATGAGTGCCCCTGCATTTTTCATATTTTCGCAAGATTCGGTTTCTCCTATTTTATACCGTTCCAATATAAGCTTTATCAAAATATTTGTCGGTTTCAGACAACATAATACGGCAAATATAAATACCGGAACGGATATATTGTCACGAAAGTTTAAACATTGAATTGGCAAATGGCACTGCAATACATATTGGTGTGCAATAAAACACAAAACTAAGATATGTACAATCTGGTCTATTAAAAATTGCCACAGTCCTTTGCCCATATATGATTTCACTGCATCAATCAAAAAATGTGTTACAACTATGAGCAACGCATAAAGCCAAAAACCAATGGTTGGAACAAATACCCATGAAAGCAGCCCCATGATTATTGCATGAATATATAGAAAGGAGCTTTTAAGTTTTGATACTTCTTTCCTCTTACAATATTTGTCGCTTTGCAGATAGAAATCTCCAATTACATGAGCCGTCAATAGACTTAACAACAACCAGCTGTTCATATATTTTCAAAATTTAGTTGTTCAAAATAATCCAATGCCTCTTCTATGCAATACCATTTGGCTGAAGTTGAATGCTGATTTATTCCTGACTGCTTTACACCTAATATATCTGCTATTTCCTGCTCACTTTTAGACAAAAGTTTATAATAAACAACCTCACTCTGCCGTCTTGTAGTATTATTGAGCAAGGCATCGGTCAGCATTCCGACCGTTTGTAACGCTGGTTTAAGTTGCTTGTCTGCAGGTTCAATAATGAATGTACCGTTTTTGTTTGGAGCGCCCATTCCGCTTAATGTCCGGCCTGATAAATAAATTGCCTCTCCATCCATGATGCCGTGTTCCCTATCTACAATACGCATATCACCTATTCCCACAGCTATACGTATTCCGTATGTTTGGAACAATTTTTTCTTTTTTGATTCTGCAACAGGAAAAGACTTAATGCAACTCTTAATAATTAGAGCTACCCTAAAGCTGTCCTTGGCCGAAGGCAAAAGGCACTCTATGTAATCTCCTTTTATTATCCTTCCCCAAAATCCCGGAAATTTGTTTTCGAGGACAGAAAATAAATCTTCTATCTTTTGCTTCAAGGCAATGGTTTCTTCGATACATAAAGATGTGGAAGAAACTATATCGGCAGAGATGGCTGCATACATAGATTTAATACGTTAACTATTATTTAATGCAAAGGTATGAATAATATCTATATCGGCAAAATATTATAAGTTAATTAGCTTATAAAAGTAAAAAATAAGCTATTTAACTTATTATGATGTATTATAAGTCCTAACTTTTATTCTCATCTGGCTTATATTTCTAATTCTTCGCCAAGCAATTTGACAAAGTGCTGAACGAGAAATAACTCTTTGTCCCGCCTACATGAGCGCACGGCGCAGGCATAAACGCCAACGAAAACACGCGGCAGGAACATCTTTACGACATAAACAATAAAGGAAGGTGCATCAGAACATGTATGATAAGATACATTCTGACGCACCTTCATTCTTTTGCCACAAATGTGCGCAATAACGCAAGCGCAATAGCCATTTCCTCTCCGTCAGAACAATAGCAACTTCTTTCAATGCAACAAATAAGAAAAATGAAAATAATGATATTCATATTATTTTCGTTTCATTTTCTATAAAATATTGATATTTATATACAAAATTAGAAAAAAAATCGTATTTTTGGCTATGGATATAATTTCTTAACTAAAAAAGGAGGTGCACGAAAAAAACTACGTCTAAATTGTATTGAGGCTTTTTTCTGCATTTGCAAAATGTTTATGTAACGACAATGAACAAACGGAACCGGTTGTGAGTAATATTTAAACTAATATAGGAATTTTGTCTCGCTCTATAGATGCAAACGGAGCGACGAACAAATATTACATTGATAAAATAGCCATGTCTTACATTACAGGTTCAAATTGGCAGAATTAAGAGAAAACCATCAGTTAAGTATTGAAAGAAAATACTATCTATGCATTCGGCATGCATAGTGCAACGCACATTTGGCAAGCGACGAACTTTTATACTGATCAGCAGTAATCTACAAGCCAAATTTTACAAGCATGGTCTAACAACTATAACTTGCAAAATTTGTTTATCTGTGTTCAATAACCTTATTGTAAACGACCTTAAAATAAAACACAATGAATAAACTTATCTTAATACTTTCACTACTATTCATGGCGCTGCCAACAATAGCACGCAACAATCCTGACGACTACAAAGTAACCTGCACGCTGACTGACGGCACGGTAATTGAAGGTTACACCTCGATTCCTTCCACATCACACCTAATTTCACCGGTATATGACATAAAAATAAGCGATACCTACAAAGGTAAAGCCCGTACCTACACATCAGAAGAAGTGAAAAGAATAGTTTACACGTCAACTCTCAATGACTCCCTACCCTTAATTTACGAATCGGTAAAGGCCCAGAAGAGCGTGCCAAATCTATTTAAGAAAAATCCAAAGCCTTTTAAGAAGCCAGTATTCCTACGGCTAATTTACGAAGGAAAGAATGTCAATGGATATATAACGCCCACAACGGATTATACAGTGAACAAGAAGGAGACCATAATCAATTATGTTTGGCGATATTACTATCTGAAGAAAGGAGATGAGATAGCCAAAGCCTATTGGCTCGGAATAGGCGGAATCAATGTAGGCATGAAGGCAGCCATGAAACTATATTTCAGGGAGTTTCCTAAGCTGGTCGAAATGGTGGAGAAAAAAGAGATAACAGGACAACAGTTCTGCAATGATCCTACAATGGTGCTTCCGCTGATGGATGCCTTCTACGTGCCCGAAAAATAATATCCATGATATTGACCGACTAAATATCCATACTCAAATGGCACTCGCTGACAGTTTCAACGAGTGCCATTTTCATTAGCCGTATCTTGCCATACAGACCCATAAACAAATTATTCATATCATTCCTGATATTTGCGCTAAAGTGTATGTCACAAGCAAAAGAATCACGAAAAGTTCCAAGCTTGTGCAGGCTCTGCATGCTAATATCTTTACTGACAGCTTTCGGGTGAAGTGCTTGTCTTTCAGTGGTTCAAAATTGTCTGTATTGGCAGTTTTTTCGGCTTGACAATTCTTTGTATTATATCTCCGCTTTGGTTGACAACAAAAAGCCTATGACTTACGACCAAAAAGTGGGCCGGTTTTGCATTAAAAGTGGCCCACTTACGGGTCGTAAACGGGCCACTAACAGTATGAAAGTAAATGAATGCGATTTGCTTAATGTACAGTCACACAAAGCGCATGAAATATTTAGACTGAAAGGAAAAACACACAAAATGATTACGATTTTCGGCGTATTTTTGATTTGCAGGCTGATGCAAGGCGCCATGACGGCTGAGAAGAAGAAAAAAAACGTATGTCTAAAAGCTGCGAACATTAGTTTTAAACCAAGATAAGTTATTATGATTTGGCCGGAGATGTTTCTCTTTATCAGATGTACATACACTTCAGACCGTCATCAAACCACACGTCAGGCATTGCCGCCAGGCTTTTATTTACACGGCGCATCGTGCCTGAGCAATGGCCCATGGCAGCGCGCAGGCTTGCCACAGGCATGAACGTCAGGGCGCAATGCTGTTTAGATAGTTCTCCAGATTGGTGTATCCGTTGCTGCCCAGGCCGTTGCGGTCGGCAGGGTCAGACGGGTCGAGGCCGTGCTCACGCTCCCATGCGTCGGGCATGCCGTCGTGGTCGGAGTCGGCAGGGGCGGCGGCGCTCTTAAGCTCGGGCCATCCGCCCACATCCTGCTGCGAGTCTATTATGCCCGTGGGCACATGGCCATCGCCAGTGTCTTTCCTGCTGCTGTAGCTCTTGCCGCCGAATGTGGCCGTGCCAGAGCGCACCTCTGCCACTATGCGGCGGTCTACCGCGTCGCGCACGGGCAGCGAGCATCCCGCCCTGTCGAGCACAGCCTCGTAGGCCTCGTGTGGCGTCTGCTCATCTATCTTCATGGCATCCCAGGGCTTGCCGAGCCTTATCCTGTCGAGCACGCTGCTGCCGCCCTGCGGCTGCACTCCGCCGTTCCAGTTGTCGCGCGTAACAGCGCCGTTGCCCTCTACCACGTTGCCGTCTACATACCACAGACCGTAATCGTCGTCGCCGCGGCTGCCGGGGTTTACTATACGGTAAGACACCTTGCCGCCGCGCGTGGCCGGACCGGGCTTATAGTAGTTGCCCACCATGTTCACCATTATCGAGCTGAACTTGGGGTTGCCCTTCTGCTGCCTCTCGCCGCCGTAGCTGCTGTTATAGCCCCAGTTGTAGACAACGTTGTTGCGATAGTCGTTGCGCCCGCCTCCCGACGCCCAGCGCGGGTTGCGGCTCGAGTGATGGGCTATCAGGTTGTGATGATATGTGCTGAGGTCGGAGCCCCATATGCCGCCGAAGCCGTGGCTGCCCTTAACGTGGTTGGAGCCGAAGAGGCTCTCGGTGATCATGCACCACTGTATGGTTACGTTCTTGCAGTGATACACCGACATGGTCTCGTCTATGCTCCAGCTTGCCGACACGTGGTCGAGTATGATGTTCTTGCGGCCGCGGCAGCTTAAGGCGTCGTCGCTGCCGCCACTCTCGTTGCCCAGGCGCACACGTATATAGCGTATTATCACCTCGTCGGCGGCTATGCTCAGCGGATAGCGCTTTATGCAGATGCCGTCGCCGGGAGCGGTCTGTCCGGCTATGGTTATGTAGGGGTTGCGTATTGTGAGCTTTTTCTTCAGGTCGATGATGCCCGACACGCGGAACACCACCGTGCGCGGCCCCTCGGCCTCAACGGCATGGCGCAGGCTGCCCTCGCCCGAGTCGTTGAGGTTGGTAACTTCGTAGACGTCGCCTCCGCGACCGCCTACGGTAAACTTGCCATAGCCCTCGGCCGTGGGGAAAGCCTTAAGGCCGTCGGCCATGCACAGAGCCGGCACGAGGGCGGCTGCAACAGAAAATATAAGTTTCTTCATGGTTCAGTAAGACTTGTTTTAACATTATATAGAAGCTACAGTGCAGGCCCTGCGCATCACTGCAGCACCTCTGTGCCTTGTACCACGCTCTCTGTCTCGGTGCTCTTTGTCCACGGCATCTTGTCCTTGGGCCACACGCCGTCTACGATGGGATAGGTAACGAGCTTTGAGGGGTCTATCACCACGTGCTTTATGCGCTTGCGATGCCATGAGTAGGTGATATGCACCAGTCCGTCGCTCGTCTGTATCACTGCCGGATACGAATACTGCACTGCACCGGTGCGATATTCAAGCACGGCGGCAGCCTCCCAGTCGATGCCGTTGCGCGTCATGGCCACGGTCAGTATGCCCCTGCCCTTGCGCCCGCCTATGGTGTCGTTGCGCGTAGAGTGGTTGTAGACAAGCAGATGGCGGCCGTCCTTCAGCGTAACGGCGTCTATGGCCGAGTTGTTGTTAGGCAGCGTGGTGTCGGTTATCGGGCCCCATGTCAGTCCGCCGTCGTCCGACCATGTCTGCGCTATCCTTGTGTCGGGTCCGCTGCCGTTGGGGCGTGCCAGCAGCTGCAGGCGCTTCTGCGAGTGTACGAGGAATGTGGGCTGAATGAGCTTATATTTTGTTCCGGCAGGATCGCTCAGCGCCGGCGTCTTGGTCCATGTGCGGCCGTTGTCGGTGCTGCGCTCCACGTGTATGCGCTTGCCGGGCGCGTCCTGCAGGCTGGCTCCTGCCACGATGGTGCCGTCGTCGAGATACACGGGCTTGTTGACCACAGGACCTACGAAGCCCTTGGGCAGGGCCACGGGACGGCTCCACGTGAGGCCGTTGTCAGAAGAGGTTATCACGCGGCCCTCGTCTATCGTCGGACAGAGATAATATATCTGTATGTCGCCTCCCTTGAGCTGCACCAGCACCGGATTGAACACCGTGCCGCCTTCGCCGTCGGCTATGGCCACAGGCTCCTGCCACGTGCCGCCCTTGGGCTTGCGCGCCAGCCATATCTTTACGTCCTTGGCGCGCTCGCGTGTGCCGCCGAACCATGTGCATAGCAGAGTGCCGTCATACAGTTCCATTATAGACGATGCGTGACAGTCGCGCGTGGGCGACTTCATGAACACAAACTCCTCGAGCACTATGGCCTGCTTGCCCGGATCGGCCTTGCTGCCTGCCCATGCCGAAGCCGCAAGCAACAAGGAGCATAACAATATTGAAAATTTCTGCATATAATATTAAGTTGTATTTAATGTTTTTTATTCCACTGTAACAACCACACGGGCGTAGCGCGTAAGGCGCGGCGTGCCGTTGTCGGTAACCTCACACACCACGTGTATGGTCTGCCCGGACTTTGCATTGGCAGGAACTGTCAGCATTGCATTGACAGAATCGCTGTCTGATATATCAACAGAACCCGGATATGTGCCGGCCTCGGCATACTGCCACCAGCTGAAGGTGAGGCTGTCGCCGTCGGGATCGGAAGTGCCCGCAGCGCTAAGACTGACCTTGCTGCCCGGCTTGGCCTTTATGTCGGCACTATGCGCCAGCACAACCACAGGCTGATGGTTGGCATCTGCATAAGACTTGACGCACCAGTCGGCACGGGCCGCAAAATCGTTCTGCATTGCAATGCTCCATCTCCACATCGGCTTAAAGTAAGCGCTGCGCTGTTCGTCGGTGGCAGTGCTGCCTGGACGAAGACTGCATCGCCCCCAGCCGTTATCGCCATACCAGCGACCTTCAGGATACTTATATCCTTCAACAGGCACAGGGTCAAGCCATGTGTTCTCGCGCACCAGCACATAACGGCCACCCCATCCGCCCCATGAGGGATTCTCCAGATTACGCAGTCCGACATTTATTGTATGCAGGAAAGCCGGAGAGTCGCCCTCTGAACGGAAGTCGCCATTGTCATGAGCCTTATACGAACCACACAAGGCACCATGATTCTGCAATATGTTTTCTTTCATCCATGCGCCTTCATAATACTTCTGCATATAATCAGGCTGAACCATTTTCCAGCGGTAGGCGATGGCCTCAAACTGGTCAGATATGATTGTCTTTATGTTGTATCTCTTCCAATGAGGACGTATATAAGCCTGATATGTGCTGTCCTGCTCCCATATAAGGAAGAGCCTCATCTTGTCTGCCTCCTCGGCCATGCGCTCAGGATAAGTCTCCTCTATGGTCTTCAGCGCACGGGCTATGGTGTTCGTGCCTCCCCATGCCTGTATCCACACCGGGCGCTTGTCGGTATTGTCGAGCAGCACCTCAACAATACGCTGTGAGCCTTTAGTAACTTTGTCCATTTCACCTTCAGTCTCTACATTGCCAAGATAAGTACGGCTGCGCAAAAATTCAGGCGAAGGATATCTCTTATCGTGCTTCAGCAGATTGGGATAGACCTCGGCATATGCATTCAGCGTAGGCTCCATCCAGTCGTCACCGGCCCATTTGTGGCCATGCCAGTGATATTGTGAGCTTGATGTTATGATGCCCTCAATGTCCCATTCGTTTGAATATAGGAGAAAACGCACCAAAGAGCATTCATCGTCTATCTCGCCGTCGCTCGTCACGATAACTCTTGTTCTGTCATCCTGAGCCACAGCCTGGAACGGAGTGCCGCACAGCAATATTATCAACGGCAGGCTCAAAGCTAGAAATATTCTTTTCATTTGAAACAGTATTTATTTTCAGTAACGTCATTTAACAACATTCACTATTACACGGGCGTAGCGCGTAAGGCGCGGCGTGCCGCTGTCGGTAACGGCCAGTATGATGTGCATCGTGCCGAGACGGCCGCCCTTGGGCACTATGAAGTAAGCGTCGCGGCTGTCGTGGCCCGCTATCTTTAGCGGACTGCCCGTGCGCGCCGTAGCCACGTTGAAGGTTCCCGGCTCGGGATAGTAGAACCAGCTGTACGAAAGGCTGTCGCCGTCTGGGTCAGATGTGCCCAGGGCGCTCAGTCTTATGGTGTCGCCCGTGGCGACTGTCATCTCTGCCGGACATGCCAGTGCAGGCACAGGCGGATGATTGGCCTCACCGTAGTCCTTCACGGTCCAGTCCATGCGTGCTGCAAAGTCGTTCTGATAAGCCTCGCGCCAGCGCCATATCGTGGCCTTGTTGCTTGTGTGCCATGAGCCGTCGCAGCCCATCACCTCGTCTTGCGCGTCGGTCCATATCGGTCTTGTCTCAGGCTCAATAAACCAGCGCTCCGTGCGCGGCTGATACAGCTCGTAGCGTCCGCCCCAGCTGCCCCAGTCGGGATGCTCGGCACAGCCCAGTCCGTTGTCAATGAGATACATAAACGTGGGCGAGTCGCCCTCCATCAGAAACTTCATGTAGGGATACTGCTTGCCCAGCTCGCCCTTGCTGCGTATGTGCTCGTCGAGCCACGGATTGTCAACTATGCTGAAGTCGGCTCCGGCAAAGCGGCCGTGAAACTTGTCGCCGCTGATGCCGCTCCATGTGGCGTAATGGTATCCGCCAAGGCGATGGAAGCCCGGACTGACGATATAGAACAGGTCCTTGAACGTCTTTCTTATCCACACGCCGCTGTCGTCCTGGTCTGAAATGGCATACACACGGAGCTTCAACACAAAAGCCTTAAGCTCGCTCTCGCTGCGCGTGGCCTTAACCTTCCACAGGGCCTGTGCCAGACAGTTGGGACCGCCCCACACAAGCACCCACACCGGACGGCTGTCGCTGCGGTCTACGGCCTTGATTATCAGTTCGGAGCCTTCAGAGTCCATGCCCTTGCCCACGGCGTGCATGCCGTAGTCGGGGCGTCCCTCCTTTATCACCGACAGCAGATAGTCGGCCGAGGGATAGCCCTTCTCGTGCTTCAGCAGGTTGTCTCTCACCTTGCCGTATGCCGTCACAATCTCGCGTATGCGCCATGCTGCCGTCTCCTTCTTCTGATGCACCGACGTTGTGGCAACAAGTCCTTCAACGTCCCACTGGTTAGAGTATGTCAGGAAGCGCACCATCGACATTGCGTCGTCGGGTTCGTTCTCAATGTCCGTAAGCACTATCACGCGGGGCTTGCCTGCATTGCCTTTACCTGCCGCGGCAAGCCTCAGCGGCTGAAGCACGGCAATGACAACAAACAGTAATGTAATCTTGATTTTCATGGTATTAATATTTTTCTGATTTTCAATCACTTGCTGATTATGTTCCGCTAATATAACATTTTTTGCGGCGAGGCACGCAACGCAAAGCACAAATAGCAGTCGAATAATCAAAAATCAATATATCTGAAAGCCGCAGACATTAATCTCAAAGTTTTAAAAAGCAATAAAAAAACAACGGTTTATTGCGCCATGTATAATAAAAAAGCTAATTTTGCACGACGACACGCAGTTGTTATCATAACAACATTCTGACCTACATGGCAAGTATCCTTATAGTTGAAGACGACCTTACATACGCAACCATGATGCAGACATGGCTGCGCAAAAAGGGTTTCACGGTTGAGAGAGCAAGCTCCGTAAGCGCCGCGGCACGGGCCGTGACCGACGGCACAGGCTTCGACCTCATACTGTCTGACCTCCGTCTGCCCGACCACGACGGTCTGTTTCTGCTCAACTGGCTGCGCAAGAAGAATATGCAGACGCCCTTCATCGTGATGACGAGCTATGCCGAAGTGCAGAACGCCGTGCTGGCCATGAAGTCGGGAGCGTGCGACTATATAGCCAAACCCGTGCAGCCCGACATCCTGCTGCAAAAGATAAACGATGCGCTCGACAGCCACAACGCAGCAGCAGCCACGGCAGGAGCTACGCCGACGACAGCAGCAACACAAGCAGCCGACAAAAACGCCGCGGCGGCAGAACAGAAGCCGCACACGGCAGCCAAGAAATACATAGAAGGCACGAGCGAGGCCTCGCGCCAGCTCTACGACTACGTAAACCTCGTTGCGCCAACACCCATGTCGGTGCTCATTCTCGGGGCAAGCGGCACGGGCAAGGAGTATGTTGCGCGCCGCATTCACAGCCAGAGCAGCCGCGCCGGCAAGCCCTTCTTCGCGCTCGACTGCGGAGCCATACCCAAGGACGTGGCGGCGTCAGAGTTCTTCGGATACACCAAGGGAGCCTTCACAGGCGCCACTACCGACAAGCGTGGAGCCTTTGAGGAGGCCAACGGCGGAACGCTGTTCCTCGACGAGGTGGGCAACCTGACCTACGACGTGCAGGTGCAGTTGCTGCGTGCCCTTCAGGAGCGCAAGGTGCGCCCGTTAGGCTCGCCCAAGGAGATAAGCGTGGACATCCGGCTGGTGTGCGCCACCAACGGCAACCTGGCGCAGCTCGTGGCCGACGGAAAATTCCGCGAAGACCTTTATCACCGCATCAACGAGTTCACCATATACATGCCCGAACTTAAAGACCGCGGCGCCGACCTGTTTCTGTTTGCCGACCTCTTTGTCAGTCAGGCCAACGAGGAACTGGGACGCAACGTGGCTGGATTCGACGACAAGGCGTCGGAGATGCTTGCGCGATACAGCTGGCCGGGCAACCTGCGCGAGCTTAACAACGTGGTGAAGCGTGCCACCCTGCTTACGCGCGGCTCATACATCGGCACCGAGGAGCTGTCGAAGGCCATGACGCGCCCCGTGAGACAGGAGCCCACAGCCCTGCACGACGAGCAGACCGAACGACAACGCATAATAGACGCCCTGCGCGCCACCGGCGGCAACAAGACCAAGACGGCCCAGCTGCTCGCCATCGACCGCAAGACGCTGTATAACAAGATTCAGAAATACAACATCGAGGCGTGAAGGGGCGTTTTGCCAATTGAGAATTGAGAATGGAGAATGGAGAATTGAGAATTGAAAATTGAAAATTATGATTACTCTTGTGGCGATTAAAAGGGTGATGCTTTAAGGCTACAAGTTTCACATATTAGTCAACATAATTCATACTGAAGATTTGCATAGTCAACTTAACTCTATACATTCAGCAAAAACATCGTAACATGATCAGGAGAATAATTATTGCGGCTTTGGCCTTAATGTGCATCATGCCATACACGGCCAAGGCGGACACTACTCTGAGCGAAAGAATATATATACTTTCTTCGATATGGAAAGAAATAAGCAACAACTTTGCATTTCCTGAGAAATTCAAGGAGACTAATCCTGACAGTCTTTACAGATGCTATCTTACTAAGGTCTTGAATGCCGAAAGCGAACAGGAGTTTTCGGACTTAATGACGCAGTTCATGGCTCACTTCGACGAGGGACACACGCGATTTAACGACAGCAACATCATACGCTACAGGGTGCCGCTGATACTTACATGGGCTGGAGACAAACTGCTGATAACCAACACTACAAGGCAGCTAAAACCGCTGTTGCCTGTTGGCAGCGAGATTAAAAAGGTGGACGGCCTGACGCCCGACGAATATCTGCAAAAGCATGTCTATCCGTATGTTTCGGCTCCCAACATGGAATGGAGGAAGAGAAAGGCTCTCGACATATTCCTTACAGGCAAGGAAGGCGCGGAATATCATATTGAGCTAACAACTCCTAAGGGCAAGACCATAAACACAAAACTCATGACAAGCATAAGGAACTACGACGACACTGACGACTGGAGCATCAGGCGCGACACGGCAAAATGCCGCATAAAGAAGCTGCCAGGCAACATCATGTATATGAAGATGAGCACGTTCACGTTGCCCGGTACAATAAAAAGCGCTTTTGAGAATAACCTCTCTGATTTTTTGTCTGCCAAAGGCGTGATATTCGACATACGCGGAAACCGAGGAGGAACAGACGAGTCGTGGCACAACATAATAAGACATATCGCCGACAGAAGCACTAACATATTCGACGGCTTAAAGATTATGACAAGAGTGGCTAACACGGCCTACGAGATGTACGGTAAAAATGTCAGCCAACTGGCCCACTACTATAACGGCGTGGCCATGCAGCCCGTTCAGGAAGGCTGGTTCGTGATGAAGAACAACACGCCCGACTCGTTAAGAATAACCGCCCCCGTTATAATTCTTGTTGACGGATTTACGGCATCGGCAGCCGAAGACTTTGCCGCAACAATGAAGAACCTGTCGCTCGGCAAGATTGTAGGCACGCCGACAGCGGGCGTGATAAGCAGTCCTAAATTCTGCAACTGGGGGCACGGCTACTCGTCGCTGATAGCAGAATGCCGCTTCACCAATCCCGACGGCTCAGATATTATCAACACCGGCATACAGCCTGACGTCTGCATAGAATATACCGAAAGCGACGCACTGGGCAAGACCGACTCAGCACTAACGGCTGCGCTGAAGATGCTGAAAGGCAAAAAATAGAACAAGACATCAACCCCTATCAAAACAAAATCATGATTATGTCCGTTTTGCTCAGTCATTATATGGCATAGCAAAACGGACATAATGCAATATATAAAGAACATTTATTTTATTATATGGCGCTAAGCATGCCGCTCTTTTTGCCGCTGCGGCCTGAGCATCAGCCACACGCCCGACATACACAACAGTCCTACGCTCAGCAGCGTAAACCATATGCAGCGCTCATTGCCCGGAATGCGCACGTCGTAGGGGTTATCCGGATTATACAGCACCTCAATGCTGTCGCCCTCACTGCGAAATGGCAGATAGCACTTCTCCGATATATACGTCTTGCCGTAGCGCTCTGTCTCGTAGCTTATGCGCATCTCCCAGTACGTACGCCTCTTCCGGTGCCGGTATTCTCTCTTATAGCTGAGCTTGTCTATCACGCCGGTGGCATGGCCCAAAGCTCCAGAAGCCTTCGACAGCGACACAAGCCCATAGACGCCTCCGCCGAGAATGAGCAGTCCTACGACAAAGAGCAAAAGACAAATAATCTTATTGCGAGACGACACCGCACATCTCCCTTCCGTGCCCTGCTCCGAATATCCTTCATCTGTTGTGTATTTCATAATCTAAACCATTTCTGCTACAAAGATAGCCAAAGGTGAGAGCAACGGCAAATAAAAAACAGCAAAATTTTTTGATTTGACACTGCCGAGCCGCACACTATCTTATTCAAAGATAGCCAAAGGCGAGAGCAACGGCAAATAAAAAACAACAAAGTTTTTTCATTTGACTTTGCCTTAAAATTATTATATTTGCAACAAAACAAACATCAGACAAAGAATAATGAAAATATATAAAATATGCTTCAGCCCGACGGGCGGAACCGAAAAGGTGGCTGGATTTATTGCCGCAAAGCTCGGCAGCGACATAGTAAACATTGACCTTACCGACCGCAAGGCCGACTTTAAGGGCGTTGCTCTCAACGGCGACGACGTGGCCGTGATAGCCGTGCCGTCGTATGGCGGACGCGTGCCTGCACCGGCAGCTGAACGCATAACGCAGATAAGCGGCAACGGCGCAAGGGCGGTAATAGTATGCGTATACGGCAACCGTGCCTATGAGGACACTTTCGCCGAACTGCAAGACTGCGCCCTTAAGGCAGGATTCAGCATCGTAGCTGCCGTGGCAGCCATAGCCGAACACTCTATTGTCCGCCGATATGCCGCCAACCGCCCCGACCAGGACGATTATACCGCACTTAACAAATATGCCGAACAGATAGCCGCCAAGCTGAACAGCAACGACTCTGCCACGCCTGCAATACCCGGCAACAGACCATACAAGAAGGCAGGAAGCGTAGGCTTCGTGCCCCGCCCCACAGCCCAATGCACAAGCTGCGGACTGTGCGCCTCCAAATGCCCGACAGGCGCTATCAGCACGGACAACCCTGCAAAGGTGGACAAGAAGGCCTGCATATCATGCATGCGCTGCGCCGCCGTATGTCCTCACGACGCAAGAAAGGTGAACAGACTGCTCCTCTCTGCAGCAAACATAATGCTGAAGAAAGTATGCTCAACAAGAAAAGAATGTGAGCTTTATCTCTGACATCACAGGGCGTATGACTGTTTCCGGCATCTAACTTGCAAGATTCCCTACCCCTGACAGCAGCACTTATTTGTAAACATTCTTCATGTTTTCCCGACCGTTTGACGCTCTCAGAACGCGCATGCTCTTCGCCATACCGCGATTTTGGGCAGAAAAGGGCAAAAAACGGGACATTTTGTTAAGACGCTGACTGACAGGGAGTTGCAGCAAATAAGAGAGAAAAGCGGAAGTGTTAAAAAACATAACCGGCCCACTTACGCATAAAAAGTGGCCCAGTTACGGATGAAAAGGTGCCATTTCAGAGGCTCAAACTTATGGTTTTAGGCTCAGAAATGGCTGATTTTAGTGGCATTTGCCAGTTTGTCTGCAAACGTATGTTAATGAAGTGACGTTCTTATTGCCGTTTCATTAACATACGTTTATTTTTCGTTTTCCAGATTGAAAAATATTTTTGTCATAAGTTTTTACCGCCATCTCCACGCCTCATTTAAACTATGAAATAAAAAGTGCCTATGAAAAATCTAACCAAAATCAGCTCAATATAAAAAATACAGACCGAATACTAATAACCGATTTTGGTTAAAAAATTTTTCATTATTTTGCGTTATCTTTTGTTTATATTTATATTTTTATTTAATTTTGTCGACGAACTAATATATCTGTTACCTCCGGTGAAGCTGAACACAGTTCACTGATAACGGCGGGCATAAGGTCCTGCTGGTGACAGAATGTGGTCGGGGCCTCAAGTGCAAGGCCCATCAGGCTAACACCGGATAAGGTATACAATTTACTTATTTTGCATATTAAAGACATTTACCTGCAACTTGTTACTAACTTAAAGATATTTACAGGCATAAGCTTTGTTATCTGAGAATTGAGCAAACATTTCCTGACGGGTGTGTCTTTTAATTATGTATTTAGCGCTTAACCGCAATACGCTAAGACAAAATGTGCTCGTTGTCTAATGAGAACACCCGGCGAGGCGGGCAAACCTCAAACACCGGATTTGCCTCCGATGTGTCCCCCAGAACGTGTAAATCAGCTAAAGGGGTGTCCCCCCGTAGTGTCCGGAGACAAAGTGCCGACCCGCCCGACAAGCCCGACCAGGAGGCTGTGTGGTTCCTGATGAGGGCTGCATACGGACAGGAGAGAAAAGCCAAAGACATACTTGAGGCGGAAAACATAGAAGTGTTCCTGCCCGTAACCAACAAAATGCGCATAATAGGCGGCAAGCGCAAGCTGATAACAGAATCGTTGATACCCAACTTTCTGTTTGTACACACCACCGAGAGAATGATAAGAAAATACGTGGGAAGCCCCGGGCTCAGTTTTCTTCATCACTATTATATCCCCAACAAAGACGAAAACGGCTGTCCGATAGGCAAAAGCGGAATAAAACCGCTCATAGTTCCCGACGACCAGATGGAGTCTTTCCTCAAATGGTATGAAACTGAAGACGAGAACAAGATGTTCATCTCCGACACTGAGAGCGACATATCCAAGGGGGACAAGGTGAAGATAATAAGCGGTAAGTTCACCGGATTCAGCGGCTTTGTATGCCGCGTAAAAAGGCAAACCCGCGTGGGGGTAACCATCAATGGCTTCGGCACGATAGTGACGGCATACGTTCCGAAGGCATTTTTACAAAAAGTCACAGAACAATAAAGAAACAAATTATATCTACAGCAAATATATTTTAAACAGATATGGATATCTTAATCGGTAAATTTGGTAATCAGCCATTTAAACTGACCGAACCAAGCATAAGCCGCGAGCATGCCTTGTTTCATCTTGACGAGGCCACCGGCAAAATGACCCTTAGAGACAACAACTCGACCAACGGCACATGGATAATGTCGGCCAGCGGCAGCTTCAAGCGGCTTACGGGCGAGGTTCCGGTGAGCCTCAACACGCTTGTGCGCCTCGGGGCAAGACACACCTTCCGCATAAAGGAGCTTATGGCGCAGCAGCCGCCCAAGACCGACGACGCCGTGGACATAAGCGAGCTGCGCAACATCTACGAAACCTACAACCGCAACAAGATGTCGCTCGAGGCCAAGACGTCGAACATAATGATGATGAGAATGGCGTCGCTGTCGCTGGGAAGTATCTTTGCCATACTGCTGACGATGCTTCTGCCCAAGGACTTTGCAGGCGACACCACCGCCAGCGCCGCCATCAAGGTGGCAGGCAGCATAATTGCCATAGGCTTCTCGTGGATCATAGTTGACGTGAAGAACCGCAGCCTCATACAGCGCAAGGACCAGAACGAGCGCTTTTTCAGGAAGAAATACTGCTGCCCCAAGTGCGGATACCACTTCGGCACAAAGCTCTATGAGAACATCCTGGCCGAGGGCAAATGCCCCAACAGCAGCTGCAAGTGCAAGTTCAAGGGAAAATAGCAACCTTAAAAAGACATCATATTATGAAACACACAAGCATGATTAAGCTGATATCGCTGTCGCTGATGCTACTGCTGACAGCAGCGGCATTTCCGCAGAAGACCTACGTGGTGTCGGTCGGCATAGGCGAGTACAAGTATCCGCAGGTGGCCCCGCCCCTGCCCTGCTCGGTGGGCGACGCCCGTGCCGTGTCGCGTTTCTTCTACAAATACAACGGCAGCAGCGTGTTCATGCTGCTCAACTCCAACGCCACGCGCGACCACATACTGAGAGTGCTCAAGTCGGAGTTTGCCAAGTCTACGCCCAACGACGAGATAATCTTCGTCTACAGCGGCCACGGCGTGCAGGGCGGACTTACCACCTACGAGACCAAGGACGCCTCGAGCCTCATCACATACAACGAGATACAGAACATCATGAAGTCGGCCAAGGCCCGCCGCAAGGTGATTCTGGCCATGGCATGCTATTCGGGAGGACTAACGCTGAAGAACAGCAACGGCGGCAGGACGCCGCGGCGCAGCACGCAGAAGACAAGCGTGATGCTCTACACGTCGAGCCGCGCCAACGAGGTTTCGTGGGAAAGTCCCGACATGACCAACTCATTCTTCATCAGCCGCATACTCGAGGCCTTCAGGGGCGCCGCCGACAGGAACGGTGACAGGAAGGTTACGGCGCGCGAGCTGTTCAACTATGTCAACCCGAGAGTAATCAGCGACACTGAAGGCCAGCAGCATCCACAGATGTGGGGTAAATTCGACGACAGCATGGTGGTCGTTTACGTAAAATAAAAACAACTATAGCAACAATGATAATAAAATGTCCATACTGCGGCCGGCGATTCGAGCTTCAGCGCCGTCCGCCCGAAACATTCTGCTGTCCCAAATGCTCATATAAGGTGCCGTTCAGCGTGATACTGCAGGAGCAGCACTCTGAGAAGACCATGGCAGCGCCGGCATCAGGCGCCCCAGTTACGGCAGGAGGCGAGCCCCAGGGACTGCCCACGTCGGTCATCAACGGACAGGGAGACAAGACGGTGGTGGTAGAGGGCCTCAACGGCGGTCTGAAGACAAGGCTCATACCCGAACTGCAGCAGAAGAGCAAGGGCATACTGCAGGTGAGCTTCCAGGGCATGAGCTTCGGCACTATTAGCCTGCCCCACGGCAACTACTACAACCTGGGACGCAAGAGCTCTGACAGCACCGCACAGATAAAGATAACACCCGACATAGCCATGAGCCGCATACATGCAGGCATGCGTACCGTGAAAACGCCCGCAGGGCAGATTGTCTACCAGATAACATCCGTGAAGACAGAAAACCCCGTATACGTCAACGGGCATGCCATACCCAAGGGCAAGGCTTACAGCCTGAAGACGGGCGACATGATAAAGATGGGCGAAACCCTGATGAGGTTTCAAATGGTGTAAACACTGAACAACGATAGATTATGTCACAGAACAAGACAATAGTACCGGGCGTCGACTACGACAACCCCGGAAGCAGCGAGTATGACGAGGCAGCGTTCAGCAGCCTCTACACACGTTCGGGCAACGACGACAACCGCACGTGCATAGCCGGCGCGCAGGGACATGGCTTCCAGGCACAAAGCGCGTCAGGCACAGCCGTGGCCGACAGAGACACCCGGCAGATAACCATGCAGAACCGCGTGATAGTGGGCTGTCTCTTCTCCATATCCCACGGACTGCTTGGCGAGATGTTCCCGCTCTATCTCGGACGCAACGCCATAGGACAGGCAGCCGGATGCGACGTGTGTCTAAGGGAGAAGACCGTGTCGCCCGAGCACGCCATACTCTACATACGCAAGGAGGGCAACCCCGTGCGCTTCAACATGACCATAACAGACTACAACTCGGCCAACGGAACCGAAGTGAACGGCACCGACGCCAGATATAACACTCTGACCGTAAACGAGAACGACGTCATAAGCATAGGCAGACACTACAAGCTGCTCGTAAAGACATTCAACGTGGAAGCGGCCGGTCTCTTTGAGGACGAAGGCTTTGAGGAGACAGGCTTGGCGGCTGCAAGCGCCGCAACGGCAGCAGACGCCCCCCCCGAGGCTGACATACAGGACAACTTCTACTCACCATCGGGCAGCAGCGACGACTCGTCACGCACCGTCATATCGGGCATGTTCTGACACGACGGCCACACGCCCGTAAACCATCATACAGAAACATATATCGCTTGACAATGAACGATAACCATCCTACATCTACAATCGGCCTTGAAGAAATAAAACTCATAGCCTCAACAGACACATGCGAGGCATACGGACGCTCCGGCATAGGCGGACGCGAAGAAAACCAGGACTCATACGGCGGCATGGTCAGCGGCAGGGCTGTCATCCTGACCGTATGCGACGGCATGGGCGGCATGAACGGCGGACAGACAGCATCGCGCATAGCGGCCACGGAGATAGTGCAGACCCTGGCCGAAGTGCCGGCAGAGAAGATTGGCCCCGAGACCGTGAGCAGCGCCGTTGCCAACGCCAACGCAGCCATCTACAGGCGCGCGCTTAACGACCCGCCGCTGCGCGGCATGGGCACCACGACGACGGTTGTGGCCATAACGCCCGAGGCGGCATATCTGACACACATAGGCGACAGCCGCATCTACCAGCTGAGAGGCGAAAAAAAGATATTCAGAACCTTCGACCACTCAAAGGTGTTCGAGATGGTTGCGAAAAATCTGATGACCGAAGAGCAGGCACGCCTGTCGAGCTTCTCCAACATAATAACAAAGGCCCTGGGCATAAGGCCGCAGGCAGCTGTCCAGGTGGAGAAGATACCCTACAGGGCCGGCGACAGGTTCATACTCTGCTCCGACGGCATATGGAACTGTGAGCCCGAACCTGAGATCATAAAGATGTTCAACGCCTCAAAGCGTCCCGACGAAGCCCTGCGCTATCTGACAGAAAGAGTCAACGCCATAGGCATACAGAACGGCGAAAGCCACGACAACCTTACAGCAATAGTTGTCGACATGAAGAAAGACTCAACATACCAGTACAGCTACATGCGGCGCATAAAGGACGCTCTGTCAGAGCAGATAAGGCTGATAAAGAAGAAGAAATAAAAAAGATAGACATAACGCATGAAGAAAATAACAGTAGGACGCGGCAACGACTGCGACATTGTCATACCCGACGAAAGGGACAACGTGAGCAGACACCACATGGTCATCTCGTTCAACCTGCTTGGCAAGATGACCATAAGCGACACAAGCAGCAACGGCACCTTCATCAACGAAAGGAGAATGCTGAAAGGAACATCCATACCCGTAACAAGAAACGACAAGATAAGGCTCGGAGACCGCTGGAACTTCGACTGGAACCTGGTAAAGGACCCTTATGTAACAATGCGCAAGACAATTATTGCGGCAGCCTCACTGCTGGTTGTTGTCATCATTGCTGCAGTATGGCTCATGTCTGCCGGACAGGCGCCGGCACCCGAAGCAGCTCCTGCAGCACCTAAGGAATATGTAGAGCAAGGCAAGGGCGAATGGAACAAAGACTCCACCAACAAGGTTGCCCCCACGGAGATGTCGATACCCATAGGCACCAAAGCCGCTGCCGGCGACAACGATGCAAGCACCCGCAGGCGCAGCAGCAGAAAGCAGAGCGCAGGCAAAGCCGTAAAGGCTAAAGGCAACGCAGGGCAGACCAAGGCATCGGCCAACGTGAATGCACGCACGGACAACATGCCTGTAATAAACTGACAATAAGCACATCCGGCAGCATGGACAATAAGCCAAAGCCCGGATGGCTGACATAAATACCGACCGGCATTAAGAATGACAGCAACAGCTGCCGGCAGAAAGCAGATAAAACACAGAATAATAAAAACGTTTTTAACAATAATGCGGACAACTATATACAAGACTGCATCAGCAGTTGTTCTCCTGTTGACCATCATAATTCCTGCATACGCACAGCAGGAAACCACCCTGATAATGAAAAACGGCTCAAAGATTACGGGCAACATTGTGGTTCAGAGACCTGGCAAGGACATCACCATGGAGGCAACAAAAGCACTGCTGGTGGTCAGCGACGGCGAAATAAAGTCGAAGAAAGACAAATATGTAAGATACGAAAAACTTCCGCGCGAATGGAAGCGCTGGGCCATGAAGACGAAGGCTCTGCAGGGAAACGCCGACGGGCGCTATCTGATGATGCACAGCATAACGACCGGAAACTACACCTACACCGACGTGGTGAAGACTGAAAAGGGTAACGCGCAGACCGACACTTACCTGCAGGCCGTGCCGACGACATTCAGCATAAAATGGAACGACATACAGGAAATCAGGCGCAAGGCTCCTGAGGCTGAAGAGGCCACAGGCGTTGACGACGAGGTGGAGACGGCGGCAGGAAAGACTTACCGCGGAACCATAGTGTCGCAGAAGATAGGACAGACGCTGGCTGTAAAGACCAGTTCGGCAACGGTAGAGCTGGGCATGGGCAACATACGCGAGATACGCAAGGTGGCACGCTCGCTCTCGCAGCCGCTCTTCGGTCAGGCAGGATTTGTCAACACGATAGTGATGAAGGACGGAACATCCAAGGACGGCATAATGACAGTTCAGCATTATGGCACCAAGACCGACGACCAATATGTAACCCTGCTGCACGAGGACGGCTCGAAAGAGAAGATACTGGCAGCCGACGTAACGGAATACAGGACTGCATACAACGGTGAAGACGGCGAGACATACAAGCCCGGCAGAGTCTACGTAAACGAGTTTGCCATATCAAGGGCAAGGACAATGACCGAAGACGGCGTCACGGCCTATGTGGACAAGAAGGTGTATCCCTTTCCCGAAGGCATCGTTACCACCTTCAAGGCTGCCGGCGCCAAGTTTCAGGGCAGCTGGCACCTGATAGCCCTCGACAACGTGGAACTGAAAAACGGCACAAAGAGCCAGGGCTACACCACGAAGACAAGAAAGACCAACTGCATTGACCCGTCGACAACCGACATGTCGGGCGGCATTAGCAGCATATCGTTCACCTATCTCTCACCCGGCTTCTATGCCCTCGTATGCGACGACAGCCCTGAAACCTACGTGATAAAAATAACCAAATAGGCATACATAAAAATAAATATATGCGCAGGCTTTCAGGCTATATCTCCTATAATGAACGACGCCCGCCTGAAAAAAAATTTTGAGTTAACCGTAAGAAAGTCATCCTAAACAAATCTATACTAATATAAAGGCAAGGCCGGCTAAGGGCTGAAGCCTCTGAGAACAGAAAACGAAAAAAATAACCATTAAACTGTAAGATTATGAATACTAACGGAACTAACCCAGGAATGAACGTTGAGGATTATGAGGATAAAGCCATCCAGAAGAGCAATGCAGCAAAGAGAATAGCTGTTGGCGGAGCAGCCTTCTTAGGAGGAGCGGCAGTGGCCGGCGGAGCAGCCTATGCGGCAGGACAGCCTGAAGGACAGACGGCAGACGAGACGCTGACAACTGAAGACATAATAGGCGGAGCCGAGGCAGGAAGCGAATATAAGGAAGCTGAAACACAAGAAACTCAGGAGACTCACACCGCTACGCACACAACGACAGAACACGTGGTGATAGTGGAGAAACCGGCGGCAGAAGTGTATCATGAGGAGGCACAGGCGGCAGAAGAGCCGAACGTAACATGGGACGAAACCACAAACTTCTATGTAGGCGACACAAAGATAGGCTCTATCGAGGAAGGCACCATCAACGGCCATAAATTCGCAATAGCCGACGGCGACGGCGACGGCGTGGCTGACCTGCTCGCCGTAGACTCAAACGGAAACAACCGTTTCGACCAGGACGAGTTCATGCAGCTCAGCGAGTCGGACAACATACACATGGGACACGAAACGGCTCAGGTAACCAACGAGCGATTCACCCCACAGGAGATAAACGGATACGATGAACAGCATCAAGCAAATGAAAACTATATAGCACAGAACCAGGAGCCTATATACAACAACTTTGAAGACGAGAAGACCGGCGAGGCATACCACGGCGACTTCGCAGAGAACAATCCTGACTACAACCCTAACGGACTGGTAGACGGATATAACTCTAACCAGTATCTGGCAGAAAACGACAGATATTCAGCCGAAATGGAAGGTTTGCCCAACCCTGAAAGCCGTATAGACGACGGATTCAACGAAGACATAGCCGAAAACGACATATATGCTGCCGACGAACAGCCTGAAGAATATATAGCCGAGAACGATACTTATACTGACGACAGCACATACACTCCCGAAGTGGACGATCCTGCAATGGCACAAGCCGAAACATACGGCGAGCCTGACAACATTGAATACGACAGCGACCTGGCCGAAAACAATGCTGATGCCGAGGCCGACGAGAACAGCGAATCGCTCGACTCCATGATGGAGAATGAGGAGTTTCTTGGATAAATAGAGAAATAACACAGATAGTCAAACAATAAAAACAATTAAGAATATGCCTAAGAAAACTTGTCCAAACGGACATATATACGACTCTAACATCTATGGTGACGAATGTCCGTTGTGCCCGAAAGACGGCAACAGCACACAGTTTAACTCAAAACAAGATTTCGGAATGCCTCCGTTCGACCAGGCTCCTGACTCAGCATACAGAACACGCGTTGCCCCTCCTGCAGGAATGCCGCAGCAGGGGGCAATGGGTTCGCCTGTGATGGGCGGAATGGACGCTGCCGGCGAGACACGCTTCCCCGGACAGCAGCAGTCGGCACAAAGACCCGTGAACGGCACCATAATCAGACAGCCCAAAGGCGTGCCCACGGCACAGGGACGCAAGCTGGTAGGATTTCTGGTAACCTACAACCGCGACCCGCTGGGCAAGTCATACAACATTTATGAGGGCAAGAACTTTATCGGACGCGACCGCTCATGCGACATCTGCGTGCCGGAAGACAAGCAGATGTCGGGCCGCCACATGTCGCTCCTTTACAGAAACGTGGACAACAAGTTCAAATACCGCGACGAGCAGTCGAGCAACGGAACCTTCGTCAACAAGGAGCTTTCAGACGAAGGCGAACTGAAGAACTACGACATAATACGCCTGGGCAGCACCGTGTTCATTTTCATAGCAATACCACAAATAGGATAAAATCATGGAAAACTATATAATAGCCAACTGCACCGACACGGGCAGGGTGCGCAGCGTTAATGAAGACAGCATGACCACGTTCGACTCTCCAAACGGAAGAGTCGTTGTAGTATGCGACGGCATGGGCGGACAGAAGGCCGGCGACGTGGCATCGCAGCTCGCCGTGGCCGTGATACAGGACATCCTGACCGACAACACATTCGCCACAGCCGAAGAGGCTATCAACAGCTCTATCATTGCCGCCAACCAGGCCATACTGCGCAGGGCTTCGCAGAACGACGGACTAAGCGGCATGGGGGCTACATGCGTGATGATCATCATCAGGGACGGACAGGTGTACTACGGCTCTGTGGGAGACAGCCGCATATACTACGTGGCCAACCGCAACATACATCAGATAACCAAAGACCAGTCGTATGTCCAGGCGCTCGTCGACTCAGGACAGATAAGCAAGGAAGACGCCGAGCATCATCAGGACAAGAACCAGATAACCAATGCCCTCGGACTTGAGAACATGACACCTCCCGTGATAGGACAGATGCCTATAACGCCAGAGCCGGGCGGTGTGTTTGTGCTGTGTTCCGACGGCCTCAGCGGAATGGTCAGCAACAATGCCATACTCAACACCGTAACACGCTATGACCTGCCGCTGAAAGAGCGTGCAGACATGCTGGTGAGCCAGGCCAACGATGCAGGAGGAGTAGACAACATAACGGTGCAGCTCGTGGAGTTTCCTGGCGGAGGAGGCAAGCGCGGCAGCATGCAGCCCAACGGCTACACCTCAACACGCGCAAAGAAAAGCCACACGCTGCTTTACTCCATAATAGGCCTGCTGATGGTGGCAATAGCCGGCGGAGGCATCTACTGGTACCTGAACAAGGACAGCAAGCCGCAGACAAAGCCCGAGGTAATAATGAAGAAGACACAGACACAGGCAAAGCCGCAGCCGAAAGCTGAGACCGCTGAACCTTCAGCACCCGAGACTACAAATAGCACAAAGGAGGTGAAGAAGGTGATAACCGTAAAGGAAAGCGAGCCCGTCAAGACCGTAAAGCCAAAGGTTACAGACAACAAAATATCTACAAAGAAAGCCATCACGAAAGAAGCTCAAAAAACAACTGACAAGAAAGGAAGCTCAAAGACAGAAGAGATAAAGAAAAAGATTGTCGAGGAAAAGAGCGGAGACACCGGCAGGAAAGAGAAAGATGGCATTGTGTATGAAAATCTAAAAGGCGAAAAATAATTATCTCGATGAGACAAATTGCTAACTATATCATTGACAACGAGCCTATTGCCCGTGGAGGCATGGGGAGAATATTCCGTGCACGCGACACCAAGGGCAACATAGTGGCGATAAAGGAGATTCTCCCGGAATTTGCCACCGACTGGTCGATAATAGACAGAATAGAAAAGGAGGTGAAGTTCCTTGTAAGAATAGACCATCCCTCTATCGTAAAGCTCTATTCGGCCTTCCGCGACGAGCACACACAGTGCTACTATATCGTCATGGAACTTGTTGAAGGACTGAACATCGAACAGTATGTAACAAGGCATGGCCCCATACCAGAACAGCAGGCTGTGGAGATGATGATGAAAATACTCGACGCGCTGCAGTGCGTACACGACTCACACATCGTGCACCGCGACATCAAGCCGTCGAACATCATGGTGCGCCCTGACGGCAGCATCTGCCTGCTGGACTTCGGCATAGCCAAGGATCTTGACAACAATAACGGCAACACCATACCGGGCTCTATACTCGGCACAAACGGATATATGAGTCCGGAGCAGGCTGCCGGCTACTCCATAAACTACCGTTCGGACATATATGCCGTAGGCTGCGTGTTCTTCTATATGCTCACAGGACACCATGCCTTCAACACGCTCTCCAACGAGTTTGAGACGAAAGACTCGATAATAAACGACGAATTTCCGAAGCTCTCCAAATACAAGAAGGGCATATCCGACGTGCTGCAGAAGGTGCTCGACAAGGCTACGGCCAAGAACATGATGCAGCGCTACCAAAGCTGCTACGAGTTTATGTCGGCACTGAGCAACGGCACCAACGTAAGCAACATATCATCGCGCAACATGCCGGTGAAGATATCCGTAGGCCGCGAGATGTGCGACATCATAGTGAACGACTCGGCACGAAAGATAAGCCGCCACCACGCTGACATAGAGCTGAAGGAGTTTACAGGAGGAAAATATTATGTGTTCACAGACTGCAGCTCAAACGGCACTATCGTAAACCGCAAGTCTGTATGCAAGACCTCGGTAAACATCCCAGCAAGCGGGCCTGCCCCGGAGATTTATCTCGCAGGAGTGATTGAGGGACATCTCGACTGGAACAAAGTGGTGGAAGAACTCGACAAGCGTGCACGTGCCATACAGGACGCGGAAGACACGCCGACGGAAGATGACAACACCGTGTCGGAAACGACAACCATATCCAAGCCCAATGAAGAAAACGCTAAATATGTAGAGAAGGATGCCACGGGATGGCTGATAGCAGCCTACATATTTGCCATTCTCGGCGGATTCTTAGGAATAATACTTGGCACGGTGGTAGCCACAGGAAAGGTGGAGATGGTGAGCGGCGAAAAAATATACAAATACAAGTCTGACCACCGCAGGCTCGGATGGGGTGCGGCAATATTGTCCATCATATCCATGGTCGTGTGGAAATTCGTCATCCTTGTGTGATAACCTTCCATTACTGATATACAAGACTCTTGGAGACATTACCCGCCGGCGGAATTATCCTGACTGGCAGCTGACAGTTATAGTTTCAAAAGATATCATTTCAGCCTGCGGAACATGGGCTTTCGTCTTCTGAAAGATAACCTTTCACAACATAAAAGGACACCTTTTGGAAACCTGCCGGAATCAAGAGAAAACCGTAAGAAAAAGCCGCAGAAATGCGACAGACCGTAAGTTCCGGCGCAATGGCATAAAAAAAACCTGACGTCTACCTTGAAAATCATTCATTGAAGCAACATGATACCGACAGACATACTTAATTATAGAATTGTGCGCCACCTGGGCTCAGGCGGCATGGGCAGTGTTTATCTTGCTGTAAACACGAACATTGACCAACAGGTGGCAATAAAGGCCTTGAAGCCTGAAATAGCCCGTAACCCCGCGCTCCGCGCACGATTCAAGCAAGAGGCCGAACTGCTCTGCTCGCTCGACCATCAGGGCATTGTGAAGTTCCTCAACTATGTTGAAACGCCTGAAGGCGTGTTCCTTATAATGGAATATGTCAAAGGAATAACGCTCGAAGACTTCATCAACAAGAAAAACGGCCTGATTGTCGAAAAGAAAGCCTATCCCATGATATGTGAGATACTTGATGCGTTTGAATATGCCCACTCCAAAGGCATTGTTCACCGCGACATCAAGCCCTCGAACATAATCATACAGGAAGACGGGCATATTAAGATAATGGACTTCGGTATAGCGCAGATTGTGTCTGAGGCGAACATGGCTGACAGCAGATACATAATGGGCACACCGACATACATGAGCCCCGAGCAGATTTACGGCAGGAACGTAGACACCCGTTCGGACATATATTCAATCGGAGTGCTGATTTACCACATGCTGACAGGCCGCGCGCCGTATGACTCAACCATGCTTACGGCGCAGGAAATAAGGCAGAAGGTGGTGAGAGAAGACATGCCGCGCATGGCAGAATATTATCCTTATATATCAAACAAGATACAGGAGGTTGTAGACAAAGCCACACAAAAGATTCCCGAAGCACGCTATCAGTCGTGCATGGAGATGAAGGCCGCCGTGAAAAAAGCCATTGCCCCCGACCCTATACCGCGCCCGCTGATCTACGGAGGAGCAGCCGTAGCGGTGATACTGATGCTCGTGGGCTTCTTCACATGGGACTACTACCGCACAAAGGTAAAATACTATCGCGATTATGTTGAAGTCTACGGCATACCCGAAGGAGTGGGCCGGCTGAGCAGCAGCGAAATGTCTCACCGCGAGGCGTCGTACCGCTTCGAGTATTCAAGACACAAGCTCCGCCGCGTGTCGTACGTGAACAGCAAGGGCAAGCTGGTTGACCATCACGACTCTGAAGACAAAGACCGCATAGTTGACATGACGCTGCTCTACACCGAAGGAAGCGGAAAGGTTGACTCTGAGAAATTCATGGACCGCAGCGGCAAGGTGCTGTACGTAAAAGACTATGACAGCAACATGAAGACCTGCACCTTCAAGCTGGACGACGAACTCGGCACCGAGATGACGCTCAACGCACAGGTGAAGCTCTTTCAAAGCGCATTCGATGTTTCTCTCGACGGAAAGGGAAAGATATCAAAGTACATTCTCGAATATGATGACGAAGGACATCTCGTGAAGGTTGAATATGCCGGATTCGGCAATGTCAGGGTGCCCGACGGACAAGGCATCTTCGGCCGCAGATATGTCCTTGATGACGAAGGACGCGTAATAGAGGAACACTATCTTGGAAAAGACGGCAAGCCCAAGGCCACACAATTCGGCCTAGGCGTGAAGAAATTCACCTACGACGATGACGGCAACCTGTCTAAGATTGTTTACCTCACGGTGGACGGAAAGCCGAGCAGCGACGGCAACAACTGCCCGGTGGTGCTGCTGACCTACGACAAATGGGGCAACCGCACATCAGAGAAATACACCGACATAAACGGCCAGCCGATGATACGCAAGGACGACGCCTTTGCGGGCATACTCTACGAATACAACGACGACGGCACATGCAAGAAGAGACAGTATCTCGGTGTAGACGGCAGGCTGACATACGTTAAAGGCGTCAGCGGATATGTCAACGAGTATGATGACAACGGATACCTGTCGGGCATTTCGTATGTCGATGCCAAAGGAAATGCGGCATACTTCAACGACACGGATGACGAGGCCACATATTCGAAACAGAAATTTGTCAACGACGACAAGGGGAACATTATCGACCACAAGCTGCTCGACGCATCGGGCGAACTCGTAGAGACGGCATACTTTGCCCACAAGAAAAGCACATACGACTCGCTGGGCAACATGCTCACAGAATATTACTTCGACAAAAACGGAAAGATATACGCACCTGCCAAACTGGGATACGCCGGCCTGGAGGCAAGATACGACAAGCAGGGACGCCTGGCAAGACTCACCTACATGGGCGCGGCCAAGGAGCGCATAATGCTCTCAGACATGCACTTCTGCTACTTCACCAAAGAATATGACGCCCGCGGAAACTGCACGAAGTTCTCTTACTTCGACGACAAGGACAAGCCGGCCATGACATCACAGGGAGCGTCAACGGTGTGCTATGAATATGACGACAACGGAAACGAGACAGCGCGCTACTTCCTCGACACCGAAGGCCGCCCGTGCGTGCTCAACAATTTCTGCTCACGCGTGGAATACGAGTACGACAGCCAGGGCAACTGCATATCAGAAAGGCACAAGAACACCGACGGAAAACTGATGTCGGTGTCGGGAGTGGCATACTATGAGTGGGAGTTCGACCAGAAAGGCAACGTAACGGCCGAACGCTCCATGGGCACAAACGGAAAGCTTGCCGCAGGAAAATATGAAATCAGATACAAATATGACGGACGCGACAACGTAACCGAACGCTCATACTTCAGCAGCGGAAACAGGCCGGCACTGTGTGACGGGGGATATCACAAAGAGGTGATGAAATACAACTCGAACAACATGTGCGTGCAACAGGAATACTACGGAACCGACGGCAGGCTGAAAAACATCAGCGGACAGAACCTTGCTGTCATAAAGCGCGAATACGACGAGCGCGGAAACAAGACCTCGGAAGTGTTTTTCACGCAGAACGGCACACGAGGATGCGACAACGAGAAGGTGCACAAATACTACAACCAGTACGACAGAATTGCCAACAAGGTGAGCCATCAGATTTCATTCGGCATTGACGGCAAGCCCGTTGTAGCCAACAACATCGCGGCTGAAGGCCGCACCGTCTACGACAAGCGGGGCAACATGACCAAGATAATGTGCTATGACGGATACGGAAAGAGCATAAACGGCAGACAGGGATGGAGCGAGTGCAGATTCACATACAACGAAGCCGGCGACATCACCTCGAAGGCATACTTTGACATCAACGGTAAAGCCGTTGCCGACAAGAGCGAGAAGATACACAAGTATACATACACATACAACGGGATGCGCATGCTAAGCAGCGAATCTTATTACGGCGCCGACGGCAAGCCGGCAAACACGGCAAGCGGATACAGCACCGTAAAATATAAGTACAACAAGCAGAACCAGCTTACGGAAACGGCATGCTACGGAGCCGGAGGCCGCCCCGTGGACAACAGTCAGGGATGGCACCGCCTGGTTTACTCTTACAGGGCAGGAACACAGTATAAATGCGTCTTCTACGACAAGAACAACCGCAAGCTGGGCACAGCCACAAACACAGACGGCAAATGGAGCCTGCAGGTGGAGCAACGGCAGAACATGACCGGAGGCTATGGCTGGCAGGCAGCATGGCGACAAGCGGCAAGAGAGTGCCCCACGAGGATAGCCGACGGACTGACAATAGAAAGCGTAACCGTAGGCAACGACGCCGTTACCCTGGCCGTATACATCGAGAACTTTTCATCAGAACAGATAACAAGCGAAATGCTCAACGTCCTGCGGCAGTTTGTGTCAACACTCAGAAAGTCGACGTCGACTCCGTCGTATGTTGACATACGCATGATAGTGTACGACATGAACCATGAAAGGACAGCCATAATATAAAAGAATAAGAACAATAACACCTATAAGACGATGAAAACTTTAAAAATCATTATCTGCCTGCTTTTAGCGTTTACGGCATCAGCATCGGCAGGCGATCTGACTCCGGCTCAGAAAGACGCACAGCTAAAACTTTACAACTATTTGCAGAAGAAGAAATACGAACCTTCTGTCGACACGTCTGACAACAGTGTATGCTTCCGCCGCGAGGGAGTGCTCTACTGGATAACGTTCGACGAGAACTCGCCCATACTCTACACCTTCCACAGAAAGGCATTCAAGGTGGGCGCTGACGAGATGTCGTATAAGCGCATACCCAGCATAATAGCTGCCAACGAGGTAAACCGCAAGCACAAGACCGTGAAGCTTACCGTTGAAGACAAGAAGGTTGAGATAGCCATACAGGTATATGCCGCAAAGACAGAAGACTTCACGGCAGTGTTTTCAAGCTACTTCTCAAGATTCGAGGATGTAGACACCGACTTTAAGAACGAATACCAGACGGCTCTAAAGGCTGAGCGCGAATCAATGAACAGACTGGAAGAGGAGGCACGCAAGGACCTTCCGCCAAGCGTGCTCACCGACAAGATTGTCAACATGTCATTCCGCCTGCTCGATGCCGACGGCGTGGAGAAGACGCCCTACGACCAGCCTCTGCGCAGCTTCAACGCAAGATACATACAGGCACGCATAGAGTTTGCGCCATGGAGAGAGAAGGCACAGGACTTCGACCTGCAGCTGAGGGTTACAAGACCTAACGGAAAGACCATCTGCATGCCAGGAAAGAAAGTAACCTCGGAGATGAACATAACACTCGAGAAGTCGAAGAAGAACCAGATGATAGAGTTAGGACAGTTCGGCTCGCCTAAAGAAGGATTCTGGAAGGCCGGCGAATACAAAGTGGAAGTCATCGAGTCGGGCGACGTAATTTACACCACCACGTTTAATATCCTGTAAAACACACACAACATGAAAAAGCTAATCATATTTGCCGCCATAGCCGTGCTGACGGCGGCTTTGTGCGTAAGCTGCAAGCAAAAGAACAAAGACATTGAACTGCTGCAGAACTTTGTTGAAGAGATAAACTCACAGCCGGGCAAAGACCTTGCTAACGGAACGGTGCTGACAAAATGTGAATACAAGCAGGGCGACAGCCTCTTCACATACAGGATAAAGGTAAGCGACGACCGCTTCAGCAACGTTGCGGCAGACTCGGTGAAGAGCACGCTGTCAAAGAAGCTGACAGAGCCGGGAATGCAGAAACTTGTAAAGATACTGTCGCGCAATTCTATCGGACTTCAGTATGTCTACGAGATGGAAGGCAACGAGATGACCGTAGTGTTCACTCCTTCTGAACTTAGCACACAGCAGAATCAATAACATTTCATCAACGTTGTGTCAGAACCGGATTTGCCCGGACACCTGGCTGCAGCAGCGACGCGTTGCATGCTGCGCCTCTGGTAGCGGTCAAAGCGGTTCCGGCACTTTTTTATTATAACACATATTGTCATGACATTCACAGATTCAGTCAGATCATGCATAAACAAATATGCCACCTTCAGCGGGCGCGCATCGAGGTCAGAATTCTGGTGGTTCTGGCTTTTCATCTTTATTGTGCAGATCGTTTCGTTCACCATATTCTCCGTCATAGGCTATCTGCTGGGAGGCTACGACGGCTGCACGATATCATTATCTATCTGTTCAGTATTATGCATCCTGCTGCTCACCGTGCCATACCTATCGGTGCTTGTCAGGCGCCTGCACGACACTAACCACAGCGGATGGTGGTATTTCATATCGCTGATACCGCTCATAGGCACAATATGGCTGATAATACTTCTTGCCACCGACAGTGACGAGGAGAACAAGTACGGCCTGCCTGTTTATTAACACACAACACCTTTACAAGCAAAGAACTGAAAAAACAACAATAAAAAAATGGCAAAAATAAGACTACAGGGAGAAGAAGAGAAAAGAAAAAACATATGTTTTGAGGTTGACACCGCCAATCCGCCAATAGGCGAAGGAGGCATGGGCAAGGTGATGAAGGGCGTCTGCATAGACATAGCGACCAACATATCGCGCCCCGTCGCCATAAAGTTTCTTTATGAAGACCTGCCGCCACACGCCATCGAGAGGGCACGGCGCGAGGCATCAATACGCCTGCGCAACGACAACCTGATAGAGATGCTCGGATTCATCGAAACCGAGACTAAGCACGGCACGATGACACGCAAGCACTACCACGTTGTCAGCGAGCTGCTTAACGGCATTCCGCTGTCGAGCATCTTTGAGGGCAAGTGCACCGATGCCGACGGCCACGAGAATCCGTTTGCCAAGAAGCTGTTAAAAGAGTTTCAGGCCGACTCCGTACACTTTGCAAAGACCATAATGCTCAACGTGCTTTCAGGACTCATAGCGCTGCACGACGCAGGATACGTACACCGCGACATCGACCCGTCGAACATCATGCTGACCGAGGACGGACACATCAAGCTGATCGACTTCGGTATAGCGAAGCAGGTGAACAAGCTCACCACCAACGACCGCGGACTGACAACTGCCGGAACCTTCATGGGCAAGGCTGAATATGCCGCGCCAGAGCTTGCCATAGGCGACCTGAAACACCAGAACCAGACCACCGACATATACGCCATGGGCATACTGCTCTATCAGTGCATCGTGGGCCATGTGCCGTTTGAAGGACAGTCGCACGTAGTGCTTGAGAAACAGCTGCACAAGAAAATTCCACTCGCACAGATCAAAGACCGCGGCATGCGCAAGATAATAGAATGCGCCACCGACAAAGACCAGAACGTGCGCTATCAGACAGCGGCACAGATGCGCGTGGCGATAGAAAACCTCGACGGCAAGAAGCGACAGCTCAAGAAGTCGACAAGAATAACCATAGCTGCCGCCTGCGCTGCCATAGCGGTTGCCATAATAGCCATAGGAGGCGTGTCATATCACAACAAGAAGGTGGAGCAGGAGCAGATAGCTCTCGAGATAAAAGCCACCAACGACTCGCTGCGCACCAAGACCGAAACACTCACTCTCACGGCCGACAAGAGCCTCGCCACGGGCGACAGGCACGACGAGGGATACGAGCGTCACTATATCGACGCCTACAAGAAATACATGGAGGCACTGGCCATTGCCAAAAAGATAACAGAGAACAAGCCTGACACCAAGAACATAAGCCTCAACCGCGACAAGGCCAAGGACGCCCTGCTGAAGGCAAAGGCCGAACTGGAAGCCAAGGCTAAAGACTTTGAGGCCAGCGACATGCAGGATATAGCCAAAGAATTCCACACCAGAGTTAAGAACATTACAGACGCATTAAGTTATAATCCATAATCTTTTTTTGAACTATGAGTACTATTGCCAAACTTCTTTTAACCGTTGTCATTGCCGTGTTGTCTATTCAGGCCAACGCACAGACCGCCGGCGACCGCCTGTTTGCACAGGGACAGAAGCTGCAGCTGAAGCAGACCGTAAGCTCGCAGAAACAGGCCATTGCAAAGTTCAGCGCAGCCAAGAAGGCCTACGACTCAAGCACCAAGAAGGCCATGTGCGACAACCAGATTGCAATATGCAGGAGCAACATCAAGCTGATAACGCGAAAGACAAGGACCGTGACGAAAAAAGAGACCGTCGTGCTCGAGAAAGCCGACTCTGCCGTTCCGCCCGAGGTGGCCAAAGACCCCGTAAGGCTCAGCCTGTCGGTGTCGTCGGTAGAATTTAAGTCGTCAGGCAAGAAGAGCGACAACCACGAGGTGACGGTAAACTGCAACTACGACGACTGGACCTACACCTTCCCGGAATGGGTCGACGTCACCAAAAACGGCAACAAGCTGACGCTTACTGCCGACCCCAACAAGACAGACGGAGAACGCTCGGGCGTGCTCACCGTAAAATGCTACGATGAGAAAGCCGAACTGATGATCTATCAGAAAAAGCCGTTCTCGCTGAAGTCTCTTATCGGCGGCAAGAAGTAAGAACAACATAAGCTGACATGAATATCACTGACCGTGAAGTGGTCCGGGCACTGCTGCAGCGCGACGCCCGGGTCACAAGGGACTTCTTTTACCGTAAATGCTATCCGCTCTTCAAGTCTGTGTACGACAACTACCACACAGACTGCTCGTCGTGCATGGAGTTTATAAGCGAAATATACGTCCACATAATGACTCCCGACAAAGCCGGCGGACAATGCAAGCTCGAAGGGTTCAGATACCAGAGCACGCTCTTCACATGGCTAAAGGCCGTGTGCCTCTTCTATTGCTACAAGAGATATGAGCGCAGGACAAAAATGCCGACAGAACAAATTTCTGAAAAATTTGACGGCCAGGGTGTAAGAATCGACACCATTCCCGCATCTATAGAGTTAGACATCTCATCTCTTCAGGCCGACGACGCCGAAACCATACTGAGGCTGATGCCCAACAGAAGATACAGCAGGCTGATAAGGCTGCGATATCTATGCGGACACACCAACGAGGAGACGGCCATGATGATGGGAATGAACATGAACACCTTCTACAACAAGCACAAGATGGCTAAAGAACAATTTTTAAAGACACTAAGAACGGAGGAAATGCGACATGGATGACTACGGCAACTTTACCCTTGACGAGAACATGTTTTCGGCATGGCTCGACGGAAATATGACGCCCGACGAGGAAGAGGCTTTCATGGACATGTGTGCCGACGACCCCGCCATGGGCGAAATACTCGACGCCAACGACCAGGTGGACGACTACTACGAAAGTCTTGTAGACGGAGGATACGAGATACCCGAGGAGCTCGACACCGACTTCGACCTGCCCTACATATCACCGGCAGACGAAGACGACGACATTTACAGCTATGAAGACATCGAACCGTATGACGACAGCAGCGACAGCCATGACATGACTGACGACGGCATGACAGACAGCGACGGCTTCGACGACGACAACGCGACGGACCACTTCGGCAGCGACACTTATCAGGACATGGACTTAATGTAGCCCATACAGACACATACGGCGGGCCGCCACGCCAACGGCGGCCGCATGGACATCTTAAGAATTACTATCCGCAGCCCTCTCCCATTGAGGTGCTGCGGATATTTTTATATTAACAATACAGCAACATTTTTCTTTTTTTCAGCGACATACGTCTTTTCATTCCGCAGAACAACTTCAATACCTCACTTGAATACCATCGGGGCACGGCGGCGACAACACGATGAAGAAACGCTTATGAACATCCTTAACAATCAAAGGCAAGACACCAACAGGAAACACATGGACAGGCTGAAAGCATAAAGGCACAAAATTGATAAAGCAATATGCGGTCTGATTTACCCGAACAAGGCAAAGAGAAGACGCGGCACATGACATGCAAACGACAAAAAAGCAGAGCCGACCAAACATGGGCCGGCTCCGCTATCTAAAAGAATCTGCGCTGGTGTTTTATTTCACGATAACCTTCTTTGTGGTTCCGTCGCTGTAGCGTATGATGTTGATACCCTTTGCAGGAGCGCTAAGGCGAACGCCGTCGATGGTGTAGCGTGCCACCTCCTGTACGTCACCTTCAGTTGTGCCGATGCCATCGATGCTTGTTGTACCCGGATCATACGGAGTCTTGTTCTTGAGGTCAGCAAAGGCGCGTGCGCTAGGCTCTGATGTGCGTCCGTCGTTCTTTGTTGCCGTCACGTCGTAAGCAAATACGCTGAATCCGTACTTGTCGAGATTGTCGAACACTACTGAAGTCTCGCCGGCCTCAATCTGTGTGGTTGTGAGCGATGTCAGGATAACGTCACCCTTCTTAACAGGCTGTGTTATAGAGATATAGTCTATGTAAAGCGGAAGTCCGTTAGGATCAGAGCATGCCATCTCAAACTTAGCTTTCTCGAGCCCGTTGGTAGGCAGCTGCACGTTTGCCACGGCGTCGGTGTTGCCGTCCATGGTAGACATATAGAGAGAGCCTGCGAACTGTATTACGATAGGTGCGTCGGGATTTTCGCACTTGACATGCATCTCAACGTTCACGAAATCGTTGTTTGCCACGTACAGTTCAGGTGAAGAGAGTGTAAGGTTCATGCCACATCCGAAATATCCGTCGAGCATGTAGCACAGAGGTATCACCTCGCCTTCGGGTGTCTCCATTGCGAGCGGTCCGTTGATGCCCCATCCTGTCCTGGCTGTCATGTCGTCTATGGTCATGTCGGTTGTACACGGAGTGGCCGAGCCTAAGTCGGTAGCCTTAGTATACTCTGATGTCTTGTTGAAGTCCTCGCGCAGCAGTTCATAATTCTCGTCGTCCTTTTCCACCACTTCAGCGCCGTACAGTGATACGGTGTAGTTGTCGGCCCTTGTTACCTTTGTCCAGTTGGCCTTGAACGAAGACTCGGTGAAGTCGGTGGCATCAAGTGGCTCCGGCGTAGGCAGCTGCTCTACTCTATGCAGCTTCTTCTCAGAGAACATGTTGACGTTGTGTGACATTACTGCAAAGCAATACTCTTTAGACGGATCGAGGTCGGTAAACGTATAGCTCATGTCGCTGTGACGACTTACCATATCATATTTTAGATGTGGACTATCTATACCTCCCATATTTTCTATATAATCCTCAAGTGTCATGTCAGGATCAGCCTCTATCATGTCAAGTATTTGTTTCGAAAAAACAATACTATACTTATCTTCACCAGTCTCGGGGTCCTTACCGTCGTAAGTATATAACCATACATAATAGTTATAAGCCTTACGCACACTTTCCCACTTAATAGTAAAAGAGTCCTCTGTTATATCAGTTACTCCCGTAACGTATGGCACAGCTATAAATTCGTCACAAGATGATGTTATTTTTATGTCATCTATGAGTAACGTACGCAGACCTGCAAATACAACAGACACACCATTATAAGCGGAATAATTATCAAATTCTATCGTAACTTCAGTCCAACCCATGCCTTCATACAACTGCAGGTCTGCCAAATTGCTCTTTGTCTGGTTTGTTTCTATTTTTCGTCCCTGTTCGTCTGATAGGCCTACCACAAGGTGTGCCGAACGGTCTTCCACAGGCTCGCCTTCATCATTAATCCATTCGGAAATCAAAGCCTTTACCAAGAACGTAATGCGTACAGAGCCACTATAATCCATACGAGGGGTATTTAATATACTCTGATCCATACTGAATGTCTGCATTGCAATGGCTCCTCCAGCCTGATAAACCTTGTGGCCATACCACTGTGAGCCGTGCGTCAGCTCCGGATTGATAGACACGTCTTTGTCGAGCGAAGCCAGCGGAGTGCTGAAGTCGGGAGCTTCGGGCGTGCCCTTAGTCATAGCTTCAAAGTTCTCGTTTACAAGGATGTCACATGTTGTAGATGAGAAAGGCACTTCGTGCCTGTCTTCAAACTTGTCACCCAAAGGGGTAACCGTCACTTTCACGTTTGTCACCTGAGCGCTTACGCTAAGCGACAATCCTGCTGCAAACAGCATGGTTAGTAGTAAATTTTTCATCTTAAAAGATTTAATTAAGTTAATAATAGTTTTTCAACGGACTCTTCTTTGTTAAAAAAATCATCCATTTGTGCGTAAATATACAAATTATATTCACATACAAAATTTTATTGATAAAAATCTGCATATTTTTACATAATTAGTTAAATAACTTAACATATGCCACAAAAAGGCTCTGCTGCATGACAAATAATCATTACTTACACTTTTTGCAACATTATATTTAACAATAGCACCATGAATACGGCATTATCATATAACAAAAATATCTAACGCACAACTTTCCTATCAAATTGACACATCGACTTTGCAAGTCGCCAAAATCTGCTTACAATTTTATTCATTTTCGCACTATTTTTATCCTATTTTACCACCACTCATACCCCGGTGTTCTAAAAGACGCATTTTGGGGCAATTTCATTATGTCTATATATGTATCCGTTTCAGATACAAAAGTTAAGCATTTGCCGTCAAATATACACTAAAAGCCCATAGCATCAGTATCTGCATATATGCCGTGTGAATCACGTTACAACTTTCAGGCCCCAGCATCCATTCTATGCGCCATACATCATTATTAAATAAAAGGAGCTGTCGGTCATCCTCATTATTGTAAACATTCTTCATGTTTTCCGACCATTTGACGCTCTCAGAACACGCATGCTCTTCGCCATACCGCGGTTTGGGGCAGAAAAGGGCAAAAAACGGAGCGTTTTGTTAAGGCGCTGATTGACAATGAGTTGCAGCAAATAATAGTAAAAAGCGGAAGTGTTAAAAAACATAACCGGCCCACTTACGCATAAAAAGTGGCCCGTTTACGGATGAAAAGGTGCCATTTCTGAAGCTCAAACTTATGGTTTCAGGCCCAGAAATGACTGATTTTAGTGGCATTTTTCGGCTTATTTATAAACGTATGTTAATGAAGCGACGTTCTTACTGTCATTTCCTTAACATACGTTTACCTTTTATTTTCCAGATTGAAAAATATTTTTGTCATGAGTTTTTACCACATATACAGTAAATAGCGCATGGCAAATTATTCACATTTTTATATTGCAATTAGAGGTAAATTTTATTCCTTAATTGAAAAATATGTTTGCCACGATTATTCTAAAAATATTGAATTTGCATCAATACCTTAACAGAATATATCAAAACACGGGCATAACGGCATTAAAATTAGCGCTCGAAAAATAACCTTAACCACATGTTATCACAAAGAAAAATACACGGAAGACGACGGTAAATGCAAGATAGACTAAATAGACTAGTTTAAAAAACGATATATTCTGTTTACATTCTTATATTTTCACTATATTTGTTGTCATCAGGTAGGTTTTATTTGGCCATCAAAAAATTGGATAAAACTCGCACGAGAACGTGCAATGTATAAGAAAAAGCCGGACTATTCCTAATTGTCATATTTCTCCTATTTTCAAATAAATCTTTATCTTGCTCAAAAATAACATTCCTTTCAGAAAAGGCCACATAAACAACTGCAATCTTACGGAATAAAAACATATATAGAAAAACAAACATACTGTAGCCGAGTCCCCATAACCACAGGCAAAGGTAATTCATGTTCTTCCCATACAACCAAGCAATTCGGCTTTGTGAAAAAATCCTCCTCGCTCCGAAGGTCTTACGATATTTTTTCTAGAAGTCTTACATGCACAGAACACGACCTTTCTAAATCTGTAGTTAATGGAACTCCGGCCTTGAAACTGTACTAATAAAAATTATTGTAGTTTTATGTAACCCTGTTCAAAAACACTTCAACATTGTTTAATTTACAATTGTTATAATCTTCCATCGCTTTTTGTGAAAATAGACAATTGGGGCATAATATTAAAAGAACAAATAAGAGATATTTCTCTGTTTTATATAATCTGTCAATATTTTAGGTTTAATCAATATTCCAGTAAGCGTCTGGATCACCATCAAAAATGGTATCTATTTCATCGTTCGTATATCCCATTACATCATGAGCATACGTACCTGTATAATCGCCATTATATTCCCTATAACTATTAGTTCTCTTATATCTAAAATTATTTGGTATGTCAAAAGGTTTCATATCTTTAAAAATATCCAAAATTTCAGAATGTGGATAGTCATCATTGGTTAACAAAGTTGAAATGAAATCAAATATCTTAGCAGCAACAACGATGATTTCAGAATCATCAATAGTCATGCTGCAAGAATGATTTTTGCAAAAATAACTAAGTAACTCATGCCTTTTCCTGCCATCATTCAGAAATTTTAGTTGAACATATGACAGTTTTTTACTCCATCCTTTAAAACTATTACTATAATATCGTACTAAATGATAAAAGATTGAAGTTGTATCATACTTGCTGCCATTACTTTCAAGAAATTTGTCTATAATTACCATAAAGATTCTTTCGTTTTGGATTAACGTATAATACAATAATGAAGAGAAGAATGCTTTATCTTTTTGATAAGCATTCGAATAACATTCATAAAGAGTTTTATACAGCCATAGCGAAGACAACTTCTTTATGTTTCCTGTTTCATTACAAACAAAAACCCAATTCAGATAACATAGAGTTCGCAAGTTAAATAAAAAGTTCTTACTTGCTTTATCTAACCAGACTTTCATAGCATCCCGATATTTGTAAAAATCGCCACCAACAGATTCTGTATTCTTTTTGAATCTATAGTTATTGTATTGATTAACAATTTTTCCATAAGGGAACAAACACTCTTGAAATATCGGTGTTGAATAGTGATGTTGTACATCATGGAACAAATTGATCCTTCTACTTAAACGGAATTTGTCAAAAATATCAGTATTATCTGTTGGGAATTTGTACTGAGTATCAATGAAATGGCATAAATACCTATCTACGAAAGATAATTCATCCATCTTAGATTCTATATGTTCCTTCAGAAATTTGAAATTTGGATCCGATATTGTTTTGTCTAATGGAATTTCTATATATTGTCCTATTTTCTTGGCAATGTGGTATATAACTGCATTGGTAAAGACTCTATAACCGACTGTGTTTTGAAAACCATTTGATACAAGACTTCGTTTGTTGCTATCAAATTTAGTCAAAACCTTCGGCGAACGTTCATAATCATCTTTTGAATAGCTCAATAATGCTGTTATACCAATAGTCTGAAATTTTGAAGTATAGTCTATCAAGGTAATACACCCAACAATATTTTCATTAAATTCCACCGCAGGCATGACATTCTGCAAATATTCTTTAATTAACTTGAAGGCCTCGTCACTATATAAGATGAACTTTTTGCTGTTCTTTTTGTATTTGCTACGATAGGTATAATAAAAACGATTAGTTGATTCTAATGTCATATCATCTACCACAAAACTATATAGAACTGTATCACGCTGTAATTTCACACCATCAGTCCAATCACCAAACATTGATAGTTTTGTATAATCATTTGCATAAACATTCGAGCAAATACACATTGGAAATAATGAGTATTTGTTTTCAAACGTTGTCCATATTTCTTGAAAAGAATTATAGTTTTCGTCAAATGTGTCAAACAAAGATTTATGACGAGCTTCTCTATCTTTTTGTTTTTTCTTATCCCATTCTAACTTTTCCTCATACTTTGACAATAGAAATGTTTTGCCCTTATCAAGATTACCCTTATATTTGAGTAATTGTACTTGACGAACAGGAAGAGTTCTCCCTTTCCAAAGAAAAAATGAAAGCCAGTTTGAACAGTCCTTGTCTTCTATTTCATTTTTTACCCATTTCTCCAACTGTTTATAGTATTCCTCTTGATCAGGATAGAATACTTCAGATAGAATTCTTTTTGCCGATTCTATATTTTGTATTTCCCCATGACCGAACCAATCTCGTCCTCTTAAAGCGAGTTTTTTTTTCATTGCTTTCCATCGAAGATTACCATATTGTTTCTTGGTAGAAGGTAAATCTAACCAATTACAAAAATTCTGATAAAGAGCATCTGAATTGTCATATTCTTTTCTCCATTCTGCTATTTTAGACAATTCTTTTTTTACTATCTGATAATCAAAAGATCTCTTTCCTTTCAGATAGTTAAATACTAATGGTAAATGAATATATCGACCTTCAACAGCATCTTCCCACTTATGAGCTTCCTCTAAAGTTTGATTGAATAATTCAAAAAAAACATTATCTATCTTTCCTTCTTTTTTATCGTTTTCAACTAGTGGAACTAAATTCTCAAACCAATGAATACGAGATTTTTTCTCTTTAATGAGATTATTTACTTTGATTTCGATTTTTTCAATATTCTTCTCGAAATCACAACAATCTATAATCCCCAATCCCAATATATAAACATCATTGCCATCATATATAGAGAATTGAAATGCATGATCAATTTTGAACAAATTCATGTATTCACGACGGAATAATGCCGAATATTTATTGGTATCAAAAGCTTGGTTAAAATGCCTTTCTATGGATTTGAGCATTTTCATTGCATCTGGAGACGGTTTTGTTGACATGTCTTTGTAAATTATATATCGGTTGACATTCTTACTTATTTGGTAGAGGTGTACTAATTGAAAATAAGATCACTTAACATTTTTGCAAAATTACAATAAAAGCATATAATTACTCTTTTTTCTGAATATTTTTTGTGACTTGAACTAAAAATGATTCTCCGTCGTTCTGATTGTCAGGATAAAGGAAATAAGAGAATGACAATGCATGGGCAGCCATGCCGTTGTCTATTTCTGCCTTACGCTTGGCATATCCGTATCCTTTGGTTATCGTATCGGCATCAGCAAGAACGATAACTTGTTCGCCACTCTCTTGCGCAAGACTTATCTGATTGACAATGGCTTCCTTGAATAAGTTTCCAATACCGTCCATGAATATAAAATCAACATCTCTTTCAGGGAAAAAGATGTTCAGTATTGCTTTAATGAAATGATATTCAGCGGTGTTTTTATTCCTGGCTTCGATGAAAATTTTAGTCATATTATCTTACTTCAATTTCTTGATTTATCGAATAATCCAAACTTTCTAAAGAATAGTGATACGCCTTTAGTTCATCATCAGAAGTCTTCAGCAGTTTAAAAGCAGCCACAATATCATCAAACTCGTTTAACGCCACATTACGCAGACCTTTTATCGAGTCGTTATCGTGCGTAGTTACAAACAGCTGGGTGTTGTTTCTGACAGCTGCATTTATAAGAACTTTCCACAGGCTGCCCATGACAGAATAATGGAAGCCATTACTGATTTCGTCAACGAGCAGAGCGCCGTCCTTGCAATCGTATACGGCTGTAAGAAGAGAGACAATCTTTCTTGCTCCGTCGCCCATCATATTGACAGGAATACGCTTGGCGAGGCCTATGTCGACAAGCATTTCATTGTCTGCGAATATAAAGTCGGTTACGCGCGGCTCAATTATTTTAAGTCCTTCCACAATAAAGTGCTCATCCTTATTCTGAAGAATATTTTTAAGGCCCTGTATTGACGCGTTAAAGTCATATTTAGGACTTAAATACGTGCATCGCAGCGATTCAGCATACTGGTCTGACACGATGCTTGTTGCCTCGGTTGAGTTTGCCGAGTCAAAACGTATCTGCGATTCATAATGCCTGCCGTTGACCTTAAAATCAAATTTCAATCCGTATTTCCCCTCTTGAACATTTGAAAGGATGTTATTGTCGTCAGCATTTATAGACACATTGTTCTGACTTTGTTCAAACAGGCTTATACTCAAATCGCGCTTCTCTTCGTTTTCCATACGGATATGGATGGGGCGACTTGTATCTAAATTATAGAAATCAAGTTTAAGATCATTCAAGCGTGCCTTGCTGTAACCGCGCATAACGTTCACACGGATAGGCAGCAACGGATTAGACAAGCCGCTGACCAGGAACAAAGACTCCAGCAACGAAGACTTTCCACAATTATTCTTTCCAAAGAAAAGATTAATTTGCTTAAAGCCTTTTATAGAAGCATGCCTTATGCCTCTGAACCGCTCTATCTCGATTTTGGTAAACATTGTTTCTGCTGTTATTCGATTATAAATCAATACGCAAATTTAATCAAAATATCCCGTATTATACTGTTTTTCACAACAGTTTTTATGTAAAAAAGACTTTTTACGTTTCACAAAATGAAAAATATGTTTGCCACGACTATTCTACAATGAGTTGTATTTGCATCACAGCCTTAACAGAAAGTATCAATATGCAGACATAATGCCATGAAAAAAATTATCATGCTGAGCGCTACAAGAATAAGCTTAACTGCATATCATGACAAAGAAAAATACACGGCAAACAATGAATACCATGAATATAAACTAAACAACTTAGTTAAAAATGATGTATTCTGTACTACATTCTTATATTTTCGCTATATTTGCATAACATGAACAGAAATTTGCTTTCTGCATAAAGAAAAGAATATATCGCTAAAATAAAAATTTTATTGCCATGAAAATCATCAGTCTTATACTATCGCTAATGGTCCTGACGGCAGCCTCAGCCAGAGCCGACAATAACGCAACAGAAGCGCTGGGCGACAGTTGCATGAGGATAAACGACACGTTCAACGCCATGAGATATTACAGCGAGGCGCTGCAGACAGACAGTTCAGACGCGATAAAGGAAAAAATGGCGCACTGCCTGTTTATGCGCGGCGAATACCGTAAATGCGCGGCAATGCTCGAAGGTATGGCAAAGAAAGGCACCGACAGTCTGAGCCTGGAGACGATGCGCCGGCTATTTGACTGCTACAGATACATGGATAACACGGCAAAACAGATAGAATGGGGCAACAGGTTGCTGAGCAGATGCCCTATGGACGGCATCGTAACGGCATACATGGCACACATATACAACAGCGACGACAACGCATCGTCACCACAAAAGGCTTATGACATTACGGCAAAGTATATGCAGACAGACTCAACGTGTCTGCCCGTGATGCGCGAATATGCCGACGCAAACTTCCTGATGCGCGACTACGGCAAGGCTATAAATGCTTACAACAGGCTGCTCGAACTGGGCGACTCTACCTACAACACGGTCTACTCGCTCGGCATGGCTTACATGCAGACGGGCAAAAACCCTATGGCATGCAAATGGCTCACCAAGGCAGTCGAAAAGAGCAAGATGCAAAATGCGGGATGCCTTTACCGCCTCGGCATCGTGTGTGTCGACATGGACAGCGTGGCCGAGGGCATTGACTATCTGGAAAAATCAATCGAACTGATGGAGCCAGACCATACGGTGCTGTTTGTAGTAAAGCGCGCATTGGGCGAAGGCTACTACAAGCAGGGCAAATACTGGTCGGCAATATACGCATGGCGTGAGGCGCTCAAACTTAACCGCAACAGTATGGCCACGATATTCAACACTGCGCAGGCATACGGATTTATAGGCAAGCACGACATGGAGAAGGCTTACTACAGAACTTTCCTGAGCATGGCGGCACTGGTTAAGCCCAACAAGGAACTTAACCAGATGGTGAAACAGGCTGAGGCAGTAGTGGGAGTGAAGGAGAACTTCAACGGAGCCATAATAGGACTGCCTGAGAACTGACACATGCCGGCTGCCTAAAACGGAAAGACGCCACGTCGGCACATAATAGAGACAGCTTATCTCAGATCAATACTAATTAAATATTTAAGCCTATGAAAAGAAATCTTTATATTGTTTCTCTCTTCCTGTTTTTCTTCTCATTAAAAGGCATTGCGGCCATTCCTGAAGGGGCAATACCATTTATCTTTGACAGGCATCTGTATTTTCAGTGTACGCTTAATGACACCATACCTGTTACCCTAATTTATGACACCGGGGCTGATTTTCTATACTTAGACCAAGATTATCTGAAATTAAATAATCTTCAAAATGCTTTCGGCAGAAAAGGCAGGGCAAAAATCGGGGGAGCAGGCAACAGCGGACCTCAAAGCGTAGAGATATTCATCGAGCCCGTCAAGATTCACTGCGGTGACATGGAATATCAAAACAAGATTACTCCTATAATTAAGCTGCGTGACATTCTCGGCAGACATACCGACGGTCTGTTAGGCAACACTCACCTACTGACATCTCCTTTGGAAATCAATTTTAGCGAAGGATACATAAAACAGCTTAAAAAACCGTTTAAAGATGATTTGCTTGACAACTATATAAAACTTGACGCACGATTTGAGAAAAACCGTATTGATGTAAAGGCCAAACTTCAAATTGACGAGAAGAACACCTTGGAAGGATGGTTCAGAATGGATTTAGGATGTGGATCCTCAATCAGTCTTACTAACGAGGCAGCATCTTCTCTGAATATTGATGACATACCGAAAGCATACTTCAGGACACAAGCCGGCGGCATTGGCGGCAGTTCTGACCAGTTTATTATAAGAGCCGCACAATTCTGTATGACAGATACACTTAAAGACATCGTAATAGATTATTCTGTTAATGAAAAAGGCGCTCTGTCATTTGGCAAGCCATATTTAGGTCTGATTGGAAATAAAATATGGTCGTTATACGATATTGTCTTAGATCCGGAAAACTCTTCAGTGTGGGTGAAACGCAACAAGAATAAAGGAATGTATATGCTATCATCTGTAACCCACATGGCAACTTTTGACCGCACGGATATTTATGAAGGATGGATAGTGAACGGATTATACAAAGGCGGAATAGCAGAAAAGGCCGGTATTGAAATTGGAGATATAATCATAGCCATAAACAATCGTCCGGTAAAAGAAATAACATGGGAAGAGCAACGAAAGGGCTTAAATCTTAATGGAGAAGTTAAATATACCGTCAAAAAAGCCGACGGCAAGATAGTTTGCTATACATTACACGTTGACAAACAGATAATCTGATTTAATGCCTGACTAAATATTAAGTTTTTTATAATAGGGAGAGAAATTCTTATTTTTATAGGAATGAAGCTAAGATAGCCCTATTGCCGTTTTATATTGAATATCTTGCCGTCCGCTATTTTCTAGACATAGCCCTTTATGCCTGCTAAATAGCAGACGGCAAGGCAGCAATATGTAAAATAGATAGATGAAAACATCAATCTGCCTGCAGAAACAAACCATATACCGGCTTGCGACCGATAAAGGTTAAACAGGCTCTTGGGCAAATATGATAAAAATATGAAAAACTGTTTGAGCGTTAGCATTTTATTAGTATCTTTGCAGACAGAATTTTAAGCAAATCACAATAAGGATTATTCCGTTGTGAAAACATTCAGGTTGGCTCGTCGTCCTTTTTTACGGCGGGCATTTTTTATAATGGCCGAAAGGCTTTGACAAATGGGTATTGACAACAAGATTTCACTATAAGTTATGGACACTAACATTTCCGACTATGAGATAATGGCGCCCGTGGGCAGCCGCGAGAGCCTGCAGGCAGCACTGCAGGCCGGTGCCGACTCGATTTATTTCGGCATCGAGAAGCTGAACATGAGGGCTCACTCGGCAAGCACGTTCACCATTGACGACCTGCGCGAGATTGCAGCTACGTGCGGCGAAAGGGGCGTGAAGACTTATCTGACGGTGAACACCATCATCTATGACGACGACATAGAGCTGATGCACCAGATTATCGACGCCGCCAAGGAGGCCGGCATCTCGGCCGTGATAGCGAGCGACGTGGCCGTTATGACCTACTGCCGCAAGGTTGGCCAGGAGGTTCACCTGTCTACACAGCTTAACATAAGCAACATCGAGGCGCTGAAGTTCTACTCTCAGTTTGCCGACGTTGTGGTGTTGGCGCGCGAGCTTAAGATGGAGCAGGTGGCAAAGATACATGAGCAGGCTGAGCAGATGAACATCTGCGGACCGTCGGGCAAGAAGATTCGCATTGAGATGTTCTGCCACGGCGCGCTGTGCATGGCCATCAGCGGCAAGTGCTATCTGAGTCTTGACAACGCGGCGCGCTCTGCCAACCGCGGAGAGTGCATGCAGCTGTGCCGCCGCTCATACATCGTGACCGACAAGGAGACTGGCACGGAACTGGAGATTGACAACAAATATATAATGAGCCCGAAAGACCTTAAGACGGTGCGCTTCATCGACCGCATGATGAGGGCCGGCGTAAGAGTGTTCAAGATAGAGGGCCGCGCACGCGGACCTGAGTATGTCTACACAGTGGTGAAATGCTACAAGGAGGCCATACAGAGTGTGCTTGACGGCACGTTCACCGAGGAGAAGAAGGACGAATGGGACGAGCGTCTGGCAACGGTGTTCAACCGCGGATTCTGGGACGGATACTACCAGGGACAGCGCCTTGGCGAATGGAACAAGAACTATGGCTCTAACGCCACGGAGCGCAAGGTTTACGTGGGCAAGGGCGTAAAGTATTTCTCTAAGCTCGGCGTGGCTGAGTTCTCGTGCGAGGCATGCGAATTTTCTGTAGGCGACAAGATGCTTATAACAGGTCCTACCACTGGCGTGATGTATGTAACCGTCGAGGAGATTCACGACGACACTCATGCCGTGCAGACTGCTCAAAAGGGCACCCGAGTATCATTTAAGGTGCCTGACAAGGTTAGACCAAGCGACAAGCTGTTTAAGCTGGTTAAGGTGGAGCCGAAGTATTGATTTTTATTAGGAGTTAAAGGAGTTAGAGGAGTTAAAGGAGTTAAAGGAGTTAAAGTCAAATGCTTTTCTTCTTAGGAGTTAAAGGAGTTAGAATCAAATGACTTGTTGGCATAAAACAACTTTGCATTTGGATTTTTCACTTTTCATTTTTCACTTTTCACTTTCATAAGACGAGAGTTAAAGTAAAATGACGTGATTAGCCTATATGCTAAATTAAAAAAAGATATTTGCCGTTTATATTATGTGGTCGATAGAGCAACTTAAATACTGCAAAGAGTCGGAAGACAAAGTGGAGTTCAAGAAAGGTGAACACGGAAACGTAGCCTATGACGGAGGCTCGCGACTGAAACCTTCGGAACGCCGCCGCTGCATATTGGGTTATGTCACCGCCTTATGCAACGAAAAAGGCGGTTCGCTCGTAATCGGCATGGAAGACAAATATCCGCATAAAGTTGTAGGAACAAGACAGAATGAAAACAGCACGGGCGAACTGGAGGCAAACATATACCGCGACACAGGCATAAGACCGAAAATATACGAACTGTATGAAGATGAGGCCGAAAAGAAAGGCCGTGTTCTAGTGATAGATGTTCCGCCACGACCTGCAGGAACAGTATTCAAGTTTGAAGACGTTCCACTGATGAGAGTAGGCGAAGAACTGAAGCCTATGTCGGATGAAGTTTATCTAAGCATTATTCAGGAAAACGAGCCCGACTTTTCACAACAGATTTGTCGTGATGCCACTTTAGATGATTTGGATCCTGACGCATTGTCTGTTCTTAAGGAAAAATATGCAAGGAAACAGAACAATCCGATATTTCTCACACTCAGCAACAGACAGATTCTGAGCGACCTGCAACTGATAACTGATGAAGGAATAACCAATGCCGCCGTGATATTACTCGGCAAAGAGGATTTTATCAAGCGTGTATATCCCCAGGCATCAGTGATGCTTGAATACCGCCATTCAGAATCGCAAATAACCTTCGACAACAGGATATCCTATTCGCAGCCGTTCTTTATAATGATAGACAGGCTGTGGCACGACATAGACCTGCGCAACGGTAAGTTCCAGATTAAAGAAGGGCCATACATCTTTGATGTTCCTTATTTCAATGAAGAGGTTATACGCGAATCCATAAACAACGCAATAACCCACAGAGACTACACCCGGCACAGTGAAACCGTGATTAAGCAATATCCGCAAAAACTTATTGTTACTAATGCCGGCGGTTTTCCTCATGGCGTAACTATTGACAACATCCTCACAGTACCAAGCACACCCAGAAACCGCCTGCTGGCAGATGCCCTTTCAAAAACAGGCATTGTAGAGCGTTCCGGTCAGGGCGTAGACAAGATTTTCTACAGAACATTGTCTGAAGGCAAAGAAGCTCCTGACTATTCAGGCAGTGATGCGTTCAACGTTGAACTCATATTGTCGGCCATAATCCAAGACAAGGCCTTTGCCCTTTTCATAGAATCAGTACAGCAGAATCTTGCCGAAGACAATAAGTTGTCTGTCTTTGAAATTGTTGTTTTAGACAAAATAAGAAGAAATGAAAAAACTACAGCTTTAGACAAGGCTGTAATAAAGCAACTCATGGACAGAAACCTGATAGAAAAGCGCGGAAAGACCAATGGCATACATTACATATTGTGCCGGAGTTACTACGAATTTACAGGAAATACGGCAGAATATTCAAAAAAGAGCGACTGGAACACTTCACAGGTTACATCGATAATTATACCATTCCTCACAAAATATAACAAAGCCAAAATGGGAGACTTTGTGAAACTTCTTGACGGTCATCTTACAAGACGCCAGGTAAGAGTTTATATACAACACATGGTTGACCAAAATATCCTTACTGCAAGCGGGAAAGGTTATGGCACATATTACGAAATAAGCAACAATTATAAACGAAACTCCGTGCTTATTGACAAGGCGTTCATCTTAGGCATTGAGGAACTGAAGAAGCGCGGAGAACTTAAATGGCCAAATAATGACCAAGAGAAAGGTGACAAATAAGTCATCACAACGTGTAAGTATTTAAATATCAGACAATTAAAATGGCCAAGATAATATGGCCATGATATAAGATAAAATAATAAACTGTTTACAAACATATTAAAAACAAAGGATATTATGACAATAAATGAAGCACAGGACGAGGTGATTGAGGAGTTTTCTGACTTCACCGACTGGATGGACAAATATCAGTTGCTCATTGACCTGGGCAACGAACAGAAGCCGCTCGACGACAAGTATAAGACGGAGAGTAACCTCATTGACGGCTGTCAGAGCCGCGTGTGGCTGCAGGCTGACTATGAGGACGGCAAGATTTATTTCACGGCTGAGAGCGACGCACTCATCGTGAAGGGCATCATCGCCCTGCTGATACGCGTGCTGAGCGGACACACACCGCAGGAGATTCTCGACACAGACCTCTATTTCATCGACCGCATCGGTCTGAAAGACCATCTCTCGCCCACCCGCTCAAACGGTCTGCTGGCCATGGTCAAGCAGATCAGAATGTATGCGCTGGCGTTCAAAGTTAAAAACTAAAAGTGAAGAGTGAAGAATTCATTTGAATTGACAATTGACAATTCATAATTCTTAATTCACAATTCATAATTTACGCCTTCTTGGTCAAATCATAATTTTCAATTCTCAATTATCAATTCTCAATTTGAATCGATGCGCAAGTTAAAGGTTACGGAGATGAACCGTCTGACGGTAGACGAGTTCAAGAGTTCTGAGAAGATGCCGCTCATCGTGGTGCTCGACGATGTGAGGAGCCTGTATAACGTAGGCTCGGTGTTCCGCTCGTGCGATGCTTTCCGCGTAGAGGCTGTGTGGCTCTGCGGCATCACGGCATGTCCGCCTCACGTAGAGATACACAAGACGGCGCTCGGAGCTGAGGACAGCGTTGAGTGGCGCTACTTCAAGACGGCTGCCGAAGCCGTAAGCGAGCTGCACACCATGGGATGCAAGGTGATGGCCGTGGAGCAGTGTGAAGGCAGCACCATGCTCAACGAGTTTGTGCCCGACGCAGGCCAACGCTATGCCGTCGTGCTGGGCAACGAGGTGAAGGGCGTGCGCCAGGAGGTAGTTGACGCCAGCGACGGATGCCTTGAGATACCGCAATTCGGCACGAAGCACTCGCTCAACGTGTCGGTAACGGCAGGCATCGTGGTGTGGCACTTCGCGCAGGAGCACATCAAATCAGCAAAGCAACAGCAATAATGCCACGGCACCGCAATAAGCGGCATAACACAGAACACATACGGCCCTGAAGCCGGCCGAAATAAAACAACGTCCGCAGATGTCTGCATCAGGCAGAATCTGCGGACGTTGTATTTTCTATCTTGCTAATATAATCCTATCTGTTCCACACCTTTACAGAGCCCTGCCTTGTAGAGATGATGTATGCACCTGCCGGCATGCTGCTGATGCTTATACCCTCCTGCGAGTTATATTTCTTCATGTCCATCAGCACGCCCGTCTGGCTGTACACCCTTACCGGCTCGTTTTCAGCCACGCCCGTCAGGCGCACTCTGCCGTCGGCATAAACAGCCTGCACCATGTCCTTCACAGCCGGACGTATCACGTTGATTCCGGTAGACGCCACAGGAGCATATTCCATCACAAGCTCGTCATACACAGCCATCTCGCCCGTGTTTCTGTCCGTCTGATAAACGATGTTTGAGAGTATGGCGTTCTTCGAGTTGAGATAAACCGTTCCGTCCCACTCGTTCTCCACGGGATAAAGCGTGTTGACAGTCTCGAGCGACAGGTCGTGCGTGTATTCATCACGGCTCGACGGCTGCTCCTTCACTTCGCTGTATGTCATCCATTCCACAATGTTTCCGGCTTCGTCATACGTGCACACCTCGCCTCCGGCTGGCATCTTCGCGCCGGTGAAGAAGTCGCCAATGGTGCTTATCTTCTCAACCATACGATCCTTGTCGTCATAAATATACTTCGTGCCGCTCGAGAACGTCATCTCATCGCCGAAGAACGACGAATAGACATTCTCCTCGTCCAGACGTCCCTTGTCGTCATAAGTATAGATCACCTCCTCGAATTTCTCCGTCAGCGCCTCGTCAACGTAGGTGTTGCGCTTAACGAGCTTGTCGCCTTCGTAGACATACTCATAGACACCGCCAAGTTCAAACTCGCCCTTCTTGCGGTTAAGGTTATAGTTGGCACGGCTTAAGATGCGTCCGTTCTCGTCGTAAGTGTATCTCACCTGCGTAGAATACGTATAGAAGTCGTCGCCCGAGAACTTCTGGTATCCCTTCTCGAGCACCTCGTTTCCGTTTTCGTCATAAACATATTTCAGCGTATAGTCGTAGATAAAGCCTGCCAGTTCGCGATACTGCACCGCACTGTCTACACGGCCGTTGGCATCGTCGTAGAAGTATTTGTAATAGTCGTTAGTGTGCTTCGATGTTATTCCGGTCAGCTTATATTCATACTGCTGGGCAAATGATGCCGAAGAAAACAATACAGCGATGATAAGGGAGATAAAATTTCTGTTCATAATGCGTTTGATTTAGAGGTTATACATGTTGTTTCTTAAAAGCTATAGCATTCCGAAAGCAAATATAAGCAAAATTTTATAAAAACAAAAGATATTTTGTAAAAATGTAATAATCTTTTATAAAATCAGCCCTTAAAGTTAAAATTAGTCGTCATAACAATACAATTTGCAGACAATTTCAAGGCAAAAATCTTTCAGCCGCCGCATTGTTTCTATCCATTCAGCTCCAGCGTGCCCTCAGCCGTCCCTATGCTCTTTGCCGGCGCCATGCCGTACAACATTTTTTAAGGCATAACACACCATGCCAAAGAAAACATCCGGCGGCACCCTGCCATACATTAAACCGCAAACACAATATCTTATATTCAGAATACTGCCTGTATTTTAACCTCTATCTGTTATTATAATCCGGCCGGTATTTTTGCTTTAATACTGAGCGGAATTTTCATTTGACGTTCCGCAGGCGCGGCTGATATGCCAAGAAGAAGCCTACAAAAGACTGACGACGAAGGCAGGAATAAGCCAAACAGGCTGAGCTATATGCTGCCTAAGAAGCGTTTTGAGACAATAAATGCGGCAGCCCGGACACCTGTCCCGACTGCCGCATTCAACGCGTCATACCGCATTATATTATATCACGTCAGGCACCTGCCGTGCCCTGACTTATTATGTCTATAAGTATAGGCTTCATTCCGCCGACGAAACATTCAACGGCGATGACCATAAGCAGAAGGCCCATAAGGCGCATCATGACGTTGTTGCCCGTCTCGCCGAGCACGCTCACAAGGCGCGTGGAGGCGCGCAGGATGAAGTATGTAAGCACGTAGATAAACACTATCGAGCCTATCAGTATGCTCTTCATCGTTATTGTATGGGCGTCGCTCATCAGCACGATGGTGTTGGCTATGGCGCCCGGACCGCAGAGCATAGGTATGCCCAGCGGCGTTATCGATATGTCGTTGGCATAGGTCTTTATCTCGTCAGAGTTGAGTTTCACGTGCGTGTAGCGTGCCTGCAGCATGTCGTAGCCTATCTTGAAGATTATCACGCCGCCGGCTATGCGGAAGCCGTTGGTGGATATGCCGAAGAACATGAAGATAAACTGGCCGGCAAAGGTGAACACGATGATGATGATCAGCGCCGTGATGGTGGCGCGCTTTACGATAGACTGGCGCTGCTCCTCGCTCATGCCCTGGGTCATGGTAAGAAACACGGGCATCGTGCCGAGAGGATTGGCAAGCGTGAAGATTGACGTGAGGCACAACAGTGCGTAAGGAAGTAATGTTTCCATGGTTTTTTAAATTTTTCTGCAAATTTATAAATAAATTAATAATAAAGCCATAAATGTCATGAAAAATAAAAATAATAACCGCCCAATGGTTATTTCGGCTGCGCGTGCCGGCAAATACAGCCGCCCAAAAAGCACACAGGACAGCGCCGCAAGGGCGCATATTAGGGGTTTCCCTATGCAATTTAGGCCTTTTCCTTTTGACATCTCGCCATTTTTTAGTTTCTTTGCACCAAGTAAACAATATTCAGAAACTTATGAGCACGAAAACAATTAAGAGATTTGCCATAGCCGCACTGGCAGCAACAGCACTCTCACTGCCGGCATCGGCACAGAATTATTGCCACAGCCGCTACTACAACGAGAGCACCGGAAGACTGGAATATTCTTACGGACGCCACGACAGCGGACTGGGCACGGGCAACATGTATTACGGTTTCCGCATAGGTCCGGCGTTCTCAACGGTCAACTCTGACGACCCTACGCTCGACGGCAGCGACTCGCAGACAGGCCTGACCGTAGGAGCAGTGGTGGGCATTCCGCTGTCGGCAGACATTCCGCTCTACCTTGAGCCGGGACTCTTCTACACCGAGAAAGGCGGAAAGAAGGACATAATAAACGATATGGGCGAGAAGAAGAAAATGACCTACGACCTCAACTACATAGAGATGCCCATCGTGCTGAAATACATCTACAGCATCACCGACCACTTCTCCGTGCAGCCGCAGTTCGGCGGATATCTGGCATGCGGCGTGGGCGGCAAGATGAAGAACTATGACGAGCGCAAGGCTTTCAGCTCGTTCTCCGACGATGCCTTCCAGCGCTTTGACGGAGGTCTGCGCGTAGGATGCGGCGTGGCTTACGACCTGTTCTATTTCGACATAACATACGACATCGGTCTGTCTAACATCTGTCACGACACGTTCGACACGTCGCACAACGGATGTCTGTCGCTCAACTTCGGCGTAAACTTTTAAGTCTGCCAATGCCATTTAAAAGCGTGTACCCGGACGCATGCCGCAAGGCATGACGACAACATATCACAATTTATTTTATAATGTTATTTTAAACTGAGGCTGCCTGCCCGCAAGGGGCACGGCGGCCTTTTTCGTAGACAGCCTTACGGGCTGCGCCACCGCCCGTAAGACAAGCGGTCAGCCCAGCCCAAATCCGGCGTTATTGTTCAGCCTGAATTTTTGCCTCATGGTAATCCCGACGCATATAACAATACACCCCACAATGCGCCCCACATGAAGCCTCTGTCAGGCCGAACCGCAACAGCCTCACTACACCTGTCTGCCTTCTGCCATAGAGCGCTCCGCCTGCAGCAGCCACTCCTTGCGCCATACGCCCCCGGCATATCCCGTCAGGCTGCCGCCCGAACCGATAACGCGGTGGCAGGGCACTATGAGCGACACGGGATTGCGCCCTATCGCCGCCGCCACGGCCCTCACAGCCCCAGCGCCACACTCGCCGCAGGCAGCCATGCGCAACGTCAGTTCCTTGTATGTCAGCGTAGTTCCGCATGGAATGTCCGTCAGTCTGCGCCACACGAGGCGGCTGAACGGCGTGCCCATAAGACTCAGCGGCGGCACAAACTGCGGCTCATGGCCGCTGAAATATTCGTCGAGCCACCTCGCCGCAAGCCTCAACACGGGCACATCTGCCTCTTCGGTCCTACCGGTCAGCGTGCTGCCGTAGTGCTTCTGTCCGTCAAACCACAGCCCCGTAAGCCTGTCGTCGCGGCATGCCAGGGTTATCTCTCCCAGCGGCGAATGATATTTGCATGTAAATGAAATGTCGCTCATGCGGATATGTTTTTACCTGTTAAACGATTAATGCGGCACGACAGACGGCCCGTTTACATGCCCGGCGCCACATTTCATCATAATATATGGCACGACAGAAACAGGCTCTACACACCATAAAGCCTCATGCCGCCATACGGCTTTACTAATTCCACTAACAGCTACGTTTGCTCTCAGCCACGAATCTTCGCAGCAGGAAAGTCAGAAAATATGGAAATATATAGAATTTGCCGTTGAATCCGATGTTCCTGTAACCCAGTTTGATGCCATACTTCACGTCATTATATTTGTCGTCATTCAGCAGTCTGTTCAGCGAAGCCGTAGCCCCGTCGTTGGCCTTCACCTCCACCGGTATGAGCGAATCGGCGTCCCTTATAAAGAAATCCATCTCAAGAGCCGGCCTGTCGCTGTGATAGTAAAACAGCCGGTAGCCCTGCTTTACGAGCATGTCGCCTACGATATTCTCGTATATAGCCCCTTTGTAAGTTCCGAGATTCCTGTTTGCCCTCAGGTCTTCCTGTGCCTCCTCGTCGAGCGAGGCTATCAGCAGTCCGGTGTCCTTAAAGTATATCTTGTACATCTTGGGGTCGTAGTTGCCTTTCAGCGGCAGCTCGGGCTGATTAAGACAGTAGCACACGTTCACCACTCCGGCATCGGCGAGCCATTCAACGCATCCCATATAGTCTCTGTTGCGCGCGTTTCTGGCTATCTTGGTTATCTGAAACCGCTTGTTCTCCTTTGCCAGGAAGGTCGAGATATGGTTATACACCGCCTTCACCTTTGCCTTGTCCAGGCCTTCAACATATTTTGTTATGTCTTCCTCATAATCCTTCAGCAGCTGGCGCTGAATGTCGAGCGTGCCGCTGAAATTCTTGTTTCTTACATACGTGCTGACCACTTCGGGCATGCCTCCGATTATGACATAGTCGCGGAACAGGCTCATCAGTGTGTCCATCTGCAGTTCAGACAGCGGCCTTACGTCGAGCATGTGACTTAGCAGGTCGGCCGTGAACTCGTCATTATAGCCCTTTGCCCACAAAAATTCCTCAAAGTCCATCGAGTGCATCTCGTAGTCCTCCTTATATCCCACGCTGTTAGATTCTATCTCATTGTAGCTTATCCCCATGAGCGAGCCTGAGCAGATTACGTCGAAACGGCCGTCGAGCTTAAAAAACTTCAGCGATGTGGCGCAGTTGGGGCACGCCTGAAGCTCGTCGAAGAAGAATATGGTGTTGCCGGGAATAAACTTCAGTTCAGGATTCAGCAGTGATATATTCTTCAGAATGGCGTCCACCTCAAATCCGTCGTTGAATATCTCACGGTATCTTTTCTGCTCGATAAAGTTTATCTCTATCACGCTTGCATAATTCTGACCGGCAAACCACTCTACTGAGCGCGTCTTGCCTATCTGCCTGGCACCCTTGATGATAAGAGGTTTCCTGTCTGGTCTGTTTTTCCAGTCAGTCAGATATTTGTCAATCTTTCTTTTCAGCAACTTCTCCATATTTCCAAACGTCTTGATACATCTGCAAATATAGTAAATTTCACATTTTCCGCATCATAAAAACCCATATTTTTCACACTTTCCGTACCATATTGCCCCATTATTTTCACATTTTCCATACAATATACAGCCATAAATTTCACACTTTCCGCATCTAAAAAGCCTATAAATTTCACATTTTCTCCTTATTAAGGCCAAAAGCAATCAGCTGTATAAGCTGACTAAGCCAACTGACGATGCTTATTCTGACAGTATCTGTGTAATGACATTATGAAGATCGTGCGGCACACTACACACCGTGGCGCCGCCGCATTTTGTAAATATTTCAGACAAAATCCATACCATTTGACGCCTTCAGAATGCCCATGCTCCTCACGTCTCCGCGATTTTGTCTGAAAAACATCAAAAAACGAGCATTCACACTAAAGCATTGACATACAGACATTTAAGCCATTTTGAAAGCAAAAGCCGCAGTGTTAAAATATATTACTCTGCCACTTTCGCTGCAAAACCCATAGGTTTACGCTCCAAAAGCAGTGCTATTGCAACGCAAAACAAGCCCTTCCATGCCCCAAAAACATCATCCTCACATCGCTTATAGCCGCACAAAAGCAAACATAAGTTAAAACAAGGACACTTTAAGCATCACTTCTTTAACATCCATTAAAGCCTTCTTCTCCAGATTACAAAAAAATTTTGTCCTGACTTTTTACCGTGTTTTTAGTGCAGAAAAAGGCGGTAAAAAAGACGAAAACATTCGGTGTACACAAAAAGCCAAGCCACAACTTTTTTGGAATTGTGATTCCGGCTATCAGCAAACACATAGAGAATATTTTCGAAAAAGGAGAGCTGCGGAAAGAAAAAGTGGCTGTTTCCAAAATGGAAATAACCACTCGTCATGCTGCTATAAAAGGCAAGACGCAAACACTTCTGTCAATTCATTACATACTCGCCTTTTTCCTACGCAAACAAATCCTCTAATGTTATCTCGCTTTGCACAACACCGGAGTGAGAGTTCTGACGGATTCCGTAGGTCGTTACCATTGTAAGATGCACAGCCTTGCGGGTATTTGTGGCCTCAATGAACGCACTCTTTTTGTTGCGCAGATTGCGTTCGTAGTCAGCATCGATAGTAAACTCAGACAAAGAGTATTTCATTTCGCAGATATTTACCACCTGGTCGTTACGGTCTATCAACAGATCAATCTGTGCTCCTTTACCATTCTCATCCGCCTCTTTTCGCCATGAATAGATATTGCTCAACACACCTGAAATGCCCAATGCGGCCTTGATTTGCTGCGTGTGGGCCATACACAGGCGCTCAAAAGCCAGGCCACTCCACGCACGATGCGTTGCAGAGTCAATGGATGCCGACCAGAAATGCTCGTCATTATTCTTGTTTTGCTGAATAAACTTGAAATAAAACAGCGTATAGTTGTCAATCAACTGATAAATTGCCTCCTTTGTCTTTTTGCCATAGCCACAGTATTTCCGTATAAATCCACAGTACTCCAATTCATCAAGCACCTTGCTCAATGCCCCGTTGCTCGGCTTGCCGGTTGCAGTTATAATCTCTTCGCGAGTCATACCGGCCTTTTTCCTGCCAAGAGCAGTTACGACATCTATATATTGTTCAGGCGACTTAAACAACGAAGCATATAGCAGATTAAACTCATTTGTCAATTTGCCGTTCCTGGCAAAGAAAATCTTATCAATATTTTGGGCAAGACTAAGTCCTTTTTCAAGCAAATTCCAATAAAAAGGTATGCCTCCAAATACCATATAGCACTCGGCAATTTGGTATCGGCTCATCTCAAGCCCCTTGCTTTCGGCAAACATCTCACACTCCTTCAAGGTAAACGGCTGAAGGGCTATGCGCTGCGTAACACGATTATGAAGTCCTCCATGGTCGTTAATCACCTTATTGATAATCCACGATGTGGCAGATCCACATATAATCAGAACAATATCCTTGCGTGCTGATGCCCAGCCGTTCCAGAAGTGCTCAAATGCCGAAATGAAATTTGAGCGGGGAGTGTCCATCCACGGAAGCTCGTCAAGGAAGACAATTTTCTTCTCGTCTGTCGAGTTTTTCAAAAAGTGAGACAACAGGCTGAATGCCTCCAGCCACGATTGTGGTGTGGGGCAATCGTCGTAACCGGCATCACGAAGCGAAATGGCAAAACTGAACAGCTGGTCTTTAGTCTTGGCATTGGCCAGACCTGTATGCTGGAATGTAAACTTATAGCCAAAAGTTTCACGTATGAGGTATGTCTTGCCTACACGCCTGCGTCCATAGACTGCTACCAGTTCTGAATATTCCGATTGTGCTGCCGAAAGCAGCATTTCCTGCTCTTCCTTTCGTCCGATTACCATAACTCTTGAATTTTGTTCCTACAAATATAGCACAAATAATCAACATAATTTGCCAAATCACATTAAATTTTAGAGATTTGGCAAATTATAGCTTATTTTTAATCAAAAAAGAGCCAAAATCTGTATATATCATCAAGACTCTTTATCTTCACGTTTGCAGTTCTCTGCAGTTACAATCACTTTGAAACAGACATAGCGTTCTATTATTTTGATCCGTTCTACAAATGATACATAAAATGTAATTACAAAAATTGTTGCAACAAAAAGTGTATATACATTTACTGTAGTATTTTAATGGCCTGTGTCGTTTTTATATAAATATCAGGCCAAAGATTGTACAATCATAATGGGCTTGAGCTTTTTTATAGAAACAATATATTGTTTGTTAGAGGTGAAATACGAACCCTATGAATAAAATAATAGTGTTTAGTATTTTCGAAAATTTATAAGCGGACAAAAAGACGGCTGAAAAACATAAATGCACAAAATAGATAAAGCTATGCGCGGGATAATGACTGATTTGGGTTAAAATCATCATTATCCGATTCTTCGTATTCTAACTCACAAGATGTATTGTTCGGGGATATTATGTCGTTCTATTTCGCCTTCAAACCGGCAGGTATAAATAGAGCCTTGGGAACGAGACTTCGCTCGCCTTATCACGTAGGAAAAAATACTATTTACGCCTATTTGCCGGGGGAAACTACGGAAGAAGATGTAAATTGTCGGGGGACTGGCTCTACTTTTCACCGCGTTCGGGCCACAGGGTGTAGTCTAAGGCGCGGTTGCTGTCGGGAGCAATCTCTATCGGAGCATTGTCCTGCCGTGCGTCGTCTGATGCCGTGGAGCGGTTGTAGAGCGTAACAGCCACATAAGCAGTGAGCGCAGCAACAACTAATGCCAGCAATGCAACCACGATGCGCTGACGGTTGTCTGTGCGCGGCAGCGACATAACGGCCGACATGTCTGCCGGACGCTCAGAGGCGTTGCGCCGGGTGCAGGCTGCGGCTATGCGGCGCAGATAGGCGTCGCCAGTAAGCCGGGCCATGTCTCTTACCACCATTCCGAACGAATAGATGTCGGCCTTTATGTCGGGCTTGGCGTCGGGCTGAAGCTGCTCCGGGGCGATGTAGCCCGATGAGCCGGCAGGACATTTCAGCACGTTGAAATAGTCGCTGTCCGACAGGCTGAAGTCTATCAGCTTGGTGTTGTGGCCGTTGTGCGTTATCATTATGTTCGAAGGCTTCAGGTCGCGGTGTATTATCTGCTTGCTGTGTATGTATCCGAGCGCGTCGGCAAGCTGCTCAGTTACTCTGCGCGCCATGTCGGGCGTCAGCGTCTTGCTGTCAATGAGGCTCTTCAGCGTGTCGCCGTCGATATATTCCATAACGATGACCGTGCCCAGCTCTGCCACCTCCTCCATGCTTATGGTGCGGCAGATGTGCGGATGGTCCATTTGCAGCCCAATTTCAAACTCCTTGGCAAGGGCCTGACGGTAGACGGGCGTGTAGGCAAAGTCGGGCTTCAGGCATTTCAGCGTATAGCGCTTGCCGAAGCGTGTAGCTGTCAGCAGGCGCGTATGTCCCGACCTCGACACGTAGAATTCGCTTATGTCTCTGAAGGCGTTCTGCACGGGTATGCGCACGGCACTGTCCATCTCGCCGTCTATGTCGCTCATGTATCCTGAGGGGCTGTCGTCCAATATTTCGGTGTCTGAATTGTTCATTTCTCGATGTTGATGACGTTAATTATGGTTAGTCCGCCGTTGCGGCCTGCCACAAAGGGCGCCGTGCGGCCGTCAGGTCGCTCGATGTAGGGCAGATAGAGCGGCTGCTCCTTGATGAAGCATCCTGTGACGAAGCTGTCGCCGGGCACGAGCTTGCTGTTCTGCGACAACACCACCTCATAGCGGCTCTCGCCCACGTAGCGCAGACGCACCAGGCGGTTGGGGCTCCAGCCTATCTCCACCTCAGTCCCGGCATCGAGTTCGTTGCTGATGAGCTGCTTGGCGTTGAAGAACGACGAGTTGTAGCGTGTGCTTGTCTTGAGCCACGAAACAAAGGCGTAATAGTTGGTATGGCCAAGATATTGGGCCAGGATGTCGAGCGTAAACATGCGCGGCTTATGGCTGTCGTTGACATATCCCCAGAGCCTCTTGAGCGTCGACGCCGACACATTCTGTCCGGTGTCGTGGCTCAGATGAACCGAAAACTCCTCAAAGTCGGTTGTCGTGCCGAGCGTCTTTCCATATTTCTGTTCAATGAGCAGCTTCAGCTCCTCTATTTCAGGTGTATTCATTGTCATAAACTTAAATGCTGTTTTGTTTGTAAATGAGCAGCACGCGTCATTCCTCTACGATGGTGCCGAAGCGCTTCCAGCTCGAGTCGGCACGATAGAAGTTGCGCCGTCCCTTGGGCACGTGCAGCGTGCATGTAGGCAGAAAGTCGGGCGTGCTGGTCAGGGCGTTGCTGTTGCACACGGGCGGATACTGTGCGTCGACATACAGATGCTCGAGCGGACAGCCGTCGAACACATAGTCGGATATCAGCTCTGTGGCTGCACCGAGGCGCACCGTGGTGAGCTTGTCGCACTTCTGGAAGGTGGCTGTGGGTATGAGTCTAAGCCCTGACGGCATGACCACTTCCTCTACGCTGCTGTCGTAGAACACGGCCTGCCCTATCTCCGTGAGGTTGTCGGGCAGGGTGAAGCGTGTTATGTGGCAGCCCTGGAAGGCATAGTCGCCTATAGCCTTGACTGTGGACGGCAGCGTATAGTCGCCCTGCTTGCCTATGGGGAACCACAGTATCTCTGTGGCACCGGCGTCGAACAGCACTCCGTCTATGCTGCTGTATGCAGTGTTGGCTGCCGACACGTTGATGGCGGCGAGCGCCGTACAGCCCGACGACGGACTGATGTTGGTGGCAGATGCCGGTATGGTTATCTCTTTGAGCGCCGTGCAGTTCATGAAGGCGTCTTTCTCTATCTTGACGGCATCGGAAGGCAGAGTAACGCTTGTAAGCAGGGTGCAGTCGGCAAAGAGGCCGTAACCCACTACATTATTCTCTGTGTATCGCGACGAGCCGTACACTCCTCCGCCCTCCACGATATGGGCGTCGGCCATGTTTACCTGTGCAAGGCGGCCAGCCGTGGCAGAGCCGTCGATGTCGCGTCCCATCATCTGGCGCAGGCACCGCAGGTCGTCGCCGTTCATAGGACCGGCAATAGACAGCGTAGTATACTCGTATTTGCTGTCGCCCATAAGTTCTTCAAACTCGCCCGCATCGGCCAGCAGAACAGCGTCAGACGTGGTTATGGTCAGCGCCTCGCCCACGCTCTCGCCCTCGCCGTTGGCGGCGTAGGCCTTTATCTCGTAGGTGGCGTTCTGGCGCAGTCCGCCTATGCGCACCCTCATGCCAACGCCTTCAGCGCCCGGCGTCTCGGCCTCTACGCTCTGCGTGTCGCCCGTCTCAATGTCAGTTACGTAGCACCCCGTGGAGGTTATGGTCTCGTTGCCGTCGTCCGTTATTTCATATTCTACAATGACGCTCATTGGGCCTTGACTCAGCACTGTCGGCACGCCCACCGTGGGCCTATCGTTTGGCACGGTTACAAAGGTCATCGTGTTGCCATGCAGCTCCACGCGGCCATTGGTAGCATGAAGTCTGTAGTAGTACATCGTGCCCGGCTGAAGCCCCGTCAGCTGTATTTTCACCTTGTTGCCGTCGGGGGCAAGCACACCCGTGGTGTGGTCCATCTGGTCTGTCGTGCCGTATCCGAAGCGCAGCTCCGGCATGTCGGTGTTTCCCTGCAGCACCACCTCGCCTGCGATGACGGCCTCAGTGCGCGTTACGCCCGAAGCCTCACCCGTTACGAGGCGCGGCTCAAAGTTATCCGGAGCCTCATCGCTGCTGCATGCGGCCAGCGTCAGCAGCAGCGCTATCAGTGTGGTGAGTGATAATATCCTTGTCTTCATCTTTTGCCAATGTTAATGCCTACACCTATGCAGCCCTGCCACTGGCGTCCGGCTATGGTTACGGCAGATGCCGACACGCTTATCCGTCCGAACGACAGCACCACGCCAAGCTCGGCTGCAAGGCCCTTGTGTGTCAGGCCGTCGTTGAGCGCAAGTCCGCCTCCTTCGCTCTCAGCCAGCTCCCATGCCGTGGCCGTGCGGCCATAGCCAATGCCCTCAAACAGGCTGACCATGCGCCCGAGGCGGTGTATCGCTCCGGCCGTCACGGTGTATGTCGAGTGGCGTGTCTGTCCTGTGTAATATGGTTTTATGCTGCTTCCGCCGGTAAATCCTTCCTTGTCGCAGGTGGTTACTGTCTTGCCTATGCTGCGCAGGTCGGCACTTGCATGAACGAAGAAGCCATGGCGGCGCATTAATGCCACCATGACACCCCACGAAGGTCCGTTTTCGTGCATCGAAACTGTAAACAGGGCATGAGTCCTGAGCGGCAGCTTCGGCCGCCGCTTCTTCACGGCTATTGTGTCGACGATGGTCTTTGTCAGCACAATGGTGTCGTGCTTAAGGGCTATGTCTGGCTTGGGCGAATTGATGACCATCTCGTAGGTCATGTGGCTCTCGAGCGGTTTCTCAAACTTATAGTCGCGCATGACGCCCCATTCAGGATGTTTTATGGTAATCTTCTTTGTGCCTTTGGGCAGATAAAGCCATATCTCGCCTACATTGTCCTTACGCATGACAATGCCCAAAGGCGACGAGAAGGCATACTCGGGCGTGGCCGTAACCTTCAGCAGGGCGCACGCCTCGTCGTTGAGGTCGCGCACCGGAGTGATAAAGGCGCTCACGTCGTTGGGCAAGACGCGAAACTTAGTCACGCTAAACTGCTGTGCCAGGGCCGTGCCGCAGCCTGCCATGCAGAGCATGAGCGTCAGCAGCAGTGCCTTTAACGTGCGTATATGTAACATCTTGCCTGTCATATAGGTTTGTTTAAAGTGGTAATGTCGTTTGTCTTAGCTTAACTTGTCTTTAGTTACTCCAGGTTGAAGTCTCTGATGTTCATCACTTCATTGTCGTCGCTGATGGTCTCTGCCGGCTGCCATGTGCGCACATGTATCAGCGGCATCGACTCGTTGCGGAAGTCCCAGAGCAGAAAGAGGTAGCCGTCGTCAGCATAGCGGTCGCTCTTGTACTGCTGGCGGAGGCTGACGCCGTAGATGCCGTCCATTGTTGGATGGCGCATTATGCGGAAGTCGGAGAACTTTACGCTTATGTTCTTGCTGGCGGCAAAGGCCTTGCTTAGCCGCGATATGTATTCTTTCTTGGTGCGGATGTTATACTCAACACGCGACGCCGGCATAAACTTGCCTTCGCTGCCGGCCTTGGTCTTGACCACGTTGCCCACGATGATGAGGGCCTGCTCGCTGAACACCTGGCGCAGAAAGTCGATGTCCTTGGTGGTGTAAGCCATGCGGAAGTGTTCGCAGTAGTTGAGTATCACGCGGCGGCGCTGAGCGTCGTCAACCGACAGTTTGCCTGCAAGGATCTTGGCAGCCTCCTTATAGAAAGGATTGCTGCGTGCCATTTGTTTCAGGTCACCGTCGGTCATGCTGCCCGACCTGTCTGCCTTGCCGCTATTCTGTCCGCCTTCGTATGTGCTCTGTCCAGGCGCCTGCGCCATAGTGCTGCTCTCCTCTTGCTCAACCGTAGAGGGTATGCCGGTGCCTGTACTGAAGAACGTAACGTTGCCGTTGCGGTCGACAAATCCCTCGCGGCCTGTGCCGTTCTCGCGGAAGCGCAGCTGTCCGTTGCGGTAGCGCACGTCGAACATGCAGTTGCGCAGCGGTATGGCGAAGAGCAGTCTGTCGTTTTCGTCTACCACCGCAAAGGTCTCATATCCCTTGCCGTCAACGCGGCCAACAAGCTCGAGCCCCTCATGCAGCCCGTATCTGTTGATGTTTTTTTTGCTGTCAGTCTGTCCGAGGGTGGGCTGCAGCCCCAAAGCCACAGCCACACCCCCTAAAATGAGAGTTAGTATGGATAGTATATATATTGTCGCTTTCATTCAAGTTGATAACCGGCAAGACTATTGCCAACCGACAATCTCGCCTCCTATTTCAATTTTAATCTGTTCAGGGTTGCCTGATATGATGAAGTTTACAAGATGTTCCGTACCGGGCTTAAACTGGAACGTGCTCTCGTAGAGATACGACACACCGTCCATCACAACCTCTATCAGCGGCATGCGGTTGGCCACGCGCTGAGGCACTATTATGGCCGAATAGATATAGCTGCTCATCTGTCGGGCCCTTATCGTGGTGCCGTTGCCCCTTACATATTTTGTGGCAACGCCGGCACTTAGGTCTATGGTCGACTCAGGCACAGTGTTGTGCACATATACCTCGGCGTATGTAGGCATCTCGCCCTCAAAGTCCTCACCCTTTATCAGGCGTATGGTGAGCTTGCTCATTATGTGCTTGAAGGCCAGGGTTACGGGAGAGTTTGACGCGCTGACGTTGTTGGTCTGTGCATACAGGAAGTCGCTGGCCTCATAGCCGTCGGCCGTGCTCTGGTCGGTCTGCACGCTGAAGGGCAGGTCCTCGATAGAGCTTACGGACGTCATGTAGGGATAATAGGCATAGAAGTTGTACGTGCCTTCGTCCCAATAGAGCGTGCGGCTTGCGGTCCATGAGCTGCCGCTGCATGTCAGCGGCTCGTTGTTCACAAGATTGCCGCCTATCTCGATGGGCTTGTCGGTGCTGCTTGCAAACAGACCTATCCTGTCGCCGTTCTCAAATCCCGAGTCGGTCACCCTTGTGCGCTGTGAAGGATGAGTCACCTCAAACCTCATGGGCGTATGCCTTGCGTCTACCGGTGTGTCGTCTTCCTGGCTGCATCCGGCTGCTATCAGCGCAACAAGTGCAAGACCTATATGTATAATACGCTTTTTCATCGTCTTTATTATTTAATTTACTTAAAAATTTATACTAAAATAGCATTATTCACGTTATCCACAATTTCCGTTTCATGTTTTTATCTGTGGCGGCGTGCCTTGCGCATGTTGCTGAGCGGACTGCCCTTATGTATCTTGGGCGGCATGTGCTGTCCGTGCCCGACGCTTACAGAACCGACACCCATGCCGCGGGTTACGATGCCTGCATCACGTTTGTCGTTGGCAACAAATTCCTCGAACGAGAATGTCTCGCCGGCATAGCGTTTGATACGCCTTACGATGCTCTCGCGGCTTATTGTGCTGTAATAAGGAATTTCGTTGTTCATGCATGAATTCTGCTCTGAACGGAACACGCCGCGACTGTGCATGAATCCGCCTTCATAGATGTCAACAACATCGCTGTATCGACTGTCGGAAATAAGGTGGCTCCATGGCACTTCGTGCATCTTGCCCGTAAGCGACAGGTTGTCGTACCAGCCGAGCGACTTTGCCCAGTTGATGGCGTCTACATGGCCGCAGCACGTGCAGTTGCAGAAGTCGATGAAGGCGTTATGGTAGATATACTCGTCGCCAAGCTTGCCGAAGCCGTGGCCACCTGCCTCATGCTGTATCACTCCGCGGGTGTCGAGCGGATAGCCATAGGTGCTCCGCGGACAGAAGGCTATAGCCGAACCATCCTCCCACATCTGGCAGATGCCGCCGTATTCGGTAGTGTTGGGCACAATGATTATCAGCGTCTGGTTCAGGTTGTTCTGATTTACGGTCGGTGCATTGAGCGCATAGCTGAATATCTCGTCATAGTCGGCACGCAAGCCGACACCACTGGTGAATGTTGTGCCGAAACGGTTGTAGCGTATGGTGTTCACCGTGCCTATACCGCTCTCGTTAGACATGGCAAAGCCAATGTAGATGTTAAAGTATTTTGAGTATGTCTTATAAGGCTCTATGGTTATAAGATATTGAGCAGCCTCTTTCAGGGCAGGAAGACAGTCGCCTTCGGCAATGTCTTTGGCGTTGTATCCGTCGCCTATAATCACAACGTTTATTCCGCCTGTGTTGCCTCGTGTTGCTTTCTGCAGCGTCAGCCACTCGTCTTCACCATAGATGTAGTCATACTGGCTTACGCTGCACGTATGGGTATAGTCTTCATTTTTCAGCTTGAACACCACTTCGCCGGTTCTATTGCCGGCACCTTTCGACAAAGTGTTTATACTTATGGTCACCTCCGTCTTGCCTTTGCCGCTCATTGGCGACAGTTCACACCAGTCGGGCTTGCTCTCCACTTCCCATTCGCCTTCAGCATCCAGCACCAATGTCTGCGTATGTCCGTTGTTCAGTGCGCATACCGTAGACGGACGGCATACCAATTCATGATGGGCGGCAATGCGCTTGAAGTCGCACCATCCCGGTGCCGCCTGATACTGAGCTATGGCACTTTCGGGCACTTCAAGCGTGAAATTATCCTTGGCAACACCTTCAAAAGCCGTGCCTTCAACATAGGCAGGCATTTCTCCCTTACATACAATAGAACTTATGCCGTAGCACTCTTTAAAGGCGCCATCTCGCACACTTTCTATACCTTCTGGAAAGACAATTCCTTCCAAAGAACGACAATTAGCAAAAGCCTCTTTGCCGATGCTCGCCACATCCTGCGGAATTTCGAGTGTTCCCATCAGGCGCCAGTTTCCGTAAAAGGCATCTTCGCCTATATAAGTCAGTGAACTCGGAAGTGACAATACGCCGGAAAAATCACATCCAGAGAAAGAATAATCACTGATAATATTTAATTCTTTTGGTAACTTTAAATCACCACGTAAAGGAACATTGTTAAATGCAGACTTTTCAATAGTTGATATTCCGTCATGCAACTGTAGATTACCGTTAAATCCACTTCCAGAGAAACATTCTTCAGAAATAATCTTCACACCCTGTGGAATTGTGATGTCGCCAGTCAGATTTTTACAATTCTGAAAAGCTCTTTTTCTAATTTCTTTCAGCTTGTCGGGTAGATGCAGATTTCCATATAGTCCGGAACATCCTTCAAAACTTCTCTCACCGATAAATTCCAATGATTCAGGCAGAATAAGTTCACCGACAAATTTACAGTTAGTGAAAGTTCCATTATACCAAGTAGACTCGAATCCATTACCAAGTTTTTTTAATGTTGATGGAAGGGATAGTGAACCGTTGAATGCACAGTCACCAAATGCTGCAGTCTTGACTTCTGTTACACCTTCTGGAATGATAAGAGAACCTGTCAGATTTTTACAACTTTCAAATGCGCAACTATTTATAATCTTCAAAGTGTCTGGCAATACAAGTCTGTTTAAACTGTTTTTTTCAGCCATGGCACCCTCTGGTATCTCATCCTCGTCATACGTTCTTGGTTGTAAACTTCCTGAGCCATAATGCAACTTGACATCAGTGCGGGCTATCTTCACATTTTTCAAGTTGAGAGCCTGTAGTGATGTCATTTCGTCTCTCATAAAGTAGAAGTCAACTCCGTTTATCTGTCCCGTTATCTTCAGGTTCTTCAGCTTTGTATAGTCCTTGTTGGCAGCAGTGATAGCGTCTTTAAGATGACCGGGGGTAGAGTTGATTATGACATACTCTTTTGCCGTGGCGTTATGGCTTACGAGGTCATTCTCCCATGGCGTGATGCTCTCGCTTACAAGTGTGAGGGCATATTGTCCGCTTACAGACTTTTTATCGACGCGGATTGTGAAGTTGCTCATCTTTCCTGCCGTATACGTAAACGCCTCGTTCTTACTGAACTTATAAGGTATTCCGCCGATGGTTATGCTGAACAGCGTGGCTCCTGCCGGTACGGTCTGAGGCACAACTATTGCACGCCACTCGTCGCCTACGCGTGCCGGCATTGTTGATGTCTGCTCTATGCCGCCGCTTGCCTTTACAGTTCCGTCAGCAAGGTTTATCGTAGCCTCGCGTATCAGGTTGGTGGCAAGTACCACACGCTCTGTCTGCTCCCATTCGCCGTCGGCAAAGCCTGTACCCTTTGTGAGGGTTACACGGGCGTTGGCCATGCGGTGAGCCATGGGCAGACGGATAACCTTATCTGTCGGAGCCACGTCGGCCACCTTGCCCCACAGAAAGTCACTGGCCTCATAGCCGCCCATCGTGCCGTCTTCCGATGGTTTGCTCTGATCGCGCTCTACGGTGAACGGATAGGCGTCTATGCTCTCGGGACTGCCGAAGGGATAATATCCGTATATGTCCACGTGAGTGTGGTCGTCTTTCCAATAGATATCATAGGCCGAGTTCCATTTATAGGCAGCTTCGTCGAACGTATGGCGCACGTTGTCTGCCCTGTTGCCGTTCAACTGCAGTGTTCCCGGCGTGTTGCCGTTATAGTCGACAATATACACGCCCATCACGTCGCCGTCGGCAAAGCCGTTGTCGTTTACTCTCGTAACCGCCAGCTGGTCAATCTCGCCCGACAAAGTTATCTTCTTTCCGTTGCCGCGACCTGTGTCATCGGTAAACAGATCATCAGAGCATCCTGCCAACAGGTGGCAGAATGCTAATATATATATTAAAATTTTGTATTGGTTCTGTCTTCTCATAATCTTATGGCTTTATCATTTGTTTAAGACTTTAGCCGCCATCCATATAGACCCGAACGTGGTCAGCGTCTGTGCCTGCGCGCTTTCCTTATGCTCTTTAGCGGACTGCCCTTATGTATCTTGGGCGGCATCTGTCGTCCATGATATGTTGATGTTGAGCCTACGCCGCGTGTGGCACTGACTGCACTACTTGCGTCAGTCTTGTCGTTGGCCACAAATTCCTCGAACGAGAATGTCTCGCCGGCATATTTCTTTATTCGCCTTACTATACTCTCGCGGCTTATGGCATTGAAGTACGGCACATTGTTGTTCATGCACGAGTTCTGCTCTGAGCGGAACACACCGCGACTGTGCATAAATCCGCCTTCATAAATATCTACAAGATTGCTGTATCGGCTGTCGAATATCAGATGGCTCCATGGCACTTCGTGCATCTTGCCCGTAAGTGACAGGTTGTCGTACCAGCCGAGCGACTTTGCCTGATTAATAGCATCCACATGAGAACAACACGAACAATGACATGCGTCGATGAAGGCATTGTGATATATGTACTCATCGCCAAGCTTGCCGAAGGCATGGCCGCCTGCCTCATGCTGCAAAACTCCACGCGAGTCGTAAGGATATGCGTCTGTGCTACGCGGACAGATTGCTATAGCCGAACCATCCTCCCACATCTGGCAGATGCCGCCGTATTCGGTAGTGTTGGGCACAATGATTATCAGCGTCTGGTTCAGGTTGTTCTGATTTACTGTAGGGGCATTGAGAGCATAGCTGAATATCTCGTCATAGTCGGCACTTAATCCAGTGCCGCTAGTGAATGTTGTGCCGAAACGGTTGTAGCGTATGGTGTTCACCGAACCTATACCACTCTCGTTAGACATGGCAAAGCCAATGTAGATGTTAAAGTATTTTGAGTATGTCTTATAAGGCTCTATGGTTATAAGATATTGTGCAGCCTCTTTCAGGGCAGGAAGACAGTCGCCTTCGGCTATGTCTTTGGCGTTGAATCCGTCGCCTATAATCACAACATTTATTCCGCCGGTATTGCCTCGTGTCGCCTTCTGCAGCGTCAGCCACTCGTCTTCACCATAGATGTAGTCATACTGGCTTACGCTGCACGTATGGGTATAGTCTTCATTTTTCAGCTTGAACACCACTTCGCCGGTTCTGTTGCCGGCACCTTTAGACAAAGTGTTTATACTTATGGTCACCTCCGTCTTGCCGTTGCCGCTCATTGGCGACAGCTCACACCAGTCGGGCTTGCTCTCCACTTCCCATTCGCCTTCGGCATCCAGCACCAATGTCTGCGTGTGTCCGTTGTTCAATGCGCATACCGTAGACGGACGGCATACCAACTCGTGATGGGCGGCAATGCGCTTAAACTCATTCCATCCGATGGCTGTCTGATATTGTGGGACTGCCGACTCAGGCACTTCAACCGTAAAGTTATCCTTTGGCACGCCGTCGAAAGCACCGCTACCAAGATAAGGTGGAATGTCTCCTTCGCATACGATAGAGCCTATGCCGAAGCAATTTAGAAAGGCACCTTGGCGAATGCTTTCAACGTTTCTGGGAATAATCAATCCTTGCAAGCCTGAGCAGCCGCTAAATGCAAAATCTCCAATAGTAGATATTTTATTTGGTAATTCTAATATTCCTGTTAATCTTTCATTATATGAAAAAGCTTCATTTCCAATAGACAATATACTATTTGGTAATTTTAATTCACCAGATAAATTACAATTATAAAAAGCCTCTTCACCAATTATAGTAAGATTTTTTGGCAATATGAGTTCCCCTCTAAACTTTGTACCCATAAATGCAAGATTCCCGATTTTTGTAATACCATCATGTAAAGTCAATGAACCATTAAAATTTGTTGTTTTAAATGTATTATTTAATATTTCTGTTATCTTTTGTGGTATTCTTAAATCTCCTGTTAAATTAGAACAATCTTGAAATGCTCCGCTACCTAGATAAAATAAATCAGACGGTAAATTTAAATTTCCATAGAAACCATTATTTCCCAAAAAAGCATCATGACCTATATATTTTAAACTTTCAGGAAGAATTAACTCACATGTAAAATCACAATAATTAAAAGCTTGATTTGATATATATTCAAGTGTATTAGGCAATTCTAATACACCTTTCATATTGCTGCAATTATCAAATGCCATTGTTCCAATTCTTGTCACTCCTTTTGGAATAATCAATGAACCCGTTAAATTTGTGCAGTTATCAAATGCGGAAGAACCTATAGCTTCCAATTTATCTGGTAGCACTAGATATAATAATGATTTTTTATCAGACATAGCACCTACTGGTATCACGCCCTCTTTTTCTACATTATCACTTATCCCGTTCCATTCTTGGTTTCCAAACCTTCCATACACTTTGACATCCTTCAAATTCAACGCCTCGAGCTGAGTCATTTCATTTCTCATAAACTCAAAATCTGTTGCGTCTATCTCTCCTGTTATCTTCAGGTTTTTCAGCTTTGTGTAGTCTTTGTTGGCAGCAATTATAGAACTTTTAAGATGTCCGCGTGTCGTGTTTATCACAATATACGCCTTACCTTCGGCGTCGTGGCTTACGAGGTCGCTCTCCCATGGCGTGATGCTCTCGTTGACGAGCGTAAGAGTGTATTGTCCTGTTTCGGCTTTCTTGTCAACACGGATGGTGAAGTTGCTCATCTTTCCAGCCGTATAGGTGAATGCCTCGTTCTTGCTGAACTTATAAGGTATGCCACCCACGGTTATAGTGAACAGCGTTGTGCCTGCCGCTACTGTCTGAGGCACAACTATGGCGCGCCACTCGTCGCCTACTCTTGCAGGCACTGTGGCCGTAGGCTCTACGCTGCCTTTGGCTTTCACCGTTCCGTCGCTAAGGTTTATCCTTGCCCCTCGTATCAGGTTGGCAACGAGCACAGTGCGCTCTGTCTGCTCCCATTCGCCGTCGGCAAAGCCTGTGCCCTCGGTAAGTGTTACGCGGGCGTTGGCCATGCGGTGGGCCATGGGCAGACGTATTACTCTGTCAGTCGGGGCCACGTCGGCCACCTTTCCCCACAGAAAGTCGCTGGCCTCATATCCGCCCATCACGCCGTCCTCCGAAGGCTTGCTCTGGTCGCGCTCCACGGTGAACGGGTAGGCGTCTATGCTCTCCGGACTGCCGAAGGGATAGTATCCGTAGACGTCAATGTGTGTGTGGTCGTCTTTCCAGTAGATGTCGTAGGCAGAGTTCCATTTGGCGTTGGCGGCGTCGTATGTATGGCGCACGTTGTCTGCCCTGTTGCCGCTCGGCTGCAGAGTTCCGGGCGTGTTGCCGTTATAGTCGACAATATACACGCCCATCACGTCGCCGTCGGCAAACCCGCTGTCGTTTACTCTCGTAACCGCCAGCTGGTCAATCTCGCCCGACAGTGTTATGCGGTTGCCGCTGCCGCGGCTTTCGTCTCCGCCGAAAAGATCGTCAGAACAGCCTGCCAATAAATGACAGACTGTGATTATATATATTAAAAGTTTGTATTGGTTGCTTTTTATGGTAATCATCTGCAGACTTTATTTAATGGCGTTAAATTTTTACATGCTACATTAGTACAACCGACCTGAAACATTATTCTGCCGTTCCGCCATTATCTGTGCCGTCGTCTTCCCAATCATCTATGTCGACGTTTATTCCGTTGCTTGTCTTGCTCAGCGTCACGGTGAATTTGTGGCGCTTGCCGCTCTCAAATGTGAATGCCTTCTGCAGGTTGTAGTCGCGGCCGTCAACGGTTACAGTCACCAGGTTGCCCTGTGCCACTGTCTGCGGCACTATTATGGCCTTGTAGCTTCCGTTTTCTTTCAGCGGTGTTATGCTTGTGGCTGTTCCCGTGGGCGTAACGGCTTTTGTTGCAAGGTCTACCGTGGCCTGTGTCTTTATGCCGTTTATCTTCACGCTTACTGATGCTGCGGCCAGGCTCTCGTCGGTAAATCCGTTGCCTGCCGCCAGATTTATCAGCATCTGGCTCATCACGTGCGATGCAGTTATGCCAACGGCAGCCTCTGTGGGTGCCACGTCTTTTGTAATTCCCACAAGCAGGTCGGATGCCTTATAGTCGCTTGTGTTGCTCTGGTTGGCCATCGTGCTGAACGGCATTGCGTTTACCGATGTCAGCGACGGCGTGTAGGGGTAGTAGAGATAGAAGTCGGCGTGTGTGGTCTCGTCTTTCCAGTATATCTGTTCGTCAGGAGTCCATGTTCCGCTGTATGTAAACCTCATGTTGTCAACATGGTTGCCGACCGGCTGCAGCGTCCCCGGTGTTCCGTCGGCATTATGGTTCACTACGAACAGACCTATCCTGTCGCCGGCCTCAAATCCGTAATCTGTGGCTCTCGTGCCGTCTACGCTCTCCATCGTAGTGCTTATCTTTATAGGCACGGCGTGGGGCGACGGCGGGTCGATTTCGCCTTCATCTCCGTTGTTTTCACTTGATGAACATGCGCAGAATTATAATCCGCAAAACGAAATGTTCTGGCATTTCAGAACAAAAT
>ULWO01022271.1_pt1 | contig 127280 bp, 114 predicted proteins | sample 1960421 | NCBI WGS metagenome assembly ULWO01 (sample SAMEA4835814, study PRJEB28245) | human gut metagenome | biome: gut microbiome; material: fecal sample | place: Denmark | collected 2008 | reverse complement strand
TCGAAGCATATTCCCCAGTTTCTTCCAACACCATTTTTTCTAACAAGTCATTCACATTTGCTAACACAGTCGGCATACTCAAATTTAAATCTTTTGCGATTCCCGCCTTGGATGTAACATGATTGTTCAGCACATAATTAATTATTCTTTTTCTTGTTATATTTTTTTTATCTTTATTTTCCGTTTTCTTACCCTCTTTTATTAAATATATTATAAAAGAATTATATGCTTTTTTATTCTTCTTGTAAAGCAATGTTTTATAATAAATCTCCGACAGAATTTATCTTATAAACAGCAAAAAGCTCCCGAAGGAGCTTTCCACGCTTTAGAACACCAATTCTTTTAACACAATCTCTTCTGCCATATTACGAATATCATTTACCAATCTGACCCATTCCATCTAATCACGAGCTTTCAACTCAGCACTGGTTGCATCCAACTCATCTAAGTCGATCTCTATCGTGTCATCTGATTTTTGCGCGAGCAACGAGGCAAGCCGAGATGCTTGCATCTCGATTTACCGACTACCGCGTTCATCGAGACAAGTACTCTTGGGTCGATGTTGGGACAAAAGAACAACCGTCTCCACATGAACCCCCTGACAGAACTGATCCACTGCACAGGCGTTGGTCATCTGATACCCTGCTTCATAAAATGCCGGAAGGTCTCTTACAAGGCTTGTAACCTTGCAGGAAATGTATACGATCTGGTCCACCCCATAAGCCAGAATCTTCGGAAGGGCTTTCGGGTGAACGCCGTCTCTTGGCGGATCCAGAATGATCATGTCCGGTTTCTCAGGCACTTCATCCAGCACTTTCAGCACATCTCCGGCTATAAAGCGGCAGTTGCTGATGCCATTTCGTGCTGCGTTTTCTCTGGCAGCTTTTACCGCATCTTCCACAATCTCCACGCCGATCACCTCGCTGGCAACGGACGCCGCAAGCTGGGCAATAGTGCCGGTTCCGCTGTAAAGGTCAAATACTACCTTATCTCTGGTATCTCCTACGTATTCACGCACCTTGGAATACAGGATCTCCGCCGCCAGGGAGTTTGGCTGGAAGAAGGAAAACGTGCTGATCTTAAACTTCAGCCCAAGAAGTTCTTCGTAGAAATAATCCTTTCCGTAAAGAATCTTCGTCTCATCGCTCTGTACCACATCGGACAGAGAATCATTTAAAATGTGCATGATTCCCACGATCTTACCTTCCAGCGGAAGTGCAAGAAGCTGTTCTTTCAGTGGTTCCAGATCATACTCTTCCTGGGTGGTGGTCACCACATGGACAAGGATCTCGCCGCTTGTGACACCTCTTCGAAGAAGCAGATGTCGGAGATATCCCACATGCTGAAGCTTCTTATAAAAGCTGGCATTCAAGCCCAGGAAAAACTCCCGCACACAGGCAAGGATTTTCGTCATATCCGGATGCACCAGCTTACAGTCATCTGTATTCAGGATATCGTAAGTGCTGCCCTTCTTATGAAGTCCAAGGGACAGCGGACCATCCTTATACTCATCGCCAAAGGAAAACTCCATCTTGTTGCGGTATCCAAACTCGATAGGACTTCCGTAGATCCCATCCCAGTGATACAACTTGTCTGTATCCTCAGTTTCTTCTGTCTCATCACTGTTCTTCCCGATCTTATCCATACTTTCTCTGACTGCCCCATCCAGAAGTTCCCTTACCTGGCGCTCCTTCATCTCCTTCTGTGCCTCATAACTCATGGTCTGGTACATACAGCCGCCACAGGCCGGGAATTCCTGACAGGCCGGTTCTCTTGTCTCCAGCGGAGATTTCTCCAGAACTTCTAAGAGGCGTCCCTCCGCCCGTCCGGAACGCTTCTTGTTGATCATAAAACGTACTTTCTGTCCCGGAATTCCGTTCTTTACAATGACTTTCTGGTCATCCACCCATACAAAGCCTTTGTTTGGAAATTCCACTTTTTCTATAACACCTTCGTAAATTTCACCTTTTTTCATAAATCCTCTTTCTGTCTTATAAGCAGCAGGCAGTAAATCGAATATTCCAAATTTGCTTTACGGTCTGCTCGCAAACACAATCGCTTCACTGCCTGCATTCAAAAATCAAGCCCCGGTATCGCGCCGGGGCTTCAATCATCCGCTTCTCATATTCATACACTGCAGACAACCATTCTGATCTGTTCAAAACAGCTGTTCCGGTGAAAGATCTTACTCTTCCTCGTCCTCAAAATAATCATCGAAGTCATCATCAAAATCTTCTTCGAAATCCTCCAGATAATCCGGAGCGAAGAAACGGTATACTGCAAATGCGATTCCTGCAACAGCTGCAACCGCACCGATGATCGCCAGTACCCAAAGGACTGTGTTCTTATCTTTCTCTTCTTCTTTTTTCTTCAGTGTCGCAAGCAGTTCTTCAAGCTTTGTTGTATTTAAATTCATAACACTGCACCATCCTTTCTTTCTATTCGGCTGTACTGTCTGACAGTAAACCCGTAGCACAGTAGTTTCACTGTACTAATATCTCTTAAGTATTCTTATTATACCACCATATGTCTGGTTTTACCATAACTTACGCAAATTTTCACAGGAACATTCTTGCCTTCATATTGCTTCCGATCAGATCTTTTTCAGCTTGGCAAAACCTGCGAACATTTTTTTCACTCCGACTTTGTCAAAGTCGACCGTTACCTCGTAATCCCTGCCGCCATCTACAATATTTTTTACGATACCGACACCGAATTTCACATGGCGTACCGTATCACCGACACCGTAATCCAGGCTTGCTGCCTTGCTGACCGTAAAGTCTTTTTTCTGGAGGCTGGTCTTTGCCTGGAAATTCATCTTCATCTGTGCATAGGCGCTCTTCGGAGATACGATGTTATCCACCTTGGGCTTTTTCTCCTGAATCGTATGTCCAAGATCCACCAATTCTCTTGGAATTTCCCTTACAAAGCGTGATACACGGTTGTACTGGGTCTCTCCACGGATCATACGCTGTTTTGCACAGGTTAATGTCAGTTCCTTCATGGCACGTGTGATCCCCACATAACAGAGTCTTCGCTCTTCTTCAATATCCGACGGGTCTCCGGACCAGATGGACGCATATCCCGGAAATACTCCGTCCTCCATACCTGCCATAAATACATTGGGGAATTCCAGTCCCTTGGCACTGTGAAGGGTCATAAGAAGCACATAATCCTGATCCGGATCAACGGAATCAATATCTGCCACCAGTGCGATCTCTTCCAGAAATGCGGAAAGTGTTGCCGGCTGTCCTGCCTCTTCCATGGCTTCCTGGAAAGATTCGGTCTTGGAGATCAGCTCATCGATATTCTCGATCCTTGCCTGAGCTTCTTCTGTTTTTTCTGCTTCCAGCTCTTTCACATAACCGGTCAGTTCGATCACTTCTTCCAGCGTTTCACGGACTGTATAAGCCTCTGCCTTACTCTTAAGTCCCTGGATAAAAGATACAAAATCATTGATCTTTCCTGCTGCCCGGCCAATGGACGGTACTTCCTCCACCACACGGAGGGCATCATAAAAGCTCAGGTTCATCATATCCGCATAATCCTGGACCCGGCCGATGCTGGTAGCTCCGATTCCTCTCTTCGGTACATTTAAGATCCTGCGCACAGCCAGATCATCACTGGCATTGTCAATCGTCTTCAGATAGCTTAACAGATCCTTGATCTCTTTGCGGGCATAAAAGTTTACACCGCCCACAATCTTATACGGCACATTTGCCAGGAGAAATTTTTCTTCAAAGAGACGTGACTGGGCATTGGTCCGGTAAAGTACCGCACAGTCCTTATACTGGAATTTCCCGTTGCGGCGCCCCTGGATGATCTCTCCTGCAACATACTCCGCTTCCTCAAATCCGTTGTTAAACTGCCGGAAATGGACTTTATCGCCCTCTTCGTTCTCTGTCCAGAGGCGTTTTTCCTTACGCTCCGTATTGTTGGCAATTACCTCGTTGGCTGCGTTCAGGATATTCTGTGTGGAACGGTAATTCTGCTCCAGCCGTACCACCTTCGCCTCAGGGAAAACCTTCTCAAAGCCCAGGATGTTCCCGATATTTGCTCCACGGAAACGGTAAATAGACTGGTCATCGTCGCCAACTACGCAGAGATTCTTGTATTTTTCCGCAAGAAGACTTACGAATTTAAACTGTGCGGTGTTAGTATCCTGATACTCATCCACCATAATATACCGGAAACGTTCCTGATAATAATCCAGGATATCCGGATTGTGTTGGAAAAGCTCCACGGTTTTCACGATCAGGTCATCAAAATCCAGGGCGTTGTTTCCCCGGAGGATGGACTGATATTCCTTATACATGCCTGCAATCTTCCGTGCATCCGGATCACTTCCCGCATTCAGCTCCATCTCTTCCGGCGTGATCAGCTCATCCTTGGCATGGGAAATCTCCGCAAGAACAGCGCGTTCTTTATAAATTTTTGTATTGATACTGAATTTCCGGAAGATTTCCCTCATGACTGTCTTCTGGTCGTCGGTATCATAGATGGTAAAATTACTGCTAAATCCCAGCACTTCAATATGTCTGCGTAAAATCCTCACGCATGCGGAATGAAAGGTAGAAACCCATACGCTCTCTGCGCCCATTCCCGCAATTTTATTTACACGTTCCCGCATCTCACTGGCAGCCTTGTTGGTAAAGGTGATCGCCAGGATATTCCAGGGATTGACGCCCTTTTCCTCCATTAAATAGGCAATCCTGTGAGTCAGCACTCTTGTTTTTCCGGAACCGGCTCCTGCAAGAATCAGAAGCGGCCCCTCTGTATGTACAGCAGCTTCCCGCTGCATGGGATTCAATGTGTCCAAAGCATCCTGTATACTCATTTTGATCTCCATTTCTTTTTCCATATCAACAGTATCTTTATATACTACCATGTCTTTTCTTTCCGGTAAAGCCACAACCTTACTTTCTCATTTTCCCGGAAAAAAGTTTCTTTACAAGTAGTATTTAAAACTATATAATAGAGAGCAGAGGTGATAATGCGATGACAAGAAACGAAAAAGAGATGATGAGCAGCATTTTTGCGAAAATTGCTGAGCTTGATTATATAAAACCAGATGAAATCCCAAACATCGATCTTTACATGGATCAGGTCACTACTTTTATGGAAGAAAATCTTGCATCCACCAAGCGTCACGAGGATGATAAGATCCTGACCAAGACCATGATCAACAACTACGCCAAGAACAAGCTTCTCCCGCCACCGGAGAAGAAACGCTATTCCCGGGAACATCTGCTGATGTTGATCTTTATTTACTATTTTAAGAATATTCTCTCCATCAGTGACATCCAGACTCTTCTCGGGCCGATCACGGATAAATATTTCAAATCCATGACTGAGAAAGATATGACTTATATCTATCAGGAAGTTTTCAGTATGGAACAGACTCAGATCCGTTACCTGGAAAAAGATCTCATGCGCCGGTTCAAAAGCGCCGGAGAAATATTCGAAGATGCTGATCCGGAAGATAAGGAATTCCTTCATCAGTTTTCTTTTATCTGCCTGCTGAGCTTCGACGTATACATGAAAAAAATGATCATCGAAAATATGATCGACCACATGAATTCTCCAAAAGATACCGATTCCTCAAAAAAAGGCAAATAATATCCGGCTCTTACATCCGGTCGGAAACGTGTGCCGCCAGGCGCATGAAGAAAAGAGACAGACGCATGATCGCCTGTCTCTTTTTACGTTATAGCATTATCCGTTATCATTCACGGCATGGGCATAAGTCCTATTCTGCTTCGCCACCCTGCTCTTCGTTATTCTTCTTCATACGTGCAAATACCATCTCATAACCGTCATTTCCATAGTTCAGGGAACGGTTTACACGGCTGATCGTAGCTGTGGAAGCTCCTGTCTTCTCGGAAATATCAAGGTATGTACGCTTATCGGTAAGCATCTTGGCTACCTCGAAGCGCTGAGATAAAGAAAGCAGCTCATTGATGGTGCAAACATCCTCAAAAAATGTATAACACTCTTCCTTGTCCCTCAGGCATAGGATCGCTTCAAACAGATGATCCACAGCCTCCGTCCTGATTTTTTTGCTCATTGTTACGCTCCTTTAAAATACATAATTTTCGTCTGATACAATACTGATATTTTAACACTCTAAATCGTGATAGGCAAGCATTTTAGGGAAATTTAATAAACTATTTCGCTTTTTTGTCTTTCTATGACGGACACCTGCGTTTTCCATTTCCATCTCCGGAAACCATTTGGGGTTTGCTTTTTCTGCGCTGATTGGGTATACTTAAAATAATATCCAAAAGAAAAGGAGACTTATCAAATGAACCGTTTTTTTAACATGGACAATAAGTTCTTCGTGTTCATGGGACGCGTGGCAGACCTGCTTCTTCTGAATTTTCTGTGCATTCTCTGCTGTATTCCGGTTGTCACCGCAGGCGCCTCCATAACAGCGCTCTACTATGTCACTCTGAAGATGGCAAGAGACGAAGAATCCTATATCGCCCGCAGCTTTTTCCGTTCCTTTAAACAGAATTTCAAACAGGCAACCATCATCAATATCATCATGCTGCTTACTGCCGCAGTTCTGTTTATTGATCTTCGGATCGCCAAAGCCGGAAGCGGAGCCATGTACAAGGGACTTTTCAGTTTATTTATCGCATTTGCCCTGATCTATGCTATGATCCTTCTGTACATTTATCCGATCCTTGCCAAATTTTTTAATTCCGTCAAAAATACCTTTGTAAATGCATTCCTGATGTCCGTCCGCCATCTTCCGCTGACACTTTTGATGCTTGTGATCTCTGCGTCTCCGCTCCTTCTGATGTGGCTTTTTGCTTATGTGAGCTACGCACAGTTTACATCCATCCTGATCATGCTTTTTATTCTGATGGGATTTTCCACGTTGGCCTACTGGAAATCAAAGATCTTTGTAAAGATCTTCGATAACTATATACCGAAAGATGAAAACGACGAAAACGACGAAGAGAAAAACGAACTGAAAGAGGCATAATGAAACGCTGGAACGACAAGCCTTACCACTCTCTGGACTATATGCTCCGGGAGCGATACGGCGAAAAGGTCTACCGGGTTGCATTAAACGGCGGCATGTCCTGTCCCAACCGTGACGGCACCCTGGGCAAAAAAGGCTGCATCTTCTGCAGCCAGGGCGGAAGCGGAGATTTTGCAGCAAACGCCGCTCTTTCCATTACAGAGCAGATCAACACACAGATCAAAAGTCTCTCTTCCAAACGCCCGATCCATAAATATATCGCCTATTTTCAGGCATATACAAACACATACGCTCCTGTGGAACACCTGCGTAAGATCTTCACAGAAGCCATCTCCCATCCGGATATCGTGGCACTGTCCATTGGTACCAGACCGGACTGTCTGGGAGATGATGTACTGGAGCTTCTTTATTCCCTGAACCAGATCAAACCGGTGTGGGTGGAGCTGGGACTCCAGACTATCCATGAAGATACCGCCAGATATATACGGCGCGGCTATCCACTGTCCTGTTTTGATACCGCAGTAAAAAATCTCCGCGCAGGCGGCATCGAAGTGATCGTCCACACCATCCTGGGGCTTCCCGGCGAAAGCAGGAAGGATATCCTGGAAACAATGGCTTATCTGAACGCCATGGATATCCAGGGGATCAAGCTGCAGCTTCTTCATGTACTGCGTGGTACAGATCTTGCCGCTGATCATGAAGCCGGTCTTTTCCGCACTTATGAACGGGACGAGTATCTGAACCTTGTCATTGACTGTCTGGAACATCTCAGACCGGATATCGTGATCCACCGTGTAACAGGGGACGGCCCGAAAGATCTGCTGATCGCACCTTTATGGGCCAGCCGCAAACGTGAAGTTTTAAATCTTCTTCATCACCGGATGAAAGAAAAAGAAAGTTTTCAGGGAAAAGCTCTCGAAGCCCTTTCCCGCAGCCAGTAAAAAGGAGGATTCTTATGGCATCACCTTTTACAACCTATAAGCTTATTATTTTATATATGCTGCAGAATTCCGATGGGGATCTCACAAATTCCCAGATCACCGATTTTATCCTGGATCGGAAATATACCAATTATTTTCAGCTTCAGCAGGCCGTTTCCGAACTGGTTGAGGCAGATCTTGTGGAAATGTCTTCTCAGTCCAACCGCACGTATTACCGTCTGACTGAAGAGGGAAAAAATACACTCAAATATTTTTCCAAAGAACTTTCTTCTGACATTAAGAAAGAAGTGGAGGAATATCTCAATTCTCTCCACTGCAAAATTGAGGAACATCTTCTCACTCCTGCGGATTATTATCCCACCAGGGAGGGCAGTTACTCCGTCCGCCTGCGGATCATCGAAGGCGGTGTCAGTATTGTTGATCTCAGTATCAAGGTTCCCAATCTTGCTGCGGCTCAGTCCGTATGTGAAAGCTGGCCTTATAAATACCAGAACGTCTACGACAAAATAATGGAGGAGCTTCTCTGAAAGGCTCCTCCATTATTTGTCTTACTCATATTCTCTTATTCCGCTTCTTCGTGGATTTTTTTCATATGCTCTTTCAGTTTTTTTTCATATCCCATATCACTGAGTTCGTAAAAATGTTCTCCTTCGATCTCTGACGGGAGATACTGCTGGTTTACATAATGATTCGGGTAATTATGGGCATACTTATATCCAATGCCATGTCCAAGGCTTTCGTGGCCACCATAATGGGCATCCTGCAGATGTACCGGCACAGTTGTCTTCTTCGCCTTCACGCAGCGCATGGCCTCCTGTATGGCATTCACCGCGGAATTGCTCTTGGGCGCACAGGCCATGTATGTTACTGCCTGCGAAAGAATGATCTGGGATTCCGGCATTCCCACACGTTCCACTGCCTGCGCTGCTGCCGTTGCCACACAGAGTGCCTGAGGATCCGCATTTCCGATATCTTCAGAGGCCAGGATCATGATCCTTCTTGCAATAAATTTCACATCTTCTCCTGCATAAAGCATTTTTGCCAGATAATAAACTGCCGCATCCGGGTCTGAGCCCCGCATACTCTTAATAAAGGCAGAAATAATATCGTAATGGTTATCTCCATTCTTGTCATAACGTACAACACGCTTCTGAATGCACTCAGAAGCCACCTCAAGGGTCAGATGGATCTTACCGTCCGAATCACGGGGTGTGGTGAGAATTCCCAGTTCTACGGCGTTTAAGGCGCTTCTGGCGTCTCCTCCTGCCATATCTGCCAGAAATTCCAGGGCATCCTTCTCGATCACCGCACCGTAGCTTCCCATTCCACGTTCCGGATCATTAACTGCACGCAGGATCAGTTCTTTTATTTCCGGTATTTCCAGTGCCTTCAGCTCAAAAATGATGGATCTTGAAAGAAGCGCTCCGTTTACCTCAAAATATGGATTCTCCGTTGTAGCTCCGATCAGAATGATCGTTCCATCCTCCACAAAAGGAAGAAGATAATCCTGCTGTCCCTTGTTGAAACGATGGATCTCATCAATGAACAGAATGGTCTTTTTCCCATACATGCCAAGATCATCCTGAGCCTGTTTTACAACTGCTTCCATATCTTTCTTGCCCGCTACGGTTGCATTGATCTGGGTAAAACTGGCGCTTGTAGTATTGGCAATGACTTTTGCAAGGGTAGTCTTTCCGGTTCCCGGAGGGCCGTAAAAGATAACAGATGTCAGCTTATCTGCCTTAATGGCACGATACAGCAATTTGTCTTTTCCGACGATATGCTGCTGCCCTACCACCTCATCCAGTGTTCGCGGACGCAGTCTGGATGCGAGGGGAGACTCCTGGTCCAGAGTTTTTGATTTTGCATATTCAAATAAGTCCATGGTTTTCACTCCTGTAATTTCTGTAAAAAACTGCCGCCGGTTCTGCTCCGGCAGCTGATAGATTCTTATTTTTATAATTTTACCTGTTTGCACACAAAAAAGCAATTGTTTCTGCTCTGCGGCAAAGAGGATGTTCCGTTACTGTTTACGTCACCAGCAGCTGATCCGCTGTCACCAGGTCATACCCCGCTTCCGTAAGCATATCCGCGATCTCCAGAGCTGCCTCCACAGAAGTGGGAAAACTGTCATGCATCAGAATAATCGAGCCATCCTTCACTTCTCTTTTTACAATTTCTTCCACAGACTGAACGTTTTTTGATTTCCAGTCCAGGGTATCCACATCCCAGAATACCGGAAGCATGGTCACACAGAGTTCCAGATTTTTGGGCCAGGCTCCATAGGGCGGACGAAGATACAAAGGATATTCTCCTGTGATCTCATAGATCTCATTATTTGTCTTTAAGATCTGCTGGCAGGCCTGGTCACCGGGAAGCTTATCAAGCTGTACATGGTCGTAAGTGTGATTGCCGATGAGATGGCCGTCTTTTTGCATCTGTTTTACGATTTCTTCTTTTCCCTCGATATTTTTTCCCATAAGAAAAAATGTGACATGAATTCCACGCTTATGCAGGCCATCCAGAAGCAAGGGTGTATATGTTGCATGGGGGCCATCGTCAAAGGTGAGTGCTGCCCTGGGACGGTCCTCATTGTCCTTCCTGTCAGACAAAGTTTCCGCCACCGGGTCTGCTGCTTTTTGTCCATATTTTTTCTGAACACTGCCAATATTTCCTGCTTTTTGTTCTGCCTCCTCATAACTCCTGTTTTCCCGCCCACTGCTTTTTCCCACATACTGCGCCTCCACCAGCCGGATCATCCCCTCACCGGCGATCATCCTGACCACCTGCATCCGAAACGCACGGTCTGAATTTTTTCCATATCCACTGAACGCGATCAGCAGCAGCGCCACTGTCACTGCCCGGAAATATTTTTTTCGCTTATCCATATCTCCCGCCGGATCAAACATACTTTTCCACAATATATGAAAAAATCCCCGGGAAAAGACTTCTTACTGTTCTCTTCCCGGGGATATCCGCGCAGTCTGTTCTTTTATTTCTTCAGGATCTCAAGCGCGCTCTCGATCTCCTCAATGCATTTCTCATAGCCAAGGGTACCGTTGTCCAGGCACAGATTGTACTTTGTCATATCTGCCCAGTCAACGCCCATAAAGCGTTTCGACAGGTCTTCCTTGCGCTTGTCATCCTTATGCATGAACTTCTCAATATCCTTTGTGCTGCCGCTGAGCTTTTTGCTTGCCTCGCAGATACGGAAATCCCAGTCTCCGTAAACAAACACCCGAAGGACATTTGGATAATCCTTGAGGATCATGTTTGCACAGCGTCCGATGATCACACAGGATTCTGTCTCTGCCAGATGGCGGATCACCTTCGCCTGATAATTAAACAGGTTCTCATCAGACGTGAAGTCTTTGCTCTGGGGCGGAATCAGCTCTCCTTTATAGATGCCGGTCTTTGCAAAAAGCTTCTGTTTTGCGCTGACATTTTCATCTACGCGTCCGAAAAGCTCCTCATGAATGCCGCTCTCCTCAGATGCCATGCGGATGATATCCTTGTCATAGTAAGAAATCCCTAATTTCTTTGCAAGCTCCTCTCCGATGGTACGTCCGCCACTTCCATACTGTCTTGCAATGGTAATTACGAAATTATCCATGTCTTTCCTCCTACTCTCCAAGATATGCCTTCTGAACCGCTTCATCGTTCAGAAGATCCTCGGCCTTTCCGTCCATGGTGATGCTTCCTGTCTCAAGAACGTAAGCACGGTCCGCAATGGAAAGTGCTTTCTTCGCATTCTGCTCAACAAGAAGTACGGTTGTGCCGCTCTCGCTTACCTCACGGATGATATCAAAGATCTCATTTACAAAGATCGGTGACAGACCCATAGACGGCTCATCCATCAGGATAATCCTTGGCTTACTCATCAGCGCACGACCCATGGCAAGCATCTGCTGCTCGCCACCGGAAAGTGTTCCGGCACGCTGTCCTTTACGTTCTTCCAGACGCGGGAATCTCTTGTATACACTGGCAAGGCTCTCTGCGATCTCCGCCTTGTCCTTTCTTGTATAAGCTCCAAGAAGAAGATTCTCGTAAACGGACATATCCGCAAATACACGTCTTCCCTCCGGAACGTGTGCCATACCCATCTCTACGATCTTATGGGCCGGTGTTCTTGTGAGGTCTTTTCCCTCAAACACAATGCTTCCGGACTTCGGAGAAAGAATTCCGGTAAGTGTCTGAAGTGTGGTTGTCTTTCCGGCACCATTGGCACCAATCAGCGCAATAACCTCTCCCTGATTTACATGAAAAGAAATTCCCTTCAGAGCCTGGATCACACCATAGTAGACCTGAAGGTCCTTTACTTCCAACATTGCCATTGTCTCGTTCCTCCTTACTCTCCCAGATATGCAGTGATAACAGTCGGGTCTTTCAGTACTGCAGATGTCTCACCCTGGATCAGTACCTGACCGAAATTCAGAACCGTCAGTTCCTCACAGATACCACCGACCAGTTTCATGTCATGCTCGATCAGAAGGACTGTCATATCAAAATGCTCCCGCACAAAACGGATGGTATCCATCAGCTCCTGCGTCTCATTTGGGTTCATGCCGGCTGCCGGCTCATCCAGAAGAAGAAGCTTCGGATCTGTGGCAAGGGCTCTGGCGATCTCCAGCTTACGCTGTTTACCATAAGGCAGGTTGCCTGCCAGAGTGTCTGCTTCCTTATCCAGGTCAAAGACCTTCAGGATCTCCATGGCACGTTCGTTCATCTCTTTTTCTACCTTATAATATTTCGGCAGTCTTAAGATTCCGGTCAGTGTGGAGTATGGATGATGATTGTGAAGTCCTACTTTTACATTGTCAAGAACCGGCATATCCTTGAAAAGACGGATATTCTGGAAAGTTCTTGCGATTCCGGCCTTGTTGATCTCGATGGTGCTTTTTCCTGTAATGTCCTGGCCGTCCAGTTTAATGATTCCCTCTGTTGGCTTGTATACGCCTGTGAGAAGATTGAATACCGTTGTCTTACCGGCACCGTTCGGTCCGATCAGTCCATAGAGCTGTCCTTTCTCAATGGTCATGTTAAAGCCGTCAACAGCACGAAGACCGCCGAACTGGATAGACAGGTTATTTACTTCCAGCATTGCCATGATCAGGCCACCTCCTTTTTCGCTTTTTTGCCTTTGAATTTTTCTACCATACGTGCTCTCCAGTCTCTTGCTGCAGGTGCCCAGTTAAAGAGCATCATGATGATCAGCACGATTGCGTAGATCAGCATACGGTAGTTTGCGAATCCACGGAGAAGCTCAGGCAGTGCATAGAGGATAATTGTTGCAATGATAGATCCTCTGATATTTCCGATTCCTCCAAGCACTACATACACAAGTACCAGAATGGACATATTGTAATCGAATACAGAAACCTTAAGAAGAGAAAGGTTATGTGCATACAGCACACCTGCAACTCCTGCAAGGGCTGCAGAAATGGTAAATGCCAGCAGCTTATATCTGGTAATATTGATTCCTACAGACTCCGCTGCAATACGGTTGTCCCTGGTTGACATAATAGCACGTCCGCTTCTGGAGTTTACAAGGTTCTGTACAATAAACAATGTGAGAAGAAGCAGGATCACGCCGATCAGGAAAAAGTAATTCTTGATATCTTTATAAAGAGTTGCTGTTCCCGAAATACCAAGGGCACCTTTGAGAATCTGCTTTCCGCCGGCTTCCAGATGAAGACCGGCTGCACTGGTTGCAACGTGAAGTCCTTTGTCATCCACGCCAATGTAAAGTACATTGATCAGGTTCTTGATGATCTCACCAAAAGCCAGTGTAACAATAGCCAGGTAGTCACCGCGGAGACGAAGTACCGGAATACCGATGATCACACCGAACAGTGCTGCAACTGCCGCACCTACAAGGATTGCAAGGATAAAGCGAGGAACCTGCGGAATGGAGTCTGCAGCAACCTGTGAAAACAGGGCACTGGAAAAAGCTCCCACACACATGAAGCCCGCATGTCCAAGGCTCAGCTCACCGGAAAAACCAACTACCAGGTTCAGGGAAACTGATGCAATGGTATAAACACAAAGGGGAACAAGAAGTCCCATAAGAAGTCTGGAAAGATTTCCAGTTGAGGAAAGTGCCTGTACGATCACAAAAAGCACAATGACAATTCCATAGTTGATCATGTTATTTTTTGTTGTTTTGTTTTTCATATTCTTCATATCGGCCACCTTACACTTTCTCCTGGATGTTCTTGCCGAACAGTCCGGTAGGTTTTACAAGAAGCACGACGATCAGGACTGCAAATACGATCGCATCTGCAACCTGGGAAGAAATATAAGCTTTTCCGAAGATCTCGATGATTCCCAGAAGGATGCCGCCGACCATAGCTCCCGGAATCGAACCGATTCCACCGAATACAGCAGCTACGAAAGCTTTGATACCAGGCATGGCTCCTGTGTACGGAGTCAGTGTCGGATAAGTCTGACAGAGCAGAAGGCCTGCGATCGCTGCAAGTCCGGAACCGATGGCAAATGTGAGGGAAATTGTCGCATTGACGTTAACTCCCATCAGCTGTGCCGCATCTCTGTCCTCGGAAACCGCCTGCATGGCACGGCCAGGTTTTGTCTTTTTTACAAAGAGGGAAAGTCCCACCATGATGATGATACATGCAAGGATGGTTACGATGGTGATTCCCTTGATGGTAAGCTCACCGTCAAACAGTGTGATGGACGGAACTTTGATAACAGCTACGAAACTCTTGGCATCTGCGCCAAAGATCAGAAGTGCCAGGTTCTGAAGCAGATAACTGACACCGATAGCCGTAATCAGAACGGCCAGGTTTGAGGAAGCTTTTCTAAGCGGACTGTAAGCTACCTTCTCAATGACAACACCAAGCAGTGTACAGATCACAACGGAAAGAATCACTGCAAGAATCGGTGACATACCGCCTCTTGTGATACAGGTAAGAATGATATAAGCTCCTACCATAATAACATCTCCGTGTGCGAAGTTCAGCATCTTGGCAATACCGTAAACCATGGTATATCCAAGCGCGATGATCGCATAGATACTGCCAAGACTGATGCCGTCTTTTAAATAAGATATAAAACTCATAACGCACCTCTTTTAATTGTTTATTGATAAGGGAAAAAGGGGACGATTTCCACTAAAGGCAACCGTCCCCTGACCCCTAACGTTAACAGAAATTACTTATTTCATCTCTACATAAGCACCGTCTTTGATCTCGAATGCTTTCGGCTCTTTATCACACTCGCCATCCTCGGTCCATTTTGCTTTTCCGGTAAGTCCGTCAAGCTCGATGTTTGCCATGGATGCGCTCATTGCTGCACTGATGTCTGCATTTTCCATATCTGGTGTGATCTTTGCATCGTCAGCTGCAAGCTGCATTGCGTAAAGTACATCATATGTATCTGCCGCAAACTGGTTCGGGATCTCACCGTTGTGAGCATCGCCGTATGCTTTTACGAAGTTCTGGCTCTTCTCATCTGTAGCTGTTGCGGAGAATGGTGTCAGAAGCATAACACCCTCTGCAAGGGATTTATCGAAGTTCTCTACATTGAGGATACCATCCATGCCATCTACACCAAAGAATTTAATGTCAAGTCCTGCCTCAGATGCCTGCTGAAGGATCAGCGCATTGTCGGAATAGTAGTTCGGAAGGAAAAGAAGCTCAGCGCCGCTCTTCTTGATCTTTGCAAGCTGTACAGAATAGTCTGTGTTGCTGTCTGTTGTGTAAGCCTCATCTGCAACTACTTCAAGTCCGTCATCAGCAGCTGCTGCAACGAATGCGTCATGTACACCGGAGTTGTAGTCAGCAGCGGAATCATAAAGTACTGCTACTTTCGTTGCAAGTTTGTGCTCGGAAATGTACTGAGCAGATTTGGTTCCCTGTGCCGGGTCTGTGAAGCACATACGGAACTCGTTTGTTCCTGCTGTGATACAGTCAAGTGCTGTTGCGGATGGTGTGAAGAGGAATGTATCCTCAGCTGCCTCAGCTCCTACTGCGATACAGGAACCGGATGTTACAGTTCCACAGAGCATCTGCATTCCTTTATCGATCAGGTCATTGTATGCGTTAACAGCCTTCTCCGGATCTCCCTGGTCATCACCTGCGTCAAGGATTTCAACTTTATATCCGTTGAATCCGCCGTTCTCGTTGATCTCATCTGCTGCGATCTTGGCTGCGTTGTATACGTTGGTACCGTACTGTGCGTAATCACCTGTCATCGGTCCGATCACACCGATCTTAAATGTCTCATCATCTGCCGCAAAAACTGATGTAGGCATCATCATAGCTGCTGTCATAGCTGCTGCTGATGCAACGCCGATTACTTTCTTCCAATTCTTCATAATAATCTCTCCTCCTGCGCTTTGTCGCGTTACTAATGTTTAATGGTAAAATTATAGCATTGCATATTTTTTATTTCAAGGGTGAATTTGCCGATCCCCCGTTTTTCGTATGATTGCACAAGACGGACACTTGTCCGTTTCACAGCTTGTGTGTTTTTTCGGCAAATTGTATAAATTTTCTGTACAAAAGAAAAATCCAGGGAAAAACTCCCTGGACTTCTTCGTCTCTTTATCTCTTACTTATGCGATTGCTTTCTTAGCGATCTCAGCAAGTGCTGTGAAGCCTGCTGCATCGTTAACTGCCATCTCTGCAAGCATCTTTCTGTTGATGTCGATGTTTGCAACTTTAAGGCCGTGCATCATTTTGCTGTAGGAAAGTCCGTTCATTCTTGCTGCTGCGTTGATACGGGCGATCCAGAGCTGTCTGAACTGACGTTTCTTCTGTTTTCTTCCTGCATAGGAGCTTGTAAGAGCTCTCATTACAGACTGTTTTGCTACTCTATACTGTTTGGAACGGGCTCCTCTGTAGCCTTTTGCCAGTTTTAATGTACGGTTATGTCTTTTCTTTGCGTTTAATCCGCCTTTAATTCTTGCCATTTCTTAATTCTCCTCCTGTTCGTCTTCTCTATCTTATAAATATGGTAATGCTTTCTTCATGCTCTTTACGTTAGTAGAATCAACAACAGTAGATTTTCTCAGATTTCTCTTTCTCTTCTGAGATTTCTTTGTAAGGATATGGCTCTTGTAGGCTTTATTTCTTACTAATTTTCCTGTACCTGTTTTTTTAAAGCGCTTTGCTGCTGCTCTGCAAGTTTTAATTTTTGGCATTATGAATTCCTCCTTGATTTGGTACTTCTAAATTTTATATAACATCCCGTTCTGCCCGGCTGTTGCCGTGAAGACTGAGATATCTACCGTTTCTCAGTCAGAAACATGGTCATGCTTCTGCCTTCTACCTTCGGAGCCTTCTCTACAGTCGCTATATCGGACAGAAGATCTGCGAAGTCGTCAAGCACATGTTTGCTGCTGGACATATGTGCCATCTCTCTTCCGCGGAAACGAAGTGTAACCTTAACTCTGTCGCCCTTGCTAAGGAACTTTCTTGCTGCATTTACCTTCGTCTTTAAATCATTCGTATCAATGTTCGGGGAAAGACGCACTTCTTTGACATCGATGGTTTTCTGCTTTTTTCTGGCCTCTTTTTCTTTTCTTGCAAGTTCGTAACGGTATTTACCGTAATCAATGATCTTACATACTGGCGGCTTCGCCTGTGGGGCAATCTTTACAAGGTCAAGTCCTGCCTCCTGTGCTTTCGCCATCGCTTCTCTGGCGGACACGATTCCAAGCTGAGCTCCGTCCGGACCAATTAAGCGTACCTCTCTGTCTCTGATCTGTTCGTTAATCATTAAACCGCTAATTGTTGTACACCTCCATGAACATGATAGAATTAATTTTTTCTTTCTCAATACTGTGCCGGGATTTCTTCCTGCACAAAAAAAGCGCAGACAGATGTCCACACTTCAAAATTACACCTGCGGACTGATAGTCTCTCCGTTCGCAGTACTGTGCAATATTGACCTGAGTCGCTTATCTTCAGCGCTGAGGTGAGAGTGAACTCTGCTTTCTTTTCGCTACGTACTTTAAGAGAATACCATGGTATCTTCTGTTTGTCAACTGTTTTTTTATATTATTATGTATTTATTTGTGCGTATGAGTTTTTCTTTTTCCGGGCATACTATCCAACATCGGAATCCGATAAGACAGACTGTAACATGGACCATTGATCAGAGGTTCAAAGTCCGACAGCTGACGGTTTCCGGTAAAATCATATTTATCAGGAGGACACTTTTATGACAATCCTTAAATGTTCCGCACACAACTGCTATTATAACAAAGATTCTCTCTGTTCCAAAGGTGCCATTAATGTGGAAGGCGCAGATGCACATTATGCAGATGATACCGCCTGTGAAAGTTTCCGCGATCAGAAAGAAGATTCTGCAACAAATGCTGCTGATTCCGGTTGTGGATGTGAAACCATTAACATCGACTGCAAAGCACACAACTGTACCTACAATGAGCACTGCAAATGTACCGCAGCTTCCATCAATGTATCCGGTGATAATGCACATCGCTGCTGTGATACAAAATGTGATACTTTCAGCTGTAAATGCTGATATTCTGAACTGAAAGCCAAAAAATCCGGCAGGATTCCAGATGGATCCTCTGCCGGATTTTATTATGTTCATTTATTATCTGTTCTTAAGAAAATCCGGAATCTGGATGTCCTTTTTCTGAACAGTGCTTGTCGGTGCCTTAGTACCAAACTGTGTGGAATTCATAGTTGGCAGACTGAAGCTCGGCATATTAAGATTCATGCTGCTTGCCGGTGACGGGCTTGTCTTCTTGGCTGCTCCGAATACAGAATTGGAAGCTCTGTTTCCAAATGGTGTATTCTGAAGGTTATTGTCTGTAAGACCTGTTGCAATAACTGTAATCCTTGCATAATCTGCAACAGAATCATCATACATGGCACCAAAGATAATATTCGCATCCTCACCTGTAAGTTCCTGAACATAACTTGCCGCATCGTTGGCATCCATAAGAGAAATATCTCCGGAAATATTGATGATCACATGCGTAGCGCCCTTAATGGTTGTCTCAAGAAGCGGAGAAGATACCGCCTGCTGTACAGCCTCCATAGCCTTGTCATCACCTCTTGCCTCACCGATACCGATGTGAGCGATTCCCTTGTCTGTCATAACAGTCTGTACGTCTGCAAAGTCAAGGTTGATCAGTGCCGGCAGATTGATCAGGTCTGTGATACCCTGTACTGCCTGCTGAAGAACCTCATCAGCCTTACGCAGTGCTTCCGGCATGGTTGTTCTTCTGTCAACGATCTCAAGTAACTTGTCATTCGGGATGACAATTAAAGTGTCAACTGCTTTCTTCAGATTCTCGATTCCCGCAAGTGCATTATTCATACGAGTCTTAGCTTCAAAACGGAAAGGCTTGGTAACAACACCGACAGTCAGGATACCCATTTCTTTCGCCGCACCGGCGATTACAGGAGCAGCTCCGGTTCCGGTTCCGCCACCCATACCACAGGTAACGAAAACCATGTCAGCTCCCTCAATGATCTTCTTAACTTCTTCAATGCTCTCCTCAGCTGCCTTCTGTCCAACTTCCGGCTGTGCACCGGCGCCAAGACCTTTCGTAATTTTCTCACCAATCTGAAGTACAGTCGGAGCTTTACACAGTGTCAGAGCCTGTTTATCGGTATTGACACCTACAAACTCAACTCCTCCAATGGCCTCTTCCACCATTCTGTTTACTGCATTATTACCTGCGCCGCCTACTCCAATTACAATAATCTTCGCAGAAGACTCAGCCTCATTCGTCATTATCTCTAACAATGTACTTCCTCCTTTATTTCTACCTGATATCCGATTCAGTGTAATAATCTATTCCAAGCTACATATACACATAGTTATATCATATATTTTTTTCGGTAATTAATCAACCACTAATTTTGTTTTTTTATACTTTTTTCACTAAATTTCGGCACTGTTTCTATTAACAGAAACATTTGCAAAACAATCTCTGGCAAAATGCCCAAATACTGGTATTTATATAAGAAAGGATTTTTTTATCTTCACTGGTAATCGGACGCATCACTGTAATCTCCGTCCTGATTTTCGTCATAATTATCAGATCCATCACCATAATCACTATTGTAATCCGTTTCTGTATCAGTATCCTCATCCATATTATCCGTACTTCCATCCGAAGTGTAATCTCCGTTTTCGGAATCCTCTGAATTCGTATTCTGAGAATCGGAACTTCCGGTATCTGCGCTTTCGGAATCCGCATTTCCAGAGTCTGCATTCGCAGAATCTGTCCCGTCTCCGTTACCTTCTTCTGATGCCAGATAATCCTCAAGTGTTCCTACATAATTACCGTCACGGTCATATTCGCTGGTTCCATCATAACCGCCATCCTCACGGTATCCACCTTTCCAGTTTCCCTTGGCAGCCATACTCTCTTCCGTAGGTGCTTCTCCGACATAATTACCGTTGGCGTCATACTCACCGCTTCCTGTGTAGTCACCTTCTTCGTCATATCCGCCGATCCATTTTTCCTTTGCATATTCCAGATCACTCTGAGGCTTCGGCCCTACATAATTGCCATTTTCGTCGTATTCGCCCTCGCCTGTGTAATTTCCTTCCTCATCATAACCGCCTGTCCAGGTTTCTTCGGAATTCTGATTCTCATCCTGTTCCTGCTCCAGTGTTATGGTCTTGGAATTATCATTTACATTTTCAGCGTGGAGAATTCCTTTTTTTCCGGAAATCAGCGGAAGAATGGCAAGTACCCTGGTCATTTTGTCTTCCAGATACTCGTCCTTTCCAAGCTTGACCGTAATATCTCCGTAAACCAGGCTGATCTGCCCGTCATCTCCGAATTCAATATGATCCGGAACCTTGTCATTTTTTGAAAAAATAGTAGACAGAGCCACCGCTGTGTTCATCACAGTCTCATCCTTAATAGGAAGCTTCTCATTGAGAATTACTTTTTTTACTTTAATTCCGTCAAAAAACGGAATCTTCTCATTGCGTTCTGTGGAACCTTCCACAAAAACTCCATTTCTGTCAAAGTAAATGTAACTGTCCAGATAAGGAATACAGCCGACAATATCCTTCTCCTTCACACTGACACAAATGGTGTGACGGTTAAGTCTGGTCACTGTATAACCATCCACAAAAGGAACATCTTTTGTATTCTGTTTGGTGTAAAGAAGGGGTGCCAGAACAGAATTGGATGCCAGCGGCCCCCGAAGGACCATCTTCTTGATCTGTTTCTCAGAATAATGGCTACTTCCCATCACCTGTACTTCATCAACCTGATAATAAGTAAAAAAGAAAATAACACCTGCCAGCAGCAGAACCAGAATCATTCCGGCTGCTGCCAGCGAATTTTTTTTTGATTTTTTCATAAAGTTCCTCTGTCCTTTATCAGCAGACCGCCCAGGGCAGTCAAATCTTCACAGATATGTTCATAACCTCTTTCAATAAAAGAGCAGCCTCTGATCCTGGTAACCCCTTCTGCTGCAAGCGCCGCGATCACAAGTGCCGCACCTCCGCGGAGTTCCTCTGCTTCCACGATGCATCCCCGAAGTGGATAACCTCCGTGTACCACAGCCATTCCATCCCGGATCTCAATCTTCGCTCCCATATAACAGAGCCATGAAGCCAGTTTATATCTGTCTTCAAAAATCTTCTCACGGATTCTGCTTACCCCCGGAATCGTGACCAGCACTGCCATCGCAGGAGACTGCAGATCTGTAGGAAATCCAGGATAAACGTCTGTCTCCAGAAGTTCAAGAGGAAAACCTGCATTTTTTCCGTTGACTATTAGTTTACCACCTATCCGGTGACATTGTCCACCCATTTTCCGATATACTTCCAGGATTGCATGCATTTCATCGATCGGCGGATTTTCCAGAATGATCTCTCCTCTGGTGGCCGCCGCTGCCATAAGATAGGTTCCGGCAACAATACGGTCCGGGGGAATCGTCCCGCTGCCGGGATGCAGTTTCTTTACACCTTCGATACAGATACTTCCATTTTCCAGAATTTCAATCTTTGCCCCCATCCCTGTCAGATACTGACACAGCCAGGTAATTTCCGGTTCGCGGGCACATCCCGTAAAAACGGTTTTTCCCTCTGCAAGAACGGCTGCCAGAATTCCCTGTTCTGTGGCTCCCACGCTGCTTTTGGGAAAAATCACTTCCGCTCCTTTCAGTTTTCCACAGGTTGCCTGAATCTCATTCCCGTTTTCCACGATTCTGGCACCAAGCTTCTGTAAAACCTGTATATGAAGATCCACCGGACGTTTGCCAATGACACATCCGCCCGGATAACCGGTCCGTGCTTTCCCATTCCGTCCAAGCATTGCCCCCAGCAGAATCACAGAAGAACGCATTTTTCCGGAAAAATATTCCGGTATCACGGTACCGTCCGCATGACTGCAGTCCAGATAAAGGTCATGATCCTCCCACCAGGTTTCCGCGCCCAGCTCCCGGAGGATTTTTTCCATCAAAAATACATCTGTGATCTTCGGACACTCCCGCAGTACACTGGTCCCGGAGCTTAAAAGGGCCGCCGCCATAACCGGAAGTGCCGTATTTTTTGACCCCTGGATCCGCACAGTCCCATGCAGCGGCCTGCCTCCGGTTACGACGATCTCATCGATCTCATTCAAGTCTTCCACTCCTAAAAGGGCCTCTTACTTTTTATTCTATGTGATTCTTCCATGTCTGTGACTGCTGACACTTAAAGCCAGCCCCATCTCCCCCAGAAGAAAAACAACGGAAGTTCCGCCATAACTTACAAAGGGCAGCGTGATCCCGGTATTGGGAATCGTATTTGTTACAACCGCAACATTCAGGACTACCTGGATCGACATATGTGCCATGATTCCGGCGCATAGAAGTGTCCCCTTAAGATCCCGGCAGTTCAGTGCCAGCATACAAAGCCTCCAGATCAGAAGCCCAAACAGAAAAAGTACCAGAAAAGCCCCCAGAATTCCCGTCTCTTCACACACAATGGAAAAAATCATATCATTCTGGGCTTCCGGTACAAATCCCAGCTTCTGCAGACTGTTCCCGAAACCTTTGCCAAAAATCCCTCCGCTTCCTATGGCATACAGACCCTGTATGGTCTGAAATCCTTTTTCATATTTTTCCGGATCCCTCCAAATCGCCAGACGCTCCAGGCGGTAACTTTCCGCAGCAAGAAAAACCGCAATAAATCCAACTCCTGCACTTCCCAGAGCCAGAAACTGCAGATATCTGGGATTGGCCACAAAGATCAGCATCACACCGATTCCTAGAATGATCACCGCCGTACTTAAATTATTGGAACCTACCAGGCCAACTACCGGGAGCAGGGTCATCATCGTCCTGCACATAAACCAGAACCCCGTTGTCTTGCTTTTTGTCCGGCTGATCTGCCATACGAGAAAAAGGATTACCGCAACCTTGGAATACTCCGATGGCTGAAATGACAGCGGCCCAAGGTTCAGCCACCGCTTCGACCCGTTAATCTCCTGTCCGAAAAGCAGCACTGCCGTAGAGAGAAAAAGTGAAAGAATATATGCGCCCGGTGCCAGCTTCACAGGAATGCGGTAATCCACCCTTGATGCCAGATACATAACAAGCAGCCCCAGTGCCGTGGCAAAGAGCTGCTTCTTAAAATAATAGGCAGAGTCGTGAAAACGCACTCTGCCATTATATTCGCTTGCCGAAAAAAGCGCCCCCAGGCCAAACACAACAAGGATCAGAACCAGAACCCAGAGAACGGTATCAGTCTTTCCGGTCTGTTTCTGTTCTGCCTTCATGCTGTGGCCTCCACAGTGGTCTTTATTTCAGCTTATGTATGTATTTTTCGGATTATTACAGTGCTTTCACATATTCCTTGAACATGTCGCCACGCTGTTCGTAGTTATCAAACTGTCCCCAGCTTGCACAGGCCGGTGAAAGAAGAACCGCATCTCCTGGATTTGCTTTTTCCGCACAAATCTGAACTGCTTCTTTCAGATCCTCACAGAGGATGATGTCTGTAAATCCAAGACGTTCTGCCGCTGCTTTGATCTTTTCTTTTGTCTGGCCAATGAGAACAAGATAACGGACTTTTCCGTCGAAGGATTCTATCCACTCGTCATAGCTGGATTCCTTGTCATAGCCACCGCCGATCAGAAGAGTCGGACGGTTCATAGCCTGAATTCCCTTGATGGCTGCATCCGGGTTGGTTCCCTTGGAATCGTTGTAATAGGCAACGCCGTTCTTCTCTGTTACATACTCGATTCTGTGAGGAACTGCCACAAACTCGCATACGCTCTTGTGGATGCTTTCCACAGAAACTCCCGCATAATATGCCATGGCTGCTGCAGCCATTACATTCTCGTGATTATGACGGCCAAGGATCTTAAGTTCTCCTGTCTTTACGATCGGGATCTCTTCTTTTTCTGTTTTCAGAATGATCTGATCTCCGTCCAGATAGATACCCTGATCCAGTTTACGCAGGCTTGAAAAATATACCACCTTCGGAACGATGTTCTCACCGAATTTACGGAGGACTTCATCCTCATAATTCAGGACACATACATCTTCTGGTCCCTGATTCTTGGTAATCAGCTCTTTTACACGGATGTATTCTTCCATGGTATGATGACGGTTCAGATGATCTTCTGTAATGTTGAGGATCGCACTGACCTTCGGGCGGAACTGCTCGATAGTCTCCAGCTGGAAGCTGCTGATCTCCGCAACGGTTACAGAATCCTCACGCATCTCCAGTGATTTTGATGTATATGCAGTTCCGATATTTCCTACAACAAATACAGATTCACGGGCATCTCCCATAATCTTTCCAAGGAGAGCTGTTGTTGTTGTCTTGCCGTTGGTTCCTGTAATTGCAAGAACCTCGCCTTTTCCTGTACGGTAGGCAAGTTCTACCTCACTCCATACCGGAAGGCCTTTTTCGTAGAAGCTCTTTACCAGTGGAAGATCTGTTGGAACTCCCGGGCTTAACACTACGAGATCAAGACTTTCCATCTCTCCTTCCGGAAAAGCACCGGCCCAGATCTCCGGGGTGTATGTTCCGTTTGTTTTATGTAAAACCGCTTCTTTATCAAGGTTTTCATTTCCGTCATAGATTATCGGCTGTGCTCCTACACTTCCAAGCAGGTCAGCGGCACCAATGCCACTTTTTCCGGCTCCGAAAACGAGAACTTTTTTTCCTTTTAAATCCATTTTTCTGTTCCTCCTTATAATGCCAGGAGAGCGATCAGGCACATAATGGCAGTTACAACAGAGAACACTGCAACGACCCGTGTCTCGGACCACCCGCAAAGCTCAAAATGATGGTGGATAGGCGCCATCTTGAAAATTCTTTTTCCGTGTGTTGCCTTGAAATAGGATACCTGGATCATAACGGACAGTACCTCAATAAGGTAGATCAGTCCCACCAGGATAATAAACAGCGGCATCTGCATGGCATAAGCCACACCAGCCACAAAACCGCCCAGTGCCAGAGAACCGGTGTCTCCCATAAATACCTTGGCCGGATATACATTAAACAGAAGGAAGCCCATAAGGCTGCCTACAACCGCACAGGTAATCGGCTCCACACCACTGTTCATTCCAAGGGAAACAACAGTAAAAAATACTGCAACAATCAGGGTAACACTGGAAGCCAGTCCGTCAAGTCCGTCGGTAAAGTTTACTCCGTTTACTGTACCGATAACCGCAAAAAACAGTACCGGAACCGCAAACCATCCCAGATTCAGATAATGTCCGCTCCAGAACGGGATCTTCATAGTCAGGGATACGTTGGAATAATTTACAAGATAAAAAGCAAATACAGCTGTCACAACAATCTGCAGTGCCATTTTCTGCCATGGCAGAAGACCATCTGAACGTTTCAGGACTACTTTCAGATAATCATCCAGAAATCCGATCAGTCCAAATCCCAGGGTCAGGAAAAGTACCGGGATGATCATCGGATAATCTCTGATATAAAACAGTGATGTCACAGTTGTCGCAATGAGAAAGATCACTCCGCCCATGGTGGGGGTACCGTTCTTTTTCAGGTGGGACTGCACGCCCAGCTCTCTCTCTGTCTGTCCCATTTTAAGTCTTCTTAAAAAAGGGATAACAATCGGTCCTAATACAAGGCTGATCACAAATGAGATCAGCACAGGGATCACAACATGAAACTCCATCCTCACACCTCTAATTCTTTCGTTTTTTTATACTTCTTCAACAGTATAAGGCTTTTCCTTTCATTAATCAACCCCATCTGCCCGGTTTTCCCCGGATGGAGTCTGCGTGACGGTCTTCGCAATTCCAAGATAGGGCAGCACATTTTCAAAAATACTTCTTACTACCGGTGCGGCAATGATTCCGCCATAATACATGCCCTGAGGATTATGGATAATGCACAGGGCCAGAACTTTCGGGTCTTCTGCCGGTGCAAATCCCAGGAATGAAGAAATGTATCTGCCGGAACCTCTGGGCAGAGTCTGAGAGGTAGCTGTTTTTCCCCCGATGGAGAAACCTTCGATCCCGGCGTTTTTCCCGGAACCTTCTGAAACTACCGTTTCCAGAATCGTCCGTACTGTCCGTGAAGTTTCTTTGGACACGATCCCCGTTTCCACCGGATATTCCAGTGTCTGCACTTCTGTTCCGTCTGCGCTTTCCACACTGATCCCAAAATGAGGAGTGATCCGGTTTCCGCCATTGATGATCGCACTGACCGTTGTTGCCAGCTGGATCGGCGTGATCTGAAACGACTGGCCAAAGGATACGGTGGCAAGTTCCACCTCTCCCATATTTTTCGGGTTATGCATGATCGTTCCAGCTTCTCCCGGAAGATCAATTCCTGTTTTTTTCAAAAGTCCGAACTGTTTAAAGTATTTATAATAATTATCTACTCCCAGCCGCAGTCCCACCTCAATAAACACCGGGTTGCAGGAGTTCTGTGCACCCTCTACAAAGTTCTGTGCACCATGTCCGGTTCTTTTTGCACAGTGAATCCTCCGGTCCTCCACCACTTTATACCCCGGGCAGAAAAAACGATCTTCGGTTGACACAACCCCTTCTTCCAGTCCCGCTGCCATGGTAATGATCTTGAAAGTAGATCCTGGTTCATAAGTATCATTCAGACAGGGATTTCTCCACATCTGGTTCAGAAGATCCTGCTTCTTTTTTCCATCTGCTGCTGTTTCTTCTGTATTCAAAGTAAACGGATCATTCAGGTCAAATTCCGGAACATTGACACAGGCATAGATTTCCCCATTCCGAGGATTCATAAGAAGAATGGAGACCCGCTCCGCCTGTTTTTCCTCCATCACTTTCAGAGCCGCCTGCTGTACATATTTCTGGATGTTAACATCCAGACTGGTCCGCAGTGTATTTCCCGCCACTGGCTCCTTCCGCCGTTCTCCTGTCCCGTCGATCTCCACTCCACGTGCATCGGTAACTGTGAGAATTTTCCCGGGCTCACCTTTCAGGATCTCATCATATTTCACCTCAAGGCCAATGATCCCCTGGTTGTCACCCCCTGTAAATCCCAGCACTTTGGAAGCAAGGGAACCACAGGGATAATATCTTTTGTAATCTTCGTCCACTTTTACACCTGCAAGGGCATATTCACGAATCGCATCTCCGGTTGTTTTTTCCACATTTGTTCGAATTCTTTCAATAGAAGAAATTTTTTCTACTTTTTTCCGGATGATTTCTTCATCCATGGATAACTCTCTGGCAAGTACCTGAATCACTTTTTCCGGATCTTTAATCTGGCTGTGTATCACGGATACTGTACAGACTGTCCGGTTATCTGCCAGAATAGTTCCATTGATATCCAGAATTTTCCCCCTGGCCGCTTTGATATCACGTTCCCGTTCATGAAGATCATCTGCTTTTTTTGAATAATATTCAGACTGCGCTCCCATAAGGTACAGAAGCCTCCCCACAAGTCCCAGGAGAAGCACCGCACAGATCATAAAAACCACCCAGATTTTTTTCCTGTGGTAAACCATGGTCCGGATCATAAAAAAATCCCCCTCAGAGATTGTCATTGTAATATATGACGTTTCCCTGAGAGGGTATTCGAAATCTTATTCCAGGCCTGCCTCTTCATTTGTAAGGCCATCACTTTGCATATCATTGTTATCTTCTGTATCTTCGTCCTCAGAATCATCTTCCGGCGGGCTTGGAACATTCTCATCGGAGATTGCTTCTTTCTGTCCGTCTGCGGCAGATCCTGTTGCGGAATCGCTGATTCCCTTAAAGATATCCCACAGTTCTGTCGTCGGAACTTCGCCGTCCTCAGCCTCGTCCGGCTGCACATTCAGATACGGAAGCGCTTCGGAAAGGATTCCCTGAGCAATATACTGTGCATAGGTACTGCTTGCCTGATCCTCTACATTCGGCTCATCTACAACAACGTAAATCACAAGAGCCGGATCATCCACCGGTGCGAATCCGATAAAAGATACCAGATATTTGCCATTGCCTCGCGGAAGCTTCTCGGCTGTACCGGTTTTACCACCGGAACTGTAGCCCTGAACCTTGGAAGTACGGCTGGTACCGTGATCTACACTGGCTGCCATATAAGACCGGATATCCGCAGATATCTTCTCGGAAATGGTCTGTTTCATCAGGATCGGAGAAATCGTCTTCACAATTCCGCCGCTGCTGTCTTTGATCCTGGTTACCAGATGTGGCTGATAATAATATCCGCCGTTGATGACTGAACACATGGCGTTGATCTCCTGGATCATGGTCAGTGTATATCCCTGTCCAAAGGCGGAACATGCAAGCTCTGTCTCTCCCATGGTCTCGCTGGTATGGATTACACCGCTTCCCTCATTCGGAAGATCAATACCGGTTCTTGTTCCGAAATTAAAAGTACTCTGCGTTTTGAGGAAATTATCTTTTCCCATTTTCGCCGCGATCTGCATCATACCATCGTTGCAGGAATTGGCAATAACATCAGAAAGTGTTTCTGTTCCATGGGCATCGGGCCATACCGCACATTTAATAAATGTCGTAGCTCCTTCCGCACCAAAAGACTGTCCGCCATCGCAGACAAAATTATCTGTCTCGGAAATCGCTCCCATCTCAAGGGCAGAACTCATAACAATGGGCTTTACTACTGATCCCGGTTCGTATGCGTCTGTCACACAGAAATTACTCCACATTCCATTCAGGGCATCTACCGTTTCCTCATCGCTCATGGCAGCAATCTCACTCTCGGAATAAACATTGGAAAAATCTCTCGGATTATTCAGATCGTAACGGTCGCCGCCATCCATGGCCATGATTTCTCCGGTCTTGGGGTCCTCGATAATGACGCCGACATTTTTGGCTCCCATTTTTTCTTCGAAAGTATTTACATATTTCTCCACAATCTGCTGAAGTCCCAGATCAAGGGAAGTTTCTATGCTCTTTCCGTCGGTTGGTTCTATAATGGTCTGCTCTACATCGGAATTGTTGTTGATATATCCATACTGTCTTCCGTCAACACCGGTAAGCGTTGCATTGTAATAACCTTCCAGCCCGATATCTGCCACATCTCTGGAAAGTGTAAAACCAACGGTGTCACAGGCTGTTTCATTGAACGGATAGGATCTTAAATAGTCCTCCTCAAACCATACTCCTGTGATCTTGGAACGCTCTTTCTTCTGGGCGGCGGTCAGTTCGCTGTCATCCCCCGGGTTCTCATAGCTCTCGAAAGCTTTCTTATCATCCATGGAGATCTGTTTCTTAACGATCTGATACTGACTGCTCTTTGTGCTGTCATCGTCGAGAAGTTTACGCATCTCGTCCTCATCCAGACCCAGCACTTCCACCAGAGCCTTGATGGTCGGCTCCACGGAATCTTCATCCTTGTTAACTTCCAGACAGTCAAGAATCACATTATAAACTTTATTACTTGTTGCCAGAATATTTCCATTCCGGTCATAAATATCTCCCCTTTTGGCGGGGAGTGTCTGATTTTCATATTTCTGCTGTGCCTGGCTCAGCACCTGTTTTCTGTATTTGCTTCCGCTTGTGGCATTAATATAGGTAATTCTTGCCACCAAACCAACTAAAGCCAACACCACTAAAGAAAATAGTACTGCCAGCTTTTTTTTCATATTCTTATTAATTTTTTTTACCGGCCTGCGCCTTCTTGTACTCAATCGATCACCTGCTCAAAAAACTGTACATCTGTTACTTGTGCGTATCCACATCCTGATACTGTCTTACATAGCTGTTACCCTCGGTAACATATGTCTGTATCTGATCCTCAGAAGGATATTTCATCCCAAGCTCGCCGATTGCCTTTTTCTTGATCGCGCTGATATCAACATCAGAAGTAACCTGACTGTAATATGCATCGTTATCTTCCTTCAGCTGGGCAAGCTCAGATTCCAGATTTGCAACATTTTTCATACTCGCCGTGATTTCTGATTTTACCTGCAGATAATTGATGCAGGTAAATAATACCGCAATGGAAACCGCAGTGAGAAACAGAACGAAGCCTTTATTCATAGCCATCGCTTTTTCTCTGTTCCGCTGTATCTTCCTGTTCGCCGCCTGCTTCGCAGGTGTTACCGGAACTGCGGATTTCTGATTTCTCTCCCGGGCCAGCCGACGCCTTTCCTGTACATCGGGCAGATCAGTTCTGCGAGGAACTTCCTGTAACCTTTTTACCGCATTTCCCTGAACATACATTTCTCTGCTGTTCCTGACGGTATTCCGATTTCTTCTGGCTGTAGTCCCTCTTCCTGTCTTCGCCATTTGCCTACCTTCCATCTTTAAAAACTCATTTACAGCTTTCGTTCAAAAATACGAAGCTTCGCACTTTTTGATCTCGGATTCTCCTCCATCTCCTGTTCACTAGGAAGGATCGGTTTCCTTGTGATCACTTTACCTTTTGATTTCTTTCCGCATACACAAACCGGAAAATCCGGCGGACAGGTACATGGATTTTCATTTTTGCGGAAAATCGTTTTTACGATCCTGTCTTCCAGAGAATGGAATGTGATGATACAGATCCTTCCTCCGTCATCCAGAAGATCGATCATTCCGTCCAGAGAATCACGGAGCACATCAAGCTCTCTGTTCAGCTCAATGCGTATCGCCTGAAAAGTCCTCTTGGCCGGATGTCCTCCTGTAGCCTGTACTTTCATGGGGATGGCTCCCCTTATGATTTCTGTCAGTTCCCCGGTTGTCTGAATCGGTGCCTGCGCTCTGGCAGCCACGATATGTTTCGCTATATTCTTGGCGAATTTATCTTCGCCGTAATCGCGGATAATACGATAAAGTTCCCGTTCTTCATAGCCGTTGACAATATCTCCGGCTGTACGGCTCTGCCTTCTGTCCATTCGCATGTCCAGAGGAGAATCATACCGATAGGAAAAACCTCTCTCTTCGTTATCCAGCTGATAAGATGACACTCCTAAATCCAGCAGGATCCCGTCCACTTTCTCAATGCCACGGGATCTTAACTCATCTGCCATGTAACAATAATTGCTGCGAATGATTGTCACCTGATTAAAGGCTGACAGCCGTTCACTCGCAGCAATTATCGCATCCTGGTCTTGATCTATGCCAATAAATCTCCCCTTGGCAGAAAGTTTCTTACACACCTCTGTGGCGTGTCCCGCTCCTCCTAAAGTGCCATCCACATAGATTCCATCCGGCTTTACCCTTAAGCCTTCAATGGTCTCATCGAGTAATACAGATTTATGCTTAAATTCCATATCCGTCTCCTGTGGGATTTCTACCTGCGCTATGCTCAAATGACGATTCCAATGTTCTGCATGCTCTCCGCAATGCTGTCCATGTCATCATAATTGCAATTCTCGCTCCACTTCTCCTTGCTCCATACCTCAATCCGGTTCAGATTACCCGTAAGCACCACATCCTTCTCCAGACCAGCGAATTGGCGCAGCGTCTGCGGCACCAGAATTCTCCCCTGCTTATCCAGTTGGCATGTCGTAGCTCCGGCTACAAAGAAACGTGAAAAGGTTCTTGCGTCTTTATTTGTAAGTGGTAATGCTCGGAGTTTCTCTTCAAAGGCAGCCCATTCATCCATCGGATAAATGGAAAGGCAACCATCGAGCCCTCTGGTCAGTACGAACTCTTCCCCTAAGAGTTCCCTGAACCTGGATGGGATGATCAGACGCCCCTTCGCATCGATCGTATGATTATACTCGCCCATGAACATGAAACCCACCTACTCTCGTGAAACACGATTCTCCCCTTCGTGTTTCCAGGGTGCAAATGGTGTGTTCTGCCACTCAGCCCCATTCGCTACCACTATTCACCACTTTCTACCACTTATGTAATCATTCTAAACTATTTACCATGAAAAAACAAGTGCATATCCAAGTTTTTTTTCTTTTCATGAAATATCCACAGGTTTTTTTTCAGCATGTATATTTTCTGTGCATTATTATGAAATAAAAAAGCTTCCGGATGGTTTCCGGAAGCTTTTTTTCAGCCTTTATGTTCTGTTTTTTTATGACATTTAAAGTCCTTTGAATACAAAAGAAAATTCCATTTTTTTATCGGTGTCAAGAAGATATTCCGGGTGGGTATAGGAACCCCAGCTGTCATCTCCTCCCACACCCATCTGTGCCTTTGCGGCACGGACAACAGTATAATGGATTTCCGGAAGTTCATATGGATGCATGGCATTTTCCATTTCATGAGGGGTATATGGAAGTGCGGAGAACATCATCGGGCCGTTTTTCTCATCCATCTCAAAGAGCATTCCCCTGCCCTTTCTGTCTGTGATCTTTGCCCAGCGTACGCCTTCTTTGCTGCCACATTCCTGCGGTACCAGATAACGTGCCAGATTGTCTGTCACCATATTCTCATAGATGCCAAGTTTTGCGCCATGTTTGCGGTCTGCATAAGTTTCCGCAGGTCCAAGTCCATACCACTTGACATGGTCATAATCTGCATTGAATTTAAAGAGTACACCAAACTCCGGCATATCCCCCAGTTCTTTTACCGGATCATAGGTCAGGGTAGTTTTTACCCTTCCATCTCCGAATACTTCGTAGGCAAGGCGGCACTCGCTGACCGGTGTCGTCGGCATGATGTAAGTAAAGGCAACCTCCACACTGTTATCATGGACAGTTGTCTCCGGGGCGTTGGACGGACCATACATTCCCCTGCGGAACTCTTTGTGGCTTGCGTACATGCTGGCAATCTTCCACTGTGCGTAACGCATCGGCATCTGATTTCCACAGTCATTATCTGTAGGTGCTCTCCAGAAATTCGGCTTCGGAATTGCCTCGATCATTTCTCTTCCTGCATATTTATACGAAACCAGTCCACCATTGAGAACGGAGAACATCACCTCAAAATTCTCTCCGCGAACGCCGATGTTGTGAAGGCTTCTCACGATCTCCACACCGGAAACCGGAGCTTTCTCCTCTCCTTCTACCTTGTAAACATACTGTCCAAATGCAACCTCATGTCCTGCCTCTGCCCAGAGTGTTTTTTCTCTGAGAAGGAAGGATACGGTCACTGTATATTCGCCCGCTCTCTGCTGTTTTCCAAAAGGAAGGGCGTATGTTTTTTCGCTTAACGGCTCTACGGATGTCTCCAGTGTCTCTGTACAAAGGACATGTCCATTCTTTGCAAGAGTCACTTCACAGCGGAACGTATCGGTATTTACAAACAGGTTTTTGTTGATAACTTTTACAGCATTTTCTGTTACCTCCGCAGTGATATTCTGGTAATTGAATTTGACCTCCTGCATCTTCGGAGACGGAGTTCTGTCACCGCCATATGCAATACCGTTTCCACTGAAATTATAATCCGTCGGACGCTCACCGAAATCACCGCCGTATGCCTGGAATTCTTTTCCGTAGCGGTCTTTTTTATAAATGGACTGGTCAATGTAATCCCAGATGAAACCACCCTGATATTTCGGTTCTGTGTCAGTAAGATCTGTATATTTATGCATTGCGCCACAGGAATTTCCCATTGCATGAGTGTACTCGCAGCAGATAAACGGCTTGCTGTCATCTTTTGCTAGGAATTCCTTAATTGCTTCTACAGACGGATACATCTGGCTTTCCATATCGCTGGTTGCATTATAGCTTCTGTCATGGAAAAGGCCTTCATAATGCACAAGTCTTGTAGGATCATTCTTACGATAAAATTCGGACATCTCAAAGATATCTTTTCCACCAAAGGACTCATTTCCACATGACCAGATCAGGATTGCCGGGTGATTTTTGTCACGCTGGTACATGGAATTTACACGATCCAGCATCATACCAAGCCATTCCGGTTTGTTATGAGGAACAATATCTGTGTAGTCTCCTGTAAGTTCTGCCACATCCCAGGAACCATGAGATTCCAGATTGTTTTCCGCGATCATATAAAGGCCGTACTCATCACAGAGGCGGTAGATCGGAGAAGCATCCGGATAATGGCAGGTACGGATGGCATTGATATTATTCTGCTTCATAGTCACAATATCCTGGATCAGTTCCTCCCGGGATACGTGTCTTCCCGTGACGGAGCTGAATTCATGACGGTTTACTCCCTTAAACACAATACGTTTGCCGTTGAGGGTCATAATACCGTCTTTCATCTCAAAGCGGCGGAAACCGACTTTTTCGGGAATGATCTCCTGGAGCATTCCGTTCTCATCATACACTTCCATGTCAAGATCATAAAGATTCGGTTCTTCCGCACTCCAGAGCAGAGGGTTTAAAATTTCCCATGTACAGGTATCTTCACCGTCCAGAGCTTTTTCATCCTGCAAAAGGATCTCGCCTTTTCTGGAAAGTGTAAGTTTCAGTTTTCCTTTTCCCCAGGTTTTTGTCACGATCTCAAGACTTGCTTTTTTAAGGGTCTCATCCGGGATCGCACGGATCTTAAGATCATAGACATGAACCTCCGGCACGGTATAAAGATAAACATCTCTGTAAATTCCGGAAAAGCGGAAAAAGTCCTGGTCTTCGCACCAGCTGCTGGCTGTCCATTTGAATACCTGGGCTGCCAGTTTGTTCTCGCCCTCTTTCAGATACTCTGTAAGCTCAAATTCTGAAGGGGTAAAAGAATCTTCACTGTATCCCACAAAAGTTCCGTTGAGCCACAAAGCCAGTCCGCTTTCTGCTCCCTGGAAAGAGATAAATACTCTTTTTCCTTTCATGTTTTCCGGCACATGGAAATATTTCACATAGCTTCCCACCGGGTTAAAACGCTCCGGGATCTGTCCCGGGTGAAGTTCCTCGTGACCTTCCCATGGATACTGGACATTGGCATACTGTGGTACATCATATCCTTCCATCTGGATATGCGCCGGTACATAAATATCTTCCCAGTCCTTGCAGGAATATGCGTCCTCCTCAAATCCTGCAACTGTACTTGCATAATTTCTTGCATAGTGGAATTTCCAGAGTCCGTTGAGGCTGTGGCGATAGGAAGTTTCCTCATCTTCCCGTTCTTCCTCACTGCGATAATACATGTGGTCCGAATGCGCTTCCATTCTTCCGTCACAGAAATACTGTGGATCTTTCACCAGAGAATAATCAAATTTTTTCATGTTTTCCTCCTGTCCGGCTTTTGTATTCCGGTAAATATTGACTGAATTTCCTGAAATACTGTGTTTTACAGTTGTATTTTCGTTACTTCATTTCTGTCTGTACATTATTATAGTATAAATTTAAAGATTATGGTATAATATGTTTCACCAAAATATATAACATTTAGAAACAGGTGAAAAATATGTCTATTTATTTCAGAAACACTCCCGTCAGTGCTCCGTTTATGTTTGAATCTCTTGGGAATCACTGGAACCAGGATAACATATCACGCCCGGATGGCTATCCCTACTACCATTATCTCCAGACGGAAAAAGGTACCGGACGTATCGAAGTCCGCGGGAAACAATATACCCTGGGTGCAAACGAGGGGATTCTCATCGCACCATCGGTTCCCCACTCCTATCACCGGGAATCCACCTCATGGATTACCATGTTTGCCACATTTACCGGGACTCTCGCAGGCAGTATCCCTTCTATGACAGACAATCAGGAAGTGATCCTCACCCCGAAAGAGCAGGGCTTAAATATCCGTAAACTGATCTCCTATTCCCTTCGAAAATACCACCAGCCGACACCGAATATGAAATCGCTTTCCTCGGACTGTTACAATCTTCTTATGAATTTCATGGACTGCGCTGCCTCTCCCAAAATCCAGGATAATCCGCTTTATCAGAGATATGTGCTCCCTGTAATAAAAGAAATCGAAACCAGTTACCAGAATGACATCACAGCCGCCGAGCTGAGCCAGAGTGTTTTTGTTTCTCCTCAGTATCTCTCCCGTCTGTTTCAGCGCTTCCTTGGCTGCTCTGTTTATGAGTATGTTACAATGTACCGTATCAGCCGCGCCAGAGAGCTCCTTCTGTCCAAACCGGATATGAAGATCCAGGATGTTGCCGGTGCTTCCGGTTTCTCCGATGCCAGTCATTTTATTGCCATGTTCCGTAAGATCACCGGGACCACCCCTCTGGATTTTCGTAAAATGTACTGATATTGCCATGGCACACACCTGCCCGGAAGTTCTTTTGTATTATATAAAAAAGCACTGTCCTGCAGGATATGTCTTTCTGACTTTTCCTGCCGGACAGTGCTTTCTTATGTTCTGAAATCGTTTCAGTTCTGATAGTATAATTCCAGAATGCGGTCAACTCTCTGACTGGCTTCCAGATTCTTCAGAAGGTCGCTCCGGGACTGGATCTGGTTGTCCAGTTTCTTCCGTTCCTCCTGCAACTGCTGAAGAAGTGCTGCTCTGCGGAGGTTCTTCTCCTTCTGACGTATTTTCTCCTGACTCATATTTTTCTCCCTGTACAGTTTCTGTTTCCAGATTCTCCATTGCCTGTTCTCTTTGTTCTGCGGCTTCTTTTTCTGCCTGGTAATCTTTTTCGATTCTTCTCTTTCGTACCCGGGCACGCTTCCTCGCCATTACAAGCTTCACCGTAACGATCACTGTACATAAGACAAAAAGCACACCTGAAATCACTAAGGAAACATCAATTTCTGTTCCCGGAAAATATACCTTATCTGTGCGGAACCACTGGATCACAGCTCTCCCCAGACCATATCCCGCCAGATATCTCAAAAAAATCTCTCCCTGAAATACCCTTTTTCGAAGATGCATCATAAGCATCAGAAATACAAGCAGACACCAGAGACTCTCATATAAAAACAGTGGCTGCGCTATGATCCAGGATAATCCGTCTGCGGTCTGAAGATTTTCGCGCATCGCGGTAGTTACCTCTCCTGCTCTTACCACAGTCAGCGGAATCTGCATGGAAAAAATATTATCTGCATATTCTCCGAACGATTCTCTGTTAAAGAAACTTCCCCACTTTCCTATTATCTGCCCGATAAGGATTCCCATACAGGCAAGATCTGCCATTTTCCAGAATGGCTTTTTGCGGAGCCGGCAGTAAACCGCGCCGCTCAGGACTCCGCCCAGAAGGCCACCATAAAAAAGCATTCCACCGGATCGTACATTCAGGATCTGCCCCGGATCATTTTTGTACAGACTCCACGAAAAAGCCGCATACAAAAGCCTTGCACCGATCACGCCTGCGATCAGCGTTATGATAGTCAGATCCAGATATCCATCCGGATCCTCATGATTTCTTCTGGCTTCCAGCACCACAAAAAAGATTCCGAGGAGCATTCCGACCGCGATCAGAACACCATAGATCGTAATCTCAAATCCAAAAATCTCAAATGATTTCGGAACATAGTCCAAAACCAGTTTCAGGCCGGGAAAACGAATTGACATATCCATAAAATCACCTGTTATATATTCTTGATACCGATTTTTCTCTGCCCGTTAATTACTGACTGCTGATGATCAAACATTAAATCGGAATAAGATCACATCTCCATCCTGTACAACGTAATCTTTTCCTTCCATACGGACAAGGCCTTTCTCTCTGGCACCTGCATAGGAACCACAGTCCAGAAGATCCTGGTAATTTACAACCTCTGCCTTGATAAATCCGCGTTCGAAATCTGTATGGATCTTACCTGCTGCCTGAGGTGCCTTGGTTCCGATCTTGATCGTCCATGCTCTTGTCTCATCTTCTCCTGCTGTCAGGAAACTCATAAGTCCGAGAAGATGATAGCTTGCACGTACCAGTTTCTCAAGTCCTGACTCAGTAAGTCCCAGATCCTCAAGGAACATCTTTCTCTCATCCTCGTCCAGCTCGGAAATCTCTTCCTCGATCTGTGCGCAGATCACAAATACCTCGCTGTTCTGTTTGGATGCATACTCACGCACAGCCTGTACATGTGCATTATTTGCTCCATCATCCGCAATATCATCTTCTGCAACGTTGGCTGCATAGATCACCGGTTTCGCTGTAAGAAGGTTATAGGTTGCAAGCCATGCATCCTCATCTTCATTCTCTGTCTCAAGAGTGATGGCAAGCTGTCCGTCCTCCAGATGAGCCTTTACTTTTTCGAGGAATGTAAGCTCTTTGGCAGCCTCTTTGTCCATACGTGCTGTCTTGGTAACCTTGGCAATTCTTCTCTCAAGGATCTCAAGATCTGAGAAAACGAGCTCCAGATTGATCGTTTCAATGTCACGGAGCGGATCAATATTTCCATCTACATGGACAACATTGGAATCTTCAAAGCAGCGTACTACATGAACAATAGCATCTACCTCACGGATGTTTGCAAGGAACTGGTTTCCGAGTCCCTCTCCCTTGGATGCACCTTTTACAAGTCCCGCGATGTCAACGAATTCGATCACTGCAGGTGTTACTTTCTTTGATTTGTAAAAATCTCCCAGAAGATTCAGTCTTTCATCCGGTACCGTTACAACACCCACATTCGGGTCAATAGTACAGAACGGATAGTTGGCTGACTCTGCTCCGGCCTTGGTCAGTGAATTAAAAAGTGTACTTTTTCCTACATTCGGAAGTCCCACGATTCCCAGTTTCATTTCTCTATATTCCTCCTATGAATAACTTGATCTTACAGTATTTCACACGTAAAAAGAGCCTCAATACGGATGAATTATACCACACCGAAGCTCTTTTGTACACCTTATCTGTATCTTTGATATACCAGTGGATCCCACATAATATCACTGTTTACAAAGTGACCGACAGTCACATGATCACATAAATCTGACACCTATATTTCCGCTTGCTGTTTCTACGATCGTCTTTTCCAGAGTCGTGATCATCATTCCAAACAGCAGCGTCATCAGAAGACGTGCAAAAAATTCGTTCAGGATCAGGCTCAGGCCTACTTCCATGATCAGAGCTCCCAACACGATCCCGATCAGTGACGAGATCAGGATCATTCCCAGGTTCGCTGTATTGTCCACTGCCAAAAGCTTGATCCCCAGGAAACCGGCACCAAGAATGATCAGGAAAACAATACGCATCAGCGCATATGCCCAGTTATAATTCGTTCTCGCACGGGCAGAAAGAAGGTTTCTGCTGGTATCTGTTACACGCACCGCAGATGCCATTGCCGTTGCAAGCTCGTCTACATTATCTGTTCTCACACTGATTCCGCCTGTTTTTCCGGAAATATCATTCAGCATATTCTCATCAACGCTTCCCAGTCCAACTGTGCTGACGCTTACTTTTTTGCTGTTATATTTCTTCAGAATCTTATTTAACCGGAAGTCAAAGAAACCATTATCCGTTGCATATCCATCTGTCAGAAGGATCACCTGTGTTCCCTCATCGTAGGGCAATGCTCCGGATTCCATGTCATCCATGATCTTCCCCAGCACACCTACAATAGGGGTTCCTCCATTTGGTTCTGTGGTAAAGTCTTCGATTCCTGCGGAAACCGGCATCATTTCACGAATGCAGCGGATATCCTCTGAAAATGTATATACCGCAAATTCCACATCCTCATCACGGTTACTTAAAAGCTGTTTGATCGCGGCCACTCGTTCCTGATTGGGATCATTGTCCTGCATGGAACCGGAATTATCGATCGCAAAAACATAATTATCCGCTACTGTCCTCACAGAACTGAAATCCAGCTCATAAATAAATTCAAACAGGATTCCAAGTATTAACAGCAAAAGGACACAGCCACCGACAAGCAGGATCTTATTCGATGTGATCTCCAGATCAGAAATCTTCGCCACAACAAAAAGTCCAATGGACAAAAGCAGTCCGAACAAAGCAAAGTAAACTCCCATAAATACCACAGAATTCACTCCTGTGATCAGCGTTCTGTAAATAACCTCTCCAAGCAGGAAAAAGATCACAGAAACAATAAGTGAGACGATCAGAAACAATTTCGAAAAGCGTGTACGTTTCCTGGTATTCATCGGTGACATTCCATTGTATCCAAACTGTCCATTGTATTTCCCGGAGCCACCGCCAAATGGTGTTCCTCCGGCATTTCCCATTCCACCTCCGAATGAGCCGCCTCCAAAACCTCCGGAGCCACCGCCGAACGGTGCTCCCCCGGCATTTCCCATTCCGCCTCCAAACGGTGTTCCTCCGGCATTTCCATAAGGACTTCCCTGTCCGGATGACTGTGGATTAAAGGGGTTCTGATTTCCCGTCTGTCTGTTCTTTCCAGTTTTCATACTCTTCCTTCTTCCCTGACAGTTTTTTTACATCTTACCACCCACAAACTCTGTCTGCAACCAGTTACTGTCAACTTTTCCGGATCTTTGGTGGTTTTTCTGACAAGTCCTTTTTTGTGGATGAATTCCCGGTCTGTGTTAATCTCTGGACATGATCATAAGCAGTGATCCTCTGTCATATGTAACTTCCGCTGTTTCCGCAGCAATCTCATTGCTGACGGTAAGGCCGCTGTCAGCAACAGTCAGATCATATCCATCCAGAGGATATTTGAAACCTTTCAGAGTCAGCCCGGATACATCCCCTCCAACTGTAAAGAAAGAAACATATTTTCCAAACTGTCCTTCTTTTTTCAAAACTGTTCCACTGTCGACCAGGGTAATGTAATTCCACTGATCTGCAAGTGCGATATGAACTCCTTTTTCTCTTCCCATAGAAAGCAGTCCGAGATTGGCGAGCACATGATCCAGCCTTGTTCCGGTTGCCCCCAAGATCAGTATTTCTCTGCTTCCTTCACTGATCATGTGATTGACTGCTGACTGTGTATCTGAATCATCTTTTTCCGGTTTCAGCCTGATAATCTTAAGTCCATTCAGACTTTCCATGTATTTTTTTCCTTCTTCTGAAAGGCTGTCAAAATCCCCTACTGCAAGATCCGGAATAAATTCCCGGTTCCTCATGAACCATTCCATTCCACTGTCTGCCGCAACAAGGGCAAGGCTTTCTCTTCCGCCTTCTTTTATTCTTTTTTTTAAAAAATCGAGGGCAAAACCATTCTGGATATTGCCCCCGCTGATTATTACTGTATCGATCATTTTCAGTCCAGCTTTTCTTTAATATCGTGAATCCTGCCTGTGATATGTCGCACATTTGCGGCTACATCGCCTTTAAATACCCAGGATCCTGCAACCATGAAGTTGGCACCGGCACGCATAACTGTCTCCAGTGTATCATCATTGATGCCGCCGTCTACCTGAATATCAACATCAAGATCTTCCTCATCAATAAGCTCACGAAGCTCCTGGATCTTCTCTGTGCACTCATCCATGTACTTCTGTCCGCCAAATCCAGGCTGAACAGTCATCACCAGAACCATATCCACGTCTTCGAGAAGATGACTGATGTCATTGACCGGTGTGGATGGTTTAATAGAAACAGCCGCTTTTACACCGGCAGCTTTGATCTGCTCCAGTGTGCGCTCCAGATCCTCACATGCCTCTGCATGTACGGTAATGGAATCTGCTCCACACTCCACAAAATCGCGAATATATCTTTCCGGTTCTGTTACCATCAAATGTACGTCGAAAAACATGTTGGATTCTTTCCGGATCGACTTGATCACCGGCATTCCAAAAGAAATGCTCGGGACAAAATCTCCATCCATAACATCAATATGCAGATATTCTACGCCTTCTTTTTCCAGAATTTTAATCTGTTCTCCCAGTCGGTTAAAATCTGCGGATAAAATCGACGGGCACAATCGGTATTCCATGACTCAGTATCTCCTTTTCTCTTTTAATTCCTGATGCAGCTCCAGATAATCCTCATACCGGAGTCTGCTGATCTCATTGTTCTCAAGGGCTTCCTTAACGGCACAGCCCGGTTCGTGTATATGACGACAGCCCTGGAAACGGCACTGTCCTTCATATTTTCGGAACTCAGGAAAATAATCCTTCAGTTCCTGTTCCTCCATATTTTCAATATATAAGGAGGAAAATCCCGGTGTATCCACAAGAAAAGTATCCTGTGAAACCGGTATGATCTGTGCGTGGCGTGTGGTATGTTTTCCGCGTTTCAGTTTGCGGCTGATCTCGCCGGTCTCCATCTCCACTTCTTCCTGAAGAGAATTGGTAAGAGAAGACTTTCCAACTCCCGAAGGGCCTGCTACAACTGTCGTCTTGCCTTTCAGCACGGCTTCTATCTCGCCAAGCCCCTCTCCCTTCAGTGCGCTTGATAATATTACCTGATAGCCACAGCTCTGATAGGTCTCATACAGAAACTCCAGTTCTTCCGCTGTTGCCAGATCTTTTTTATTAAAGCAGATGACTGCCGGAACATCTTCCCGCTCCATCATGATAAGAAAACGATCCAGAAGCATGAAATTGGGTTTCGGGTTATCCATGGCAAAGATCACAAGTGCCTGATCCACATTGGCTACCGCCGGACGGATCAGGGAATTTCTGCGTTTATGGATCCCGGTCACGCTTCCCTCCAGTTCTTTTTCATCCAGGACTGTAATGTCCACATTGTCACCTACCAGGGGCTTTCGCTTATCTTTTCGAAAAATGCCTTTCGCCCTGCATTCGTATGTATTACCGTCTTCTGCATATACATAGTAGAATCCGGCAATACCTTTGATTATTTTTCCCTGCATGATCAGTCAGCTTTCTTGAAAGTAACGGTGTAGGTTCCAAGCTGCTGATAATTTCCATCTGTCTCCTCGTAGAGATAGATCGTACCGGTTGAGACTCCGTCTGCTCCGGTCACATCCAGCTGATACGGGAAGCTTACTTTCTGTCCGTCAATGATCTTGGTTGCTGTCGGCTCTCCATTGACATCCTGGATCAGTTCCAGACGGATCGCTCCTCCATTATAACCGGACGGTGTATCCAGAACCTGTGTACATTTCCAGCCGGAACCGGAGGCTGCACTTCCTGTGGAGGCAGTATTGTCTGCAGATGCTGTACTGTCTGTGGAAGCTGTATTATCTGTAGCTGCCGTACTGTCTGTAGCTGCGGTACTATCTGTAGTTGTTGTACTGTCTGTCGTCGCCGTGCTGTCTGCAGATGCTGTACTGTCTGCAGACGGTACCTGATCTCCGGAACTGATCGTCAGATAGACTGGCTGATCCGGATCTGCTGCCGCGTAAGCTTCCGGCTCCTGTGCAATCACAGTTCCGGCTGCTTCTGAGCTCTGCTGCTCTGTAATCTGAATATCGATAAACTTACCTAAAGTTGTAAGTGCATCATCCTTGCTCATTCCAACAACGCTTGGAACTTCGGCATTATCGCCATAATCAACGCCACGGCTGACTGTCAGCGTTACTGAAGAACCAGCCTGAACAGAAGTGCCTGCTGCCGGCTCTACGCTGTATACATATCCAGGATCTACAAGCGCATATCCGTTATCATCGGTATCACTGTACTCCTTCTGAACAGTTACCTTAAGGCCCAGATCTTCCAGTGTCTGCTGGGCATCAATTCCTGTACGTCCATCCAGATCCGGAATCGTGATCTGCTGTGTTCCGGTACTTACCCAGTATTTCACTGTTGTATATTCCGCAACCTGAGTTCCTGCTGCTGTTTCCTGACGGGAAATCTTGCCTTTCTCCTGATCAGATGCCTCTTCTCCTGCCATCTGTACACCGAGATGTGCATCATTTGCAAGAGCCTTGGCCTCATCCTCTGTCTTTCCTACAAGATCCGGAACTGTTGCCATGCTGTCTGATGCGCTTTCTGCTTTCTGTTCTGCCTTGTTACTCTTCGAACTTCCTGTTCCAAAAAGCCCGGCTGCACGTCCGAGAACGACCACCAGAACAACCAGCAGAACTGTACCGCCAAGTAATGCAGCGATCGTCAGTCCTCTTCCAGCTCCATGTTTCTTTTTCTTTCCGGATCTTTTCCCGGATTCGTAGTCATCTTCCGCGTCATCATAGTCATTATCATCATACTCTTCTTTCTCAAGAGCAGCTGTTTCCGCCTTGGTGATCTGCTTCGGAGTGTGTTTGATCTCTCCAAGCTCTTCCTCTGAGATCACAACTGTCTTCGCATCTGTATCCACAGTTGTCAGCTTCACAAAATCCCCCTGCGGATCGATCAGTGAATGTTTCAGATCTGCGATCACATCTTCCATTCGGGTATAACGGCGATCCACGCTCTTCTGTGTACATTTCAGTATGATCTGTTCCAGACTGTACGGAAGATCCGGTGTATACACACTTGGCGGAACCATTTCTTCCTGAAGATGCTTGATCGCAATGGCAACGGTCGTATCTCCGTCAAAAGGTACTCTTCCTGTTACCATCTCATACAGTGTGATTCCCAGAGAATAAATATCACTCTTCTCATCGCTGTATCCGCCTCTCACCTGCTCAGGAGAGCTGTAATGTACAGATCCCATCACATTGGAACTGATGGTGTTGGATGACGCAGCTCTGGCAATTCCAAAATCCGTCACCTTCACTTTACCATCTGTGGAAATAATGATATTCTGCGGTTTCACATCTCTGTGCACGATTCCATGGCTGTGTGCAGCCTCCAGTCCCATTGAGACCTGGATAGCAATACTTGTAGCTTCTTTGATAGAGAGCTTGCCTTTTTTGGAAATATATTCCTTCAGGGTGATTCCCTCGATCAGTTCCATGACAATGTAATAAACACCACCGTCATCTCCTACGTCAAATACATTGACAATATTCGGATGGGTAAGACCGGCTGCAGCCTGAGCCTCACTTCTGAATTTCTTGATGAACGTGGTGTCCTCCCGAAATTCCGGTTTCAGGACCTTCACTGCCACAAAGCGGTTCAGCTTATGATCCATAGCCTTATAGACATCTGCCATTCCGCCAGTTCCGATTTTTCCTACGATCTCATAGCGCTCGGCTATGATCATTCCCGTCTTCAACATGTTTCCACCTCATTCGTGAATGGTTCTACCAGTACGATTGCAATATTATCCTTACCACCATTCTGATTTGCTTCCCGAAGGAGCGCACTGCCCTTCTGATCAATATCTGCTTCCGGATCGGATATGATCTCTTCAATCTTCTCATCTGCAACCATATTGCTGAGACCATCTGAACACATAAGGATCGTACATCCCTCCTCAAGTTTCAGGTCAAAAAAGTCCACATCCACCGTTTTCTCTGCGCCAAGTGCCCGTGTAATAATGTTCTTATCCGGATGGTTCCGTGCTTCCTCTTCACTGATCTCACCCATTTTCACCATTTCCTGAACCAGTGAATGGTCTCTGGTGATCTGGTGGATTCCGTCCTGGATCACGTACAAACGGCTGTCACCTACATTGGCCACATAGGCATACTGATCTACAATAGTCGCCACTACCATAGTGGTTCCCATGCCCCGGAGGTTCTCGTCTTCCTGCGCACGGTTTCTGATCTCCGTATTTGCAGTTTCTATCGCATGACGAATAACCTTCACCGGATTGTAATCCGCATCTTCACGGATTTCATCCACAAGGATCCGTACTGCATGTGAGGATGCATAGTCACCGGCGTTATGGCCACCCATCCCGTCCGCGACTGTGAATAGATTAGGCAGATTTCCTACCGGACCTTCAGACACAAACACGTAATCCTGATTCATCTTCCGCTTCTGCCCTACATCAGTAGCTGAGTATATCCTCATGTCACTTCTCGCTTTCTGTTTTTTCCATGTAACTTTTTCTTAGCTGTCCACAGGCACCGTCAATGTCACTGCCCATTTCCCTTCTAATAGTAACATTAATTCCGTATTTTTCAAGTTTTATTTTGAAATTCTCCACAGCCTGTCGAGTAGACCTCACATAGGAACGCTCCTTGATCGGATTAACCGGAATCAGATTCACATGACAGTTAATCCCCTTAATACGGCCGGCCAGCTGTTTTGCATCTTCCTCACTGTCATTCACACCAGCCACAAGGCTGTACTCAAAAGTGATCCTTCTGCCTGTTTTGTCGAAGTAGTTTCTGCAGGCATCCAGAACCTCATCCATGGAATATTTATTGGCGATCGGCATCAGTTCCTGACGTTTCTCATCATTAGGCGCATGAAGAGAAAGCGCCAGCGTGATCTGCAGTTTCTCTTCTGCCAGATCATACATTTTCGGAACAATGCCACAGGTAGAAACCGTTACATTCCTCTGACTGATGCCAAGTCCGTTTTCGTCGGTAAGTATCCGGATAAAACGGACAAGATTATCATAATTGTCCATCGGCTCACCGGTTCCCATCACTACCACGTTTGCCACCCGTTCTCCGGTATCTGCCTGTATCCGGTAGATCTGGTCCAGCATCTCGGAAGGTTTCAGGCATCTGGTCAGGCCTCCGATGGTAGAAGCACAGAACCGGCAGCCCATACGGCACCCTACCTGTGAGGAAATACATACAGAGTTTCCGTGATGATATCTCATAAGAACACTCTCGATCACATTTCCGTCTTCCAACTGGAACAGGTATTTCCTGGTTCCGTCGATTTTTGAAATCCTCACATCTGCCTGGCTGAGTGCTGTGATCGGATAAACCGACAGTTTCTCGCGGAGGCTTTTGGAAAGATTTGTCATTTCATCCCAGGAGGTAACCAGCTGCTGATGAAGCCATGCATAGATCTGCTTTGCGCGGAAAGGCTTTTCGCCAATCTCTGTCATCAGATTTTTCAGTTCCTCCATTGTCATGGATTTTATATCTGTCATTTTTATTATTTCCTTCTGAATCTGGCAATAAAGAATCCGTCTGTCTTATGTATCCCCGGCAGAAGCTGCAGATACCCGAGTTTTGTGGATTTGCAGTGAAGTTCTTCCGGAATATACGGGTCCAGACTTTCCAGTCGAAACGGATAGTTCTTTAAAAACCATAATACATTTTCTTCGTTTTCCTCACGGGCAATGGTACAGGTGCTGAAGATCAGTGTTCCATCCGGCTTCACATATTTCGCCGCCTTATCCAGGATCATTCTCTGGAGCATTACAATTTCTTCCTGTTTCTGTGGTGTTGCCCGATATTTGATCTCCGGCTTCTTACCGATAACTCCATATCCGGAGCAGGGTACATCTGCGATAACGATATCCGCTGCCTGCTCGGAATCCGGATCATATACGGTCGCATCCTGAACCTTCGCATCTACATTGATCACACCGGTTCTGTGGATATTCTCCTTGATAAGGTCTGCCTTATACTGGCTTACATCCCTTGCATCCACATTTCCATAATCACCCATTTTATCGGCAGCATGAATACTTTTTCCACCCGGCGCCGCACACATATCGATAATGTAATCGCCCTTTTTCGGACTGGCTGCCTCTGCCACCAGCATGGAGCTGATATCCTGCACAAGGATCTTTCCCTGGAGGAATGCATCCAGTGTCAGGATATGATTGTAATCCGAAATCTTCAGGGCATACGGAAGGTATGGTGCCTGCTGTACTGTCACTCCCTGTGCTTTCAGGCTTGTAACAATCTCCTTAAGAGAAGCCTTATGCGTCCGGCACCGCACAGTGATCGGTCTTTCTGTCAGAAAATCTTCCAGGATCTTCTCGGTTGTCTTCACACCGTAGGCAGCTTTCCATTTTTCTACAAGATATTCCGGCATGGAATATTTCACAGAGAGATAACGTACCTCGTCTTCCTCTCTGGATGGAAGTTCCAGTTTTCCTATTTCCCTGGCAATCGTGCGAAGTACACCGTTAACAAAAGGTTTCAGATTATAAAAGCCTTTTCTCTGTGCCAGCTTTACAGCCTCATTGCACACAGCACTATCCGGAACACTGTCCATAAATTTCAGCTGATATACCGCACTTCTTAAAATCTCACGGATCTGTGGTTTCATCTTATTTACAGGAACCTTGGAAAAAGAATCGATCACATAATCAATGTAGATCCTGTATTCCAGGGTTCCCTCACATACTCTCGTTATAAAACTACGTTCCTGTTTTGGAAGGAACTGATATTTGGAAAGGGCATTGCGGATCGCAATGTGGCTGTGCTCGCCTTCCTCCTCAATCTCCAGCAGGATCTCAAGAATCAGTTCTCTTGTATTTACTCCGCTGTTAATCACGATCTCTACCTCCTGCAAGGATAATCAGTCTCAGAAGCTGTAAAATCGATGCTGCCAGAGCTGCCACATAAGTAAGCGCTGCCGCTGTCAGTACTTTTCTTGCTCCTTTTTTTTCATCTGTACCCAAAATCCCGGTACTTTCCAGCATTTTCAGCGCTCTGGAAGACGCATTGACCTCAACCGGCAAAGTTACCAGCTGAAAAAGTACTGCCAGTGAAAACAGAACAATTCCCAAAGTCACCAGAGGACGGATGGAAAAGATCAGTCCCGCAATAAACAGCGGCCAGGAAAGCTGTGAGCCGATATTGGCTGCCGGTACAATGGCAGATCGGATGTTCAGAGGCGCATAATTGATGGCATCCTGGATCGCATGTCCGCATTCATGGGCTGCCACGCCTACTGCTGCCAGTGAATTTCTTCCATAAATATCCTCAGAAAGGGAAACTGTTTTTGTTCTTGGATCATAGTGATCGGTCAGGCTTCCCCTGATCGGAACCACCTGCACATCCGTGATACCTGCTGCCCTTAAGATCCTCTGTGCAGCTTCCGCGCCAGTGATCCCGGAATGATTCCGAATCTTTTTATAAACAGCAAACGTACTGTGCAGTTTCGCGGATGCAACCAGAGAAAGCAGCATTCCGATCACAAGCAGCAGAACCGTGGGGTCCATCCCCCAGCCATAATAACCATATCCGTACATCGCTTATCACTCCCTGGAATCTTTAAACATGTCTCCTGGTTTCAACTGATAGCCCCGCAGAAAAGCATCTACTTCCATCCGTTTCTTGCCTTCCAGCTGTACTTCATGAAGTACCAGCACATTCTGTCCGCAGGCTACCTGAATTCCTTCTTTATCTGCGGCAAGTACAGTTCCCGGTACTTTCCCGGCCTGCGTTTTCAGTACAGAAGCCTTCCAGACCTTCAGCGTTTTTCCATTGATAAAGGTAAAAGCACTCGGCCACGGGTTGAGGCCTCTTACCAGCCGCTCCAGTTCTTCTGCACTTTTTCCAAAATCCAGAAGTCCCATTTTTTTGGAGATCATGGCTGCATATGGTGTCGGGCTTTCTTCCGGCTGTTTTTCGCGGGTGGCAGTTCCGTCAAAGATAGACGGCAGTGTCTGTACCAGAAGCTCTGCTCCTGCCACAGCAAGCTTATCAAACAGGCTTCCTCCTGTCTCATCCTCTGAAAGTGGCACTACGATCCTGGAAATCATATCCCCGGTATCCAGGCCGGTTCCCATCTGCATGATAGTAACGCCGGATTCTTTTTCTCCGTCGATCACAGCCTGTTGGATCGGCGCTGCTCCACGGTACTTCGGAAGAAGGGATGCATGGATATTGATACATCCGAATTTCGGCATATCAAGGATACTCTTTGGAATGATCTGTCCAAATGCCGCTACAACGATAATATCCGGTGCAAGACTTTTAAGCTTCTCCACAAACTCCGGATCTCTTACTTTTACCGGCTGCAGTACCGGAATCTCATGTTTCAGTGCTTCTTCTTTTACAGGGGTAGACATCATGGTCTTACCTCTGCCCTTAGGTTTGTCCGGCTGTGTGATCACTGCCTCGACCTCATATCCGTTCTCTACCAGCGCCGCAAGTGGTGCCACCGCAAAGTCCGGAGTTCCCATATAAACAATTTTCATATTATCCCGCCTTTAGTCTTCTTCATCATAAGTTACCTTGTGAAGTTCTCCCTCCACAAGCTCTGTATACATTTTTCCATCAAGATGATCGATCTCGTGGCAGAACGCTCTTGCGAGAAGTCCCTCTCCCTCATAGATCTGCTCTTCCATATTTACATCAAGAGCTTTTACTTTCACATAGTTCGGACGTGTTACCTGTCCTGCCATTCCAGGAACACTTAAGCATCCCTCATCACCGGTCTGCTCACCGCTGGTCTCAAGGATCTCCGGATTGATCAGGACAATCGGGCCTTCCCCTACATCAATTACAACAATACGTTTCAGGATTCCCACCTGTGGTGCCGCAAGGCCTACGCCCATTGCATCATACATGGTATCCAGCATATCTGTAATCAGTTCTCCGATCCTTGGTGTCATTTTGTCCACTGTGCGGGATTTTTTTGTCAGTACAGAATCACCCTGTACACGAATTGTTCTAAGTGCCATTTTTTCTTCTCCTTTAACTCATCTGCAGCGATTTCCTTTCTTTATGAAATCGTTACATCATATCATATTGTATATATATCTTCCGGAATCCGGAATTTATCTCTATATATTTCTCCAGCTTTTCTCTGACTGCCGTGAGAAAACGTATATCTGTGTGCTTCAGATGGAGCACCTGGCGGTAAACATCTTTTACTTTTCCTACCGATGCAGACGCAGGGCCGATCATGTGAAGCTCCTCTTTCGGACTTACCCTGCGGATAAAAACTTCTATATAATACATGGCTTTTTTGAGAAGTTCCTCATCCTGGCAGGCGCCAAAAACTGTCATCATATGAGCTGCCGGCGGATAATCCAGAAGCATCCGGTACATCATCTCTTCTTTATAAAATTTCTCATAGTCCTGAATGGCTGCTGCCTGAATACTGTAGTGCTCCGGCTGATACGTCTGTATCACCGCATGCCCCGCCTTATTTCCTCTGCCGGAACGCCCAACCGCCTGGGTAAGGAGCTGAAATGTCCGTTCCCCGCAGTGATAATCATCCATGTTCAGTGAAAGATCTGCAGCGATCACACCTACCAGCGTCACATCCGGGAAATCATGTCCTTTAACGATCATCTGCGTTCCCACCAGAATGTCCGCCTCATGTCTGGCAAAAGCTGCCAGGATCTTCTCATAACTGTCTTTTGTCCTTGTGGTATCAAAATCCATTCGAAGGACACGGGCTTCGGGAAATTCTTTTTCCAGGACTTTCTCGATCTGCTGGGTTCCGGCTTTAAATCCACCGATATGCGGAGAACCACAGGAAGGACAGGATTCTGGTTTCGCAATTTCATATCCGCAGTAATGGCAGACCAGACGGTTGCCATTATGTTCACTTAAAGACACATCACAGTGCGGACATTTCATCACGTGCCCACATGCCCTGCAGGAAACAAAACCTGCATAACCCCGCCGGTTCAGAAACAGCATAACCTGTTCCCTGTTCTTAAGTGCATGATCCATCTGCTGTTTCAATTCCATACTCAGCACGGAACGGTTACCTTTTTTTAATTCTTCCCGCAAATCAACAATTGATACCTGGGGAAGCGGCCGTTCTTCATAACGGGCGTTTAATCGTACCAGAAGATATTCTCCGTCACGGGCATGACTGTAAGCCTCCAGTGACGGTGTTGCAGATCCCAGAACAATACGGGCATGTTCCATGCCTGCTCTCTGAATGGCTGTTTCCCTGGCATGATACCTTGGTGTATTTTCACTTTTATAGGTGGGTTCATGTTCTTCATCGATAACGATCAGTCCCAGATTGGAAAACGGGGTGAACAGCGCAGATCTGGGTCCCACCATCACCTGCACCTCGCCACGTTTCGCTCTTTTGAACTGGTCATAACGTTCTCCCTGGGAAAGTCTGGAATTCAGGACAGAAACTTTATCTCCAAACATGGCATAAAAACGCCGGACTGTCTGATAGGTAAGTGCAATTTCCGGAATCAGCACAATGGCCTGTTTTCCCTCTTCCAGTACTTCCTGGATCAGCCTCATGTAAACCTGCGTCTTTCCGCTTCCGGTCACTCCAAAAAGAAGTGCAGGTCTCGGTTCCGGTTTCTGCCATTCCTGAAAAATCTCTGCAACGGCTTCCTGCTGTTCCTGATTCAGAGAAAGTTCCCCGTCCTCTTTTACCAGTCCACTGTTTTTCGGAATGCGGTACATTTCCTGGCTTTCAATCTTTATAAGGCCCTTTTTTTCAAAAAAATCCAGGACAGAAATACTGGCTCCAAGCTCTTTTGACGCATAGGTATAATCCAAACTTCCTGCCTCCAGAATTGCCCTCAGAAATCTTTCACGAGCTTTAAAGCGACTGCCTTCCAGTTCTTCCAGAAGCTTCTGTGCACGCGCTTTCTCCCCGGTAAAAAAGATCAGCTTTTTTTCTTTGGCTCTTACTTTATCTTTTACAGGAAGTACTGTTTTCAGTGCCTGGATCATGGTAGAACCATACGTTTCTTTCATCCATGCCGCAAGTGCGATCAGTCTGGATTCCGTTGTTTCACTGTCCGTGGACACTCCCTGGATTTCCTTCGTCTTCGAGGCATCATATTTGGCTTCTGTAGAAGTTCCGATCACATAACCCTTTCGGAGTGTATTTCCCTTCCCGAACGGTACAGTAACCACAACGCCTGGTTTTATGGCCGGTTCCAGTTCTTCCGGAATGCGGTACTGAAAATCCCGGTCAACTTTCTCATGAGAAATGTCAATGATCACATCTGCATAGACCATCCGATTACGCTTTCCGATCTTCTTCCAGGATTTCCCGGATCAGAACTCTCTCATCCATCGGATATTTCTTACCCTTGATCTCCTGGTAATCCTCATGTCCTTTTCCTGCGAGGACAATGATATCTCCCGGTTCTCCATGATGGATCGCATAGGCAATAGCCTCCTTACGGTCAGGGATCTCTACATATTTACCATCGGTTTTCGCCATTCCGATCTTGATATCATCGATGATGGCCTGAGGATCTTCATCACGTGGATTATCAGAAGTGATGATCGTGAGATCTGCCATCTTGCCGGAAACCTCACCCATCTCATAGCGGCGGAGCTTGGAGCGGTTTCCCCCACATCCAAACAGGCATACCAGTCTGTGCGGGTTATATTCCTTCAATGTTCCAAGAAGGCTCTCAAGCGCCATGGCATTGTGCGCATAATCGATCATCAGCGTAAATTCGTCGGATACCTTGATCATCTCAATACGACCTTTCACCTTGGCTACTTTCAGCGCTTTGATGATATTCTCTTCAGATACTTTGAAATGACGGCAGATGGCGATGGCTGTCAGGGAATTGTAAATACTGAATTTGCCAGGAATATCGATCTCCACCGGAAAATCAAGAAGTCCCTTTACATGGTAGGAAATTCCAAGATATCCTTTTCTTCCCACCAGTTTCGCATCTTCTGCACGGAGATCCGCTTTTTCAGAAAATCCGTATGTCTCAAGCTCACAGGTATGGCCATCGATAATACGTTCAAAATGTTCATCATCACGGTTTACGATACCAACCTTACATTGTTTCAGAAGCATGGATTTACAGTGAAGATAATCATCGAAATCTTTATGTTCATTCGGTCCGATATGATCTGGCTCAATATTTGTGAAAATTCCAAAATCAAAGACAAATCCCTGGGTTCTGTGGAGCATCAGTCCCTGTGAAGAAACCTCCATAACTACCGCGTCGCAGCCCGCTTCAACCATATCATGGAAATATTTCTGAACCATATACGATTCCGGTGTTGTATTGGCTGCCGGGATATGTTTCTCTCCAATAATGGCTTCGATCGTTCCGATCAGGCCAACCTTATATCCTGCATTTTCAAGGATAGACTTCACCATGTAAGTGGTGGTTGTCTTACCCTTGGTTCCCGTGATTCCGATCGTTTTCAGTTTCTTCGCCGGATGTCCGAACCATGCTGCGGAAATAAACGCCATGGCATAACGGGTATCTTCCACCTGGATCACAGTTACATCTGCCGGAGCTTCCACCGGTTCTTCTACGATGAGAGTTTTTGCACCTTTTGCCACAACATCCGGCACGAATTTATGGCCGTCCACAACTGCGCCTCTGATGCAGATAAAAAGACTTCCCTCTTCTACTTTACGGGAATCATACACAACAGAAGAAACTTCCTGGTCTGTATTTCCCTGAAGGCATTTGTATTCAAGATGTTCTAATAAGGATAAAAGTTTCATTTTTTCTCCTCCATTTTCCCTTTTTCCGGCTGCCAGATGACAGTCAGGATACGGGAAGGCATACTGTTCTTATTTTGTGTACATACCATATAGAATAGCACACCTGCCCCCTGTTTTCAACGTTTCTTTACGCCAGGACACTCCCTGTAAAAAGCCCGTTTATTATTGTTTTCACCAGAACACGCAATGTCATTTTCCGCCATAGATCCGGGCATATTTTCTTCGCAGCCAGAGAACTCCCATCCCCGTCACCCCAGCACTCACTGCCAGCAGTACAAACAGCGACGGCTTCGTATTGTCGCCCGTCTGTGGATGAGAAGATGCTGCCCTTGCCATTTCTTCCTGTCCGGAAGAAGGATCTCCTCCTGTCTTTTCCTCAGGGCTTTCTTCTGGTGTCGGTGTCTCGTTTCCTTCTACTGTGATCTCGGCGGATGCCTCCATCTGTTTCTCACCGGTTTCCTGGCTTGTGACGGTTACCTTGTTAAAAAGCTTCTGATTTACCGTTTTTTCCGGGATCTTCACCTCTGCCTGAAGGGATACTGCTTCCCCTGGCGCTATTTTTTCGATCAGAGCTTTGGTTTTCGTACTGTTTAATGTAATCCCTTCCTGTTCCACAAAACGAGCCTCAATCCCCTCTGCCTGAAAACGTTCTGTCCCCACAACAGAATGAAGTGTTTTTTCCCCGGTATTGATGATGCAGATCTGATAAGTGACTGTTTCTCCTGGCATTGCAGTCTCTCTGTCCGCTGTTTTCTTTACAGAAAAATCTGCTTTCAGCGGCTGCAGCGGACTGACCATCTGCGCTTTCCGAAAAATCATCTCCTCCGGCCGTCCCTTTACTTTCGCACCTGCTTCTACTTTATGTTCCAGATCTTTTTCCTGTTCATTTAAAAGCGGTGCCAGAATATAAAAACTCCGCTTCTCGCCGGCTTTCAGCTCTGCCACCTCTGCATCTGCACCTTCTCCGTCAAGTCCCTCAGCCTCCTCCCACTGCTGTGTGATCTTCGGGCAGGAAAAGCTGCTGGTCATTTGTATATCGATCAGATCCACATCGCCGGTATTAGCAAGGTCCACACGGTAGCGGATGGTCTTCCCTGCTTTCATTTCTTCCGTCTCTGAAGTCAGAGAAAGTGTCATATCTGCTTTTTCTGTGTCTGCATCCGCAGAAGGCGAAATTTCCTCCGGTTCTTCTTCCGGCATTTCCTCAGGTTCTTCCGCGTCTTCCGTATCTTCGGACATATCTTCCTCCATATCCATATCTTCCTCTTCAACACCTTCCAAAGGCAGTGCAGCACTTTCTACATTTTCTCCTCCGGTCTCCGTTCTCTCCTGTGTGCTCTCACTCTCTTCCTCCGGCGCTTCATTCTCTTTGCATACTGTTTCCCCGGATGCCAGCTCCTCCATGTGCTCATATCCATCCTCCTTTTCCCGGTCATCTGACAATTCCTGTCCCGACTGAAGTTCAGAATCCGCAGCCATTCCCGGTTGAACACTTCCAAACAGCACAGTTCCGGCCACTGCAGCCGCAACTGTGATCTGCTTTATCTGTTTCCATATTCTGTTTTTCATTTCAATTCTCCATTTCTGCCTGTTATGGCATTATCTTTTACACATTCACTTTTAACAGAAGCTTACTTTTCCACAGACAAAGGCATCCCTCCCCGGAAAAACGGTGCATAACCGTCGGCAAAACAATATTTATCAGTAAAAATAGGATTTCTGCATCGAACTGATGCGTGAATATATTCCGCAGAACACGGACTTAAGACTCTTCCAATGTAGCACATTCCTCAATCAGGTGCAACCAGATATAAAAATTATAAAGTTTGTTTAAACTTTCTTTATAAATTTTCGATTTCTTTTAGATTACCGACATAATTTAAACATATTTCCTCTATATAATAGGTCTTGGATAGATGAAAAACCACTCTCTATCTCCCCCCTCAAAAAATAGTAGGAAATGAACCGCCTGACCGAATCAGGCGGTTTTTCCTTGTCTGAAAATTCACGGCCTGACAACTATCTGTAAACCGTATTCATCTAAAATTCTATTGCATTTCCAACATAGGTCTTTTATAATAAAATATAATACTCGTTACTATTGAACAGTAACCAATTTTAAAGAGAAATGAGGTATTTCCTATGAGCGAAAAAACTGTAGTAGTTGCATTAGGCCACCGAGCACTTGGTACCACACTTCCTGAGCAGAAAACAGCCGCCCGACTTGCAGCCAAGGCAATCGCAGACCTGGTTGAAGAGGGAACCCGCGTGGTAATCTCCCACAGCAACGGTCCGCAGGTAGGGATGATCCACACCGCAATGAATGAATTCGGCAAGGCACATCCTGATTATACATTTGCACCAATGTCCGTATGTTCTGCCATGAGCCAGGGTTATATCGGCTATGACCTTCAGAACGCCATTCGTGCGGAACTTATTTCCAGAGGAATCTATAAACCTGTCAGCACCATTCTCACACAGGTTGTCATTGATCCATATGATGAAGCATTTTCCGAACCGGAGAAGATCATCGGTCGTGTCCTGAATGCAGAAGAAGCAGAAGCCGAGGAAGAAAAAGGAAACTTCGTCACAAAAGTAGGGGAAGGACAGTACAGAAGAATCCTTGCAGCACCGAAGCCACAGAAGATCGTGGAGATCGAGACCGTGAAGGTTCTTTCCCAGGCAGAGCAGATCGTTATCGCAGCAGGCGGTGGCGGAATCCCGGTTCTTGAGCAGGGTACCCAGCTGAACGGTGCCAGTGCTATCATTGAGAAGGACCGTGCAGCAGGACTTCTTGCAGAGGAACTGAACGCAGATACTCTGATGATCCTTACAAGTGTTGAGAAGGTAAGCCTTAACCACAACACCGATCAGGAATCTTATCTGGATACCATCTCCACAGAAGATGCGAAGAAATACATTGCAGACGATCAGTTCGCTGCAGGCTCCATGCTTCCGAAGATAGAAGCAGGTGTTTCCTTCGTTGAAAAAGGCACCGGACGCCGTACCATCATCACCGATATGGCTCACGCCAAAGACGGATACTGTGAGAAAACAGGAACCATCATTAAATAATTATCTATAAACACAGAATATAAAGTGAAATATAAATATCCACTTTGCCATGACAATATCCCGCAGAGAACTGCTGATCCTGCCAGCAGCTCTGCGGGATATTTTTTATACCGGAAAACTGGCGCAAAAAAACACAGATACAGCGCATAATGCCATATCTGTGTATTTTTATAATCTATGTCTTAATCTGTATCCGTTCAGACAGACATCAAAAATCCATACTTTACTGCCTGGCTCCGCATCAGAGAACGGTTCCTCTGCCAATCTGTCCGGCCATTTTACATGGATTTTCGCTCAGCGATCTCCGCCATCTTCGCCTCATTCAGACGGGTATCTCCATGAACACGGCTGTAGGAAAGATATCCGTTCATACGGTCGATCTTCGTCAGGTTTCTGGAACCGCAGACCGGACACACATCCATCTCCAGCTCCTCGTGACCACAATCATCACAGTATGCGAGAGAAAGGTTCACGCCCTCATAATACCCCAGATCCATGGCTCTGCGGATCAATGTACGGATGGCTTCTTTATTGTAGCCGATCGGATAACGTACATACTGGATCTTACCGCCATTGCAAAGCTCCCAGAAACGACCCTCCAGATCCTGTTTCTCGATCGGGGTTACATCCTCGGTTACATGGCAGTGGAAACTGTTGCTCACATATGGTCTGTCAGAAACACCCTCAATGATTCCGTACATCTTACGGAACTGTTCTACCTGAAGGCCGCAGAGACTCTCTGCCGGTGTTCCGTAGATTGCGTAAAGATAGCCATCTTCCTTCTTGTACTGATTTACCTTGTCATTGATATATTTCAGGACTTCCAGGGCAAACGCACCATCCTCTGCAATGGATTTTCCATTGTAAAGCTCCTGCAGCTCATTAAGTGCTGTAATACCAAAGGAAGCTGTCATCGGTTTCAGGATCTTGCCGATTTTTTCATTCGGTTTCAGATGTCCACCGTAGAAACCACCCTCACAGTAGGCAAGAGGATTGGTAGACGCACGCATCTGTCCCAGATACTCATACGTACGGATATGCAGATTACGGATCATTTCCAGATAGAAATCCAGAACTTCATAGAAATCTCTGCTCTCCGCCCTGGCCTTGGCAAGGATCATCGGAAGATGAAGGCTTACCGCACCGATGTTAAAACGGCCCACAAAAACAGGCGTATCATTCTCATCTGCCGGTTCCATGCCGCCACGCTCATACCACGGACTTAAAAAAGCACGGCATCCCATCGGGCTGATGACTTTTTTGTATTTCTTGTACATGCTGGAAATATAGCCTGCTCCGGACATGGACAGCCAGTCCGGATACATGGTCTTGGAGGAGCACTCCACACCAGCCTCAAAAATATCCTCACAGCACTTTCCAGGACCGTGGATCTCTTTGTCATAGAGGAATACGATCTTCGGAAACAGTACCGGTTTCTTATGTCCGGCTTTTCCCTGGCCTCCCTGATGAACTTCAAGGAGAGAAACCGTACACATCTTCTCAAACTGCTCAGTTCCAAGACCAAGTGTTACTGTAACAAACGGATAATCGCCTCTGGAAGAACCAACCGTATTCAGCTTATACTCAATTCCCTGCCATCCCTGGTCATAATCCCTGCGGACTTTGTCAAGGGCATACTCGATCGCACGTTCCTCGCGGCCGCTCCAGCTCTCATCGGAGTATTTCAGAAATTCGGAAATATATTTATCATAGCTCTTCTTCGCATACGGTGCCAGGATCTTATCAACTTCCGGAACGGTAAAACCACCGTACTGCTGCGCCGCTGTGCTGAGGATGATATCGCCCATAACATCAAAGGCTGTGTCCAGAGTCTTCGGCTCATTATACCAGACATTACCCATCTCAAAACCGCCGCTTAAAACAGCTGCCACATCAAACAGACAGCAGTTCATAGTATCCAGACGTGCAGACTGATCATGAATATAAATATAACCGTCCTTACATGCCTGAAGCTCATTACGGTTCATAAAGAACTTCCGGTAAAGCTCCTTGTTCAGCTCATTAAAGATCAGGCTTCTCTTGGTTGCAACAAGCGCACTGTCTGTATTGGCATTGCTCTTATCACCGATGTAGCGGATGGCCTGGCTCTTGGTGTAAACGTCATCCATCATGTGGATGAAATCCAGCTTGTAATTCCGGTAATCGCGGTAGCTCTTGGCAACTGCAGGATTCACCCGCTCCAGTGCACCCTCCACGATGTTGTGCATCTCCTGGATCTCGATCTCATTTTTCCCAAGGGAATCCGCATGCTCCTGAGCAAAACGGCAGATAAAATCCTTCTCCTCATCGGAAAAAGTATAAAGGATACGCTCTGCTGATTTATTTACGGCAGCCACGATTTTCTGAGGATTAAACTCCTCTCTTGTTCCGTCTTTCTTAATCACATATAACATGACTCATCTCTCCCGAATACTATATATAGTATTGTTATTCTCTATATCTTGGTTTTTTTCTATATATTGTGCTAGGCATGAGTATACCACAGCTGGGAGGAAAAGAAAAGGGGTATTTCTGTATACAAGAAAATACAGACTCTTAGCACCGCATGATCTCACTGCGGAAATATTCTTACAAATTCATTCTGATCCATTCTACGATAAAATCCCATAACTGGGGAAACAAAGCAACCAGTGCCACTATAAGCCATATGATCCAGCTTATACTGTTTCTTTTCCGTCCTTCGTTCTGCTGCTTTTTCCCCTGGTTTGAAACTTCTGTACGGTTCCTGTCTGCCGTTGTTTTATTCATGGTGTTACCTGCCGGTACGGTCTTCCTTACAGTTGCAGCTGCATTTCCTGTATTTCGATTTCCATTTGGATTCCGGTTCGCACCTGCATTCCGGCCTGTATTCATATTCCGGCCCGTATTCATATTCTGGCCTGCATTCGTATTCCGGCCCATATTTGTACTTCGGTTCACTCTGCCGCCGCGCTGTGCTGCTTTGTCCACAGTTTGTCCATACTGTCGCATCATATCCCGCACTTTTGCGGAAGCATGCCTGTAATGTACATCCCGGGGTTCATTAAGATGGTAGAGTATTTCATCATTTCTGTAAGGCATCCCGCACAGCGAACACCTGCCATTTACAACCCTGCCGCCACAAACCTGACACTTCTCACCTGCCATAAACTCCCTCCATTCTGTCCGTTAAAACGGACATTCACATTTCTTTTTATCAATCGGACATTCGCATTCTTTCCTGCTGTATGTCCCTGAATGCGATCGCTTCACAATTTACATTCAGTATATCATATCACGCTCTCAATACCCAGTATTTTTCCCTGGTCCGGGACCGGACTTCACATCTCCTTATATTGCCACCCTGGCCATTTTCTGCTATAATACCCCACAGAGCAATAAGCCCAAAAATCATCAGGAGGAGCCGATAATGAACACAATCACAATCCCCGCAACCTATCATGCAGACCTCAACCTCCATGACACACAGATTGCGATCAAAACAGTAAAAGATTTCTTCCAGCAGACACTCTCCCAGAAGCTTAATCTTCTCCGAGTATCCGCTCCAACATTTGTAGCACCGGAATCCGGCCTTAATGACAACCTTAACGGTGTAGAACGCCCGGTAAGCTTTGATATCAAGGCTATCGAAGGCAGCAACGCCGAGATCGTACACTCCCTTGCGAAATGGAAACGCTACGCTCTGAAAAAATATGGTTTTTCTCACGGTGAAGGCCTCTACACAGATATGGTAGCGATCCGCCGCGATGAAGATCTGGACAATATCCACTCTGTTTACGTAGACCAGTGGGACTGGGAAAAGATCATCTCCAAGGAAGAGCGCACTATGGAAACTCTCAAGGAGACCGTACGCACCATCTACAGTGTCCTTCGTAAAACTGAGAAATACATGGCTGTACAGTACGACTACATCGAAGAAATCCTTCCGAAAGACATCTTCTTCATCACAACACAGGAGCTTCTTGACATGTATCCGGACTGCACACCAAAGGAACGTGAATACAAGATCGTCCGTGAAAAAGGTGCCGTATTCCTTATGAAAGTCGGAAAAACCCTCACAAACGGAGAGCGCCACGACGGACGTGCCCCGGACTACGATGACTGGGAACTGAACGGTGATATCCTTGTATACTATCCGGTACTTGACATTGCACTTGAGCTTTCCTCCATGGGAATCCGTGTTGACGAGGTTGCGCTTGACCGCCAGCTTACAGAAGCAGGCTGCGATGACAGAAGAGAGCTTCCTTTCCAGAAAGCCATCCTGAACAAAGAGCTTCCGTACACCATCGGTGGTGGTATCGGACAGTCCAGAATCTGTATGTTCTTCCTGCGTAAAGCGCACATCGGAGAAGTACATGTATCTCTCTGGCCAAAAGAAATCACAGATGCTGCAGAGGCACACGGACTTCAGCTTCTCTAAAACATCTTGCAGATTTATTTATAATTTTTGCGGAAATGAGGTAATAACGTGAACATTCTGTTTTTTCTGATTCCCAAAAGCGAAGTCGCCTACATCTTCGAAGATGAGACCCTTCGCCAGACCCTTGAAAAAATGGAGCACCGCAAGTACTCCTGCATTCCCATCCTCACCATGGACGGCAAATATCTCGGCACCATCTCAGAAGGCGACCTTCTCTGGGGCATGCGTCGGGCCGACATTCACGATATCAAGGAAACAGAAGGCGTTCCCATCATGGCAATTCCACGCCGTGCCACCTATAAACCGGTCCATGCAGATTCCAATATGGAAGATCTCCTGGATCGCGCCATCAATCAGAACTTCGTGCCGGTTGTGGATGACCAGGGCGCCTTTATCGGAATCATAACCAGAAAATCTATCATCAAATACTGTTACAACGAAATGAAAGCCGCACAGGGCGCTGCTGAAGAATAAACTCAGCCACCAGCGCCAAACAACAAAAACAAGGCTCCGGTTCCCGGCATAAAGCAAACATTCTCATTCCGCTTTCCGGGAACCGGAGCCATATTTTATTCAGACAGACATTTTCACTTCCGGCAACAGTTTTGCAGTTTCTGTGCCGTTCTTTATCTGATTCACTCAGACCTTCATCAGATCACTCTCACGATATTCAGCTTCTCATCTGCAAGTACCATATCCGCACGTTTTCCAGGCACAAAAGAACCCACCTCTCCATAGATGCCAATGCTCTTTGCAGGATTTCTGGTAGCTGCAAAAATCGCTGTATGTTCCGGCACGCCCATTGCGATCACGCACTGCATACATTCATAGAGGTTGGTTGCGGAACCGGCAATGGTGCCATCCTCAAGAACTGCTTTACGGTTGTTCATGATAACCTTCTGGCCGCCCAGCTCATAAACACCGGTTTCCATTCCTGCTGCCATCATGGAATCGCTGATCAGTACGATCCGTTCTTCCCCGAACATCCGGAATGTATTTCTTACTACAGCCGGATGAATATGAATCCCGTCTCCGATCATTTCTGCCATACACAGCGGATCATCTGCCGCTGCCGCGATCACACCAGGCGCACGGTGTCCAAGCGGATTCATGGCATTGTACAGATGGGTTACATGATGGGCACCCTTTTCCATGGCTTTTGCCGCACAGTCATAATCCGCGCCTGTATGGCCGATGGAAATCACCACATCATCTTTAAGTGCTTCAATAAACGCCTCTGCGCCTTCCATATTCGGAGCCACAGTCACAACCTTTATCATTCCGCCGGAAGCTTCCTGACATTCCCGGAAAAATCTGATGTCCGGTTTGCGGATATATTCCTCTACATGTGCCCCCTTTTTCGCAGGATCCAAAAACGGTCCCTCCATGTTCAGGCCCACGATCCTGGCACAGCTGTCATCCTGCTCCACTTCTGTCGCGGAAGCAAAAATCCGGATCAGCTGTTCCATCGGAAGTGTCATTGATGTAGGACAATAGGAAGTAATTCCATGTGCTTTCTCATACTTGAGGATTTTTTTAAGGCCGGTGGCATCTGCATCTGAAAAATCATGTCCCACAGCACCATGGCTGTGAATATCCACAAGTCCCGGCAGAACCTTCAGGCCCGAAGCGTCAATTTCTTCTTTATCAGATACTTCCTCCTCACTGGAAACAATTCTGCCATTTTCCACATAAAGATCCATCTTCCGGTAACTGCCGTCTTCCTGAAAAACATTTCCATTTCGAATAATCATAGTTTTTTCCCTCTCCATTGTTTTTTATAAAAGTCCTTTTCACTGATCAGACTCCATATTTCCCCTTTTATCACTTTTCTTTCTGATTGTTCATTATAGCACATTTTTATCTTAAAATCTGTCATACAGAAAAAAACTGATATTTTCCTCCGGCAATTTCGTACCAGATATGGAAAATATCAGTTTTCAGTAATTGAAATTTATAAGGTTTTTGAAAGGAACTCACGAAGTCTCTTGTTCTTTGGATTGGCAAAAAATTCCTTCGGGGAATTCTCCTCCTGGATCTTTCCCTCATCAATGAAAAGAACTCTGGTTGCAACCTCGCGGGCAAATCCCATCTCATGAGTTACCACAACCATGGTCATACCGGATTTTGCAAGCTCCTTCATCAGTTCCAGAACCTCTCCGACCATCTCCGGATCAAGTGCGGATGTAGGCTCATCAAACAGCATCACATCCGGGTTCATGGCAAGGGATCTTGCAATGGCGATACGCTGCTTCTGTCCACCGGAAAGCATGTCCGGATAAGAATCTGCCTTGTCCGGAAGTCCGACACGCTTGAGAAGCTCCAGAGCTTTTTTCTCTGCTTCTTCTTTGCTCATCAGCTTCAAAGTTACCGGTGCCAGCATGATATTCTCTTTTACGGTTTTATGCGGAAAGAGATTAAACTGCTGGAATACCATTCCGATCTTCTGTCGGTGACGGTTGATATCTACCTTCGGATCTGTGATATCAGTTCCCTCAAAAAGGATTTTTCCCCCGGTTGGCTCCTCAAGAAGATTCAGCGAACGGAGAAATGTGGATTTACCACAGCCGGACGGTCCGATGATGGCTACTACTTCACCGCGACGGATCTGTGTGGTGATCCCGTTAAGGACCTGATTGCTGCCGTAGGCCTTCTGAAGTCCCTGCACGTCAAGAAGTACCTCATTACTTACGCTCATTGTTTCTCAGCCTCCTCTCAAGTCTTCCTACAAGGTATGTAAGGAAACAAACGATCACAAGATAAATTGCCGCTACTGCAAGCAGCGGGAACAGGGCACTGTAGGTCTGGCTTCGGATGATATCTCCGCCACGGGTCAGATCTGTAAGACCGATGTAACCACTGATGGAGGTCTCCTTCAGAAGTACGATCATCTCATTTCCAAGTGCCGGAAGGATATTCTTTACGGCCTGTGGAAGAATGATCTTGGTCATAGTCTGTGTATAGTTAAGTCCAAGGCTTCGTCCTGCCTCAAACTGTCCCTGATCAATGGACATGATACCGGAACGGACGATCTCTGCCACATATGCTGCGGAGTTCATTCCAAACGCAATGATGGCAACGATCACTTTACCCGGATCTACGGTAGCAAAAATAACATAGTAAACGATCAGCAGCTGTACCATGGTTGGTGTTCCACGGATCACAGTCAGGTAAACTCTGCAGATCACATTAAGGATCTTAAGTTTCCCCGTCTTATCATGTGTGGAACGGACAATGGCAATAAGAAATCCCAGAAAAACGCCAAGCAGCACCGCAAAGAATGTAATAATGATGGTGTTTTTCAGACCGGATACAATAAACTGCCAGCGGCTGTCGTCCAGAAAATTAAACTGAAACTGTTCAATAAGACTCAAAATTTCCACCCTTTCCAAAACTACAGGTTCCGAAATCCGGAAAAGTCCCCCGGATATCCGGAACCTGCGTGTAATTTTTGTAATTTTTCGTCAAGCGGATATTCGCGATCCGCATTCGCTACTTGCTCATAACTCAGTAAACTGCCAAGCAATTTATTGAGTTAATTTATTTCTGTACGATGATAACCTGCTCTGCGGTTGTATATGGATCTGTGAAATCAATGCTCTTCTTACGATCCTCTGTTACAGTCATTCCTGCTGCGCCAAAGTCAGCTTTTCCGGATTTTACTGCATTTACGATGGCATCAAATTCCATATCCTCAACCTTCAGATCGTATCCAAGCTTATCACAGATTGCCTGTGCGATATCAACGTCGATACCTACGATATTATCTCCGTCATAATATTCATATGGCTGGAATGTTGCGTTCGTTGCCATGGTCAGAGTTCCCTTGGAATGATCTGCATCCTTCGGAGTCTCATATGGAGTCTTGCCTGCATCATCACCGATGTAGTTGTCTCTGATGGAATCCAGTGTTCCGTCATCCTTAAGCTCTTTCAGTGCGTCGTTGAATTCTTTGGTAAGATCTGTGTTGTCCTTGGAAATACAGATCGCATACTCCTCTTTATCAAATACGTTATCGATAAGCTTAAGGTCATCATTCTTATCAACGAACTTCTTGGCCGGCTCGCTGTCGATAACCACGCAGTCGATCTTGCCCTGTTTCAGAGCCATTACTGCATCGTTACCTTTATTATATCTCTCTACTGTTGCATCTTTGATATCTGTAGCGATGGTGTCACCGGTAGTTCCAAGCTGAACACCGATCTTCTTTCCGGTAAGATCATCTGCGCTCTTGATCTCATCTGCTGCAAAAACAGCGGATGTCATGGATACTGTCATAGCTGCCGCAAGTGCAAGTGCCATAAATTTTCTCTTCATTTTTTCTTCCTCCTGAATTCTCTTGTACATCGCGAAAGGGGCTGCTTCTTTCTCTTAATGCAGCAGCGCATTTCGCGATGTACAGCATAATTATGCATCTCCGTGCATATTGCTTTGTTTTATGATACCATGTTTCTGACAAAATGCAAGCACATAAAATCCATAAATCCGAAATTCCCCTTCTATTTTATGGGAATTCCATGGGGAAAATTCACTTTTCGATAACAATTATCCAGTATACTATACTATCAGAGACAGCAACTGGAAAAAACTGGCGTGTTTTTTCCATGCGGGTCTTGTGCTCCAACAGAAAAACCAAGTATAATATTCAGAAACAAGAGGAGGTTATCATTATGAAATTCACGAAAATGCACGGCATTGGAAACGATTATGTATATGTAAACTGTTTTGAGGAGACTGTCAAAGATCCTGCCGCAGTGGCGAAATTTGTCAGCGACCGCCACTTTGGCATCGGTTCCGACGGTCTGATCCTGATCCGCCCGTCTGAGATCGCAGACTGTGAGATGGATATGTACAACCTGGACGGATCCCAGGGCGCCATGTGCGGAAATGGTATCCGCTGCGTTGCCAAATATGTCTACGACCACGGCATTGTAGACAAAACATCTTTAAGCATTGCCACAAGAAGCGGTATTAAATATGTAGATCTTACGATCCGCGATGGCAAGACTTCCATGGTAAAAGTCAACATGGGCTCCCCGATCCTCACTGCAAAAGAGATCCCGGTGGTTGCCGAAACCGAGCAGGTGATCAACGCTCCCATCACCGTTGACGGAAAAGAGTATCATATGACTGCAGTTTCCATGGGCAATCCTCACGCCATCATCTACGTAGATGATGTGGACAGCCTTGACCTGGAAAAAATCGGCCCGTCCTTTGAGAATCACGTTTGCTTCCCTGACAGGGTCAACACCGAGTTTGTTCAGGTGATCGACCGCCACACCGTTAAGATGCGTGTCTGGGAGCGCGGCTCCGGAGAGACTCTCGCCTGCGGCACCGGCGCCTGTGCAGTCACAGTCGCTTCCATCCTCAACGATAAAGTTGACGGCAGCAAACCGGTAACCATACAGCTCCTTGGCGGAGACTTAAATATCTCCTGGGAAAGAGACGAAAATCTCATCTACATGACCGGTCCGGCAACTACGGTGTTTGATGGGGAGATTGATCTTGGGTTTTTAGGTGAATAAATGGAAATGGAGGGAGCTTTTTGTAGCTCCCTCCTGACATATTATACCTCTGTTATATTTCTGTATCTCCCCCTGCAAAGCGTCTCAGTTCTCCGGACATTTTGCGGTAGATATCTTTGTAGTGTGACTTGGGGGATACCTGTTTAATATTTAATTCGCCGCTTTTCTCATTGAATATTGCACCCAGGCGGTACCGGTTCCTGTACATGAGCAAGCCATTCGCCTCTTCCAGAATCTGTTTTGCAAGCAGTGAATCTGTTCTTCTGCAGAAAATTACAAATGTAAAGTATATTGGCTGTTTTTCCTCTTCTTTTCCAATATTTTCCTTCCAGAATTCCCCGAAAAAATCATTCAGCTGTTTTGTATGCTCGTCTTTCAAGGTTTCTGTTTCGATCACGGACAATATATGGACTTCTGAGGCCTCCGCTTTTTTATAAAAAACAGCATTTCCCTGATCTGAAAAATCGAATTCCCGCTCTTTTTCATAGCCATCCGCTACACAGGATTTCTTTATATTTTCTTTTACATGGTCATCTTCTTCATATGGATATATACTTGCACAGGTCCGTGGTAAAACCTTCAGCTCATTCGGCCAGACATAATAATGATCCTGACCCACAAAACTGAATGGCTTCCAGACTTTATCCCTGCCTGCGTAATATCGGAAACTTCGGTGATAGGTCATCATATAATAACTCCATGTAACTACATAGCCAATCAAAATCACCAAAAAAGAGACACAGGAAATACGTAAAAAGCTGCACATATACACAGCTACAATTTCAAAATCGCTGAACACAAACCGCTGTGACAATATAAATGCAATTTTGGACATAATTGCAAGTACCAGCGTAACCGCCTGCCAGAAAAAAATTCCTCTCTGATATGCGGCCCATTTGGATTTCTGAGATTTTTCCCGCATAAATCCCATTGCATACAAAGGATTCTCTTCCCCAAAACGGTTTGCAAATGGTTCAAATCTGAGATATCCAAACTTTCGAACAGCAATTACATACCCTACTACAGTTGCCATAAGCTGTTTTGTAGTATCATTGCCCAATTTCATAAAAAGAAATACATCATCCATAAGATATGCAATAACGAGTATTGCTATTAATGTTGGAATATTTATGTACTCAATAGAAAACATAGTAATCCCCCACGATATTTCTGATCAGGCAAACGGTAGTAATCTACATTCACTGCTTGCCATCACCCGTTTCGTTTTCAATTTCTTCTTCCTTTTCCTCCACCACCTCAACTATATCCAACAACTCCCTACGCATCCGAACATATTTAGATTTCTGTTTGGAATGGAGAAATGGCGGCATGAGCTTTACCTTCTGCTCTTCCATGCCCCAGCTTATATCTTTCACATCAAACCAGAAGACACCGTATATTTCTTTCATTCCAGGATCTTGTTCCTGCTTGCTTCGCCTGAACTTTCGAAGTGTTTTTCTTATTTGATAGATATCTTTATTCGTTATCATCGAAGTTTCTGCAAAAGCAAGGATGTTCAGATTTTTTCCTTCTGGTTTTTCATAAAAATCCCAGAACTTCCGGTCTTCTTTATCCCAGTATATCTTTTTGGATGTTGGTGCAGCATTTCTTTCAAAGTCAGATAATATGGATTGTCTTACTTTTTCTGGTTTGTATATATCTCGGTAGCTTCTTTTATAGATTCTTGCGTACCTTGCATATTTTGTATAGATTACGCTATAATAAATATCCACCGATACCCATCCTATGATAATCATAATAAAGTATACAAACATAGTATTTTCCGCTTGGTGTCTGACTTACTGTTACAGATTTCAGGCTGTATTCCTCTGGAATAATCCTGTGCTGTTTTAAGTGGACTTGTCCAATCTTAGGCAATTTCAAACATCCATTGGATATCGTTATGTTCCCATTGATGCAAACCGTAGAATAGCTGTTTTTATTCCGCTTCTTTGATTTGAACCGTGGAAAACCTGTTTTCGGCTGTTTGAAAAAGTTCTGAAATGCCGTATCAAGGTGCCTGAGCGATTGTTGTAATGCGATACTATCTACTTTCTTTAAAAATCCGTATTCTTCCGTTTTCTTCATTGCAGCCATTTCTTTTGCACAAATAGTATATATTACATTGGTCTTATTCTCCTCATACTGCCTGATTTTTCTATCAAGCCAATGATTATATACCATTCTCACACATCCAAAAGTCTTAGCAAACAAAATCTTCTGCTCATCATTGGGATATATTCTGAATTTATATGCGCTGTTTGCCACCATGCCACTTCCTTTTCCTAGAAAAATCATCTACGATACTCGACCACAAGCACAAGATGATAGTATAGTAAGAATGCTAAATGTGTGTTATTATTTAAATTTATTGTATTTTAATTTTTATTATTTGACTAAATATACTATACTATGATTAGGATACTCTATCAAGTAGGTAACAGACGCAATTCATCTCCCACCTTAGATGTTGGAGTCTTCTTGCTAGAAGAGGATAAAAAAGGGAAAACCCCCTCTGTAAGAAATACTGCCATTTCCTCAGAAAAGATTTTCCCGGTTATAGTTCATCTGTCTTAATTGTTGTGTCCCGGATACTTATCCCATATCTGTGTAATTGTTTTCCTGAAGCAGGATATTGTATCTATATTTTTTATTATACACATAATTATTTCCGAACACAATGTTTATTTATTTTATTTTTCAGATAAATACCAGAACCCTCTCCACAATAAACACCGCAGCACATGCCAGCAGCGCTACTGTGATCAAACTTTTCTCTTTATATGCCGCAATAAGCGCTACAAAAAATCCAGCGGCGCCGGAGATGATGCTGTCTGTGGCTTTCAGGATGGCCGGGAAGGTCATGGCTGCGAGACAGGCGTATGGCACGTAGTACAGAAAGGACTTGATAAACGGGCTTTTGATCTCGTTTTTTGCAAGAGCGAGGGGCAGCATACGGATGAGATAGGTGACTGCTGCCATCACCAGGATATAGAGATATACATTATGACTCATGAGATGCTTCCTCCTTCTCTTCCACCGGACAGAAATAAGCTGCCAGGCCTGCTACCAGAAGTGTTGTGATAATGATCATAAATCCGGATGATACCTGTTTTAATACCGGTGTCACCGCAAAAATGGTGCTGACTGCCATGGATGCCACAACCACTCCAAGAACCGGTCTGCTCTTTTTGGACGGCGGGATGATGATGGCCAGGAACATTCCGTAAATGGCAACACTTAAGGCACTGAGCATAAAATCCGGAAGAAGGCTTCCGGAAATACCGCCTACCAGAGTTCCCAGAGTCCATCCGGGGATCGCCACACACATGGCTCCATAATTGTAAAATACGCTGACTTTTCCCTCCTGGGCCGCACTGATCCCGAAGATCTCATCGGTGATACCAAAGGCGGCGATATACTTCAGGATGCCGGATTCCTCACGCCGGAATTTCTGGGACAGGGAAAAAGACATCAGGCAGTATCTTAAGTTGATGATCAGCTGAGTCATTGCCATCTCCCACATGGAACCTCCCGCAAAAATAATGTCCAGTCCCGCAAACTGACCGGCCGATGTCAGGTTAGTCAGTGAGATCAGAACTGCCTGCCAGATACTTAAGCCTCCGGCAACGGCCATCATGCCAAAGGTGAACGACACCGCGAAATATCCCAGTCCAATGGGCACGCCATCTTTCATACCTTTTCTGAAACTTTCTCTTTTCATCGATTTCCTCCATTGTATGTATGTTAGCCAGGCACATAAGATCCTCTCCTGTCATGAACCCGGTTGCACACGTAAATAAGAGCGTGCCTGGAAACTTTTTTCGCTTCCTGACACGCTCTTTCATTGTAGCATTGACATATCAAAACTTCAATACTTCACAGCAAACACACCTGTGCTTTTTCTTTGATTTTATGCTTTTTCTACGATTTTATAGTAAGATCTGGCTGTCATGGAGTAGATCAGTCCATAGACCAGCGCAAAAGCCAGAACCGTTCCTGCCGTACAGCCCACGTACAGTTTTGTATTGGCCATTCCAAACAGCAGCAGAAGCCGGCGGATCAGCGGAAATGCCATGGAAATATGAACCATCGCCATCACAAGCGGGATAAAAAATACCAGAAGGATCTGTCTGCGGATGGCACCTTTTACCTCTCTGCGGCTCATGCCCACTTTCTGCATAATCTGGAACCTTCCCTGATCTTCGTAGCCTTCGGAGATCTGTTTATAATAAATGATCATCGCCGTTCCCATAAGGAACAGTGCTCCCAGAAAGATTCCAATAAACAGGATACTTCCATTATCCACATAATAAGTTTCATACTCACTCTGGCGGACACCACCGATCACGATGGTATTCTCAGAAAAACCATCACTGTGGCAGTAATCTTTCAGTGCCTGATAAACAGCCTGGCCATACCGGATCTTTTCCTCACTGCTGCCACGGATATCTACACCAAGATGAACTGTGAGATCTTTTCCCGCCTCGTAGGCATCAAGTCCTTCGTACATCTTTGTCCGGAGCCCGTCAATATACTCAAAGTCCGAATCCGTTACAACAATTGCCGCCATATTGGAAACCAGATTGGTCATCGCACTTAAAGGTGCTTTTTCCAGCCATTTCTTTACTGCAAAATCCCAGTCATCAATTTTTAATGTGTCTGTTTCCCTTTCAGATGGATACCAGGCAAAGATCTCGCCGTCGTGGAGATCTGTTTTTTCCCCCGTAAGTTTCTCATACTCAGACTGGCGGATCGTATACAGATCTACGGAATTCCCATCTTCCGAGTAACTGTAGGCCTGTCCGATCATAATGCCGTTTTTTCCCTGCTTGCAGCCGATCTCGAGATACGTTTCAGTCACTGTTTTTTCTGCCGGCACCTGATAATCTTCGATTGCCTGTGCAAAAACCTTCTGAAACTGTTCACTCTGTTCCTGGCTGATACCGGAGATTTGGGCATCCGTATCAAAAGGATACCGGTTCACCATAATGTCCCCCATTCCAAAATACAGGGACACAGTCATGGAAAGGAGCAAGAGTACGCCAGTACTTAAGATACAGATACTTGCCAGGCCTGCCGCATTCTGTTTCATACGGTAGATCATGCCGGAAACACTGATAAAGTTTCTGGTTTTATAGTAGAATTTTTTGTTCTTTCGAAGCAGTTTCAGAATCACAATACTTCCTGCTGTAAAAAGAAGATACGTTCCTGCCATGACCAGGATTACCGCCAGAAGAAAAATAAAAATCGCCTGGATCGGAGATTCCGTGGTTACTGCCAGATAATATCCCACGCCAAGACAGATCACACCCAGAAATGCCATGAGCCATTTTGCCCGGGGCTCCCTCTCTCCTGTGTTTCCGCCTTTCAGAAGTTCTACCGGATTATTCATTCTTACTCTGGTAAGATTCAGTGCCAGAATCACAAGAAAAATCCCTCCAAATCCTGCGATACAAAACAGGATTCCAGTAATGGAAACATAAAATCCCAACACCGCCGGAACATGAAGAAAACGGAAAAGCAAAAGCAGGGAAAGCTTGCTTCCAAGGATTCCAAACCCGATACCTGCTGCCAGAGAAAGCAGAGACGTCATGATCGTTTCCAGAAACATCACTTTTCCGATATGGCCTTTTTCCAGGCCCAGAATGTTATAAAGTCCAATCTCTTTCTGGCGCCGTTTCATAAGAAAACTGTTGCTGTAGATCAGAAAGATGACACAGAAAATTCCAACAACCACTTCACCGGTTCCCACGATCAGCCGCACTTCTGATGCCTGGGGCACTGCTTTCTCCAATGTGGGACAGTCCCGCAGAAATTCCATCATATACATCATGGCAATACAGAAAATGCAGGTAAGCATATAGGGAATATAGGTGCTCCGGTTGTTGCGGATGTTCTGTACTGCCAGTTTTCCAAACAGTCCTCTACGCATGGCTCTCACCGCCTGTCGTAAGGATCGTCAGGGTATCTGCGATCATCTGGTACATTTCCTGTCTCGTTTTTGTGCCACGGTAGATCTGGTGGAACACCTGTCCGTCCTTGATAAAAAGAACTCTGGATGCATGGCTGGCTGCCTGTGCACTGTGGGTTACCATGAGAATGGTCTGGCCTTCCTGATTCACTTCATTGAACATGGAAAGAAGATCGGACGCCGCACGGGAGTCCAGCGCTCCGGTTGGTTCGTCCGCAAGGATCAGCCTGGGATCTGTGATCAGCGCTCTTGCAACTGCCGCCCTCTGTTTCTGTCCGCCGGAAACCTCGTAGGGAAATTTTTCCAGAAGCTGGTCAATGTGAAGGGCTTTTGCAATGGGGCGGATCTTCTGTTCCATCTCCTGATAATCTTCGCCTGCCAGCACAAGGGGAAGATAGATGTTATCCCGGAGACTGAAGGTGTCCAGAAGGTTAAAATCCTGGAATACGAAGCCTAAGTTTTTCCGACGAAATGCGGAAATCTCTTTTTCTGTCAGGTGGGTGATGCTTTTTCCTTCCAGAAGTACTTCACCGGATGTTGGGCGATCCAGGGCTGCCAGAATGTTCAGAAGCGTTGTTTTTCCGGAACCGGACTCTCCCATGATCGCCACATATTCTCCCTCTTCCACTGAAAAAGTCACATTGGAAAGTGCCTGTACTTTGTTTCCGCCGAAGCGGGTGCTGTATATCTTTTTTACATTTGTTACTTCCAGTAATGCCATATGCCAATTCCTTTCTTATCTGTGTTTGCAGCGTTCCAGGGAATTCGTGCATCACATTCTATAGCAGTCCCAGGAATCAATGCATCAAAAGAAAGTTGTTCAGAGCATGACGTGCTGAACTTGATGCAGGAATTTATGGAAATACTATAAGTGACTGAATCCGATGCAGGAATTACCTGTGTCGCTATATTATGTTTTCAGTATAAGAAAATTCTCCGGCGGCTGCCATCGAAGTGGCTTACATTTTGCGGGGGAAGCTTACATTTATGTAAGGTTGGCTTCTGCAAAAAAATTTCAATACATATCCAGCTCTTTTTTCCACAGGCTCAGCCGGACTTCCGTGCCTTTATCCACCTGGGAATCCACAGTGATCTCATGGCCCAGCTTTTTCAGGATCTTCCGGCTTAAATACAGGCCGATCCCGGTGGCCCGGTTGTCCTCCCGGCCGTTAACTCCTGTGTAGCCTTTTTCGAAGATCCGTGGAAGGTCTTCTGCCTGGATTCCGATGCCGGTGTCTGCGATGACAAGGATTGCCGGTGCTGTATTCGATGTCCGGTTTCCACGCTCATCCTCCAGCCAGATTTCAATGCCGCCCGTTCTTGTATATTTCAGCGCATTGGAAAGAATCTGCCCGATGACAAAACCAAGCCATTTTTCATCGGTGAGAACGGTCGCATCTGTCCCCTCATAGGACAACGAGAGTTTTTTTGCCACAAAGATCCCTGCATATTTATGGATCTGTTCCCGGATGATCCGATCCAGAGAAGACCGGGCAAGCTTCAGGTCTGCGGACATGTCTTCTGTTCGAAGGTAGCCCAGCACCATCTCTACATACTGTTCAATGCGAAAAAGCTGTGCCAGGGATTCCCGGTTCCGCTCCGGTTCCTCCTGAAGCAGCAGACGCAGGGCAAAGATCGGCGTCTTAATCTGATGTGCCCACATGGTATAGTAATCCGTCATCTCTTCCAGGGAACGATGCCGGTCTGTCTCCACCTCCATCCGCATGCCGTCCAGCTTGCGGATGATCTCCCGGTAAAGAAGTTCCACCTCATCGGTGGTCGCGTCCAGACGATCCAGATTGATCTCCGGAGCTTTTTCCACCAGGCAGAGCGCCTGAGCCTTCTGCCGGTAGCGGACATACCCATATAAAAAAGCGGCAGCTCCTGCTCCAAGCCACAGAACTGCCATATAGATCACTGCCTCAGCGGGAAGCTGGTACAGGCAGACCACTGCTGCCGATGCAGCCACCGCAAAAACAAAGGCAATGAGAAAAATTTTTGTCTGTTTCAAATATGCGCGTAATAATTCCATAAAAACCTCACACCATGTAGCCCAAACCTTTTCGCGTGATAATAAAATCCACAAGGCCTGCTGCCTCCAGTTTTTTACGAAGGCGTGTAATGTTTACGGTCAGGGTGTTGTCGTCCACAAAACTGTCACTTTCCCACAGTTTCGTCATAATGGCATCTCTGGATACCGGTCTGCCTGCCTGGGAAAAAAGCAACTCCAGAATACGCAGTTCATTTCTGGTCAGTTCCAGCTCCACCCCGTTCCAGGTCAGCGTAGCCCCGGAAAGGTTGAGCACTGCTCCTTTATGTTCCAGTACATTTCCCGGATTTCCAAAGGAATAGGTCCTGCGGAGGATTGCCTGAATCTTGGCTACCAGTACATCCATGTCAAAAGGCTTGGCGATAAAATCATCTGCTCCACGGCTCATGGCCATGACCATGTTCATATTGTCGGCTGCGGAGGAGATAAAGATCACCGGCACCTGGGAAACTTTTCGGATTTCCTCACACCAGTGGAAGCCGTTATAAAAGGGAAGTTTCAGATCCAGAAGAACAAGCTGAGGATCTTTCCCCGCAAATTCCTGCAGTACATTGGAAAAATCCTCAGCCAGAAAAACTTCATATCCCCAGGAACTGAGATGTTTTTTCAGAAGATTCGCGATTGTTTCGTCATCTTCTACAATAAAAATACGATACTTCATTCCTGTTCGTCCTTTTTATGTTTACGCTTCTTCCGCTCCATCCGGATCTACCAGGCGGTTCAGAACCTTGAAGCCATTGTTACGGAGAACACTCTCTGCAACAAGAAGATCCTCACAGTGCATGATCGCTACCGGGACTTTCAGGCCTCTGTGGAAGAAGGTGTAGATGTAGTGAAGGTTTACGTTGCTGTCGCCCATGACACTTAAAAGTTTGTCCAGGCCGCCGATCTCATCCTGAAGATCCACCAGGATGGCCTGAGTGATACGGGTCATGTATCCGTTTTCAGCCATGATCTGATCTGCTTTTTCCGGATCATCGCATACCATACGGAAGTTTGCGAATTCCGGTGCGTCGAAGCAGCCGAAGCCGTAGATGTCGATCTGATTCTCTGCAAGAATCTTTGTAACTTTCTGAAGACTCCCTGGGGTGTTTTCTACGAAGACGATGTTCTGTTTTACCATGATGTGTTTCCTCTTTTCTTTTTATTCTTTTCCTATTTTTTTATTTTAGCATGAAATTTGCGGGAAGTGAATCCCTTCCCAGGGTGGAGCATTTCGCATGTGACGGATTCCCTTCCGGGATGGAGCATTTCCACATACGGTGGATTCCCTTTCCAGCGGGAGTATTTTGCATGCGGCAGATATATCGCCTTCCGGCGGGAGCATTTTGCATGCGGCAGGTATATCTCCTTCCGGCGGGAGCATTTCGCATGCGGCAGGTATATCTCCTTCCGGCGGGAGCATTTTGCATGCGGCAGGTATATCTCCTTCCGGCGGGAGCATTTCGCATGCGGCAGTTGCGAGGAGGGGAAGCATTCATAGTTGCGAAGGCCATGCTCCCCTCCTCGCGCTCCACCCCTCCCGGCCACGCCGCTGTTCTGCGCTGTGGAATGTGTTGCTTTGCTGGTGAGGTGATGTATTCTACGGTGTTGGTTGTTGTAGGTTGTGCCGATATGAGTGGATGTTCTACTGTTATCTCATTACTGACAAATACTAATACAATATCCCATAATTTAAGCATCCATATTACATCATATCCCCCATTATAATGACACACTTAATCATATTCACAAACACTCTTCTACCAAAAACACAGGGAACAGGCCCGCTACGCGGGCCGCTTTCCCGTCCCGTCCGCCCTCATCCATCGGCTCAGCCTGACGGCTTCGACACCGTCGAATCCATCGCCCCATCAAAAAGCGTCACACACACCACAACGTACGCTCCAAAAATGCGTGCCCAGAAAGGGGGAGCGCGAGGGGGAAATACGCGGGCTTCGCAACTCCGAGCGCTTTCCCCCTCGCAAATTTCCGCCGGGAAACAATTCCCGGATTTCCCCCGCTGTATCACAGCGATACGTTTGCATTCATACATTAAAGCGTAACGCTTTTAATCACTAAATTTTGAATATAAGTATACCATCCTGATAAGAAATGTCAACCACCTTTTCCAAAACAAAAATCCCCAACATAAAAAACAAAAATAATATATAAAAAAGCCGGACACACATCCAACAGACATGCGTCCAGCTATACATTTTTTACTTGCAGTTATTTTGAAAGAGCTCAATCCAGTTCTTCATCCACATACTTCTGTATATTAGAAGCATTCACATACTTCTTAACCTGCGCTCCGTCAGTGATCACAAGTGTAGGCGCCTGACGGATCCCGTACTGCTTAACAAGTTCGGGATTCTGCTCGGCATCGATGATCTCCAGTTCCTCACCTTCCAGCATTTTCTTTGCCATACGGCAGTTTGGACAGGTGCTGGTCGTGAAGAGATATTTGTGCGATGCCACCGGCTGGATCTCAACCTCGTCGCCTTTCATGGTCATCATGCTGGTGTGTACCTTTTTCAACTGGGAGTGGGTAATATCATAGAGGGTACGGTTCTTGTACTCCTGTGTCTTACCATCATTCCAGTTCTGTACCGGACGGTAGTAGCCGGTGATACGGCTGTAAACTTCAGCCTTCTTTCCACATTTCGGACAGGTGAAATGCTCTCCGCTGATGTAGCCATGCTCCTGACATACGGAATAGGTCGGAGAAATGGTGTAATACGGCAGGCGATAATTCTCTGCGATCTTACGTACCAGAGACGCTGCTGCCTTCCAGTCCGGAAGTTTCTCTCCCAGGAATGCGTGGAATACAGTTCCGGATGTATACAGAGTCTGCAGATCATCCTGTATATCCAGTGCGTCAAAAATATCAGCGGTATAATCAACCGGCAGATGGGAGCTGTTTGTGTAATACGGAGTATCGCCCTCTTTTCCTGCTGTCTTGATATCCGGATAACGGCTTCTGTCGTGTTTGGCAAGGCGGTATGCGGTGGATTCCGCCGGTGTTGCCTCCAGATTGAAAAGCTCTCCCGGATACTGCTCCTGATAGTCAGAAAGACGGTTTCTCATATGCTCCAGAACCTCTTTCGTAAACTTCTGGGTCTCCGGATCTGTCATGTCTTTTTTCAGCCAGCATGCATTTAAGCCCGCTTCGTTCATTCCCACAAGACCGATGGTGGAAAAATGATTCTCAAAACTTCCAAGATATCTCTTGGTATACGGATACAGTCCCTCATCCAGAAGTCTGCTGATCACATCTCTCTTGATGTGAAGAGATCTCGCGGAGATATCCATCATGTGATCCAGGCGCTGATAAAATTCCTTCGGTGTTCTGGAAAGATATGCGATACGTGGCATATTGATAGTTACAACACCTACAGAACCTGTACTCTCACCGGAACCGAAGAAACCGCCGCTCTTTTTGCGGAGCTCACGGAGATCCAGGCGGAGACGGCAGCACATGCTGCGGATGTCGCTCGGTTTCATATCACTGTTGATGTAGTTGGAAAAATACGGAGTACCGTACTTGGAAGTCATCTCAAAGAGAAGTCTGTTATTCTCGGTATCAGACCAGTCAAATTCCTTTGTGATGGAATAAGTCGGGATCGGATACTGGAATCCACGTCCGTTGGCATCTCCCTCGATCATGGTCTCGATAAATGCCTTATTGACCATATCCATCTCTTTCTTGCAGTCTTTATACTTGAAGTCCATATCCTTGCCGCCTACGATGGCAGGAAGTTCTGCAAGGTCATCCGGAACAGTCCAGTCCAGTGTAATATTGGAAAACGGTGCCTGGGTTCCCCAGCGGCTTGGTGTGTTCACCCCATATACAAAAGACTCAATGCATTTCTTCACTTCCGGATAAGAAAGGTTGTCCACCTTTACAAAAGGAGCCAGATAGGTATCAAAGGATGAAAATGCCTGTGCGCCCGCCCACTCGTTCTGCATGATACCCAGGAAATTAACCATCTGGTTGCAGAGTACACTTAAATGCTTTGCAGGTGCAGAAGTGATCTTACCCTCAATACCACCAAGTCCCTCTCGGATCAGCTGCTTCAGGGACCAGCCTGCACAGTAACCGGTCAGCATGGACAGATCGTGGATATGGATATCCGCATTTCTGTGTGCCTCCGCGATCTCATTGTCATAGATCTCAGACAGCCAGTAATTGGCAGTAACAGCTCCGGAGTTGCTTAAGATCAGTCCTCCTACAGAATAGGTTACTGTTGAGTTCTCTTTTACACGCCAGTCCTCAACCTTTACATAGCTGTTTACGATTTCTTTATAGTCAAGGATGGTAGATTTCATATTGCGGATCTTCTCACGCTGCTTGCGATAAAGGATATACGCCTTGGCAACATCGGAATATCCTGCCTGGATCAGTACGTTCTCCACACTGTCCTGGATATCCTCCACAGAGATCCGGTTGTTCTCGATCTTATTCTGAAAATCCGCAGTAACACGAAGTCCCAGAAGGTCGATCATATCCGGACTGTAATTCTTGCCCTTGGCATCAAACGCCTTATCAATGGCTGCGGTGATCTTCCCCATTTTAAATTCGTCTAATTCACCGTCTCTTTTTACTACCTGAAACATAAGAAAATGCCTCCCTCATGCATGTATTTATAAAGCGGACTCTCTTATTCCGCCTCACTTACCTGCCCATGAACATACCCCGTTTCACGATCTATGTTCAAAGCGCTGTAGGCTTATTGTATCAGACACACTCCTTTGCGTCAACACAAAAAGCACCATATATAGTGTCCATTTTGTTCACGGTACTATATATGGTACTGAGTAGTTTTTTTAACATTATGTAACTTTCGGATAGATTTCCCGCGGAACCCTTGCTTTTACAGCAATTCCGCCTTCTGTATACTCTTCCGAAAGAAGCTGTCCATACTCACGGATCAGCTGGATCTGACCGGCCTCCGAATACGGAAAAAGCCGCTCCATATAAATCTGGCCTTCTGCAAGGATCTCAGAGAGCAGTTCCTTAAATTCTTCAAGTCCTTCTCCTGTCCGTGCGGAAATCTTCAGCGTATGATCTGCACGGAGATCCCGGAGACTTTCCCCGGAAACACGGTCCTGCTTGTTAAAAAGTGTGATCGTCTTTTTCCCAAGGGCGCCCAGCTCTTTCAGGGTCTCATATACGATATGCATCTGCATCTCCGCCTGGGGATTGGACTCATCTACCACATGAATGATGTAGTCCGCATATTTGGCTTCTTCCAGGGTACTCTTGAAGGCTTCTACCAGATTGTGGGGAAGCTTCCGGATAAATCCTACAGTATCCGTAAGAAGAAGCTGCTGTCCGTCATCCAGTGTCAGAAGACGTGTGGTCGGGTCCAGCGTGGCAAAAAGCTTATCCTCCGAAAGCACCGACGCACCGGTCAGTGTATTCAGAAGCGTGGATTTTCCCGCATTGGTGTAGCCGACAATAGCCGCAGTCTTCAGATTTCCTGCCGCTCTTCTGGAACGGAGCAGTTCCCTGTGCTTTTCCACCTGGGAAAGTTCCTGCTTCAGTGCGGAGATCCGGTTTCGGATCAGACGGCGGTCTGTCTCCAGTTTCTTCTCACCGGGACCTCTGGTACCGATTCCTCCTCCAAGCCTTGAGAGAGAAGAACGAAGTCCCACAAGACGTGCAGAACGGTAACGGAGCTGTGCAAGCTCTACCTGGATCTTACCTTCGCTTGTCACGGCACGCTTCGCAAAAATGTCAAGAATCAGCAAGGTACGGTCCATAACCTTGCATTCCAGTTCCCGCTCCAGATTGTTCATCTGAGCAGGAGAAAGCTCATCGTCACAGATCACACCGTTGGCATTCAGGGCATAGAGAAGGCCTTTTACCTCCTCGATCTTGCCTTTTCCGATATAGGTGCCAGGATGTATTGCCTCGCGGTTCTGGATGATCCTGCCAGCAACGTATGCACCTGCTGTAGCCGCAAGCTCTCCAAGCTCATCCAGGGATTCTTCCATGTCATCCCCCAGATTTGCCTGAACCCCGATCAGGATGACCCGGTCCTGTATTTCCTCAAAATATTCCATATCAGCCCTCCGAAGACGTTCTGGTTTTCAGGAAAGCCAGCTCTTTTTTGGCAGCGGAATCTTCCGGGAACATATCAACATATTCCTGTGCCTTGGTCAGTGCGGTGGCAAAATCCAGTTTTTTCTCATAGGCTACGATCTCGTTGAACAGAAGGCTCTGCATCTCGTCTGTGGTAGCAGTCGGGAGACCTTTTGTAATATTATCAAGAGCAGAATCATAATCCCCATTCCGGATATCACACAGTGCCAGGCCGTTATATCCCTTGGCGGAATCTCCCACTGCGGAAATATACTGTTTATACATTGCCTGGGCATTTTCCACATCATCCTGAGCCAGATATACCATTCCCAGGAGAAGAAGAGCTTCCGTATTATCCTTCTTGGTTGCTTCCAGGAGCTCTTTTTTTGCATTGCTGTAATCTTCCATATAATAGTAAACGCGGCCTCTGTCACAGTGATCCTGCGCGTCCTTGGCCTCAGAAGAAAGGGCAGCCTCCAGATATCTGGTTCCGTCTGCTTCCATATCTTTATCCAGATACGCTTCATAGATCTGGATCGCCATATCATAGGTGGAGTCCTCTCCATAGGCCTGCTTAAAGTTCGATGCCGCTTCCTCGTAGGAATCCATGGCAAGGGCAACTTTTCCGGTAAGGAAATAACTGCTGGCATCCATGGAAAAATCTTCTCCTAATGTCTGGCAGTCTGCCATGGCGTCCTCATAATTTCCAGCTTTCAGCTCTGCGGTGGCACGGTAAGACAAAATATCCCTGCGCAGGCTTTTACTTACCCGGTCACAGCCCAATGCCTCTGTAAAATTATTCACCGCATCCTCATATTTGCCAAGACGCAGGCTTGCAATCCCCGCCCCACGGTAGGACTGTGCCAGTTTTACCCCGTTCTGGATAGAACTCTGGTACTCCTCCAGGGCATACTTGTAGCTTCCCTGAGAAAGATCTTTACCCGCCTGCTCATATGTTTTTGTTTTTTCACTGCCGCAGCCGCCCAGAAGCAAAGCTCCTGTAACGGCTGCAAGAATCAATACGGTCTTTGTATTTTTCATGGAATTCCTTATTCTACAACAAGCCCTTCGGCTTCCATTACATCAACAACACTGTCTACATACTGGTGGCAGAGTTCATCCGTTCCCGCCTCTACCATAACACGGATCAACGGCTCTGTACCGCTTTCACGTACCAGGATACGGCCATCATCGCCAAGTGCCTCCGCTGCGGCCTCAATGGCTGCTTTTACCTTCTCGTTCTCCAGGGCGGTTTTCTTGTCGGAAACGCGCACATTGCGGAGAAGCTGCGGGTAAACCTTCATCTCCTTGGCAAGGTCGCAGAGTGTGGCTTTCTGGTCCACACATGCTTCCATGATCATCAGGGATGTGAGGATTCCGTCACCGGTAGCAGAATAACGGCTGAAAATAATATGTCCGGACTGCTCACCGCCGATACTGTAATTGTTTTCCATCATATTCTCGGCAACGTATTTGTCACCGACTGCAGTCTGCTCGTAGTCGATGCCTTCCCGCTCAAGGGATTTGTAAAGGCCAAGGTTTGACATAACAGTTGTTACAACTGTATTTCCGTTCAGCTGTCCTTTTTCTCTTAAGTATTTACCGCAGACATACATAATCTTGTCACCGTCAATGATGTTTCCGCGGTGGTCTACGGCGATACAGCGGTCTGCGTCACCATCGTATGCAAAACCGATATCCAGACCTTTATCTACCACAAACTGTCTCAGAACTTCAATGTGTGTGGAACCGCACCCACGGTTGATGTTGGTTCCGTTCGGCTCATTATTGATTACGTAAGTTTTTGCACGGAGTGCGTCAAAAACACTCTTGGCAATGGCAGATGAACTTCCGTTGGAGCAGTCCAGTCCCACCTTGATATTCTTGAAATCGTGGCATGGAATAGAGATCAGATGTCCGATATAACGGTTTCTTCCAGATGCAAAATCAACCGTACAGCCGATATCTTCTCCGGTTGCCAGCGGAAGTTCTTCGATCTCTCCATCCAGATAAGCCTCGATACGTGCTTCAATATCTGCGGAAATCTTCTGTCCGTTCTCATTGAGGACTTTGATTCCATTATCGTTAAACGGATTATGGCTTGCGGAAATCATGATACCGCAGTCAAAATCTTCTGTACGTACCACATAGGATACACTTGGAGTTGTGGTTACATGAAGCAGATAGGCGTCTGCTCCGGATGCGGTAAGTCCTGCCGCAAGGGCATACTCAAACATGTAACTGCTTCTTCTTGTATCCTTGCCGATCACGATCTTCGCCTTGTGATCTCTGCCGTAATACCAGCCAAGATAACGTCCCACACGAAATGCATGATCTGCTGTAAGTTTTACATTTGCTTCACCACGAAAACCATCTGTTCCGAAATATTTACCCATAATGCTCTCCTTTATTACTGATACAGTCCTTCCGGATAAACGCCGTCATCTGTAAGTTTTTTGAATGCAGCCTGTACAGATGCCTTATCTTCCTGATAAGTAACACCAAACCACTCGTCCTTTGTCTCAAGAACGTCAACTGCTGCTTTCCCGGAATGGATCAGCTGGTCGATAAGCTCTGGAAGAAGATACTCTTTCTTGATGTCTCCCTCTTTAATCCCACCAAGGAACTCAATGAAACCTTTCTCAAGGATTTCCATAAATTCCGGTGTCAGTCCCCACATATTCATGGAAACAAGGCTCTTGGTATCCAGCGCTTCTGCTGTACCATCGTCATTTCTTGTCTCTGCGCCGTCTGCTGTCTTGAAGATGTTATGTGTCTCTGTAACGCCGACAAGCTTGCCGTCCTCAATATGGCACACACCTCTTGTAACGCTTCCGTTGTCGCTTAATGTATTTCCAAGGCGGAAACCTGCCATGCAGATGTGCATCGGGCCATCCTGCGGATGATCCTGTACCAGATAGTCGTGAACTTTTACGTAGGCCTCTTTTCCATAGTAGTCATCTGCATTGATAACAGCGAATGGCTCGGAAAGGACTTTCTTTGCTGCCAGTACGGCATGTCCGGTTCCCCATGGCTTGGTACGGTCTGCCGGTTTCCGGAAATCTCCCGGAAGATCATCGATCTCCTGGAATGCATAAGCAACCTCTGTAATCTTGGAGATACGGTCTCCGATCACTCTTTTGAACTCATCCTCAAGGTCTTTACGGATAATAAATACAACCTTGTTGAATCCTGCCTCCAGTGCATCATGGATAGAATAGTCCATAATGATCTCACCCTTCGGTCCTACCGGTGCAAGCTGCTTGATTCCTTTTCCAAAACGGCTGCCAATTCCGGCTGCCATGATTACCAGTGCTGTCTTTTTCATGTTTCGTTTCCTCCTGATTTATTATAGTTTTTTGAACTCTATCTCTGTAATTAACGATTACTCCTGTTCATTGAGCTTGGTCAGCTTCACTGCCTGGTCTGCCGCGATCAGGCTGTCGATGATCTCATCCAGATCTCCGTTAAGGATATTCTCAAGGCGATGAAGGGTCAGTTTGATCCTGTGGTCCGTCACACGTCCCTGCGGGAAGTTGTAGGTACGGATCTTCTCGGAACGGTCACCGGTACCGATCTGGCTTCTTCTTGCCTCTGCCTCAGCGTCATGCTGCTTGGCAAGTTCCATCTCATACAGACGGGAACGGAGCACGCGAAGTGCCTTGTCCTTGTTTTTGAGCTGAGATTTCTCATCCTGGCAGGAAATTACGATTCCTGTAGGGATATGGGTAAGACGTACCGCGGAGTCTGTAGTATTGACACACTGACCACCGTTTCCGGAAGCACGGAACACATCGAATTTACATTCATTGAGATCCAGATGGAAATCAATCTCTTCTGCTTCAGGCATGATGGCCACAGTACAGGTGGAAGTATGGATTCTTCCGCCGGATTCTGTCTCCGGTACTCGCTGTACACGGTGTACACCGCTTTCGTATTTCAGTCTGGAATACGCACCCTCACCTTTGATCATGAAAGTAACTTCCTTGAAGCCGCCGATACCGTTCTCATTAAGGCTGAGCATCTCGGTTTTCCAGCGACGGGACTCTGCATATTTCACATACATACGATAGATCTCTGCCGCAAAGAGAGCCGCCTCATCACCACCTGCACCTCCACGGATCTCAACGATAACGTTCTTGCTGTCATTAGGGTCTTTCGGAAGAAGAAGGATCTTCAGCTCATGCTCCAGCTCCTCCACTCTCTTTCTTGCGTCGGAAAGCTCCTCTTTCAGCATCTCACGCATCTCTTCGTCCTTCTCGCTCTCCAGCATGGAAAGACTGTCCTCGATGGTCTCTTTGTTTTTCTTGTATTCTTTATATGCGTCAACGATCGGCTGCAGGTCGCTCTGCTCTTTCATCAGCTTCTGAAAATGCGCCGGATCATCGGTTACTCCCGGTTCTCCCAGCTCATTGAGAAGCTCTTCAAAACGTACCAGCAGATCATCCAGTTTATCAAACATGTATTTCCTCCTGTTTCTGATACCTGTGAATCACAATTTTTACAAAGGCTTCTGCCCCATCACTACACGGTCAAGGCCCGGAAGATCTTTTACCACCTGAACCTTTTCAAAACCGGCATTTCTCAGCATTTCACTGACTGCCTCCCCCTGAGTGCAGCCAATCTCATACAGAAGCCATCCACCCGGCTTCAGGTATTTCCCTGCCTCTTTGGTGATCTTTCTGTAAAAATAAAGCCCATCCTCCATTCCGTCAAGAGCCTTTCTGGGGTCATGAAGACGGACTTCTTCCATTAATGTTTCAATTTCTTCTGTCGCGATATAAGGCGGGTTTGAAATAAGAATATCATATTTCCCACCCTCTTTTCCACCTTTTTCGCAAAAATACGGTGCCGAGAACAGATCACTTTCCAAAAAATCCGCCCGGTTCTCCACTTTCAGAAGGCTGGCGTTCTCTTTCGCCACCTCCAGTGCTTCCGGAGAAACGTCCACACCCGCACCACGGGCATCCTGCCGTTCCAGAAGAAGGCTTATGAGAATGCAGCCGGAGCCCGTACACATATCCAGGATCTCCGGTTTCTCCACATCCTCAAGGCATTTCAGACCTTCCTCCACCAGTGTCTCGGTGTCCTGTCTCGGGATGAGCACATTTTCGTTTACATAAAACTCATAGCCCATAAAAAAAGCCTGATGAGTCAGCTGCTGTACAGGAATATGTCCTGCCCGCCTGCCGATCAGCTCAAGATACTCTGCTGCGGTCTCATCAGACACCGGTTCATCACCATGTGCAAAATAGTATGCCCGGTTCTTTCCGGTCTTATATTCCAGAAGGAGCCAGGCATCCAGCCCGGCTTCTTCCAATCCGTTATCTTTCAGTATCGTTGTTCCTTTTTTGAGAAGTGACTCAAGAGTCTGCATGGCTTGTCTCCTCTGTCTCATAAGGGATATCCAGGTCAAATTCCTCTTTCAGATAAGCTCTCCAGTCAAAAACCGCCTCAACTGCCTTGATGGCTACTTCTGCCATATCTGCAGTTGGTTCCTTGGTGGTGAATTTCTGCATGGCAAGACCTGGTTTACTCATAATGTCCGCAAATTTACTGTCCGTTCTTCCTGCCCACTGGATGATCTCAAAAGAGATTCCCGCAACTACCGGTACCATAAGAAGTCTTCCAAACAGTCTTACCCAATAAACCGGGACCAGCACAAACACAAAGTGCAGCACAATACTTACCAGCATGACCAGGAACAGAAAACTGGTTCCACAGCGCTTATGGAGCCTGGAACTCTTCAGTACGTTCTCCACAGTCAGTGGCAGTCCATGTTCCACACAGTTGATACATTTATGTTCCGCACCGTGGTACATAAAAGTTCTCTGGATATCCTTCATTCTGGAGATCAGGAACATATATCCCATAAACAGTGCCAGCTTTACCAAAGCTTCTACTACAGTAACCAGGAATTCCGAAGCGCCTACCTTGCGGATCAGACTGGCCAGTATATACGGAAGAAACATAAAAGCAGCCACAGATACTACCATAGAAACAGCTACCGTAATGTAAAGAAGCCACTTGAACTGCTTATCTTCTTTGGCTTTCTTTGCGGAAAGCTCCTCTTCTGTAAGCTGCTCATTCTTCTTCGCAGTTTCTTCATCTTCCTCGTCACCTGCGATCTCCGCAGAGTACATCAGGCATTTCGTGCCTACCACAAGAGAATCCACAAAACTTACCACACCACGGATGATGGGCTTCTTCAGAAACGCATGGTTTCCGAAGGTACATTTATAGTCTTCTACTTTCAGCTCGATCTCCTGGTCCGGACGGCGCACTGCGATAGAATATTTGTCCTTGTGGCGCATCATGATGCCTTCCATCACGGCCTGTCCGCCAATATTCGATGATTTCATTCATTCTCTCCTGTGCAAACTGAAAAAATTTTTCAGTTAAAGAAAGGTTGAGATTTCCCAACCTCAACCTTCTCATTTCCTGTATTCGCAATAATTACTTATTCAGGCCGTATTTCTTGTTGAACTTATCGATACGTCCACGAGCCTGTGTAGCCTTCTGCTGTCCTGTGTAGAACGGATGGCATTTGGAGCAGATCTCAACGTGGATGTCCTCTTTAGTAGAACCTGTTACGAAAGTGTTTCCGCAGTTGCAGGTTACAGTTGCCTGATAGTAGTTCGGATGGATTCCTTCTCTCATGATTTTCACCTCTCTATATAATTTAATATTATTCGTATACAATTGACGAATTCCATTTTAAACAGCTTGCTAAGTATAACACAGCTTTCCTGAAAATGCAAGGACTTTATAAAAATTTCTGTTTCTTTACAGTCTGTACCAGCTCCGCATTGGTCCTGGTTCTGGCAAAGGTATTCAGAATCTGTTCTACCGCCTCATCGGACTTCATTCCGTTGAGTGCTTTTCGCATAATATAAACAGCTTCCTGCTCATCCTTGCTGAGAAGAAGATCCTCTCTTCTGGTTCCGGATTTCTGGATATCGATGGCCGGGAATACACGTTTTTCCTGTAATTTACGGTCAAGGACAAGCTCCATATTACCGGTTCCCTTGAACTCCTCGTAGATGACATCGTCCATCTTGCTTCCGGTATCCACAAGTGCCGTTGCCAGAATCGTCAGGCTTCCGCCCTCACGCATATTACGGGCTGCGCCAAAAAATCTCTTAGGCATATGAAGGGCCGCCGGATCAAGACCACCGGATAAAGTCCTTCCACTTGGCGGGATAATCAGGTTATAGGCTCTGGCAAGTCGTGTAATGGAATCCAGAAGGATGATCACATCCTGTTTATGTTCTACCAGACGACGGGCACGCTCCACAACCATCTCGGAAACTCTCTTATGATGCTCCGGAAGTTCATCAAACGTGGAATAGATCACTTCCACATTAGGTCCCTGGATTGCTTCCTTGATATCGGTAACCTCCTCCGGACGCTCATCGATCAGAAGGATAATGAGATGCATATCTTTATTATTCTTAAGGATGGACTTGGCAACGTCCTTCAGAAGGGTTGTCTTACCGGCTTTCGGTGGAGATACGATCATTCCTCTCTGTCCCTTTCCGATAGGGCTGATCAGGTCTACAATGCGCATGGCAGTTGTACCGCCTGCACGCTCCATAACCAGTCTCTCATTAGGAAAGATCGGTGTCATATCTTCAAAATTATATCTTCTCTGGCCTTCACTCGGATGGAATCCATTGATGGAGGACACGTAAAGAAGTGCACTGAATTTCTCTCCCTGGGTCTTGATCCGGATATTTCCCTGGATGATATCACCGGTCTTTAAATTAAAGCGGCGGATCTGGGAAGGCGAAACATAAATATCGTTTTCACCAGGAAGATAGTTGGCACAGCGGATAAATCCATATCCATCCGGAAGTACCTCCAGGATCCCATTGGCTTTTTCACCACTGTCCAGCTGTGTGGATTCTGAAGGAACATTGCCATTCTCCGGACGCGCTTCTGCCTCGTGGCTGCCATCACGTGTATAAGCACGTTCTTCCTGTGCCGGCCTTCTGTAATTCTCCCTGTTATATGCACTGCGGTTGTAGCTTTCTCTGTTGTTCTCTCTGCGTCCGTTTATATTTCTGTGTTCCTGATCATTCCGCTCCGTACGATACTCTTTCCGTTCCTGCTGATTTTCAGATGCTGGACGGGTTCGATATTCATTTTTTTCATTTTCCTGTACTTTCTCTTTCAGAGAATTCTCACCCGCTGTATTTCCCGGTGTTTCTTCCGTCTTCTCCTTCACCGCTTCCTTTGCGTCTTCTTCCAGCATTCTCTCGATCAGTGCCGGTTTTCTCAAAGTAGAGATTCCCTTCATCCCTCTTGCCTTTGCCAGATCTTTCAGCACTGCCAGAGACAATGATTCATATTTTTCTCTCATAAATAAATCCTCTATTCTTGCTTAATTATGATAAATTGTAATTTTATAATGGAAATCTGATGCAGTCTGACATGACCGCACTGGTATCTGAACCGTTATGAAATATGATTATGATAATAATATACACTATTTTTGAAGCAATGCAAGAAATTTTTGTCGACAATGAATCTTCCGTTACCGGAAGGGGGGCTGGATATCTCAAGTAACGAGAATGCGATGCGCAGTTATTCAAAAAATCCCCGGGATAAACTCCCGGGGATTCGGCTGTATAACTTATTATTTCCAGATTACCTTATAAACATTCATGATCTTGTTTACCTGTGCGTCTGTAACCTTTGACAGTGCATTGGTGATTGCTTCGTATGTCTGAGGACGCTGTGCCTTCAGTACAGAAGGATTCTCTGTATACTCCAGAACGGATTCTGCGAAGTACTCAGACGCATTCTGTGTTGCATAAGCCTTTCTGACACCTGTGAATTTAGATTTCTCACTGTTATAAACAGATGCGAAAGCTGCATTCTTATCTACATTACCAGCGATAAATGCAAGATAATGGCCAAGCTCATGGTAGATCGTATCATCCTCCACTTTAAGAGTGATCGTTCTTGATCTTCCATCAAAATATCCGGCGTAGGAAACGCTTGGATCAACAATGACGGTAAATCCCATCTTTGTAAATGCATTTAATACTCTGCTGTCCATCTGAGGTGCAATAGATGCTACATTGCTGACTGTGTATTTCTCTTTTTTAGCAGTTGTACTTCCTGCAGTAGTAGCATTCACAGTTGTAGATGCCGCTGCAACAACTGTTGTAGTTGTCTGCACTGTAGTGGTAACCTTCTGTGTCTGTACTACATTTTTAGATTTTTTGGTGTATTTCCGGCTTGTATCTGTCTGTACGGTTGTTGTTGTCTTTATGGTTGTAGTCTGATTTTTCTTGGTTGTCTTGTTTGTAGTTTTCTTGGTTGTCGGAAGTTTCTTGGTATAAGTCTTCGTAGCTGCTGCTTTTAACTTGATGTTCTTCTTGGTTGTCTTGCTTCTCTTGGTTGTCTTGGTTGTAACCTTCGGCTGTGAAGCAAGCGGTGTATCATCATCTTCAATCGTCTGCTCGACTACCGGATCTGTGTAATTCGGCAGTTCCGGCACCTGTGAGTCCTGCCATACCATTGCAAAGCTTCCTGCTGTGATCAGTGCAGCAGCTGCAATACATCCAGCTGCGATCTTCTTTTTCATAAAGAAATTTTTAAGGTTCATTTTTTTCATACTTTTCACACCTTTCTGAAAACGGACGTTCCGACCGTCATCCATATTCGGTGGCCGCAGAATTTACTGCATCAAAAAAACCGCTTATTTTAAATAAACGGCCGCGTCAACACATAAATCCTTTTCACCTGGATGCTGTCTGATTACGTCACTAAATCGGAATTTAATGCGGCAACCGGCTGTCATAGTCTTTCAATTGTGACCTTAGACCCTTGGCTTTGCGTCCCTGCTTTTCAACAGGTTTGCCTTTTATATGTATAGTATATGTTTTTTCTTTCGAAATGTCAACATTTTACTCCCTGTTCTCTCTGCTTGTTCTGTCTTTTTTTTTCATAATCTGCTATACTGTTATCTGTAAAAAAAGAAAAAAACATTATATGACAGGAGAACGGCAAATATGTCAAAAACTTTATCTGCCCGTCTCTTTTTTGTACTGCTGCTTTTCGGAACTGTGTTTTTTCTGACTGGCTGCGGGAATTCCGGAAGTTCCGGTGACAAGCCTCCGTCTTACTCACCAGCCCGTGTTCTCACTCCGGAGGCACCCGGTAAACAGACACTGGGAAGTTCCCCTCTGATCCTGGATATTTCCAATCAGGACCAGGGTTATATGACTGCCAGCTCCGACTCAGGAGATTCCCGTATGAATATACAGCTTACTTCCCCGTCCGGTGTCCTTTACTCCTATTTTCTGGAGCCGGAGGAACAGGCTGTTATTCCCTTTTCGGAAGGCTCCGGAGATTATTCCATTACCTGTTACCAGCAGGTAGACGGAAGCCAGTATGCCGCACTTTATGCAGAAACTCTTACTGTAAAACTTCAAAATGAGTTTCTTCCATTTCTGTATCCCAACCAGTATGTGGATTTTTCCGTCAAAAGTGAAGCCTGTACTCTGGCACAGTCACTGGTCAAAGATGGTATGAACGATGTGGAAATCCTGAAAGCTTTTTATACATATGTCACAGAACATATCACCTACGATTACGATAAGGCAGATTCTGTAGAGGCCGGATATCTTCCTGATGTAGACGAAACCCTTCAGTCAGGCACCGGCATCTGCTTTGATTATGCAGCACTGACTGCGGCAATGCTTCGAAGTCAGGATATTCCCTGCAAACTTGAGATTGGCTATTCCGGCGACATCAAGCATGCCTGGATCGATGTCTACATCCAGAACAAAGGCTGGGTAACAAAAGCAATCTCCTTTGACGGAGATACATGGAAACTTATGGACCCAACCTTTGATGCCAACAGCAACGGCAATGAAGCGATCCAGGAATATATCGGAGACGAAAGCAACTACACGGTACAGTATACACACTGACCAACCACCCGCAAAAAAGGAGACTTTATTATGAAATCTAAACTGACAGCCCGGGAATTATCCAATTTCTGCGGGCAGATGGGAATACTGCTGCATTCCGGCATATCAACAACAGAAGGACTCCATATCCTCTGTGAAGAAAGCAAAACCGACACAGATCGTGAGATTCTGAAGCCACTTATCAATTCCATGGAAAAAAACGGTTCTCTTTCCCAGGCTCTTGAGGATTCCGGCTGTTTTCCAAAAGCTATGACCGCCTATATAAAAACAGGCGAAGAAACCGGTTGTCTGGATGAGATCATGACAAGCCTCTCCCGGCATTATGATCAGGAGCAGGAAATTTCCCAGCAGATACGAAGTGCAGTCACCTATCCGCTGATCATGCTTGGAATGATGGCAGTAGTAATCCTGGTTCTTCTTGTAAAAGTTCTCCCCGTGTTCCAGCAGGTCTTTCATCAGATGGGTCTGGAAATGAACGGAATCTCACAGGGACTTTTAAATGCCGGCAATATGATCAGTCGCTATTCTGCTGTTTTTCTGATTCTTGCAGTACTTCTCATTGGCTGCATTCTTTTTTTCAGTCTCACAGAAAAAGGTCATGCCAAACTTCGAAAATTGGTCACACATCTTCCTGTTTTTTGTGAGATTCCTGTTGCCATGGATTACAGCCGTCTGGCGCAGGGACTGTCTCTGGGGCTTCGAAGCGGTCTTTCTCCGGAAACCAGTCTTGAGCTTACAGAAGCAATGCTCACACAACCGGAAATTCTTGAGAAGCTCCGAAAAACTTCCGAACTTCTGAACAACGGGGAAGCTTTTTCAAAGGCTCTGACAGAGTCCGAACTGTTCAGTGGCATGGAGGGACGTCTGATCAGTATTTCCTTCTACTCCGGAACCAGTGACGAAACTTTTCGCAGGCTGTCTCAGCAGTACACAGAAAAATCCATAGATCTGATCTCTCAGGCAGTATCTGTTGTGGAACCAACTATTGTGATCCTGCTTTCCCTGCTTGTAGGACTTGTCCTGCTTTCCGTAATGATGCCGCTTCTGGGAATCCTTTCAGATTTTGCGATATAAGGTGGTGACAACATGGAACTTTTTGAAAGTCGACGAAAAAAAATTTTCCGGGGGCTTCTGCTTCTTTTTCCTGTATTTCTTCTGATATTTGCCTGTATTCTGTTTGTAGCGGGCGTCAGTCATACATCCGGCCAGGCTCTCGTGAAAGAACAGGATGCTCTGGAACAGGCATTAAAGAACAGTGCTGTCCGCAGCTACGCCATGACCGGTGAATATCCTGAAGATCTTGCACAGCTCCTTAATGATTACCATATCACCTATGACAAAAACCGATTTATCGTAGAATATATCCCCAACGGTTCCAATCTCCTGCCTTCTATCAGCGTTATTGCGCGTCCTGGCAGTTCGAAAGGAGGCGCTTCTTCATGAAACTGAAAAAAAATACCGGCCATTCCATATCCTCTCTTTTTTCACTCCTTCTGTTCAGTGTTTTTGCGCTGTTTCTTATGCTGATGCTGTTGTTCTCCGCAAGAGTTTACCAGCAGACTGTAAAACAGACGGATTCCGATTCCGGGCTTGGGACTGCCATCACCTATCTGACGACCAAATTCCGGCAGCATGACCAGGCCGACGGGATTTTCTCAGGTTCCCTGGATGATATCCCTGCACTTTGTTTTCGGGACACACTGAAGGGAAAAGATTATATTACCTATATTTATCTAAAAGATGGAAATCTTACAGAACTTTTCACCGTTGCGGATTCTCAGGCAAGCGCATCGGCCGGTACTTCCATTTCTCAGCTTTCGGATTTTCAGGCAGAAAACCTGGATAATGGTTTTTACCGCATTTCCCTGAAAAGTGCAACCGGAATCTCTGCACACTTTCTGCTGCACAGCACAGCCGAATCTTCCGTTACCGGTACAGATGCAGGCAAAAAGGAGGCATCATGAAGAAATCACAGCATAATTCCAGTACCAGTCTTTTTCTTATGGAAATGATCCTGGCGCTTTTATTTCTTTCTCTCTGCTCGGCTGCCTGCATTCAGATTTTTGCGGCAGCCCGTAAAAACCGTATACAGGCAGAACAGTGGAATCAGATTCAGGCACTCACCACTTCTGTGGGAGAAGCACTGGAAGGCAGCAATGGATCTCCCAAACAGCTTCTTGCTCTTCTTCCGGATGGCACACAGACCGACAACAGCCTGATCTGGTATTACGACCATTCCTGGCAGAACTGTTCCAGAGATGAGGCAGATTACGAAATGGTTTTCGTTTTGTCCACAACCTCCTCTGAAAAATCCGGAGAGCTTTCCTTCCGCAATATCCCGGAAAATACTTTGCTTTATCAGATCACCTTAAATTTTCCTGACTGTGGCAACGGAAAGGAGGAAATCCATTGAAACAAAAACATACTTTTTTCGTAACAGTAGGAATTCCTTCGCTGTTTCTGATCTTTTCCGTACTTTGCCTCTGTGTACTGGCTTTGCTTACTCTTTCCAGTTCACGGACCAGTTTAACAACAGCCAGACATTCCATGGAACAGACAGAGAAATATTATTCAGCCTGCAGTGAGGCTACCGAGCGTGTAGCCGATATCCGCAGTACACTGGCCGGATATTTGGCATCCGCAGAAGATAAAGCGGAATATTTTTCCCAGGTGAAGACTTTTGCAGATACGCAACAGGATCTTGTCTGGAATTCCTCTGATCACACCCTGTCTTTTTCCACGAAATTTGCCGACAGTCAGCAGCTTTCGGTGATACTTGAGATTTTTTATCCAGGAAAGACCGAAACCTCCGTATTGAAGATCCTTCAGTGGAGCACAGAATCTAATGGCACCTGGAATCCTGACAATCATCAAAATCTATTTAAAGGAGAGTGAACAAATGGATACTCCAATTCCTGAATTTCTTGCAGAAGCTGCCAATAAACGGGTCTCCGATATTTTTATCATCGCAGGCCGTCCTCTGGCCGAAAAAATTGATGGCCACCTTTTCAGCAGTGGTGACCGATTGATGCCAGCCGAAACGGAAGCACTTCTGCGCACCATCTATACACTTGCGGAAAACCGTGATATATCCCGGCTTCTGGAAACCGGTGACGATGACTTTTCGTTTTCCATTCCCGGCGTCTCCCGTTTCCGTGTCAACGCTTATAAACAGCGTGGTTCCCTGGCTGCCGTGATCCGTGTGATCGCCTTCCGGCTGCCGGATCCTGCAGAGCTTTCCATTCCGGAAGATGTGATGAGTGTTTCTGATTATACACGCGGCATGGTCCTTATCACCGGTTCTGCCGGAAGCGGTAAATCTACCACTATGGCCTGCCTCATTGACCGGATTAACCACACCCGGGAAGGCCACATTATTACCCTGGAAGATCCTCTGGAATATCTTCACCGCCATGACCGCTGCATTGTCAGCCAGCGAGAGATCTGCACCGACACCGAGAGTTACTTGACTTCTCTTCGTGCCACCCTCCGCCAGAGCCCCGATGTAATCCTTCTGGGTGAGATGCGTGATTATGAAACCATACAGACCGCCATGACTGCCGCAGAAACCGGCCATCTGGTTCTTTCCAGTCTGCATACTCTGGGCGCTGCCAACACCATCGAGCGTATCATGGATGTCTTTGAACCTTCCCAGCAGCGTCAGATCGCTATCCAGCTTTCCATGGTCCTTCAGGCGGTTATTTCCCAGCAGCTGATCCCGGATGTGGACGGCCGCAACATTCCTGTTTTTGAGATCATGCGCCTGACACCTGCCATCCGAAATATGATCCGTGACAACAAAGTCCACCAGATCGAAGGCGTAATCTCCACTTCCAGCCAGGATCAGATGCGTTCCATGGACCAGAGTCTTCTGGAATTATACAAAAAAGGCCGTATCACTAAGGATACAGCCGTGAGCTATGCAATGAATCCGGATATGCTGAAACGCCGGCTTATGTAACAATGCCTGAAAATACAAAATTCCTCATCACCTACCAGACTTCGTGACAGTGATGAGGAATTTTTATTTTTCTTAATCAGTGCACTACATTTCCTACAATTCCATAGGAAACAATATACATAATCGCACTTGCCATAAAAAGTCCGCACAGGATCGCAATGGAGGATTTTTTGATATCCACCTCAAGAAGAGAGGCGATCAGTGCACCTGTCCAGGCGCCGGTGCCAGGAAGGGGGATTCCCACAAACAGCAGAAGTCCCAGAAATTCATAGCGTTTGATCTGATCACTTTTTCCCATGGCTCTGTTTTCCATTTTTATGATCAGACCTCTGAACAGTTTTGTTTTTTTCATCCATTTAAAGATCTGCCGGATAAAAAGCAGGATAAACGGAATCGGGATAATGTTTCCCACGATACAGATCGGCAGTGCTTTTGCCGCTGAGATCTTCAGCAGAGAGGCTGCCAGAAGACCGCCTCGAAGCTCCAGGATCGGGATCATGGAAATGATGAACACAGCTCCCTCCGGAGAGATAAACTGTGAGAGATGGTTTGAAAACCACTGTACCAGTACTTCCATAGTACCTCCTTAATATTTATTTCTGCAGATATTCCTTCAGGAATTCCACCAGTTTTTTCATCTCCTTATCGGTACCGATGGTGATGCGGAGATGATTGTCGATTCTGTCCTTCGGGAAATATCTCACATAGATATGTTTCTCCCTGAGTGCTCCGAAGAGCTTTTTTGCCGGACAGCTCTCATGTGTGGCAAAGATGAAGTTCGCCTTGGAATCCTGGAAAGAAAATCCCAGTTTCTTAAGCTCTGTCTTTGTCCACTCTCTTGTTGTAATGATCTTATTACAACACTCTTCAAAATATGCCTGATCTTTCATAGATGCCACACCGGCCGCAATGGTGGTACGGTCCATGGTGTAGGAGTTGAAGGAATATTTCACATCATTGAGATATTTGATCAGTTCCGGATTTCCGAAGGCATAACCGATACGCATGCCCGCCAGAGATCTGGATTTGGAAAAGGTCTGCACAACAAGAAGATTGTCATATTTCTCGATCAGCGGCAGTGCGGAAGTGGCTCCGAAATCCACATAAGCCTCATCTACGATCACAATGCTCTCCGGATTTTTTGCTACGATCTCCTCGATCTCGGAAAGAGGCATTTCCACACCGGTAGGTGCATTGGGGTTCGGGAATACGATTCCGCCGTTTTCGCGGAAATAATCTTCTTTCCGGATATGGAACTCTTCATCCAGTGCCGGACGCTCATAAGGGATCCGGAAAAGATCGGCCCATACATCATAGAAAGAATAGGTGATATCCGGGAACAGGATGGGTTTCTCTGAATTAAAAAATGTCAGGAAACACATTGCCAGTACATCATCAGATCCAACGCCTGTAAATACCTGCTCGTCCTTCAGCCCGTAAAACGCAGCAATGCTGTGTACCAGGTCTCCGGCTGTCGGGTCCGGATAAAGTCTCAGAGTGTCGGTATCAAGAGCTTTCAGTGCCTTCTCCACACCCGGGGCCGGTGAATATGGATTCTCGTTTGTATTCAGTTTGATCATACCGCTCTCGTTTGGCTGCTCGCCAGGAGTATACGGCACTACTTTTCGTATATTAGCTTCCCATGGTTTCATGCTGTGCTTGACCTCCTATCATATTCTTTTGCTATTGTACTCACTGGAAGGACATTTGTCAAAGGGTAATACCACCTGTCAGATGCAAAAAGACACCCGTACCGGGTTACAGGGTACGGGTGTCTGATTTATTTTCTTAACTTATGAAGGACTGTTCTGGTCTGTATCGGACGGATATCCGTGCTGTATCTGTAATCAGATACGTGCTACGCCTGTTGCTTTTGCTGCCTCTGCTACTGCTTTGGCTACAGCCGGTCCGACTCTCTTGTCGAATGCCTTCGGAATGATATACTCCGGAGAAAGCTCCTCGTCTGTGATCAGATCTGCAAGAGCCTTGGAAGCTGCGATCTTCATCTCATCGTTGATATCGCTTGCTCTTACGTCAAATGCACCACGGAAGATTCCAGGGAATGCAAGAACGTTGTTGATCTGGTTCGGGAAGTCACTTCTTCCTGTGGAGATAACCTTAGCTCCGCCTGCTTTTGCGTCATCCGGGAAGATCTCCGGTGTCGGGTTCGCACATGCGAAGATGATGGCATCTTTGTTCATGGTCTTAACCATCTCTGTTGTAACTGCTCCAGGAGCGGAAACACCGATAAATACATCAGCGCCAACAAGCATATCTGCAAGGGAGCCCTGTTTCTTCTGAAGGTTTGTGAGCTTGCTCATCTCTTCTTTAACCGGGTTCATTCCCTCTGTACGTCCCTCATAGATGGCACCCTTTCTGTCGCAGAGTGTAACATCCTTAAAGCCGGCTTTCAGGAGAAGTCTGCAGATGGAGATTGCTGCAGCACCTGCACCGTTCATAACGATACGTACTTCCTCTTTCTTCTTTCCAACAACTTTCAGAGCGTTTGTAAGACCTGCAAGTGTGATAACTGCAGTTCCGTGCTGATCATCATGGAAGATCGGGATATCACATTTCTCTTTCAGTTTTTTCTCGATCTCAAAGCATCTCGGAGCGGAGATATCCTCAAGGTTAACACCACCGAAGGATCCGGAGATCATGTAAATAGTATTTACGATCTCGTCTACATCATGGCTCTTAATGCAAAGCGGGAATGCGTCTACATCACCGAATGCCTTGAAAAGCACACATTTACCTTCCATTACAGGCATACCAGCTTCCGGTCCGATGTCACCAAGACCAAGAACTGCGGAACCATCTGTTACAACAAGACACATATTCCATCTTCTTGTAAGTTCGTAGGATTTATTGATATCTTTCTGGATCTCAAGGCAAGGCTGAGCTACACCTGGTGTATATGCAAGAGAAAGGTCGTCTTTATTCTCAACCGGAACTCTTGTAACAACCTCGATCTTACCTTTCCAATCTCCGTGCAGTCTTAATGACTCTTTTGCATAATCCATTTTCTTTTCCTCCTTGGATAATTATGATATATTTCATTTCAAAAGGATTACCTGAATTAATAATTACCATTGAAGAATTTACTGTCCTTCGGAAGCTCATAGCCTTCAAAATAAGAGCCAAAATCAAGCTTCAGATAACTACAGAGATCAGCAAGCTCTACCATGGTATTGTCGTTGACCGGAATGCCATTCTCTTTTCTGTCTTTTTCAGCAGCTACCTCTTTCTCGCCGTGTGTATAGATCCTGTCCTGACCGTCTGCCTTCGGGCTCTCCCGAAGTGCCTCAAGGTATTCTGAAAAATGCTTGCGGATCGCATCCGGATCTCCGAATGCCGCCGGGTTGATCGCCATAAATCCATGGCAGATACCGGTCTTATCCGGGAATGTACAGCACTTGTCGGAGGTAACGCCCATGGAAAGAATAGAGCTGAACAGCTCACAGAGCATTCCATAGCCATATCCCTTATGGCTTCCGCTGACTTCCTCGTTTCCGCCGAGAGGCATGATCCCGCCGCCCTTCTTGGCTACGATGTTTGCAAGTACATCCGGTGCATTATTGCTGGCATGACCGTTTTTGTCAAGTGCCCAGCCATCCGGAAGAGGCTTGCCCATCTTATTATACATTTCCAGTTTACCTCTGGTTACAACTGTCGTAGAACAGTCAAAGAAAAACGGATACGGATCTGCAGGCATAGAAACTGCGATCGGGTTGGAGCCCAGCATAGCCTTTCTTCCGAAGGTCGGTACCATGATCGCCTCGGAGTTGGTGCATGCCATTCCAAGAAGTCCTTCATGGCAGGCCATGTTCGCATAATATCCTGCAATACCGAAATGGTTGGAATTTCGTACACTTACGATTCCCACACCAGTTGTCTTCGCCTTCTCAATTGCCTTTTCCATGGCAAAATGGCTGATCAGCTGGCCCATTCCATTATGTCCGTCTATCACAGCTGAAATCGGTGTCTCAAAAACAACTTCCGGTTTCGCCTGGGGATGGATCGTCCCCTTCTCGATTCCTTTATGGTAACGAACCATTCTCTGCATTCCGTGGCTCTCGATCCCATACAGATCAGCAGTCAGAAGAACATCTTTAATGATGCTTCCTTCTTCCTCAGAAAAGCCAAACGCTTTGAAAACGTCTCCGCAGAAATGGTTCAGTGTGTCATAACTCCATTTTACATATCCCATAATCGTAAGTCCTTTCTCCTGATATTTCCGGCAGGTTACTGCCATAATACCAAACTTTTTTGGTATTACCAATACAGTCCCTATTATAGCACTCGGTCTTACCAAAATCAATAGTGGTCTTACCAGATCAACGGGATTTTTACTGAAATTTTATTTAATTTTTGTCAGGTGGATCAGCGATGAAATACAAGGCTGTTCTCACCCTGCTGCTGTGCGATCTCAATTATATATTTCTCAATGGTTTCCATATGTTCGCGCATCAGCTTCTCCGCCTGGTTCCGGTCTCCGGAAATAATGGCTTCCACCAGTCTTCTGTGCTGGTCATCCACCTCAAGAGCGGAATTATGTTTCTGCATAATATAGGCTCGAGTACCGGAAATGATCTCCTCTGTCAGCTGTGCTGCCGCATCCAGAACATTATAGATCATAGGATTTCCTGCGATCCTGCCGATCTTCGTATGAAGCTTCTTATCAAGACCTGCACGAGCTTTCTCATCCTCTGCGCTCTCCAGCTGTGCCAGAATGGAACGCAGATCTAATGCGTCCTTCTCCGTACAATTCCCGGCTGCAAGAAGAGCAGCCTCCTGCTCCAGCGCAGAACGAAGCTCCTGCACCTGCTGTACATGGCTGTTATTCAGCTGAAAAAGAAGGGCCAGTGGTGCAGAAAGCCACTGATCCATATTCTCGGTGATATAGTTGGCTCCGCCGCGGACCGTTGTGACAATTCCCATCAGCTCCAGTGCCCGCAGGACTTCACGGACAGCAGGTCTGGAAACTCCCAGTGATTCTGCCATAACACGTTCCGCAGGTAAAGTGTCCCCCGGCTTCAGTTCTCCCCGCCGGATATTTTCTATGATCTGCGCTAATATTCCGTCAAATGCTCGTTCTTCTGTAATCTTTGTAAACATGTCGTCCGTTTCGGCCGCCTTCCTTTTTTATTGTGTTGTCTTTAAAAGTCCCGGAATGTATTAATATCTGTGCAATTTGACTATCTACGCACCTTCTTTTGGGACTTTTATGGTAAATATTATACTGTAATTTACCAATTTAATCAATAGTAAATAAGCAATTGGTCAGACAAACTATCACTTTATCCCATTATTGAGAATATTTTCCACTTCCTCCATCTGACCCAGAAGCATTTTCTGGCGGTCGTCAAAAAGAAGACCTTTATTATGCCTGTAATACTGGTCAGAACCGTTCTCCCGAATGAACCAGAGACTATAATAGTTGGCATTCAGTTCTGTGATAAATGCCACCATTTCCTGACTGTCCCCAAAGGCAGCTTCCATAAAGTCGAAAACGTTCTGAAGAGTAAAGGATATTTCGTCGGTTCGGTTTTCGTAGGCTTCGGTTTCGGATTCAAAGAGGGCTTTCACAAACTCATAGTTCCTGTTTGACGATAGAACTTCCGATTCTGCTGCAGCACTTCTGCCTCCTGCCGGCTCTGAACCTGATCCGGTTTTATCTGATCCGGTTGATTCCGAAGCTGATTCCAATCCGGACGCATTTTCAAAGAATGACACAACACGTTTCTGTATACGCTCCTGCTGTTTTGTAAGAAGCTCACTCTTTTTGTCCTTTTCAAGATCCGCCTCTGCTTTTTCCATGAGATTTTTTGCTGTGAGGCTGTCCTGAGCTTCTCTGAAGTACACCATATAATCATACAGTTTCGTGAGATAGGCATCGGTAAGATAGCATTCTGTAAAAAGCTCGCTGAGCTTTCCATTGAGAAGGCTTACAATGCTCAGATGCTCATCCAGAGAGGCCGTGCGGATTTTACCCAGAGTAATGGAATCCCACTTTCCTTTCAGGATGTCCTCCACTTTATAATCCGTTCTGTACTTATAATAAAGAGCCAGATAGCTGGCGAAATCCTTCGCGATCATCCTGTGCTGGATGTACTGGCTGACCACCTCACGGTCTACGGTTTTTCCAAGGATCTCATAAACCTGGATCAGACGGGAAAGATCCTCCCAACCTCTGGCTGTGGCAAAGATCTTTCCGTCTACGGTATTCTCCACCCTGTAGAAATTTTTTCTGCGAAGCTCCAGATAGGAGATCACCGCCGGATGAATTCCCTGCTGGTAGGCGTATTCCTTCCATACATCAAAGTCTGCCTCCACATCAATCTTCTTGATACGATCCAGAGTGACCACATCGAATTCCCGGACGGATTTGTTATATTCCGGCGGGTTGCCTGCTGTGACGATTACCCAGCCTTCCGGCACCTTCTGGTTTCCGAAGGTTTTTCCCTGAAGGAACTGCAGCATCATCGGTGCCAGTGTCTCGGATACACAGTTGATCTCATCAATAAACAGGATTCCCTCTCTCAGGCCTGTTTTTTCCATCTTATCGTAAACGGACGAAATGATCTCACTCATGGTATATTCTGTGACAGAAAATTCTTCCTCACCGTAATTCTTTTTTACAATAAAAGGAAGTCCCACAGCACTCTGCCTGGTGTGGTGGGTAATGGTATAGGAAACAAGAGCAATCCCGCATTCCCTTGCTATCTGTTCCATAATCTGTGTCTTTCCGATTCCCGGAGGGCCCATAAGAAGGATCGGTCTCTGTCGGATCGCCGGGATCCGGTACTCACCGAATTCGTCCTTTGAAAGATATGCTTCTATGGAATCTCTGATCTCCTGCTTTGCTCGTTTTATGTTCATGGTTTTTCTTCTCCTTGTAATTCTTCCTCCGTGATCACCAGCTTCATGGCCCAGGCCGGGATATCCACATCCTCAGGCTCCTGCTCCATAAATACAAATGCTGTCCGGTATGGCGGCATCTTTGCCGGAAAAAGCCCGTATCCGTCTGTAAAATACACCAGGCCCTTAAGATTTTCAAACTCACGTTTTTCCATCAGCTCTTCCACATAAGCAAAAGCCGGACGGAAATCTGTACCTCCATCACCGTAAAGTTCCAGGCTGTCCATGTAATCCTGCAGTTCTTCTCTGCTGGTGATCTTCACATCCGAATGCACCTTCTCATCACACTGGATAATGTGTATATTTACCTTCTGGAAAAAATTCCCGCTGTCGCTTAAGATCCCATAGGTTTCCTCCAGAAATCTCTGTACCAGTTCTCCTGAACAGGACATGGAGGTATCGATCACAATGACAAATTCCGAAACTTTTTTCACTTCTCTGGTTTCCAGGGGTTCGATCAGCGGCATATTCCCGTAAAGGGAAAGCCCGTAGGTATAAAAATTATAATCAAAGCTGTCCGGATCTACAGTCAGTTCTTCCCGAAATACTGCAAACTTCCGCAGAAATTCCCGATAATCATATCGTTCCCGGTTCTCTATTTTCAGCTGGTCCAGAAAATCTCCGTCCTGCTCTCCTGACTCTCTGGAAAAAGTTCCAAGGTCTGTTTCGATCCCATCGCTGATATCTCCCCATTTTTTGCTCATCAAGGGATTGGGTTTCCGGTCGGGCTGCTGGTTTGCCCAGTATTTATGGTCGTCCACGTAGAACTCTTTTTCAAGCTGTGCCAGTTCTTTTTCCTTCAGAAATTCTTCTTTCAGAATCTTGTAGATTCTCTCTGCATTCAGCGTCTTCTTTTCCTTTTCCAGAAGACGGTAGGTTTCCCTCCGGAGAAGACTTCTGGAATATCGGACTGAGCGGTGGTAGATCCCGTCGATCATATGCTCCACTGCAATATCGCAGCTTAAATTCCACAAACGCTTCTCTATTCCCGGCTTCCCAAAGTGCCGGAAAATGCAGTGAAATACCATATGGAGATATCCTCGATTCACAAGAATCCTGTTTTCTTTATAAAGCCCGCCAAGCTGTGCCGGATGGAAGTACATCACAGCCCCGTCTGTTCCAAACGGACTGACCGAACCATCCATCTGATAAATAAAGCTGCTCAGCGCCACATCCAGAAAACGCATGCCAAGATACAGCTCGTCTCTTGCCGCCCGGAGGATGCTGCTGCCGATGTCCTGGAGACGCTGGGCCGCCTCCTGGGGATTGGATCCCTGACCGGGCAGGAAGTTATTTTTATTGTTTTCAGTTGTTTCTATATCACTCATAACTGAAACTTCTTTCTCCTTTTAACAGGGCACCTCTCATTTTCTGTCTCCCCGGCCACCTTCTGCTCTTCCTTCAGCATCCGGCTGCGTTCATTCATCAGAAATGCGGAAATCTCCATATCCTTCTTCCCGGCCGCCACATCAATACTATGTTCCAGGCCCTCTCTGTTCCAGAGTTTTTCCCGAGAAAGCAGCTCCAGACCATTTAAGCTTCCGCTTTCCACCAGAAATCCCCCGATATCCTTAAGATTTCCCCGGATATAATCCTCATACTGCTTCTTCGCCTTTTCGCTCAGCTGCCACGGATAACGAAGCCGCCCGAAGCTCATATCCACCAGGACCTCCAGCTTATCCATCACCACTGCCATATCAAACAGGCTGTCATACTCTGCGAAATCCAGTTCTTTGCTGTAGAAGCATTGCCGGTAATTGGTCCCTGAACCATGATACTCCGTAAACAAAATTCTCGCAGGCGTATTCTCCACCGCCTCATCATAATGCTCCGGAAAAACCATATGCGCACGTTTTCCACCTGTCTCACCATTTTCATACAGAAAATCCACATCAATCTTCTGCCATAATTCCCCAAGAATCTCCTTCGCACAGGATTTGATTCCCTTTTTCTGATGGATCACAAGCTCCTTCAGCCCACTGCATCCCGTAAACGCCCCGGTTCCCACCTGCATCAGCGTATCCGAAAATTCCAGCCGTTCCAGTTTTTTGCATCCATAAAAAATATATCTTCCGATTTCCTTCAGTGTATCGGGAAAAACGATCTCCTGCACTTCCTCTCCGGCAAGAAGTCTCTCTTCTCCGAACGAAATTACATCTTCGCTCTCCCAGGTTTCTGCATCTTCTTCTCCATCCTTATGTGCAGAAAACGCATACGGCGCCGCACTGACTACCGGAATACCATTGATCTCTTCCGGCAGCACGATCCGGTCATCGGTACCATAACACCGAACGATCTCTATTGCATTATTTTTAATTCTGTAATGTATTTTCATCGTACACTTTCTTCCCTATGTCACAATAATAAAAATTTCTGTTTCCTATTGTAGACTTATTCCAAACAAAAAACAACCCGTCGGACCACTGATGGCAAGTCAGTATCCTGCGGGTTGTTCGTTTCTTTTATCATAAGGTTGGAGGAATTGCTATATTTTTATCGGTCTATACTTTGAGTTTTTTCTCTTCAGGATTTAAAGTTTCCTGTAAACTTCCATACCATATCCGGCTGTTCCGGAAGATAGGTAACGTTAGGTCTCCAGGTTGCGATCACGGTATCTTTAGAATTGACCCAGAAGGAATACTCTTCCCTGTAGGAAGTGTTGAGCAGTCCCACAGACAGATATAACGTTTCCTGATCCATTCCATAAGCAATGCTGTGATATCTCTTTGTAAAATCATCCGGATAAAGATCGTTCTGTTTCCAGCTCTTAAATCCTGCATAAGCAATCTTTTTCTCACCCTGGACTATCATTTCCAGACGCAGTTTACATCCTTCCGGAATGATCTTTGCACTTTCAATGTTTCTCGGATTTTCTGTAAAAATAATCTCCCGGTTAAATAATCCACTGAGTTCTTTTTCCGCAGTTTTCAGTCTGCCTTCCGGCTGTGGCAGAGAAAGGCTTTTTATTTTTGCTTCCAGATATTTCTCTCCTTCTTCCCGTTTTTCTTCCGGGCAAAGTATGGAAACTGCTTCCTTCATATATTTAAGGCAGATATCTGCCGCAAGATATTCTCTCGCACCTGCGGTAATGCCAATGGCAACCGGAAGTTCCCGGAAGCACACCAAATACTGTCCAAATGCTCCTTCTGCCGCAAAGATCTCTTTTCCTGCTTTGATGTGATATGCATAATGAGTCAGTGCTTTTTTCTCATCTCCGGGAATTACGACTCTTGACTGTCCCATCTCTTCGATCCACCACTGTGGCACCAGCTGCTCACCCTTCCAGTTTCCTTTCTGGAGAAGGAGCTGTGCCAGTGTGGAAATCTGATCTGCGGTCAGATACATGCCCCAGCCGCCGGTATTATGTCCCTCAGGACTTGTAAGCCAGTTGATCTTTCCAAAACCAAGTTTGTCAAAAACACGTTTCTGCATAATGGACAGACAGTTTTCACCCATAACTTTAGTCACGATCCTGGAAAGTGTATAGCTGCATCCGGAATCATAATGAAAAACTTTTCCGATATCTTCTTTCAGCTTAGGCTGTCCAAGCCAGTTCTTCTCCCAGTCTTTTTCCAGTCTGGAAAACCATACATTATTACAGCATTCCGGGGAACCGGCCTGCATGGTAAGAAGATCATATACGGTAATATTTTCCAGGGCTTCATCATATTCATCCGGAAGATCTTCTCTCACATAATCCAGAAATTTATCCTCCAGATGAAGTTTTCCCTCATCCACCGCAAATCCAACACAGATACTTGTTCCGATCTTTGATAAAGAATGCATCATCTGCGGCTCTTCCATTGAGAAAGGTGCCCAGGCTCCTTCAACAACCTTTTCTCCTTTATACCGTACAGAAATACTGTGTAATTCTACGGTGTTCTCAAGTTCCTCAAGCATTTTTGCCAGCTTGAACGGATTTAATTCATTCATTTTTTTCCTCCTCTGCAGGCTGCCATATGGATGTCTCGATACGGATTCCACCTTTTCTGGTGAGATATACACCAATCAGGATCAATGCAACCATAACTATAACAGCAGATACTGCATATACAAGTTTAATACTGAAAATTCCTTTTATAAAAATAATCGTGTAAATGATGATACTGATGGTACAGAATACGTAAAGTCCTGCACTGGAAAGGTGAAATTTGTTCTTCTTCCAGGTATCCGGATATTTCTTCGGAAGACGTGAAATTGCATACACAACTGTAACATTCATAAAAAATGTGATCACCTGGAAAATATTTGTGATCGTCACGATACTCATATCAAAAATGATCGGAAGCAACACTACGATCAGTGTGTAGGTATAGATCAGGTACGGTGCTCCGAAACGGTTTTCCTTCAGAATTCCTTTCGGCAGCCATCCATCCTTGGCAGCCTGAGCGATCGGATATCGTACATCATTAAATACACCATTCAAAGTAGTGATGATTGCCATGATCGGTCCGCCGATCATAAAAAGTTTATACACAATACCAGGAAGGATCTCCTGTGCTGCCGGAAGGATTGTTTCCACACCTGCAACCTCATCGTGAGGAAGCACCCCACCTGTAACCATCGCAAGGCCCACATAAATAAAAAGCAGACATGGCACGCAGGACATTGCCGCAAACGGAACATCTTTCGTTGCTCTTTTCGCGTCTTTACCATACCACAGAACATTGTAGTAACCATTTGCGGAATTGATAAGAAGAAGTGCCGCCAGCATAAAGCCTTTAAAGCCGCCGGTAAACATCTTATCTCCTGAAAAATCAAAGATCGGCTGTCTGATCTGTGTAAGTCCGAAAACAACATACAGAACCATTGTGATCAGAAGAACCGTTGATAATATCTTGCTTACCTTTGCAAAAATATCCATTCCCAGAAGATTCAGAACAAACAGGATAACAACACCTGCGATTGCCAGTGCTTTCACTGTAATTCCCGGGAGGAGATTATTCAAATACAATCCCAGTGCCAACGCAAAAGAACTGTTGAGGATCGGCGTTACCAGTTTCGTATAAGCTACCAGACCTCCGGTGCTGACTCCGGAAAGGTTCGTTACGATGGAATACGGGCCTCCTGCCACGCGCATGGTCCCACCAAGAATAATATACGGAAAAACCATAAAGAATCCCATGACAATCGCTGTCAGATAAGCAAGCCATACAGAATAACCGGTATAAGCCATTGCCGGTCCGATCAGAGTTACCATTCCGGAGCCGATTACCATTCCTACTGCGATCGCAAAAAGATCACCACGCTCAAGTATACCCGGTTTCGGTTCCGGCTTGTTCACAATTATGTTCTTGTCGTTCATTTCATTGCGCCTTTCTTTACTTTTTTACTTTTTATTTTTTATTTTTTATATTGTATACATAAAGAATAGTGAAAAACGCCGTAACTGTCAATAACAATTAACAATTTCGGCGTTTTGTAAAAATTATCTGTTCTGTTTTTGTATACTTTTTACAGAAAAATGGTAATTTCTACAGCCTAATTATACCGTTGCACAAAGTTCTCACAACTGCTTTTTATATGTTTCTGCATACGCAGATAACATTCCATAGCATCACCTTTTCGAATACTTTCTACAATTTCCTCATGCTCTTTCAGAGATTTTCTTACGTACTCTTCTTCATTTACCAGTACGCCCCTGGACAGTCCGTTCCACAGTTCTGACAGCATATTTTTAAGTTTATCATTTCCTGCTGCTGTCCATAATTCCATGTGCAAAGTCTGATTGAGACTTGAATAACTTTCAAAATCACCTTTTTCTATCTCTTCTCTGGAAACCTTGAGGATCTGATCAATCCTCTGAAAATCGATCTTATTTTCACAACACAAAACACAGGCTTCACTTTCCAGTGCCGCCCGCACCTGAAAATGTTCGCGGATCGTTTTTTCATTCACTCCAAGAACTACTGCACGTTTATTTCGCTCCAGTTCCAGAAGTCCATCTCTTGCCAGAATCTGAAAGGCTTCTCTTGTAGGTGTAATGGACACTCCAAGTTCCTGCGCAGTACTTTCCAGTGTCAGAATTTCCCCCGCCGGAATTTTTTTTGAAAGAATTGCCTCTCTGAGATTCGCCGCAATCTTTTCTCTTATGGGTAAAGTCTTTATTGGTTTAAGTCCCAGCATGTATATACTCCTGTTCTTATAGATCTTTTTTATTTAGATGAATATTAACAGTATTCTATTCTAGCGTATTTTTACTGTATTGTAAATTCCCATTAAGACAGGTACCCACATTCTTGCAGGAGACTTAACTGACTTACACATTTTATAAATACTGGCTGAACTCCACCTTCTCCTTATTCGGTCCCTCAATAGTAAAGAACTTCACACCATTCTCCCAGAACGGCAGGAAATGGACTTCATCATTGGTAGTATTCAGTCCGGCTGCTGTCACCAGCTCGTGGACTTTCTCCACATCCTTCACATCAATGGCAACATGGTCAATGGCGCCGGATTCCATTTTTGCTGCTTTGTTCTCGTAAGTCTCGATCACAAGATTTCCAAGCTTCAGGAAAGCAACCTTCTCATTGGCAGCCTCGTTCACCGTCTGGAAAGCGATCTTAAATCCCAGTGCCTCATAAAATTTAATGGTTGTCTCAATATCATTGGTTGGCACACCTACGTGCTGAACTCCGTTCATCTGATCTTTTAAATTCATTTCAAAACCCCATCCTTTCATAAATCCGGTGTTCGCATCCCGCTTTACTGCATGCTCAGAAATGCGATCACTCTGCAATTCTGCGTTCTACCTGTGCAAGCTCTGGATTTCTCTTTATTCAATACTTACATAAACTATTTTCGTAACCCTGGTTTTATTTTACATATTTATGAATAGTTGCCTTCACAGCTCCAGGTCCTGCGATCATCTCGCGGAACATGTCCTCGATCTTTTCACCCACACCATCTTTGTAAAGATCTGTAAAGAACAGTCTTTCATTGGAAAGGATCGGCTTCAGCTGATCCTTGAAGGTTTCCGGTTTTCCGATCACGATATCGCCAAGCTGCTCTGTGATCTCCTCATTCATCGGGTCCGGTGCAAGCTCAAATTTGTTTCCTTCGTCATCTACAGCCAGCATGTATCTCAGCCAGCCTGCGATTCCCAGCGGGATTGCTGTCAGTCTGGAAGCATCTCCAAATTTCTTCACATATGCTTTTACAGTCTCACCGAAACGGATACCTACCATCTGGGACACATCTACAGCCAGACGAAGGTTGGTATCTCCAAGATACTCATTCGGGAAACGGTCATTGAAAAGCTCATCCACAAATGCCTGCGGGGAAAGGATTCCAGGATCTGCAACTACCGGAAGTCCCTCGTCATAAGCAACCATACGGGCCATTTTCATCATATCTTCGTTGGTGTTCAGCATGTGTGCAAAGAGATCATATCCAAGTACCACACCAAGAGGGCCGGTTGCGGAATGTACAGGATTCAGGCAAACGGTTACTTTCATTCTCTCGGAGAGATTGACGGTATTTCTGTCCGCCATATATACGCCGAAGCCTTTTTCCAGAGCAGGGCGTCCGTTAGGGAAGCTGTCCTCGATAACAAGATACTGTGGCTTCTCAGCATTGACAAATGGTGCAATGTATGTTTTCTTTCCTGTGATCACCGGCTGCATATCTTCAACGCCAAGCTTCTCAAGGTCTGCTGCGATCTGCTCACTTGGACGAGGTGTGATCTTGTCGATCATGGTCCACGGGAATGCAACCACCTTCTCATCCGTTACATAATCTACAAATCCATCATCTACAAAACCTGCTTTATGCCATTCCTCTGTCATAGTCAGCACGGACTCACGAAGCTTGGCGCCGTTCTGTGAGCAGTTATCCATAGATACCAGAGCGATCGGATATTTCCCTGCTTTATATCTCTCATTCAGCATAGCCACAAGAACTGCCATTGCTCCCGTTGCCTTATCCGGTCCGTTTTTAATATCTGCTTCCACAAACGGGAACCATGTTCCGTCTGCTTTCTGGAGTGCATAGCCCTTCTCTGTGATCGTGAAAGAAACCAGCTGCAGAGATTTAGCCGCAAAAATTTCTTTCAGGCGGTTCCATTGTTCAGCATCAGAAGACTGTGCTTTCACTGCTTCTGCAAGTGCCCCGAGAACTTTGTACTCACGGGTTCCATCACCGTGAAGGATGACATTTAAGCCAAGGTTGTCATATGGCGCGTAAATTTTATCCACTACGTCATAATCAAAAGTCTCTACACATGTGATACCTCTGTCAAGAACTCCCTCTTCCAGAAGACCATCTGCAATACCGCCGATAAATACACGGAAGATATTTCCGATTCCGAAATGTACCCAGCCTGGCTCTTTTTTCGCTTTCTCAGTCACAGCCTCTACATCGTATCCCGGAAGATCGATGCCTGCTTTCTTCCATGCTTCACGTTCCTTGATTCCATTTCTTGTTAATTTCATAATCTTGAACCTCCCTGTTTTCTTATATTTCGTTATTATTTATGTCTTTCACTTATGCTTATGTCCTAACTGTAAGTAGAGTATAAAACTATTTTTTTTAAAAATCCATTGACAAAACACCTAATTTTCCTCTTATATTTTTGTTTACTTTTACTCAGGCGCTCCTGCATTGCATTTCCCGCAGATTTATACTAAAATACATTTAAGACTTAAACATATCTATAATTACTTTTATCAGGAGAATCTCATGAGTGAAAAAGGATTAACCACCATCAATTTAAAGAAAATAAACCGCTCCAAGGTTTACCAATATATATACCAAACACACCAGACTTCCAAAATGCAAATCGTCCAGGATCTTCAGATGGGGCTTTCCACCGTAAGCCAAAATCTGAACCTACTGGAAAAAGAAGGGCTTATTGACAGAAACGGATATTTTGATTCCACAGGCGGAAGGAAGGCACAGGCCATCCAGATCGCCTCGGATTTTCGGATTTCCATTGGCATCGGGATCCTGAAAAACATGTTCCATATCACAGCCATCGACTTATATGGAAATGCTTTTTATACAGAAACCATTGCTCTTCCCTATTCCAACACAGAAGAGTATTACAGACAGCTGACCGATAAAGTACGGGAATTCATCGCAGAGAATCACTATCCGGAAGAAAAGATCCTGGGTATTTCCATCGCCACACAGGGGATCACTTCTCCGGATAATTCCACTGTGATCTATGGAAACATCATGAACAATACCGGAATGAAGCTGGAGGATTTTTCCCGGCATCTTCCTTACCCCTGTCATCTGGAACACGATTCCAAATCCGCCGCTTTTCTGGAGCTGTGGAATCACCCGGAGCTCGACAGTGCTGTCGTGTTCCTTCTGAACCGGAATCTGGGCGGTGCCATTATCACCAATCATCAGATCCATCAGGGAAGCTCCATGCACAGCGGAACACTTGAGCATATATGCGTGAACCCGGACGGCCCTTTATGCTACTGCGGAAACCGTGGCTGTCTGGAGACCTACTGCTCTGCCAATGCTCTGGAACAGTCTGTGGGGATGCCTGTGAGGGAATTTTTCCCGCTGCTCCGCGAAAAAAAATCTCCCCGGCTTGCTGAGCACTGGGAAGATTACCTGAACCATCTGGCCTTTGCCATGAAAAACCTGAACCTGATCATCGATGCGCCGATCATCATCAGCGGATATCTGGCACCTTATTTTACGGAAGAAGACATCACTTATCTGCTGGAACACATCAACACAGGCGCACCCTTTACCCTAGATAAAGATCAGATTCTGGTCGGTACCCACGGACAGTATACACCTGCCATTGGTGCAGCTTTATATTATGTGGAAAAATTTATACAGAGCGTGTGAATACAGGCAGCTTCACCTGAACCGCTCAAAAAAGCATGTCATACACAGCCAGACGGATATAACTTGATCCGCTCTGTCCTAAGGTATGGCATGCTTTTTTTATTTTAGTTATTATTTTTTCAGTTCTTTCAGCAGCTGCCCGATCTTTGACACAAACAGATCAAAGGCCACATTATTCTTACCGCTGTTGATCACAATATCTGCTTTCGCCCTTGTAGGCTCCACATACAGATAATGCATCGGTTTTACTGTGGTAAGATACTGATCGATGATTCCGTTTAAATCCCGTCCACGTTCCTCCACATCTCTGGAGATCCGTCTTAAGATCCTCTCATCTGCATCTGCTTCCACATAAACCTTGATATCCAGAAGATCTCGGATACGGGGATCTGCAAGAAGCAGGATTCCCTCTACCAGAATGACCGGTCTTGGTTCGATCTTCAGCACTTTGTCGGAGCGGTTGTGCTGACTGTAATCGTATACCGGACATTGGATGGTTTTGCCCTCCTTGAGTTCTTTGAGATGCTCGACCAGAAGATCGGTTTCCAGTGAATCCGGGTGATCGTAATTCACCTTCACACGTTCTTCAAAAGGAATTCCGTCCTGTCTGCGGTAGTAATTATCATGATAGATCACCACCACATCGTCTCCGAAATGCTTCTTCAGTCTGTTTGTAAATGTAGATTTGCCGGAGCCTGACCCTCCGGCGATCCCGATAATAATACTTTCCATCGTCTCTTTACCTCTTAAGCTAGAATTCTTCCGCTGTGGATCCCGCAGGCTTCCCGAAGAGTTTTTCCGTATAGAGAAGCTTTTTCTTACACAAAAGCTGCCCGGTCGGTGTGCATCTCCTGCATCCGGTTCCGGACAGCTTTTCTGGTTATTTTTTATAAAGCAATCGTTCTGATCAGATCTCAGCCTGCTCCAGAAGTGCCGGGATCTTGGACTCCCATCCAAGTGCCATGATATGTACACCCTGGCAGTATGGCTTACACTCTTTGATGATACGTGCAGCGATCTCAACACCTGTGATACCAGCTTTTGTCTTCTCTTTGTCAGCTTTCAGCTCCTCGATCATCTCATCCGGAACATGAATGCCGGCAACGTTGTTGTTCATGAACTTAGCCATTCCGGCAGATTTCGGAATGATGATACCAACCTGTACAGGTTTTCCGAACTGTTTTGCTTTTTCCATAAATTTGATGAATTTCTCCGGCTCAAATACAGCCTGTGTCTGGAAGTAGTCTGCACCTGCAGCAACCTTTCTTTCCATCTTTGCAAGCTGAGCGTCAACGGAATCGCTGCATGGAGATACAACGGCACCCTTGGAGAATTTCGGTGGCTCACCAACGAGCTGGTTTCCTCCAAGATCTACACCGGACTCGAGAAGCTGTACTGTATGAAGAAGAGATACAGAATCAAGGTCAAATACCGGTTTTGCCTGCGGATGGTCGCCCATCTTTGTGTGGTCACCTGTGAGGCAGAGGATGTTCTCAATACCAAGCATAGCAGCACTTAAAAGATCAGACTCCAGTGCGATACGGTTTCTGTCACGGCATGCAAGCTGGAAGATCGGATCCATTCCGGCGTCTTTGAGAACTTTACACATTGCAAGAGATCCAAGACGCATAACCGAAGACTGGTTATCTGTTACATTGACTGCATGAACGCCCTTGAGATAAGTTTTGGCTTCCTCTACCAGTTCATCTACATGGATCCCTTTTGGCGGTCCTACTTCTGCAGAAACTACAAATTCACCACGGTCGAATAATTCTTTCATTTTCATATTATATTTGCTCCAATCATTTAAAATTTGGGGTACGGTCCACCTGCTCTGCAATACACATTACGGAATATTTCCGGTAAACCGTATCATAATTTAATTTGGCTTCTTAATAAATCTTTGCTTATTATTTCACTTCATCATCTGTAGCGAAATTATGGATCTGTGTCGGGCATTTCAGTGCGTCAAGGCGTCCGATCTCTTTCAGACGTCTGTAGATGCGCTCCCATCCACACTCCATGTCACTGTCCACTTCGCATTTACCATTCTTGGAACCGCCGCACTGGCCGTTGACAAGACTCTTGGAGCATGCTGTGATCGGGCAGATCCCGCCAGTAAGGTTCAGATAACACTCACCACACTGGTCACATTTATATTCTAACGGTGTTACACCCTGGAAACCAGGTACCGGGTATGTATCGCAGGCTGCGCATACCATTTTGTCTTCCAGATATTCTGCGATGGTCTGTACACCAACGCCACAGGAGAATACCAGGACCAGATCCGCTTCCCTGATCTTATCCATATGTTTCTGAAGACGTAACTGCATATTTTCCGGATTACAGATATAATCCGTTGTCATGATCCCTGTCACATTTCCTTCAGCGGAAAGCTCCTTCTGAAGTTCAACAGCTTCTTTTTCCGGAAAACGAACTTCCTTGCATCCATGGCAGTTGATGATAAAAACTTTCTTTCCGGCTGCCAGTGATACGATAGTTTCTTTTGCTTTTAACTGGGTAATCAACATATCACTTCATCCCCCTTACTGCATTTTTTCCGGCTTTGATACTGTTAATGATCGGAATCTTGGAAGAACAGATATACTGACAGCATCTGCACTCAACACAGTCCATGACATTCATGTCTTTCATGCCCTGCCAGTTCTCTTCTTTCGCATATTTAACGAAATACAGAGGAGAAAGTTCCATCGGACATACATCCACGCAGCGTCCGCACTTGATACATGGCTGCTCTTTGGTCTCGTCTGTATCAATGGCGATGATACCGTTGGAGCCCTTCATCATAGGTACATCCAGAGTGTTCAGAGGGAATCCCATCATAGGTCCGCCCATCTTGACCAGAACATCATCATCTGTAAATCCGCCGCAGTAATCGATCAGCTCTTTTACGCTGGTACCGATCTTGATGATAAAGTTGCCAGGATTCTTGATCTTCTCGCCTGTTATTGTTGTAACACGCTCGATCAGAGGCATACCCTTCTGGATTGCATCGGAGATTGCTTTTACGGTACTGATATTATCTACGATAACGCCAACATCTGCCGGGAGACCGCCACTTGGAACTTTTCTGCCCATAACGCGCTTGATGAGAGTCTTCTCAGCGCCCTGCGGGTATTTGGTTCTTGCGACAAATACTTCCATGTTTCCGATATTGGCAACTTTTTCCTGCATTAATTCGATGGCATCCTGCTTGTTATCCTCAATGACAATGATACCCTTCTCGGCACCTGTTGTCTTCAGGATCGCTTTCAGACCAAAAATAATGTCATCTGCAAACTCAAGGAGAACCTTGTGGTCTGCTGTTAAATATGGCTCACATTCGCATCCATTGAGTAGAATGGTATCAACTGGTTTGGCTGGTTTCAGTTTGACACAGGTCGGGAAGCCTGCACCACCCATACCAACGATTCCTGCTTCTTTTACAATCTCAATGATCTCATCCGGAGTCAGATTATCAAGGTCACCATGTGGCTGTACGGATTCGTGCAGAGTATTTTTTCCATCCGATTCAATGACAACAGCCATGACTTCACTGCCTCTTGTGCCATGCATACGTGGCTCAACGGCAACTACGGTTCCGCTTACGCTGGAGTGTACCGGTGCGCTGATAAATCCGGCAGCTTCGCCGATCTTCTGTCCGACTTTTACAGTGTCGCCTACCTCTACGATCGGGTTGGCAGGTGCACCAAGATGCTGGGACATGGAGATCACTACAGTCTTCGGATCCGGGAATTTCTTCAGTGCGATATGCTCGCTGAATTCCTTGTGCTCTGACGGATGAACGCCGCCATAGTATCCGTTCAGTCTGTCTTCTCTGATAGACTTCACGTAATCGTTGATCACCTTGAAGTTAACCTTGGAGTAATCACGTACCTGTACCGGCTGGTTCAGGAACTCTTCCAGACGGCCCTGTTTTGCCAGTCTCTGGTAGATCTTTTCCCATGCACAGTCTTTATTCGGGTCTACTTCACATTTACCGTTCTTTGCTCCGCCGCACTGTCCATTGACAAGACTCTTTGAACAGTCGACGATAGGACAGACGCCTCCGGTAATGTTCAGATAGCACTGTGCACATGCATCGCAGCTCTTCTTGGTAAGTGCCATGCCGTGATGTCCTCTGTAGTTAAGGGTATTACTTGCTGCAATCACCGGCTTGCCTGCCAGATCCGCAACTGTCTGGATACCAAGACCACAGGAGATCACAACTACATTCTCTGTACCTTCCGGAAGCAGATCCTGTAATTTTCTTTCTGTGTGCATCTTGTTACACAGAAAATCGAATTTCGCACTGCCTGTGACGGTTTTTCCCTGCTCCGCAGCAAATTTCAGGAATTCTTTGCAATCCGGTTCGTCAACGGTCTCAAATTCCTTGAAACACTTGTTACAGGCGATTACAAACAGATTGTCCCTGCCGTTCAGCACTGATGCAAGCTCATCACTGCTTTTCAGCTTGTACTTAGTATAGTTTTCCAATTGCTCACCTTCCTTATAAAGATTATATCCTTATGATTATCTGCTCTTATCCGTTCCCTCCTTCTCTGCACTCCCAGGAAAGAAACAATAAAACCAAATAAATAAGTTCTATGTTATTTGTTCAGCCCTTCGAAAATCCCGGTTCCTAAAAAAGGCCGCAATATTTCCTCTGACTGCTACAATAAATGTACCATAATTTGAACATATTATCCAGTTTTATTAGCTATTTTTATAAATTTATTCTATGATTTCATCCCAATCGTCTATGGATGTACAGATATTTGTACAACTTCTGTTATGTTACATGCGTTAGTTATATGCAACTTATATAATTTTGTTTATAAAATATCCTTTTTATGCATTGAGCATATTGCACAAGGATCTTACCTTTAACAGGACAGATCCGAAAGGTGTCTTTTATCATGGAGTAAGACGCTGTCCGCAATATTCACAGGTGCTCAGACGACCTTTTATTACCTGATTCTTTGCACCGCAGCTGGGGCAGGTAACTGTAATATAGATCTTCTCATTTACGCGTCTGTTCGGTGCAGTGATCATAATATAATTTCCTTCTCTGTCTATCTGGATATTCCGGATATATCCCCCCGCAATAAATTTTTCCAGCTTTTTCACTGCACCTTTTCCCAGTTCCTGCTCAAGCTTTTCAAATGAGACGGTATTCTGGGCATAGGATTCAAACCAGCAGGCAATTTCTCCAGCTTTTTTCTTCTTTAATGCTTTTTGAATTTCCCGGAAGGTTGGATACAGAAACAGCAATCCAAGTATGATCTCTGTTGCTGCCATTCCCCAGCGCCCTTCACCAATATACTTCTCCGATGCGCCAATAGCTCCCAGGGAAAAAAGTATAAAAAAGCCACAAAGAACCCATTTCAGTTTCCCCAGTATTCCTGTTTTTTTATTTTTTTCTGTCAAAAAATCGCTCATGTCTGTTTCCTCTTTCCTATTATTCAAAATCTTATGCTATATTTGTGAATGCTCCGTCAGCTCACGCCAAACTTCCTCTGTCCGAATATGTTTCTGCATTCTGTGGATCTTCTATTTCAGTGTGGTTACGATCAGTTTACTTTCCAGTGCAGCTGCTATCAGATCCTCTTTGCAGCTGTATCCCGCCTTGGCGATCATTTCCTGAAAATTCCATCTCACCCCAGAAGCAGAACAGTCCATTTTCCTTGCGATCTCGGAATATGACATCCCGTGAATATACAGGCGCAGCATCTCCAGCTGTCTGGGACTGATATCACCGCTTGTGATCCAGTTAAGTTCCACCTCCGGTGCCACATCCGGAAATACATGCTCCCCATTTAACGTTCTGTAGATCACACTCCGTATTTCCTCTTCACCGTGATCCTTATACCATAGACTGTCTGCACATCCGCTCTTTGCTCTTTCCAGCACCTTGGGATCGATCAGCGAAGTAACAACCAATACCCTTGTATATGGATATTTTTCCCTGATGATCTTTCCGGCACTCAGCCCATCATGATTATGAAATGTCTGCACATCCATAAGTACAAGATCAATTGCCGAGTAAGAGCAGATCTTTACAGCTTCACAGGCATCCGAAACTGTCTGGACATGTCGGAATTCCGGTTCCCGCATAATAATACTTTCAAAATACTTCTGCATGATCCTCTGATCTTCTACTATCAGTATCCGTACCATAGACTCCCATCCTTTCTGTCAGTGGCATTTTCAACACCAGACAAAACTCCGGCGAAAAAGAAACCTGCATAATACATTTCTCTGACTCCGCAGCTTTTCTCAGTGCAGACAGACCACCACCTTCTTCTGCATTTTTTTCAGGTGCATCTCCATCATTCGTTATCCGGATGCTGTATTCATTTGCACCTTTTTCTATCTTCACCAGAACTGTACTTCCATGGGCATGTCTGGCACAATTTGTCACACATTCACGGATCGCTCTGTCTGTCAGCAGCCTGTAGGAGGGATGCTGAGGGAAATTCCCGCTGATCTGAACATAAATTCCAAGTTCTTCTGCATGCCTGATCGTATCCGCGCATAATTCTTCCATATTCTCAACAGAAGAATCTGTAAGAATATAGACCAGATGCTTTAGTGCAGATAGCTGTTCATCCATTTTATCCTGATTTTCTTTTCTTTCCAATATCCTGCGTATTGACAGAAGGCTTCGGCCAAAATTGTCATGAACCTGCATTTTCATGACAAGTGTCTCCTGCTCTCTTATTTTATCTCCGATTTTTTCATACATTTCCTCCAGCTTATGATTCAGGATTTCCAGCTTTTCATTATTTGCTCTGATTTTTTCACCATTGTAATAAATTTCTGATACATTAACTGCCACTGTCTGCAGATATCCTGCACAATCCGGCTCCTGCAGACGATATTCCTGAAACATCCAGACGGAATCATCCGGAAAATAAAATACATTACTGTCACTATTTAATCTGCGAAGTCCCTCTGCTTCGGATCCTCCATTTATTACTTTCCGCAATGCTTCATAATCCTGCAGATAGGAGCCTGTCATTATCCTGCTCAGTTCATGCATCTTGGTGTTGCATAAAACAATCCTTCCAAGAGGCTCCGAAAAACACACCCCACAGGGAACATCATCAACAGCTTCATTCACAGACCAGTAAGACAGAGAATGATGATATCTACGTCTCTCTCCAGATTGCCCAGCAAAGATAAAGCAACAATACCACCATCGCTGCCATCAAAACACTGACCGGACACATCCGGAGCATTAGCTGATATGCGCTTTCCCCCTGGCAATATCTGTGATCATTCATCAGGAACCCCATAAGCATAAAAGAAACTGCAAAAACAGTCACTGCTGTTATAATTTTCTTTTTCCCGTAAAAACAGGTTATCCTGATCAACAGAAGAATCAATTCCAGAATCAGGCAGATTTCAAGAAGGATCATCAGAAAATCCTGCATTGCCATACTGCATTCCGCAAAATCAGTCATCTTCCGCCTCTCTTTCTGCATACGATACATCCGATAAACCATTCGTTTTCATCTTCCTGCTGCACATCTAATTCCGGTCTTTCTGGCATTAATCCCCGCAGATCTTCTTCTGCTACAATATGAACTGAAATACGCAGAGCATCATCGATCTGCGACACACGATAAAAAACAGACTGCATTGTATCAAACAATCGTTCCACAAGCCATTCAAAGGTATCATAGCATTTCAGTATATCATCTGCATTCAGCTGCACTTCACCATTTTCGACATAATAAGCCGCCCGGATCTTACATAATTTTAAGCTGTCACAGGATTCCGCCAGACTTTGTCTGAGATCCTCCATCGTAAGCAGATTTCCATCTGATGCATATTGTGTCAATACCAGATTTTTTCTTCTCTTTAAATATGTACCAACAACCACGATCTTTCCCAGAATCCGGTCATAGTGTTCCCTTGACTCCGTTCTTTCCAGCTCATCCATCAGCTGTGACAGCAATTCCAGCTGCCCAGCTGTCTGATTCTGTATCATGTTCAGCAGCCGGTTCTGTTCTTCTGTTTTTCTCCGCTCAGCCTCTTTCTGATAGGTTTTCTGCAGCAGACGATTTCTGGCAGTCAGCTCCTCCTGCTGTTCCCTGATATCCTGATACTGATCCAGAAGCACCGAAATATCTTCTGACCAGAACAAATGTCCTCCTCTTATAGGAATATGGTTGATCCGGATTCCCTGTTCCTGTACAGCTGATCTGTTTATTACAATTTTACGCAGTTCCGGTGACAGCTCCGGAAAATCACCGGAATGATAATAACGCTGAAAAGAATCATCCGTAATCTCTGCATCCAGTCCTCCGGAGGTCTGGAATAATTCAAAATATCGATTATTTGTCTGTATCAGGCCGCATAATATACACCCCTGATAAATTGCCGCCATTAAAAGGCAGCATACTGCTGTCATATCCCCGGCAATTGTTTTGATCAGGGGCAGCCGGAGTAAATTCCCGATATTCCATCCCAGCAGCAATATTCCCGGAATGACAGGCAGCCAAAATTGCTTCCTTCCCGGAATCCTGCTTTTTCTGATCAGCATAATTTCCATCCATATCAGGCAAAATATGATCCATCCCTGGATCACTATAAAAAGAATACCATAGCTGTAATCTCTGTCCGAAAACGGAGGCCGCCCGGAAAACCGAAACACCAGCTGATGCAGGTCATTTGTAAAAACACAGACGATCATAATCACCGCAAAAACCAGCAAAACAATAATTTTTCTGCCCGTTTTCTCGCCGTCCTTTTCACCAAGAAACATCGCTGCTGCCAGTCCAAGGACCGGTATCAGGATCATCGGGATATAATACAGATACCAGCAGATATGTTCTCCAAGCGGATCATGAAGAATATGAAATTTTACCGTCCGCACAAAGAACCAGAATACCATCAGACAGCCAATTGCAGTCAGGCATCTGCGCGTTTTTCTATGCACTACATGCTTTTCCAGATAGATCACCCAGGCACAATACATTCCCAGATAAATACAGTTACGACACTGATCTGCCAGATTTCTCATAAAAACATTTTCCGGTCTTACCAGCCTGCAGAAATACGCCAGCAATACACTTATCAGGATTCCTCCATACGACAGTGCCCTTTTTTTATTGTATGTCATGAAAATTCCTCTCTCATTAATACATCCCTGTGACAAGTATACTATAAAACTCTATTTTATTATATAGTTTTCAGAGAAATCATCCATTCTCAACCCTGTTGTCACAAACAGAGTGAACAATTCTGTCCACTCTGTCTATCATCACTCAAAATGGTCTTGGCTGGCCACAGTATTCGCAGAACCTTCCGGTATTCTCTGCACCGCACTGACATTTCCACAAACCACCGGGCTGCTGCATTCCATTGTTTATATGCATTCCGGACTGCTGCATTCCACTATTCATGTTCATTCCGGGCTGCTGCATTCCACTGTTCATATTCATCCCAGGCTGCTGCATTCCACTGTTCATGTTCATTCCGGACTGCTGCATTCCAGCCGCATTTGGTGTCAAAGCGGCTATGATCTGATGACCTGTCTGCTCCACTTCCATCAATTCGCCTCTGTTATCGCTGCTTATGGAAAAAGTATTCAGACGAAAATCCATATCATCAAACCATGGAGTTTTTACTTTAATACGCATAGTATAATCAAATTCATACTTATATACCGGTGGCTGATAGCTTACGGTTTCTCCATCCTTTGTTGTATATGTTTCCTCGTTCTGCTGTCGCTCTACATCAACTCTGCACTGCACAACAGCGGATAAAGGAACTATGTCCGGATTTTCATTGACATCCAGCTTCCGTGCAACAGTAAAATTCCCCTTATTATCATCAATAAAAACATTATAATTTCTGGTATTGATCTGACGGGTTATACAAAAATCCATTACGGCTTTTTTGTTTTTTTCACGATATTCCAGTTGACGTTTGATATCCTCTACCGTACTGTGCCGCCGGTCTTCAAACCATGGTGATAATTTTTTTGCACAATCCTTACACAGATTTCCGTCATCCAGTTTTCTGTTTCCCAATAAACCTATTTTCTCTCCGCAGATATCACAGATCTTCTTATCAAATAAACCCATACCCTATCCTCCTTCTTTTTATAGTTGTGTTTTTGTTTATCTACATTATGCGTGAATGCTTCAATATTTGCACTAGCACCTCTGACAGTAACTGAACTCATCTCCACATCAATGGCAGGATTGTATCTGAAACAACAAAAATTATAATTCAAAAGCAATATCTTTATGCGCATATGTCCCACCATATTTTCCACGTTTTACATATAATCCTATAGCATTTGTTTTATTAATCCATTCCGAAATACTTGGTGTAAAAGTCAATAATCCGACCTGCTTTTTAAAGTGTTCAGATTCGAACACTTTAAATTGAGGATTATATATTTGCTCCCATACTGACAAATACTCTAATGTACCACGGTTTCTCAACCAATTTCGTACTACATCTGCCGCTCTGGCTGAATCCGATTTTGCTTTTGCAATGTCCGTAATACAAATATAATCATCCAGTTCTTGTTTTGAAATTGAAATTGCTACATCTTGTACATTAATTATCCTATTCTTCATTCACTTCTTCCTTTCCTGCAAATTTTTCCATTTTTATCCTATATGCTAATAATCTAAAAACATAATCTGGCATTTTTCTTGTTCCTCTTTCCCATTCCGTTACAGTTCTGTAAGGAATTCCGAAATACTCACAGAATTCTTTTCTGTTCATTCCAGTACTTTCGCGTAATTCTTTTATTTCATCTTTTATTTCCATATTAATCCCGTCTCCCAATATACACATTGTGTATATATCATAACATATTTTCCTATAAGTACAATATTTTAATCTGGCAGGCTCCTTTCCAAACAGAGTCTCCCCGAGGATGTCAAGTCATTGCTACAAAAAATATGCGGCTTTTTTACCATGAAAATGGCTTAAAACCGCATATTTCTGTATAGAGGACGTTATATAATTGTCACAAAGTTGGTGGGGAGGATGTTACGTCATTGTCACATTCTGTATCATTATTATTTTTAGGTTTTAATGTAACTAAAATATCCAAATCCATCGCTGTTGCTAATTTTACCAACATCTCTAATGTTGGATTATATTCCCCACTTTCGAATCTTGATATATTTGTTCTCGAAATTCCTGCTCTCTCTGCCACCTCTGCTTGAGTTAATCCTTTTAACTTTCTTAAATATGTATATTCTCTAACCAATGATTTTCTGACGTTATTTTGTATATATTCTATATTGATTCCACTTTTATAAAACTGGCTATCTTCTTTTTTCTTAACACACAATTTTAGTCAAACCTTCTACATATTCGTAATTATCATCAACCTCAAAAGATATATAATCATTTGGGTCCAAATAAATCTTGCAATCAGGATAAAAATTGTTAAATATCAGTTTTATAAATGAATTAAAGCACATTGGTTTTTCAATAAATATTCTACATTCCATATGTTCTATATGCATATGTACTGGTGGATGCGCAGAGGACACAACTTCTTTTCTTGGATCATAATCTATTCTGATCGGAGAACGCATTTCTATATTTTCATACCATTTATCATCTTCTAAAAAATCTGAAAGCATTTGCTTCGGAGGAACATCATCTAGTGAAACACCAGAGTATTTATATGGTGCAGGCCACCAAAGCAAATTATGTCCGACAATACAACCATTTTTTATGGTATAACTCACTCTGATTAATGAACCATCAAATAAAACACAAAGATAACTCTGATTGTTTATAATTTGTTTGTATTGTTCTAATTTCAAGAAATTATCTCCGGAATTGAAAGATCCCGATAAATGGTTGTTCCAAGATAATCTTATCGTATTTTTATCTAAATGCTCTCTTTTTAACTCATTATACGTATATAGCAACCCTTTTTCCAACAACATTTCTAACGTATTTGATATTTGTTCTATCAACTGTTCATCACAATTTTTTCTACCTTTTTTCATTCTTATTACCCTCTTTTTAACAACTCCATCAGTTTATTAAGTTCAGGTAATAACTCTGAATCAACTGTACCCTTTTCTATATTATCTATAAGTTCATTAATATTGTCTTTTGTAGTTTCTAAAATTCTCTTCTCCGTTGATGTCCTTTCTCTATTTAATCTTCGTGCTTTCTTTAATTCTTCATCTGTAGGAATTCTAAAATGCAAATCATAATCATTAGTTACACATTGATTATATTCCTTCTGAATCTGTTGCATTTTCTCTCCAACGCCACAAACTCGTACCCATGCTCTTGATCTAGTTATAGACGTAAAAAGAATATTTCTAAGTTTTATTAATTCCATTCCATCTGCACAATATTCTGCATTAGCAATATATACCATTGGTGCTTCATTGCCCTTTGCTCTATATACATGTGCACAAGTAACGCAACCATTTACTCTAAATGTATCTCTATCCGTATCCACCCCTGCCAATATTGAATTAATTCCATTTGCCTTTAAAAATTTTTCTAGTTCCTTATATTCACTTTTAGCTGAATATGTGTTAGGCAATACAATTAATATATCATCTGGATCTAATTCATCATGCTCAATATTTTTTCGAATTTCTTGAGCAATCCATGAATATTGTTGTTCTATCGTAGAAAAGCTTTCTACTTTAACGCTGTCATCTTTATTTAATAACTCTTCAAAATATTTAGGTGTTGAAACATTTTTTCTTGACAATGTAACCGTATTATTTTTTTGCAATTTTCCACTTTTAACAGTGTATCCTATATCTTCCCACATTAAAGGCTCTTCAAACATTTGAATAATCGGACTATGGTATATTCCAAATCCCAATGCATGTGCTAATGCAAGTGTCCATGGTGGATTTCTATAGCATACTGGCAATGTAATATCTCTTTTCGGTTCATTCTCTTTATTTTCTATATTAATTCTTAAATTTCCATCGCCATCGACACCAAACATTTCTTCTAACGATGGCATCTCAACTGTTGATAAATTTTGCAATTCATCATATGCCCATATTATTCTTTTAGGAGATTTTACATTTGCATACACCAATCTAAAGAAACTACTTGGTAAGTCCTGAGCCTCATCAATTAACATTACGTCATATTCTGGTTCATAATCTTCCCCTATAACAGTCAATAATTCATCACAACATCCTTTAAAAGCAGAAGTCCTTCCAAATTTTGAAATCGCTGAAGTTAAATTATAAGCCTTAAAATTAGCTTTTTGTGCCATATCCGAATATACTCCATGTTCAGAATTGCTTCCCCATGCATGAATTATATCCAGATTATCCCAGTCTACTTTTTCTCCTGACATATCTTGTACAAAATCCGTTATTAAATTAACATATTGTTGATATAGTGCTCTAGTATAATACGTCACCCCTATCTTAAGTTCTGGATATTGTGTATGCAAATATGCAGCCTTTAAAGCTAATACTATTGTTTTACCAGACCCTGCTAATCCCTTAATTCTCTGGGGACCATCCGGAACTTCAAACGCAGCCTTTTTTTGCCATTCATCCAAATTGGCAATTTCCTTTTCAATCTTCTTTATAATATCTCCATACGATCCTTCTTTTTTTACATTTGCCCTTTTTTTTCTTGGCTTTATTTCCGACACTTTTTGAAGCACTTCACATAATTGTTTGTATATCTTCTTATCAAAAGTAGCATATTCATCAACTAATGAAGCAATTTCCCCACACGTACAAAATAAATATTCATGGTTCTCATCTTCATAGTCTATCTTATCTGGAAGCACTGTTATTACTAAGGGTTCAAATGCAAGATTTCTTCCTTTTCTTAGTGTTGAATACTTCTTCAAATAGAAATCCAAATTATAATATAAAGAATCCTGTTGCTCTTTTAACTGCTCTATAGAATCCTGTGAATTTCCAAGAATAAATGCAACCATTCCTTTGCTTTCTGTTACCCATAATGCTTCTACTGTAATTGCCTCGTCTGCATTAGCTGTCAAAGGATATCCTAAATATAAGGTACCATCTGTAGTATTTTTTTCCATATACTCTTTAACTGCCGCAATCAATTGATTGCTTTGTTCTGGTTTAGTTATTTTTCCTCTTACAATATCAAATGGCATTTACTTCCTCCTTTTGTCTGTCCGTCTTTCAAATGTTCCATATATGGTACATATTATCATAATATTTTAGCTTGTCAAGTAATTTAAGTTCTACCTCTCTTTCCATTCCACCTTCACTCTCCCATCATCATACACATATATTCCCTGCACATATTCTTCCAGCATTTCTCGTGTCAACTTCTCATAGCCTAAATACTTCAACATCTGCTCCACCGGAACATTTTTTTTCATCAGAATTTCTTTCTCTCCGTTTATCAGTTCATCCAGTTCCTGTACACGTTTCTGCAGTCGTTCTCTTTCTT